>Ga0153956_1000736_pt1 | contig 33865 bp, 33 predicted proteins | sample TSFL040MetaG_FD_104704 | JGI IMG/M metagenome (GOLD analysis project Ga0153956, IMG submission 104704) | Attine ant fungus gardens microbial communities from Florida, USA - TSFL040 MetaG | ecosystem: Host-associated > Fungi > Mycelium > Unclassified | place: USA: Florida, Wekiwa Springs... | reverse complement strand
GGCTCCCGTTTGGGGAGCTACCGGCGGCGGCTCCGCCATGGGCTCGGAGGACGAGCGCAACGCGTTCCTGTCGCAGGTGCGCAAGGCCTGTGCCATGGGCAAGACTCTGCGCGACCTCGGCATCCGTCGCTATGGTGTCATTCGTATCGACTCGGCAACCAGTCCTTCCGATTGGGCCAAAGATCCTGTAGCCAATACAAAGCGCATCGCAGACACCTTCCGCGAAGCCGGCGAAATCGCCGAGTCCTACGGCGAGCGTCTTGCGGCTGAAGGCGAAATCTGCTGGGGCGGCATGCATGGCTGGACGCACATGGTCGAGCTGCTCGAGCTGGTCAACAAGCCGAAGACCGTTGGCTTCCAGGCCGACATGGCGCATTCGCTGCTCTACACAATGGGTTACAACTCGCCGGAGAGCCGCATCCTGCCGGAGGGCTACGACTGGTCCGACAAGAACGTGCTCATGGAAGCATTGCAGAAACTCACCGCAGCACTCCGCCCGTGGACGATCGACTTCCACGTAGCGCAGAACGACGGAACGGTACACGGCACAGGCTCGCACGACAAGACCGGCCGCCACTGCCCGGTCAACGATCCAAACGGCAAGATGGATATCGTGAAGGTTGCCGGGCTCTGGATGCGCGACGAAAGCGGCAAGCCAACGCAGGCCTTCGAGCACATCTGCTGGGATGGCTGCATGTTCCCGAATGCGACCATGCTGGCGCCTGAAACCTGGAACGATGTACTGCGTGCACTGCTCGCCGTACGCGACGCACACGGCTGGGACTAAAAGGGAAGTTATAGGAATATGGCAAAGAAAGATCTGAATATCGGCCTCGTAGGCTATGGCTTCATGGGACGCACGCATTCCAATGCGTTCCTTCAGGCGCCGCGCTTTTTCGACCTCGGCTATCGCCCTGTGCTGAAGGCGGTATGCGCAAGAAACGCAGACCGCGCAAAGAACTTCGCAGACAACTGGGGCTACCAGTCGGTAGAAACTGATTGGCGTGCGCTGATCGAGCGTCCGGACATCGACGTGATCGACGTAGCCAGTCCCAACGATACGCACGCAGAGATTGCCATCGCCGCCGCCAGGGCTGGAAAGATGCTGCTCTGCGAAAAGCCTCTTGGGCGCAACGCGGTTGAGGCCAAGGCGATGGTCGATGCTGTGGAAGCCTCCAAGTCGGCCAACATGGTCTGGTACAACTACCGCCGCGTGCCCGCTCTGGTGCTGTTGAAGGAGCTGCTGGATGAAGGCCGCTTCGGCCGCATCTTCCACTATCGCTCGCAGTTCCTTCAGGACTGGACGATCTCCGAAGACCTGCCGCAGGGTGGCGAAGGCCTATGGCGACTCGACTCCGCCGTCGCAGGCAGCGGGGTCACCGGCGACCTGCTTGCGCACAACATCGATATGGCGCTCTGGCTGAACGGCTCCATCACCGAAGTCGCTGCCATGACCGAGACCTTCATCAAGGAACGCAAGCACAGCCTCACCGGGCAGATGATGCCGGTCACCATCGACGATGCCAGCTCGTTCATAGGACGCTTCAAAAACGGCTCTACCGCGATGTTTGAAGCAACGCGTTACGCCCGTGGCCACAAGGCTCTGTTCACGCTTGAGATCAACGGTGAAAAGGCTTCGGCACGCTGGGACCTGCACGATCTGCATCGCCTTGAGTTCTTCGATCATCGCGATGAAAGCCGCTTGCGCGGATGGAAGAGTATTCACATCACCGACGGCGATCACCCCTACATGAAGAACTGGTGGGTACCCGGCCTGCAGATCGGCTACGAGCACACCTTCATTCACCAGGTAGCAGACTTTATCAAGGGCATCGAAACCGGAACACCCGCCGCTCCCACCTTCAAGGACGGTCTCGCCGCGGACTACGTAACCGACGCAGTCCTGCAATCGGCCAAGAGCAAGACCTGGGAAACAGTCCAGGGCTAAACAATTCTTCAATAGGTACAACTCTGTTTTCCAAGGGGGGAGCTTTGAAGGGGAACGGCTTTCGCCTTGCCAAATAAGCTCAATAAAAGCAATGGCTTTAGCCCTGAGGGAAATTTGAGCTACATCCTATAGAGAAACGCTTTAGCCCCTGAGGGAATGCATCCAGAACGTTAAAATTTGTGGCCTAAGTAAAAAAGCTTAGGCCACAAATTTTCAGCAACACTTTCACTTTTCGATACACAGGAGAACTCATGCAGAGCACGTTCCATAAGGATGATCTATTAAGTCAGGTGGGACGTCTCTCGCAGCTTGGTGGTGTGTCGAGTTTCATCTGTAATGACGGTCGTTCCAAGGGCACATCCGCGGTCCGCGTAAAAACCGCGGCAGGGCTTGAGTTCTGGGTGATTCCGGATCGCGGCATGGACATCTACGAGGCCAGCTATCGCGGCCAGTCTCTGTCCTGGCTTTCGCCGCAGGGCATCGTGCATCCCGCGTACTTTTCGAATTACGGTATCGAATGGTTGAAGACCTTTTCCGGCGGTCTGCTCACAACCTGCGGCCTGTCCACAGCAGGGGTACCGGGTGAAGACACAGGCGAACAACTGGGCCTGCACGGCCCCATTGCCGCAACGCCAGCCGAGCACGTGAACTGGATTGAAAACTGGGATGGCGACGACTGCCGCTTTACTGTCAAAGGCGCCATGCGCGAATCTTCGGTTCACGGTTGGAACCTTTTGATGGAGCGCACCATTACCACCTCGCTGCACTCCACCGCGCTTGAAATCACCGATACGGTAACCAACGAAGGCTTCCGCGAAACGCCCCTGATGCTGCTCTATCACATCAACCTGGGCTACCCGCTGCTTACGCCGAAGTCGAAGATATACGCTCCTTCCACCCACGCCGATCCGGCCACTGATTTTGCACGTGAAAGCGCGGATACATGGAGCAACTTCGAGGCTCCGGTTCGTCATCAGCAGGAACGTGTCTACTTCCACACCATGCAGCCGAACGCGCAGAACGAAGTAACAGTTGTGCTGGTTCAGGACGACTCGAAGAAAGACTTCGGTCTCGCATTGACCTACAACACCGAAAACCTGCCCGAGTTTGTGCAGTGGAAGATGACCGGCGAAAATCACTTTGTCCTCGGCCTGGAACCCTCGAACTGCCGAACCATGGGCCGCGCATGGCATCGCCAGCACGGACGGCTACAGTCATTGAAACCCGGCGAACAGAAGACCTTCCGCATGCGCCTGCAAGTGCTCGATGGAGCTGACGCCCTATCCACCGCAATCCAATCCTAAACATATAGGTGTTCGCCTACTGTCCTATTCGACTGTAGACGAACACCTATGCAGCTTTCGGAAAGGCAGGGTTTTAACCCTGCCAAATAAGCTTGCTAAAGACACGTGGCTTTAGCCACTGAGGGAATGTCACTCAAGCGAGAACTCAATCCTGCGTAGCTTTACCCTTGTTCTTGCGCGACAAATTCGAGGGTGTATTCAACGGCGCGCCGGAGGATTCGCGCACCTTGATCATCGCAGGCAAACGCACCTTCTTCCGCGCAGACTCCTTATCGTTTTCCACGCGTTCCAGCAGCACATCTACGGCCTTGTAACCCATGTCAAACGTAGGTTGCACAACCGTTGTAATACCGGGGCGAAAAAAATCTTCGGCGGTGATTTCGTCGAAGGTGACAAAGGCAAAATCTTCCGGCGTATAAAGTCCAATCGAATACAGGCTTCGCAGCGTGGCCAGTCCGGTAACGCCGTTGGTCGAGAGAATTGCGGTCGGTCGTTTCGTCGGGCGCAGCATGCCATTCTGGCAGAGCTGCGCCACTTCATCCTGCGCAAAGCTGCCGCTCCAGACAAGCGATTTATTCAGCGGAATATCTGCCTTTTGCAGTGCCTGTTTATAACCGCGCAGACGTTCCTGTTCATTGCGCAGAGTAAGCGGGCCTGTCACAACGGCAATGTCTTTATGCCCAAGCCGAAGCAGATGCGAGACGGCCATCTCGGCTGCACCGCAGTCATCCACGCAGACCGAATCGACGTTCAGTTCATCGGGAAGCCTGTCCACAAAGACCACGGGAAAGTGGTCTGAGAGATGGCGAAAATGTTTTTCATTCAAGTCCTTGCCACGTGCTGTCACAATCAGCACACCTTCCACGCGTTGTGCGCTCAGCAGGGCAAGCATCTCATCTTCGCGTTCCGCACTGCCCTCCGAATCGAGAACGATAAGGAAGTAACCGTTTTCACGCGCAGCCGATTCAGCGCCGCGAATAATTTTGGGAAAGAAGGGAATTGTAATGTCGGGGATCACAATGCCAAGCGTGCGTGTCCGATTCGTCCTTAGACTGCGAGCTATCAGGTTCGGCTGATAGTTCAGTGTCTTAATCGCATCCAGAACCTTTTGTTTCAGTGGTTCGCTGACATTCGTTGCGCCGCTGATAACGTTAGACACGGTGCCGGAGGAAACGCCTGCCAGTTTGGCAAGCTCCTTTTGAGTCGGTGGCATAGGATCACATCTTACCTTGAGAGTCATCCGCCTGTTTTGCGCAGATGACTCTCAATCCTTGAGGTTAGTTGTAAATAAAAAACTACATGCAGCTTGTACTTAGGGTTAGTGCTTTTCCAACTGCGAAATATCGCGTACGGCACCGCGAGAAGCATTCGTCGTCAACGCAGCATACGCCTGTAACGCCTGCGAAACCTGACGATCACGCTGACGCGGCTTCCACGCATTCCGCCCCTTTGCATTCATTGCATCGCGACGCGCAGCAATCTCAGCCTCAGGAAGATCAAGCTGAATAGAGCGCTCAGGAATGTTGATCAGAATGCGGTCGCCATCTTCAATCAGTCCAATCAAGCCACCTTCCGCTGCCTCCGGCGACACATGACCGATCGACAATCCCGAGCTGCCTCCGGAGAAGCGCCCATCGGTCAGCAGCGCACAATCCTTCGCCAGTCCCTTGGACTTCAGGTAGCTGGTCGGATAGAGCATCTCCTGCATGCCCGGCCCACCCTTGGGGCCTTCGTAGCGCACGATCACCACTTCGCCGGCCTTTACCTGGTCGCCCAGAATGCCGTCCGTTGCCGCCTCCTGGCTCTCAAAGACGCGAGCTTTACCCGTGAATACAAGAATCGAAGGATCGACGCTGGCCGTCTTCACAATGCATCCTTCCGGAGCAATGTTGCCGAACAGCACAGCCAGTCCACCGTCCTTGCTGAAAGCGTTTTCCGCCGAACGAATCGCGCCAGCCTTACGGTCAACATCCAACTCATCCCAGCGCTTCGACTGGCTGAACGCAACCTGCGTCGGCACGTTCCCCGGAGCAGCCCGGTAAAACTCCGATACCGCAGCATCGGTAGACTGCACCACATCCCAGCGAGCCAGCGCATCGCCCATCGTAGGCGCATGCACAGTCGGCAGATGCGTGTGGAGCAGGCCAGCGCGATCCAGTTCGCCCAGAATCGCCATCACGCCGCCCGCGCGATGCACGTCTTCCATGTGCACCTTGCTCGTCGCTGGCGCCACCTTGCACAGGCAGGGCACGCGCCGCGAAAGTCGGTCGATATCGGCCATGGTGAAGTCCACATTGCCTTCCTGTGCCGCCGCCAGCAGATGCAGAACCGTGTTGGTCGATCCGCCCATCGCAATATCCAGGCTGATCGCATTCTCAAACGCATCGCGTGAAGCAATCGAACGCGGCAGCGCACTCGCATCGTCCTTCTCATACCAGCGCCGAGCCAGGTCGACGATCACATGGCCCGCGCGTTTGAATAGGCCTTCGCGGTCCGCATGCGTCGCCAGAACCGAGCCATTACCCGGCAGTGCCAGTCCCAGCGCTTCAGTCAGGCAGTTCATCGAGTTCGCTGTGAACATACCCGAGCACGAACCGCACGTAGGACACGCCGAGCGTTCCACCTCGGCCACTTCGCTATCTGTGTAGTGAATATCCGCGGCCAGCACCATCGCGTCCACCAGGTCAAGAGCGCGCTTGTCGCCCTTCACCACGGCCTTGCCCGATTCCATCGGCCCGCCCGAGATAAAGACGGTCGGAATATTCAACCGCATCGATGCCATCAGCATGCCCGGTGTAATCTTGTCGCAGTTCGAGATGCACACCAGCGCATCGGCACAGTGCGCATTGGCCATGTACTCCACCGCATCGGCAATCAACTCGCGCGAAGGCAGCGAATACAGCATGCCGCCGTGTCCCATCGCAATGCCATCATCTACGGCGATGGTGTTGAACTCCTTGGCAACACCGCCGGCAGCCTCAATCTCGCGAGCCACAAGCTGGCCCAGATCTTTCAAGTGCACATGGCCCGGCACAAACTGCGTAAAGCTGTTGGCCACCGCGATGATCGGCTTCTCAAAGTCGGCATCGGTCATTCCTGTAGCACGCCACAGGCTTCGTGCGCCTGCCATATTGCGGCCCTGGGTCGTAGTTCTTGAGCGATATACCGGCATAGTTTGAGAACTCCTAAAACGTAGATGCAAGCAGCCTATTCCGTTATCGATACTTTCGTAAAATATATTATGAGAGGCTTATTCAGTTGCACAGGATATAAGTTGCATGGACATCCGACAGCTCAGACATTTCGTAGCCGTAGCCGACACACTGCACTTTGGCCGAGCCGCAGAACGACTTAATATGACGCAGCCACCCCTCAGCCAATCCATCATGGCATTGGAAAAAGAGCTAGGCGCCCCACTCTTCACGCGCACCAAGCGCAGCGTAGCACTCACCCCCTTCGCGCAGGAGTGGCTGCCCTCCGTACGTGCCGCACTCGACGGTGTAAACGCACTTGGTGAAACTGCAACCCGTATTCAGCGAGGCGACGCAGGCAGGCTCGAACTCTCCTTCGTCAGCACTGCGGACTACAACATCCTCCCCGGCCTCGTGCACGCCTTCCGCAGCGCCTACCCGAAAGTAGAACTCGCACTTACTGAAGCCACCAGCGACGTACAAATTGCCGCACTGCTCGAAGGCAAAGGCCACGCAGGGATCGTGATTGCACATAGCGAGCAGGCACTCCCCGAACCTCTGATTTACCGATGCTTAACAGTCGAGCCGTTAATCGCTGCCGTGCCCGAGAGCTGGCTTGAGTCCGGGCGCATCCACCGCAGAAAAAGAACGCTGCCTGCTGCTTCCATGATCTCGGCACCGCTCATCGTCTTTCCACGCCGCGTCGCACCGGGCTTCTATGACCTTGTAACGGACTACTACACAGCCAGCGGTGGACGCGTCGATATCGCGCAACATGCCATCCAGATGCAGACCATCATCAGTCTCGTCTCCGCCGGTATGGGCATCGCGCTTGTGCCTTCGTCGCTGCGCCACCTCGCACGTTCCGGTGTCGCGTATCTCGAACTACAGGGTGAAGTCCCGCAGGTGGAAACCGGCATCGTCTGGCGCCGCAACGACAACACGGTTACATTGAAAAACTTCCTCGCAGTAGCGGACCGGATTGTGCTCTAAACAGCTTCGTGCAAGTACAGAAACAATCCACTGCAACGCAAAGAAAAAGCGGTACAAGAGTATGCTCTTGTACCGCTTCATAGTTCTGTTCTCAGCTTCTGAAGTTAAACACCAGCCGGTTTCGGGTTATTGCGATCCCACTTGGCAACCTGGACCTTCTTTGCCAGTCCCAGCTTTTCCATCAGCCAGATGCCGTAGTAGTTAATGTCAAACTCGTACCACACTAGACCGTGACGCACGCTTACAGGGTGCGCATGGTGGTTGTTGTGCCAGCCTTCGCCACCGGTGAGAAATGCAACCCACCAGCTATTGCGCGAATCGTCCTTGGTCTCGAAGCGGCGCTGTCCGAACATGTGCGAAGCCGAGTTCACCAGCCACGTTGCGTGCAGACCGATACACACGCGGAGGAACGTGCCCCAAAGAACCATGCCGAGAGCGCCCGTCCAGCCAGCCAGCCAGTAACCGATGCCGATCTGGATAAAGCCTGCAACGGTCAAAGGAACCCAGTGGTACTTGCTCAGCCAGCGCTGTGCCGGGTCGCGCGTAAGATCGGGAGCGTAGCGGCCCAGCAGGGCGGTTTCGCTGTGCAGTGCGCGGCCCGAGAGAATCCAGCCCGCATGCGACCACCACGTACCGTCGTGCGGCGTATGCGGATCGCCTTCGTGATCGCTGTGCTGATGGTGAACGCGATGCGTGGCCACCCAGAAAATCGGTCCACCTTCCAAGGCCATGGTGCCGCAGATGGTGAGAGCAATCTCAAGCCAGCGCGGAACGCGATAACCGCGGTGTGTCAGCAGGCGGTGATAGCACATGCCAATGCCCACATTGATGGCCAGGAAGTACATCACGGCAAACGCAACCACGTTGCGCCACGACCAGAAGAACAGCGCCGCGACACCCAGAACGTGGAAGATCGACATGGCAATCGCGGTAATCCAGTTGATGCGTCCTTCCTGGTGCTGGCGCCCCATGCGAAGGTCCATCTTTACCTTTTCGCGCTGTTCCACGGCGGCTGTCACAAGCCGGGTAGGATGATCAATGGGTGACGTTGTGGAAGTGCCTGTTGCACCCTGGTCAACTGCTGAGGACATCGAAGGCTCTGCTTTCCGGCGGAGATTGCTTTCGTTTCCGCTCTGATACTTCGACCATATCGCGACAGGCCGACTGTGTGTGTAAGAGTTCTGTCATGGCTGTGTCAGCGTTGTGTACAGCTTCAACACGCGTCCATTTACACTCATTTGCATGCGAGTCTTCGGTATTGATTGTGGTACGGAGTACACCGGCTGGGGTGTCGTCGAGGTAGAAGAGACACCTCGTCAGCGACGCCTTGTACCCGTCGCTGCCGGTGCCATCAAGCTCGACAAAAAACAGCCCACACCGCAGCGCCTGCATCGCGTTTACACCGACCTCACCCAGCTCCTGCACACTTACCAGCCCGATTGCGTAGCCATCGAAGATGTGTTTTTTGCCGCCAACGCCAAGAGCGCGCTGAAGCTCGGCCATGTGCGCGGAGTTGCCATGCTTGCAGCCGCAGCTTGCAGCCTCCAGGTCAGCGAATACGCTCCGCTGTCGATTAAATCCGCGGTGGTCGGCTACGGTCTGGCCGCGAAGGAGCAGGTACAGTTCATGGTGGCCCGCCTGCTCGATCTCGAAAAGGCTCCCGAGCCAGCCGACGCAGCCGACGCTCTCGCCATTGCCATCTGCCATGTCCACACCGCGCAAACAGAAGCCGGAGTCCCTGCACGATGAAGTATCTCGTGAAGTGTTTGCGCGGCGCCCTACTAACCACTAGCTTCTTTTCCGTGCACGCACAAAGCGCACCCTGGGCATCCATGACCTACGAGCGCTCCGGCCTCAACATACCGCGCTGGCAGATCGAAGTGCCGCAGCAGGGAATGGCAACCTATTCCGGCAAGCCTCTAAAGGGAGTCGATCCAGGCACGGTAAGCTTTGCCATCTCACCCTCCGGCCACGACAAACTGAAGTCCCTTCTCGAAGCCTCGCATGGATTGCAGCCCTGCGAAACCAAAAGCAAGGGTATTGCCAACATGGGCCAGAAGACGATCGCTTACACACCGGCTGGTGGCCCGGAACAGCGATGCAGCTTTAATTACTCTGACAACCGTGCCCTCAGCGACGCAGCGGAATACTTTATCGCATTGGCGAATACCTTGCAGGCCGGGCAGCAGTTGGATTACATGCATCGCTACGACCGGTTAGGTCTGGATGCGGTCATCACGCAGCTCGCAACCGAAGTCAAGGATCATCGCGCCGTAGAACTTGCGACGATCAGTTCCACCCTGCAACGACTGGTAGAAGACCGGAACATCATGGAACGTGTCCGCTCTCGCGCACAACACCTGCTCGATCTCGCAGCCAAAGAGTAAGCAATCGGATTTGCTTCGATGTTTTGAAGTGGCCGGCTTCAGCCTGTCCTCCAAAAAAGTAAAAGAATTGCCGATAAACCCGTATTTCAGATCGCGCGAAACAGCGTAGCAAACTCCGCAAGCGTAAGAGCCTCGGCCCGTGCAGAAGCTGAAATTCCTGATCTCTCGCAGGCCACGCCAATCTGTTCCGCCGTGTAACCCGCGGCGCGCAGGTTGTTGTTCAGCGTCTTGCGCTTCTGCTGAAAGCAGATCTTCAAAAAACGGTCGAACGCCTTTTCATCCTCAACGCCAAGCTCGTGGAATCTGCTGGCAAACCGCAGACGAAGCACCGTGGAGTACACCTCAGGCGGAGGCGAGAAGGCTCCCGGCGGCAGCGTAAACAGCCCTACAACCTCGGCGTGCATCTGCACCGTGGCCGACAGCAAGCCGAAGTCGCGCGTGCCCGGTTCAGCCGACACGCGGTCTGCCACCTCGCGTTGCATCATCACCACTGCCAGCTCCATCGCAGCCTCGTGCGCGCACAGATGCAGCAGGATATCGCTGGTAATGTAGTAAGGCAGATTGCCTACCACCAGCGCCTTTTCACCCGCCGGCACCAGCGCCGTCAAATTTGTTTCCAGAATGTCCGCTTCCACAACCTCCACGTTCGGATGGTTGCGAAAGCGGAAGCGCAGTTCCGGCACCAATGCGCGATCCAGCTCAACGCAGGTCAGCTTGCGCGCGCGATCGGCCAGGATGGTGGTAATCGCGCCGTGTCCGGGGCCGATTTCAATCACGGTTCGCTGCGAAATATCGCCCAGCGCGTCGGCAATGCGGTGTCGTGCATTGTCGTCTATAAGAAAATTCTGGCCAAGTTTTGGCTTTCGTGTCTGCATCTGATACGGTGTGCCTGCTCTCGATAGGTTACCGTGGAGATGCAGGAGAACGGGATGCACATCGTATTTGCAGCGTCGGAATGTGTCCCCTGGGCCAAAACCGGAGGCCTGGCGGACGTGGTGGGTGCTTTAGCACCCGTGTTGGTCAAGATGGGACATCGTGTCACCACCTTCGTGCCGTATTACCGTCAGATCGCGCATAAACAACCGGATCTGCCCACGGTCATCCCCAGCCTTACCATGCCGTTCACCTACTACCAGCGTTACGCGCGCGTACTCGACGGCGGCGTGCACGACGGCGTGCAGATGTACTTCATCGACTGCCCGGAGATGTTCGACCGTGAAAGCTTCTACGCCACCCCGGGTGGTGACTACCTGGACAACTGGGAGCGTTTCAGCCTCTTCAGCCGCGCCGTCATCGAAGCGTCAAAGATCCTCGGCGTGCCCGACGTCTTCCACGCGCACGACTGGCAGACCGCCATGCTTCCGGTCTACCTGCGTTCCATCTACTACTTCGACCCGGTACTGCGCAAAGTGCCCTGCGTACTTACGATTCACAACGCCGGCTACCAGGGCTGGTTCCCCTCGGAGACAGTGCCCAAACTTCTTCTGCCGTGGGATATGTTTACCTTCGACAAGCTGGAAATGTACGACCAGATGAACTTCCTCAAGGGCGGCTGCGTCTATGCCGACGCACTCACCACCGTCAGCCAGCACTATGCCAAGGAGATTCAGACCAGCGAGTTCGGCAATGGCCTGGAGAACGTCTTCCGCAGTCGCAGCAATGACTTATACGGAATCCTGAATGGAGTGGATTATGGCGAGTGGGATCCTGCGCGCGACGGCCATATCGCCGCACACTACTCCGCCGACAACCTGAAGGGCAAACTGGGGTGCCGCCGCGACTTGCTGCACGCTTATGGCCTCGACAACGTTGGCGACGAAACCGCCGTCATCGGAGTGGTCTCGCGCTTTGCTACGCAAAAGGGCTTCGACTGGCTCGCAGGCATCATGCCGGAACTCGTCAAGGAAGACATGGTTCTCCTCGCGCTCGGAACCGGCGAAGAGTATTACGAACGCGTCTTCAGCGAACTTGCCCTCAAGTATCCCGACAAGGTACGCGTGCGGATTGGCTACGACAACACCATGGCCCACAAGATCGAAGCAGGTGCTGATATTTTTCTCATGCCATCACGCTATGAACCCAGCGGCCTGAACCAGATGTACTCTCTGCGCTATGGAACCATCCCCGTTGTGCGTTCTACCGGCGGCCTCGAAGACACCATCCACGAAGGCCATGAAGGAGCAGGAAACGGCTTCAAGTTCCACGGCTACAACCAGTGGGACTTCCTCGACGCCATTCGCCGCGCCCTCGCCACCTTCCACAACAAGAAACAGTGGCAGGCCATCATGAAGCGCGGCATGACCGAAGACTTCTCCTGGACCAAACCCTCAGAAGAATATGTGAAGGTCTACGAAAAAGTAATAGCCAGCCGCACCTGGAGCTAACTCTACTGCCAGTGAGGTCGTATTCATATAGCTCTACGAAGAAGTTCATTTCCTCAGGCTGCATGAAAAGGGCCGTTTTCTTAGCTTTATGAAGCAGTTCGTTTTACGAAGTAATTGGCTTTCTTAAGTTTTGAAGGGGGCCCGGCTTTAGCCGGCCCTTCCGTGCTCATACATTCTCTTTCCCCGATATCCAGCGAGAGAGTTACACAAATGAGGAAAGAGAGTAAAGAGGTGAAAAGGGAAGAAGAGGAGAAAAGAGTGCATGTGAAATGATTCGTCTCCAAAACGTGCATGTAAGCCCCATTTGCGTGACAAAAACATGCTTTTTCGACCCTTTATCCCGACGAAAAATGAAGCTTTCCGACCCGAAAATCAAATTTGTTCTGCCTGTGAATTTCAAAACCGCCATTCATCTGATAGACTCAATCTTGTTGTTGCAGTGACAGTTTCGTTGCTTAAAGCAAACATCGCAAAAGCTTTCTGAAACAATGTCCACAACAGCAAAGGTAGAAGCAGGCATCAGCGTGAACTCCCGCGAACGCTTGATTCTACGTGACATACACCACTATAGTGTTTTTTAAGACACTACGTGGGGACGTAGCTCAGTTGGTTAGAGCGCTGCCCTGTCACGGCAGAGGTCGCGGGTTCGAGCCCCGTCGTCCCCGCCATACAAAGCAAAGAACTTAGCTTCGTATGGGACTTCAAGTGACAACCCACAATCCAACCCACATCTACTGCACCATCGCAGTCATCCCCACGGCATTGAGAAACGCGCCCTGCGCCGCTCGCGTTTCGTCGCTGTCTTCCTGCGTATAGAGATCGAGCGTCGTCTGGATCTTGCTGTGACGCAGGATGCCCTGCACGGTCTTGGGTTCCACCTTCGCCTTGTTCACCAGCCAGTTGCTGAGTGAATGGCGGAGATTGTGAAGCCCGAAGCGTTGTCCGTCCGCGATCTGCACGCCCGCTGCCTTTGCGGCGCTGCGCAGATGCTTCTTCACAAACGAACAGGAATTGAGCGGCACCTTGCCGTCCGCAATCAGTGACGGAAAGACGAAGTCCGATTCCTTCGCGTGTGGTGATTGCTGCTGCCACGCGCGAAGATGACCGGCAAGGACCGGATGCAGTGGGACGTAACCGTCCGATGCGTCCGTTTTCGTTTCTCCGTCCTCACCCTTGGCCCAGCGTTTGGAGATCCGAATCCTCTCCTCCGCCCACAACACGTCCGCCCAGCGCAACGCCAGAATCTCCGACGAGCGGAGCGCGGTCGCCGCACAGGTAAGCACGAGCGTGAAGTGAAGCGGCGAGGGGAGGGCGTTCAGAATCGCAAGCGTCTGGTTGGGGGTGATGATAATTGCCCGGTAATTTGACTTGCAGCGCGTCTCGACATGCAGAACGGGGTTCTTCGAGACATGCTCATGCAGGACGCCGACCTTGTAGATGCGGAGCATGATGCCCCGTATCTTGGAGACCGTCGTCCAGGCAAGCCCTTGGCCGTGGAGGGACTTGAGCCACTTCTGAATCTCAAGGGGCTTGATGTCCTCCGCTATCTGCTCGCCAAAACGCGCGACCAGGTAATCGCGGACGTAATGCTCAACGATGGGGATGGTGTTTACCGACTTCGGGCGCACTGCATCCGCGCCGAAATCGGCTTTTAGGTAATGCTCCGCCAGGAACTTGAATAAAACACGGCCGGGGGCGGGGGCGTCGTTGATCCTCACGCCCAGCCCGAGCCGGTCCACTTCCCGCCAGGCGTCCCTGTCCTTGGGAAACATCAGGACAAGGCCTACGGGCAGGTTGTGCTCGACTCTCTTTCCTTCCGCGCTCGTGACCCGGAACCTCAGCATCCAGGTCTCTCCTTCCTTGCGGCTTACTTTCTTCAGTGATCCTCGCTGATAGGCCATAAGGCTCCTTTCAGCGGGGACTGCCGCAGGCAGGATCGCACACTTCGCGGATTTTGTGGATCAGGCTCATGGCGTGAAGAATTTCCCGAATGTCACGATTGCGGATGGAAACGGTGCGCTGTTCTGGGCCCGACCGAACTTCAGGCGACCGCGCAGGAAGTGTACGTGCCCCTTTTTCGCATAGTCATGCCACCAGCGTGTATCTACGCGAGCCGGAAGGAGGCAAACGACCAGTGTGCCCTGAAGCGATTCTTCCCATGCTTTCTTGATCCATAGGCCGATTTCGCGGCCGTAGGGCGGATTCATGAACACTCTGCCGGACCAAGGCTGCTCAAGGCCGTTCTGTTCCTTCGTAAAGAACCGGGCACACTTCGCATTGTCAGGAGTTGCGCAAGGATCGAGCGTGAAGCCTCCATAAACGGAAGCGAGGTCATCAAACAGTGCCTGCGGCGTCGGCCATTCCGCCGTGGCGCTCGAAAAATGCACGTCAATGGATCTCTGCATCGTCATGGTCGCTTTCTCTGAGCGACAGCGTTGGCCAGTTCCGACAAGCGGAACACCCAGACCCTGCGCTCTTTGCCGGTGCCAATCGGATAGGCTCCGCCGATGCCCCTGCGGGCAAGCTCGAGCACGTATCGTCGTGTAACGGAAAGAAAGCGCGCCGCCTCGTCCGTCGAGACGAAGCGCTCCGGTATTTCGGCTTCGGATACGGCGCGCATGGTTCACCGCAGTCTCAGGCGGTTGAGCAGGATCTGCCCGCCTGCGCAGTTGTTTTCCTTCCACTCAGCCGCGAGCTGATCATTGCCGAACGGCGTAGCGCTAAGCGAAGCCATCTCGCAATCGCTCGCCCCCTTTTCGACGATGCGGTCTACATGGAAGAAAATCGAACCGTCCTTTGGCGTGCCGGTCGCAATTGCCGCCTGCGGCGTCATCTGCGCAAGGAACACGTTCGGATTAGCGGGCCGCATAGCGCCCGCTGGCGCCTGCATGCACAGCAGGACGGGAAAGCCCGCGAACTGTTCCGGCGCATTCCCGGTACGCAGCTCAAGCTTCATGGTGCACATGCCGCGATTCGCCAGTGGCGCTGCTCCCTGCCAAATACCGATGAGTGAAGCGAGTTGTTGTGAGCCCTGAGTTGCAGGTGGATTCGCTGTCGCGGTGGCAGCCGGTGGAGGCGGGGCGGGTAGGGGTGTTTGGGTGGCAAGCTTTGCCTGGCGTGCCGCTATCTGCGCGCGCACATAGGCCAGTTGCCGCTGGTAGGTGATGTAGGACGGCAGGAACCATGCGGCCAGAACCACAAGGCCGCCAATGACGAGAAACTTCTTCTGTTTGGGATTCATGGATGTCGCTCCTTCGCGTCACTATGCGAAAGTGCAACAGCGCCTCGAAAGATAAGCGAGGTTAAGCCACTATGCTTCCCGGCCGAGTTGCTCCATCATCCGCTCGAATTCCTCCGGTTCAACAAGCGCCTGCAGCCGCTTTGCGTGGTCTATCCCAAGATCCTTGCGTCCCGTCTCAATGCAAAGCTCCACCATGCCGTAATGCGCTAACCAGCAGTTGCGGTCGAGCGAAAGCGCCTCTGCGAGAGAACGCTCCGCTTCTTTGTGTTTACCACCGCGGCAGAGATAGACGCCGTAAACCGCCTGCACCTGCGCGTTTGTCGCGCCGTCCTCGGCAAGCATTCCAAAAAGCTGCAGCGCCTCCTGCTCCCGGCCGGTGAGGTGCAGGAAGAATGCGTACCAGCCCCGATTGATAGTGGCCTGGCGGTCGAGTGTGAGCGCCTGAACGAATTCGTTTTCCGCCCTCTCAAGCTGCCCATTCACGGTGAACAGGAAGCCGCGGATATTGTGTGTGCGCCATGCATCGGTTCCGGCCGGAACACGCAGCTCGATGAGCGCGAGTAATCCATTTATCAAAACTCCCCGGCCTTCCTCTTCGGATGTGCCGAGCAACAGCAGCTGGCAGCCCGCAGCTTCGGCAAAGCTCAATGCCGCTTCAGGATGATCGGGTTCGGCCTTCTGGATAGCCGCAATGTGCTTGAGGGATCGCTCGATTTCCGGAAGCCCGCCATGCATGAAGTAGTGCGCGAGTGCGAACTGCTTCGCGATTGGCGCACGCGGGTTGTAGGAGAACGTCGGGGTATAGGCTTCGCCTGGCTTGAGCTTGACGAGTTTGCCCGACGGTGTCTTGTGTTCCGTGGGGTCGGGCAGCGCAATGATTACAGGGTCGCTTTGCCCGTCCCCGGCATAATAGTCATCCCGCAGCGTCTTGCGCAGGCTGTTGATGTTGGTTCTGACGTGGGAGTCCTCCGGATCGTAGGGCGGGTCCGGAAAGACCGCCTGCTGTATGTGCAGCTCGCTGAGTTTTGCTCCTTCAAGCGCGCTCCTGACAAGGTAAGCCAGCATTTCCGCCTGCTTTTCGCGCACCCGAAACAAAGGATGCAGGAGCATCCAGTCGAGCTGACGCTCGATCTCCGCGCGCGAGGGTTGGACGCTGTCCGCCATAAGTCCGATCCGAACATTATCCAACAGGAGCCGGGCGCGGCTTAACGTCGCTTATCTTTCAAGGGTTTTTGCGGTCCCGCATCCTCGGGCCATGAGCGCAACAGCCACACAAAAGCACACGGGCGGAAGCAAAGCTTCCCCCGTGCCTGCGCTCAGGAAACCGAGGACATGCATGAATAACAACGCAACGATTCTAAGCATCGGCTGCGCGCTTGCGCTCTGCGCCACGGGCGCATCCGCGCAGTGCGAAAACAAGACGGGATTCGCCAAGCTCGCCTGCCAGGCGCAAACCCGGACCGACGGACCCTATCAGGCGATTCCGGAGCAAAAGATCGCACTCACGACGACCTTCGCCGACGCCATTCATGGCGACACGCTGCCGCCGACATTCGAGCCCAAAGCGTTCAAGCCGCTTAGCAGTCTCGACCGCACGGACGACGGCGCATTCATCCTCAAACCCGGCATGTACGAGGCCTACATACAGAGCTACACGCTGGACAACGGCGACCCCAACACGACGAAGGCGGCCGGCTATTATCCGGCTCCCATCAAAGGCACCAAAGCCAAGATCGTCGCGGCTGTCCTCAAGCAAATCGAGCTGCATCCGGACGTAACGCAGGCCGATGTCCAGCAGCTGCTGTTCTGGATTGTCCAGGGCGCGGATCTGGAAAAGATGCCGCCCACGATTCAGCAGACGGCGGTGCGGGTGCTTCCAAAGGAATCCATGCGGGAGATGCAGGGTGCGACACAAGCCAAGGCGTTTGAGCAAGGCCTGATGAACATCCTCAATCAGCGCATGTCCAAAGATCCCAAGCAGCAGCAGAAAATGGCACAGCTGAACGACGCCATGCGCCAGATGCAGCAACAGGCGGAGGCCGCGCGGAACTTCAAGGCCGAAGCCGAGTCTGACGGGCCGGTTGCGCGCGGGACCTGGGCGCAGATGCCCGGCGGGTTCTACGTGCGCTATCTGCCGGAAGGCTATGTGCGCACGCGGCTGCAGCTGATGGTGCCGGAAGAGGCGGTTGCGCAAACCCAAACTCCACTCGCCTTCGACCCGACGAAGTATCTCGCGGTGCTGGGTCAGGCACCATCGGAGCGCATCGGCATCTCGCTGCGCCCGGCGCGATAAGGGAGGACGCCATGAAACTCCCTTTCTTCACATCAAACCCCAGCGGAGAGCAAGCCAGAGACCCTGGCCTCTCCGCGCTCTTGAAGGGCCGCGATCCCTGGAACCTCGACTTTCCGTTGTTTCAGTGGTCCTCGGCCGACGCCTTCACGTTGCGCAACGCCGTTGAGTCCGTCGCCATTTTCGGCGAGCTGGGCGCGGCCAAGACAACGGGCTCGGCCGCATGGATTCTGCTCAAGTACCTCTCTATCGGCATGGGCGGACTGGTCTGCTGCGTAAAGCCCGGCGACCGCGAGCTGGTGGAAGCCTATGCCAAAGCAACGGGCAGGGCGGACTCGCTGATTGTCGTCTCTCCCAAAGGCAAATGGCGCTGCAACCTCATCCGCTATGCGCTCAAGCGCCCCGGCGTTTCCGGCAGCCGCGTGGAGCAATTGGTCTCCCTCCTCATGACGATTGTGGAGGCGGCGGAGCGCGGCGAGCGCGCGAGCATCGGGCAGGGGGACAAGTTCTGGCAGCGGAGCCTGCGCCAGATCCTGCGCAACGGGCTGGAAGTCTGCATCGCGGCCAGGGGTGAAGTGACGATGGCGATGCTGCATGAAGTCATCACCACGGCTCCCCGCACGCATGCGGAAGTGCATAACGCGACATGGCAGGAGAAGTCGCTCTGCTACCGGCTTATCGAAAAGGCAGAAGCAAAGGAGCGCAGCGAGCGCGAGCAAAGTGATTTCGCGCTGGCCGCGCGCTACTTCCTGCGCGAATTCCCTGACATGCCCAATGACACGCGGGGCTCGATCCTTGCGACCTATGCGGTCATGGCCGATGTGTTGCTTCGCGGCCACATGGCGGACCTGTTCGACCGCGAAACGAACTTCATGCCGGATCTGACGTTTGACGGAGCGGTCATCATCCTCGACCTGCCCACCAAGGTCTACGGACAGGCGGGGCTCTATGTGCAGTCGGCCTTCACCTATCTGTGGCAGCTTGCCTGCGAGCAGCGGGACGTTAAGAAATCCCCCCGCCCCGTGTTCTGGTTCGTGGACGAAGCCCATGAGCTGGTCTGCAATTACACGCCGGAGTTCCTGGCGACCGCGCGCAGTGCGCGTGTCGCCTCTGTCCTCATCTCGCAGAACAAACCCAATTACCTGGCCGCGATGGGCGGCGAGGCGGGACGGCATCGCGTCGATGCGTTCCTCGGCAACATGGGAACCAAAATCTTCCACGCCAACGGCGATCCGGAAACCAATCGCTGGGCGTCCGAGATGATCTCGGAGGAAGTGCGAACCCTCGCCAACTGGAACGGAACCATGGAGACCGGACAGGGGCGGGGCGGGGGCGGCGAGTCCATCGGCAAGAAGGTCATGCCCTCGGAGTTCACCACGCTCAGGAAAGGCGGCCCGCAGAGCGGCTTCATCACGGAAGCCGTGGTCTACCAGACCAGCGCCGCATTCGCAGCGAATGAATATCAGCCGTGGCTGCGCACGGCATTCGAGCAGCAGATACCCGGCGTTGCCGGCACGCTTGTCGGCAACGCCGGGCTATCGGGAACGGATTCAGCCCACAAAGGAGGGCGTGCGTCATGAAACTCATAAACGAAAGCAGGAACGTCTTCGGCGGTACGGATGTCTGGCAAAAATCGGAATGGCTGCTCGCCATCCTGACACTCATCAGCAGTTGTTTCGCGGTCAGTGTCGCGGTGTTCATCCGGAAAGACTTCGGCGAGCGGTATCTGGGCTGGCTAAATCTGTTCTTCGGCTACACCGTCATGGCGTGCTTCATGTCACTGTCCTTGCTCGTCGCGGGACTCGCGGGTCCCTTCTTCCATACCGGAATCGGCGGCGCAGGACTCATGCAATTGTTCTGGCTCGCTTTTGTGGCCTTAAGCATCTATCACCGCCGCGCAATCGCGCGCAAGAACAAGGCGGGTGAGAAGTGGCACTCGATGTATCTGGGCACGTCGATCCTGCCGCTGCCGTTCTCGCGCGAGTTCGTCTACAAGTTCGCCGAGCCCGGCCTCGTCATCCTCGCAGGCTGGCTGCTCTCAGGCGTCGCATCCATGCCCGGCTGGTGGCTGATGCTTGCCGGTTCCTCGCTCTTCATCAACAACCATCTCATCTACCACAAGCAGCGTCAGGCCATCCTCGACATCCGCGACGCGGAAATCGAATCCCGCAACATGAGCAAGGCATTCCAGGGACGCCCGGCGAATGAAACCGGCGGACTCTTCGTCGCTGAATCCAGCGTCGATCTCATTCGTCAGGACGCAGGCCTGCAGGAAGCATTTGCAAACCTCTCTCCCGAACTGAAGCAGGTGCTCGACGAAGTACACGGCGCGTCAGCCGCGCCAGAAAGCATGAGGTGATATGTCATGTCAGCCGCAGAAAAATACGGACGGCCGGTCGAATCCCTTCCGGCCGAATCATTGTCACAAGCAAAGCAGGCAGGACAGCAATTGGCCGAGAAGGGCGTGACGCACCAGACGACTCTGGGCAGCGGCACGCCCGCTCCGACACCCGCCATGAAATACGGCGGCAACGATGCCCCTAATAAATCCATCACGCCACCGTCGAGGTCGAGGTGACGTATGGAGGGCGGAAACACGAGAGCGTTTCAGATACTTGATCGGTGGCGGAGCAATCTGAAGGCCGCCTATCGCGACACATCGGACGATTCATACATCACCCGCGGTGGCATCCGTGAGGCCATGCACGGTCTTGAACGAATATCCGACGTGATCGTGAAGGGGGGTAGGCTGCCGAAGGAAGGTCTCCTGAGACATTGTTACGGCCCCGGCAGCGATTGGTCCGATCATGCCGTCGCAAGGGACGCGTCGTCGTACCTCAGCCGCGCCGTTAATGACCTCAAAGCTGCGGGCTATGACCTGGAACCGAAGACGAATGTCGCGGCTTGGTTTCCGGAATCAACCCGCCCGCAGGATATACGCAAGACGGTCTGGGGATCAGCCTGGACCGACCATGTTGAAAACGAAAAAATCGGTGCTGCCGTAGGGCTGACAAAAGATGGGAAGTTCCGCATTGCTGAAGCGCTCATGACCGAAGAACCGGGTGCGCGCAATGTGTCCTGGAGATGGAACCGGGAAACCCACGAACTGAAGGAGCATGCAATCTATGCTGCTCGTGAATCGATCGCCAAAACGCTACGCGCGGAGCAGCAGACCCCCGAGCCCACGGTCGCCCTGACTGGCAAAAGTGCCGCCATGAAATACGGCGGCAATGATGCACCGGGCCGCTCGATAACACCGCCGTCGAGGTCGCGATGAAAAGCCGGCCCATTGATCTGGACAACCTTCTGGTGAACCGCATCCAGGAGGTTGTTTGGACAAGCCCCGATGTGGAAACCAATGCGGGCCACGTGGTTCGCAGTATGGTGGGGCTCACCGACAAGGGCGACTACAAAGTCGCTTATGCAACGCTACCCGAGACACGAGGACAGGGCGCTAAAGAATACGGCCACGAAATTGTCGATTGGGATTACCAGAGCCATGCACGCAAGAGCGCTGCGATCTCGGAAGCGCGCGCGGGCTTGGGTGAAATGGTGCAGCGCTATTCGCGCGGAGAAAAAAGTGCCGCTGAGAAATACGGTCTCACAGGATATGCGCAACGCCTCGCGCAATATCTCCAGCGTGGTAGGTCGCGATGAAAAGCGGAATGGAGCGTGTGGAAAGGGGCGGCCGGGTTCGGCAGGGAGCCACCACGCGGCCGCTCTTTCCACATCGTCTTTTTAGCCCCTTCGCGTGCACGCGGCAAGTGAATTTAGAGCCGTTCCAAAACGAGAATACGAAGCACGGCGGGGGCGAGAGTTTGCGAATCGCGCGGCACTGTGCGATTGCCGTCACTGGCAATTCTGCGAGCGCACTCTTTGGCACGTGTGGCATTTTTGCCGAGCCATCTGTTGCAACACAATCGCGCATAGCCGGAGGCACTTACAACACCGGAAGCGTTTTCGCCGGGACGCATTCCCATGTGCCTAAGCTCCGCTTAGGGGAGACGCATGTACTGAATGTTTTCTACCTGGAGGCGAAAAAATACTTCCAGTTGTGTGAAAGATAGGCTATGCACGCCATTAGTAGTTAGAACCGTTCCAAGGAGAATTTGCAACAGATGCTCAGGATCAGGCCAGCACGGGATGCCGAAGGCGCGAAGGAGTATTTCACGAAGGGCATGGTGCGCGACGACTACTACTCCGAGGGGCAGGAGGTCGCAGGACTATGGGGCGGACGAGCCGCCCAAATGTTGGGGCTGTCGGGCCAGGTCGATCAGGCAAGTTATTTCGCCCTCTGCGACAACCTCGACCCGCGTACGGGCGAACAGTTAACGCCGCGCCAGAAGGCTAATAGCAGACCCGGATTTGACTTCACCTTTTCCGCGCCGAAATCCGTATCCACAATCCGGGAACTGGCGGACGACGACAGAATCGTCGCCGCCTTTCGCGAGTCGGTGAAGGAAACGATGGACGAGATGGAAGCGGAGATGAAGACGCGCGTGCGCAAGAAAGGCCAGGACCATGACCGTGTTACCGGGAACATGGTCTGGTCCGAGTTCGTGCACTTTACAGCCCGCCCTGTGGACGGCAAACCTGACATGCATTTGCACGCGCATGTCTTCGTGCATAACTTCACCTGGGACGACATCGAGGGCAGGTGGAAGGCCGGACAGTTTGGCGATTTGAAACGGGACGCGCCGTACTTCCAGGCGGCATTCGATGCGCGGCTCGCGCACCGCCTTAATGCTCTGGGATACCGGACGGAACGCAAGGGACTGAGCTTCGAGATCGCGGGCGTGCCCGACAGCGTCATTAACAAATTCTCGCAGCGGCGCAATGAGATTGAAGAAGAAGCGGCGACGCGCGACATCAAAACGCCCGAGGGTAAGCATGCCCTCGGCGCAAAAATCCGCGAGAACAAGAAGTCAAACGTGAAAAGGGACGCATTGCGGCGGGAGTGGAACACGCGGCTCACGCACGAGGAGCGCGTGGCGCTGGCCGAAGTCGTGGGCGGCAAGCATGGTAACGCTGGAGGTGCCCCCATCAGCGCGAAGCAGGCTATGGATCACGCGGTCGAGCATGTCTTCGAGCGCGTGTCCGTGACATCCGAGAAGCGGCTCAAGGCCGAAGCACTGCTCTACGGCGTCGGGCATGTGCTTCCCGGCGACATAGACAAGGCCGCACGCGGGCCGGAGATCATCCGGCGTGAGCGCGATTCGGAACTGCTTGTCACCACCCGCACTGTGCGCACAGAGGAGTTGCAAATGCTGCGCTTCGTGCGCGAGGGCAGGGGCAAAGTCACTCCATTTGCCAAGGACTTGAAGTCGGTCGGGGACTTGAAGGGCGAGCAGCTTGATGCCGCGCTTCATGTGCTTAGGTCTCATGACCGTGTCGTGGGGATTCGCGGGGGAGCCGGAACCGGCAAGACGCACATGCTGAAGGCAACGGTCGCAGCCATTGAAGACAATGGCGGTGGCCATGTCTTTGTCTTCGCGCCGTCCGCCCAGGCCTCGCGCGGCGTGCTGCGCAATGACGGGTTCAAGGAGGCCACGACGGTGGCGCAATTGCTCTCCGACGAGCGCATGCAGCTAGCCATCAAAGGGCAGGTGCTCTTGATTGATGAGGCGGGATTGATGTCCAGCAAAGAGACGCGCGCCGTGTTCCAGCTTGCGGAAGCCGCAAACGCCCGCGTGATTCTGTCGGGCGATTCCCGGCAGCATTCGGCGGTCGCGCGCGGCGACGCCTTCCGCCTCCTGCAATCGGAAGCAGGCTTGAGCGTTGCGGAGCTTAAGACCGTCCGCCGCCAGAAGAAAAGCGAGTACCGGCAGGCGGTTGAGTCCATCGCATCGGGTACAGCAAAAGGCGCGGAAAAAGGATTCGAGCTGCTGGACAAGATGGGAGCCATCGTCGAGGCCTCGGGCGAAGAAAGACGCGCCATGCTGGTCAAGGATTACCTCGACACGGCGGGCGACGGTGAGACGGCGCTTGTCATCGCCCCGACGCACGCGGAAGGCTTGGGACTAACACAGGACATCCGCGAGGGGCTGCAGGCGCGCAATCGTCTCGGTGGCCATGAACTCGTCTTCGTCGCGCGCAAAAACACGCACTGGACCTCCGCGCAGAAGGGCGACGCCCGCAACTACCGCAAGGGCCAGGTCGTGAAGTTCCATAAGGGCGTCGCCGGCGCGCGCAAGACGAAGGATGGCGTGCGCGGCACGTCCGGCGGCTACGCCAAAGGCGAGTCCGCAATGGTGATGGGTTCCGAGATGGGCCATGTCATCGTCATGCGCCAGGACGGCTCGCAGGCCTCGCTTCCCCTGGACCATGCGGAGCGCTTCAGCGTCTACGAAACCCGGCAACTTGCCGTGGCCGAAGGCGAGCGCCTGCGCATCACCGAAAACGGCCATGCCAAGGCGGAGAACGGCAAGCAACACCGGCTCAACAACGGCGACATCGTGACCGTCGAGGGCTTCACCGACAAGGGCGACATGAAGCTTGGGCAGGGCCTCACCTTGCCCAAGACATTCGGCCATATCGCGCACGGCTATGTGGACACGTCGCACGCCTCCCAGGGCAAGACGGTGGACAGGGTATTCATCGCCGTGGGCGATGAGTCACTCAGAGCTGCCAACCGCCAGCAATGGTATGTCTCCGTCTCGCGCGGCCGCGAGGGCGTGAAGATTTACACCGAGGACAAGGAAGCCCTGAAAGCAGCCGTGCAGAAGAATCCCGAGCGCATGTCCGTCTCGGAGATGATGCGCGGCGACGAACCAGCGAAGAAGAAAGCACGCCCGCGTCTCGATCTGCGCCGCCTCGCGCGCTTCTTCAAGGAACGCATGCAGGACGCTTATGAGGCGGTCGCGTCGCGCGGCCTGTGGCAGCAACGCATCGAGCAGGAAAGGAGCCGTCACTATGACCGCTAGAAGCAGTGTCATCAGCAGATTCGCTAACATGAGCGCGGCGCCTCCCGTGGATGAGGACGCGCGCGAGGCTTTTGGGGGGGAATGGCAGGCGCGCGCCCATCCCGCGATGCTTGTAGTGATTCTCAAAAACGGCGACGAGCACATGCTTGCCTATCCGCTGCTCCGCCGCGCCTACAAGCGCGAGGGCGGGCGAAAGTGGGAGTTGGTGTTTGACGACTGCACGGTTGTCTTCACCGGGCGCAATCTCGGCAAGAAGCTAAGCGACATGCTGCGCATGCAGCGGCTCAGTTTTCTGAAGGAAGGCAATCTCATCGAGGAGGAGCTGACGCCGGAGGACAAAGCATTTATCGACACCATCGAGATTGAGGAGAAAGAGTCATGACACTGGAATTTCTGGACAAAATGAACGACGACGAATTGATGCAAGTCCGCACACGGGCCGATGAGCTGCTGCGCAAGCACGATGCGGAGCGCAAGGCGAAGGCCGTAGCGGACGCCAAAGCCATCACGGAGAAGGCGCAGGCAGACGCCCGGGCGCTGCTCGCATCGGTTGGATTGAGTCCCAAGGCGGTCCGGCCCAAGCATAAGCGTGTGAGGAGCGGGAAACACGGCGGGGGCGATGGGGCCAAAGCAGCGAAGCGGGCCGGGTGATGGCAGATCCTGTCCCGGAAACCGAGGAAGAATTTTCGATTGGCCCGTTTAAGAACGTGGAGACCTTCCTGGGCGCGGTCAAGAGAGGCGCGCGGCCCGGCATCACCGCCGCGCTGGCGGTGGAAGAAGGCGCGTATTACGTCGAGCACAAATATCACTGGCCGGGGGTTGCCGTTGGCGGAGCGCTCGTCAGTGAAGGCCTGTGGCAATGGCAGCTTGAGAAAGAACGCCAGGAGCGTGAGAAGGGACTCGCACGCTAGTCTCAGGGCTCACGCTCTTTTCCTCCAGCCTGCACCTGGCTATCGCGTGATACTTCGCATCCAGTTCGATGCCGATATACGAGCGGCCTAGCATTTTCGCCGCAAGCAATGACGAACCGGAGCCTGCAAACGGATCAAGCACGGTCGCGCCGGGTTGCGAGAAGGTTTCAATGAGCGGAAGCAAGACGGAAAGCGGCTTCTGGGTCGGATGAAGCTTGTTTCCCGAGTAGGTCCAGTCGATAACGTCACCGATGGTTTCCTTCGGGTAAAGCGGATTGCCTTTTGCCAGCAGATGCGCGCATTCATGCTGATAGCGCAGGTAGCGCGTGCTCGACGTGTACCGTTTCGGGAACGCGACGTGTCCGACTACCTTGAAACCCGCCGCTTTGTACGCCTGCATGAACTTGTCCGCCCGCGGCCAGCCGTAAAAGGAGACGCAGAAACTATCGTTCGCGAGCGCGCGGTACATCTGCGCGAAGGCGGGCTTGAGCCAGCGGTCGTTGTCATCATTGGGAACGTATCGACCGTCACGCGACTGGTATTTCGTGATGTAGGGCGGGTCGGTCAGAATGAATTGCACGCTTGCTTCGGCCAGGGAAGGCAGGACGCGAAGGCAATCGCCGTGGATGATGGTGCTCTGTTGCATGGCGTTTTACTCCTTCATGGCGCGTTCAAGGATTTCAATTTGGTCGTCTGCGATGGTGAACGAGTCGTAGGGCGCGTCCCAGATTTCCCCATCGGTTATCGGATAAACGCGGATCACCAGGTATCCCGTGAACCTGCGAATGTCGATGTGGAAGCGGTTGTCTATCCAGATCATGGCGCGACGCGAGCCGTCGTCCCGGTTGAATGCTGACATGATGATGTTCCTTTCATTCGGCGGGAAAGTTGAGATAGGAGCGCAGGGTCCCTTCGAACGTGTCGCCGCGGTACGAGTTGACGCCGAATGCGATCTTTCCCTGGGCGAGCTTGGGAACATCGAGGACGGCACAGTGGTACGGCTCTTTGAAGAGAATGCCGACCTTGCGGGTGTTCTCATCGTCAACGTCGTCGAAGAGGACGACATGGAAAGGTGCGCCAGCAATGCCATTGCGGTGATATGCCCAGTCAGCGAGCCTGATCTGGATACGTGATTTGAGAAGGCGGTTCATATTGGAAGTTCCTTGAAAAATGATTGAAGAGATGAGAAGGGGCGGCCGGAGCCGCCCCGATGGGCTTTACGCTTCGTCCTGGGGACGGGGACGTTCCCAGAAGAGCGTGTGCCCGAGCGTCGTGCCGGTTTTCACGAGGCGGCAGAAGATCTTGCCGGGCAGCGCGGGATCGTCGATGCTGACGGAAAGGTACTGCGAGCCTTCGCGGGAGGTCTTTTTCCACGCGGCGCCGATGTCGGATGTGAAGTCCTCGGTCACATGAAAGACCCGGTAGTCGGGCTGGTTGTCGTGCTTCTTGGTAGCGGCCTCGATGCGGATGTCCGCCTTCATCGCGAGCGTCTCGATTCTGCCCGCGTAGCCGTTGTCCGTTGCTTTGAAACTGCCGATGATAGCCATGTTTTCGTCTCCTTTTGGTTGTTGGAGACAGCCCTATGCGATCTCGCTGACGGCGCGCCCAAAAGCGGGCGGATTCAGCGAGCGGGTCATAGAATTTTGCCGCGCGAGGAATGCGCGCACTACAGCGCAGGGGAAAATTCGTCATTGACGCGCGAGCGACGCCCGCTCAAGTCGCCGTCATACAAGCGAGAACGCAGGCGGTGTCAGTGCTCAAAAGGAGATGACGCGAAACACGGTGGGGGGCAAAACTGGAGCGGGGCGGGTCAGAACGAGAACTGCTTCAGGTCAGGTGGGCCTGTTTCAAGGGGTCAGGTCAGGGTCTATTTCTTCCGTGTCAATGACGAATGGGCGAGTATCTGGAGAGCAGCGTCGAGGTAATATTCTCAAATTCAACGTGCATAATCGCATGTGTCTCGTTGATATAAGTGTTCCTAGCCGCGCTTTTGCTTTGTTCGCCGCAAGGAGCAGCGCATAAGTGACTCCAAGGCATGTTCAAAGTCATATACGCCTCTCAACGAGCTTTCATCACAATGAAAAATCCTGACTAGATTATGATTGGCATTGTCGTCGTGGCGCATGCCTTCACTGTGAGATTGGGCATCCTGAAAGAAAAAACCTGGATGATCTGGCACGATGTCAGTCCCAATGAACACCATCGTGTCCATACAGGGAATCTGCATGTCGTCGTCGATATAATTCACTTGGAAGTAAACGCCGCCAACGACCAAGTCCTGCCGCTCTATGGGAGTTCCATATTCTGTTAGCTCTCTCGCTTCAAAGTGCATGTCGTCAACTCCCCTTGAAAAAGATAACTTCCCGCGCTGTGATCAATATGTCTCGCTATCTCGTTATCACTGGCGCGGCGGCACCTCCAGTAAAAATGCAGATCATTGCAGTACCGACGATCACAGCCGCACAGGTCTTTGGATTCTTCGTGCAGACATTTCCGCCATCATCATCGTCGTCTTCGCATTCGCAGCTCAAATTGCCAGTGTCAACCATGCTCGTGCCAACGAGTCGCCCATCGCCTCCGATCCCTACAATGCGTCGCGTGCGAGGCATTTTGCAGCTTAGGAATTTACGCTTTCCGCAGACCTGTTTCTTGCAGTATTCAATTTCTGGCCCCGAACAATCTCGTGTGTCTTGTTTGACGCCAGCAAGCCCAAGCGGATCGGTCACATTTGTAGGATTTGCACTGTAAGCATACGGATTTGGTCCTCCCAGTTCCCTAATCGGATCGCGGTTCAACCAGCGTCCCGTGACGCCATCAAGCACTCTGTAAGTGCCGAAATTGAGACTGCTTGTCGGATGGTAAAAAAGACCCGCATAACGATAGTCAGTCGGCGTTGAGCCGCTACTGCGTGCAATGGAGCCGAATGGTGTGTAGTCGTAAGACTGAAGGAGAGAACCTGAGGAGGCATCGAGCACATCGCGGATGCTATCCAAGTTGTCCAGCGCATAGATTGATTTCTGAGTGGCCGGAACGTTGTATTCGCCCTCGGCTAGGTCTCGCTTGAGGACATTATCGCTTCCGTCGCGGGTCTGACAGATCCGCCCTATGGAATTGGGTGGGCCGAGGAGTATTTCATCCGTGCCAAACTCGGGACACCACAAGTAACGCGTGGTCGTGGTCGTTCCACCGCTCGTTTCCGCATCAACGCGGCGTTGCCCGATGCCGTTATATGTGAAGACGGATTTGTTTGAAGTCCCGACATAGTCAATCTCCTGAAGCCGGTTCTCCGCGTCCCATTTATACGTCTTCACGCCGTCGACGCTCAGCGTGTTGCCATTTGCGTCGTAGCTGTACGTCAGGCTTCCGAAGGTAGCCAGTTGGTTCAGCGCATTGTATGTCGGGCTCGTCGATGTGCTGGGTGTGGTGACAGTGGTGGCGTTGTCGAGCGGGTCGTACGCGTAGGCGAAGTTGCCGGGCGTGGTCTGATTGGCTGCTGTCAGGCGGTCTATCAGGTCGTAAGAGTAGGCATGGGTTTGCGTAACCCATGGGTGGCCCGTGGCAGCCGTATCGGTGATGGACTGGATGTCGTAGGGGTTGGCGACGCCGCCGGACGTGTAGCCCAGCGTGTAGCTGCGCGTGACGCCGGAGTTGGTGATAGATATGAGCCTGTGGTCGTTGACGTTGGTGTCGTATCCTCGGCTCGTTGAAACCGTGGTGCTGCCGTTGGTGACGGATTGCGACGCCCTGTCATTCGTCTGGCCAAGATAGCCGAGCGTGAAGGTGCCAAGGGGTGTGCCATGGCTCGTGAGGCGGCTGATGGCGTCATACCCGAAGGTCTCGTTGCCGCCGGTGATGTTACGCCCGGAGAGGCGGCCCAGATTGTCGTATGTGAGCCCTATCGTGTCGTTACTGTAGGGCCCTATGATGGAGGAGAGCTTGAGCGCGCCGTTGGTGCCGATAGCGGTGTAGGAGTAGTTCGTCGTCCCCGTCCCGTCCGTCATCGAGGAGAGACGCGGGAAATACGTGTCATACGCGAAGGTGACGTTCGGCGTGGTGTTCACGCTGCTCGTATAGGTGATGCCGGTCACGCGGTCGTCAAGCCCGTAGGTGAAGGTCTTCACCTGCCCGAGTGCGTCGGTGATGGACTTCAGGCGTGAGGTGCTGGTCTCGTAGGTATAGGTCTCATACTTGGCTGCTGCCGTGCCGTAGGCGTAGGTCTTCTTGGTGGGTCGGGATTCGATATCGATGTCCCAATGCGTATCGTTGCCGTTGGCGTCGATGATGTCCTTCAGCGTTCCGTTCTCGTAATACTGGTATTGCGTGGTGCGCGTGCCGCTGCCGGAGGTGGGCTCGGTGACGGAAGTGAGCTGGCGGTTGGCGTCGTAGCCGTAAGTCGTGATGCGCCCCAGCCGGTCGGTATGCTTGCGCAGTTCGAGCGAAGCCGTGCCCGCATAGGCGCCGGACTGGAAGTTGTAGTCGTAGAGGTCGGTCGTGGTGTCCGGGTACGTGATCTTGGTGACGCGGTCGAAATTATCGTAGTCGTAAGTCAGCACATAGCCTTCCGAGTCGGTCTTCGTGCGCACGCGGTCGGCGGAATCGTAAGTGTAGGACACCTGCGTCTGGTTGTTGGCGTTGGTGATGGAGGAGAGGCGGCCCGTGCCGTCATAGTTATAGGTGGTAACGCCGGAGTTGGGGTCGTTGACGGTTGCGATCTGCCCGGCGGAATTCCATGTCATGTTCCACGTCTTGCCCGCCGCATCCGTGTAGGTTTGCGGGCGGTGGCCAGTCGTGTAGCTGCCGTAGGTGGCGACCGTCGTGTAGGTAGACGGCGACGTGGTCAACTGCTGCACCGTGAGCAGGTCGATGTTGTTCGCCGCGTAGGTGTACTTCGTCGTGCGGCCCAGCTCGTCGGTCGTCGACAGCAGGTTGCCGGGCAGCGGGGCAACCCCGTAGCTGCCGTTGGTGTTGTACGTCGCCTTGCTCACCTTGCTCGTGCCGTCGTCCATTACACGGCCCGTGGCGCTCGCCCGGTTCAGCGCGCCGCCCCAATAAGCGTTGTTCTGTACCGGGTAGTTGTACCAGATGCGCCGCTCCAGCGGCGGCTTGACGCTCTCGGGCACCGTGCCCAGCGAATAGGCGTCCCAGCGCGAATGCACCCAGTGCGTGATGAGAGCTTTGGAGTAGTCGTGCGCGGTGACGACGCCGCTGCCGTTCATCGTGACGCCTTGCGCGAAGGCGTGCTTGTCCCAGTAAAACATGTTGCGCATCTGAAGATAGCCGTTGCCGTCGGTGACCATGCCGGTGGGAACGATGGCGGCCGCGTCGGTCGCGCCCACGAGGCTCGTGTTTTCGTAGTAATAGAGATAGTCCGTATAGCCCAGCGGATCGGTCATGGTGAGTGAGCGCGTGTCGGTCTCCACCGTGTCGTTGGGGTCCACCGCGTCGGAGAAGGTGGACGTGCCGTAAGGCGTGGTGAGGGTCGTGATGAAGCTGGGCTCGCTGGTCGAGTAGGTGAAGGACGAGGTGATACCCATCGGGTCGGTGATGGAGGAAAGGCGCTGGCTGGTGTCGTAGGTGATCTGCGACGTGCGCCCGAACGGATCGGTTATCTGGGTGATAAGCAGCGGGTAGCTTGTGAGGCCGTAGGTGAAGGTGGTGCTGCGGCCCATCGCGTCGGTGACGGATGTCAGGCGGAAAGTGCTGTCGTAGTTATAGGTCGTTGTGTTGCCTTGCGGATCGACCGAGCTGGTCAGGAACGCGAATGCCGGAGCCGTGGTCGCGCCGTTGCGCAGGTTATAGTGCTCCACCGTGCCGTCCGCCAGATTGCGCGTGAACGTGGGCGTGCCGCTGGTTATGGGGCTGCGGGTGGTGATGGAGCCGTCCCACTGCTCCGCCTCGTATTGGCCCGTGTACCCGTCGATGGTGCTGAACTGAAAGCCCCCGCCTCCCGCCGTAAGATGCGAGATGGGGCTGCTATAGCCATTGCCAGGGTTGTAGTTCATCAGCGACATGAGGCTCAGCGACCATTTCGGGCCGAGATTGGAGTAGCTCATGGTTGCCGGCTGCACGTCCTCGCGCGCGTTGTAGATGAGCGTGGCATAGACCGGCTGGCCCTTCTGAGACTTGTAGCCCACCGGTGTGTCGGTCAGATTGAGGCTCACAGCCATCGTCTTGGCGTTGCAAACCGCCATGTGCAAATTCGTGTCATGGCAGCTGTTCGAGCCCGGCAGGTGTCTGGTCGGATTGCCCATGCCGTAGACCCCCTTCGCCTCGGCGGAGTTTGCCGCCACCGTGCGCCAGCCCGCTTTCGGATTCGCCTTCATCACCGATTGCGGCACGAGGAAGTAGCCACTGCTCTCCGCGTCGATAGTCTTGACGGTGACCGCGCGGCCCGCATCCGCGAACGTCGGGTCTTTCAACTCGTAGACCGCATCGTGCCTGCTCACGATGGCCGCGTAATGGTGGACGTTCCAGTTGATGACCGCTGGCATCGGGACGGGCTGGCCAGGTAAGCGGTGGATGAGCGTGTATTTGAGCTTCGTCTTGTCGGCAAGCTTCGCGAGCTGCATGAGCGAAACGCCGTGGGGGCCGGAGCGGGCGTCGAGCGTCGGCTGGATGCGTTTCATGTCCGCATTGAGCGCCAGAAGCACATTCCTAAGCGCGGAAGGGCCGCAGAGATAGCCGATGCCAGGATCGTGGCGGAACGTCCATAACCCTTCGCGCGCCCCTTGTATCAACTCGGTGGCAGGACCGCCAATGGGTCGCTTGCCGATATCCCTGAGCAGTGCTTCAAGTTCTTTCGCATGCCCCAGGCGCGCGTGCATCTTCGCCAGCTCGCCCACGGCGCGGTCCACCATCAAGCGCGCCTGCGCGCTCTGCGCGTTGCGGCCGAGCTGCCAGGATTTTTCCAGCGGAGTGAACACCCGGCTGTAATAGCCCGCGTCATAATACCCAAGGCCGATGTCGAGATAGAGCGCGGCATTCCAGTTGGATTGCGGATGCAGGGCGATGAACGCCTGCAGGGGCTTCGCGTAATCGTCGAAGTCGCTGCCGGGTCCTGCCTTGGCGGGTGCTTCGTGGAAAGACTTGAGCGCGATGTCGAGGTCCCTGCCTTCCTCCTCCGTTACCGGCCCTGTTGCGACGAGCGGCTCCTCAAGGCCGGGGAAGTATTTGATGGGCGGCGGCGCGGGCATCGCCACTTGTGCGGGCGCCTTGGGAAGCGCGGGCTTGCTGCTTGCCGGTGCAGCAGCGGGGGCGGCGAACGGCGTTGATACCGTGTGGCTCTCCAGCGCCGCTGCGGGCCCTTGCGAGCCGAGGAAGAATCCAAGTGCTATGGCGAGGGCAGGACTCGCAAGGCGCACTAATGAAGAAGCAGATACACGATGGCCCTGACCGCCCTTGGTGATTGCGCGCATGGAGACTCCCTTTTTTCTTGTGGCGGCGAGGCGTGGCGAGGCTTAACGATTATTAAGAAGTGCTTCTACATTTACTCCTTCGCCTAAAAAAGTCATCAAGGAAATCGCGCCATGCCGGAATCCTTGAACTTCAGGGCGTTGCCCGTGAGTACGGCCTTCAAAGTCGCGAAAAGTGATTTCGAGTGGTGAAAAGTGATGCCGTGTGGAAGTGACGCGCTGCGTTACTCCGCGTGCGCTTCAATCCCGGCGCAGGGACGAAGGCAGGGCGCTGCACGCAGAGTCGCTGAATGAGAGGCCGGGCCAGCATCTGCTGCCGATTCTTAGCGGATGTTCTCGATGAGGCTTGAAGCGGGGACCTTGAGCGCGCGGGCGAGCTTGAGGATGTTGAGCAGTGACAGGTTTCTGCGCCCGCATTCGATTTGCGAGACGTAGTTGCGGTGCAGTTCAGCCCGCTCCGCCAGGTCTTCCTGGCTTATGCCTTGCTCCAGCCGGACCTTCTTGACCCGTTCCCCAAATTGAAGAAGAGGATTCTTCATCCCATTGATGGTGCGCCGGATGCACACTTTGAGTCCATACACTATCGTGTGCCACACGATAGTGTGCTATGCTCCTGATCTGCGAGGATCGTCGTGGCGGCTGAAGAGATGGATTTCGGGCACCACATCCGGATATTCGGGCAAGCGGTGGCAAGGTGCCGCGAACACAGCCGCATGAGCCGCGAAGAACTCTGCCGTAAATCAGGTATTAGAATGAGGCTGCTCTGCCAAATAGAGGACGGTACGGTGCGCAAGCGCCTGGGCCTGCTGGAAGTGCGCAGCCTTGCGCTCGCGCTGGGCCTTCATCCGGATGAACTCCTGAGATGCTACGAGGACGGTCTT
>Ga0153956_1000735_pt1 | contig 33868 bp, 27 predicted proteins | sample TSFL040MetaG_FD_104704 | JGI IMG/M metagenome (GOLD analysis project Ga0153956, IMG submission 104704) | Attine ant fungus gardens microbial communities from Florida, USA - TSFL040 MetaG | ecosystem: Host-associated > Fungi > Mycelium > Unclassified | place: USA: Florida, Wekiwa Springs... | reverse complement strand
ATCCGGCCTCGTGCCAGACCCCGCGGTTCAGCGATATCGGCTGGACGGACGTCTCCGTCACGACGGCCCTGACCGCGACGCTTCTCGAAGACCTGGGCTATAGCCCGACGATCAGCGTGCTCGGGCTGGACATCACCTACCGATCCATGAAGAACAAGGATATCGACATCTTCCTCGGCTCGTGGACGCCGGGCCTGTCGCAATATTCCGACCCCTATTATGCCGACAAGTCGATCGAGACCGTCGCCGTCAACCTGACCGGCACGAAATGGACCTGGGCCGTTCCCAGATATGTCTACGACGCGGGCGTCAAATCCTTCGCCGACCTTGATAAATTCAAGGACCGCTTCCACAAGAAGATCTACGGCACGGAGCCCGGCGGCAACAAGCAGATGGAGAAGGCGATTGCCGACAACGCCTTCAATCTCGCAGGCTGGCAGATCGTGGAATCGAGCGAGGTCGGCATGCTGACCGAGGTCGCCCGCGCCGTGAAGAACAAGGACTGGATTCTCTTCGTCGCCTGGGAGCCGCATCCGATGAACCGCAAGTTCGATATCGCCTATCTCACCGGCGGCGACGACTATTACGGCCCGAATCTGGGCGCGGCCATCGTCCGGACGGACGTGCGGACCGGCTACCTGCAGGAATGCCCCAATGTCGGCGGGCTTCTGAAGAACCTCAAGTTCAACCTCGACATGGAAAACACCATCATGGACGACGTGCTGAACGGCGGAATGGAGCCGAAGGACGCCGCGCTGAAGTGGCTGAAGGCCAATCCCGATTGGCTGAAGACCACGCTGGCCGGCGTTTCGACCATGTCGGGCGAGCCGGGCCTTGCCGCCGTCAATACGGCGCTCGGCATAAAGTAGAAAATCAGATTGGCGAGGAAGGCCTGAATGCCGAAAGTCGGAATGCAGCCCATCAGGCAGAAGCAGATCATCGCTGCTGCCATCGAGACCATCCATGAGCTTGGAATCGAGCAAAGCTCCATCCGGCAGATCGGCATGAAGGCCGGAATCTCGCCAAGCCTGATCACCCATTATTTCGGAAGCCGTGACGAACTTTATACCGTCGTGCTGCGCCGCCTGAACCGGGAATTGTCGCGCGCGGTGGTCGAGAGGCTTCGCGGCGCCCGCACGCCGATGGAGCGGCTGCTCGCCATCGGTGCTGCGCAGTTCGAGCCGGCGCAGTTCCAGCCGGCCGTCGCGTCGAGCTGGTTCGCGCTCTGGGCGAGCCTTGGCAGCAGCCCCGAGATGCTACGTTTCCAGGCGATCTACGAGAAGCGCATCGTCAGCAATCTCACCCATTGCCTGCGCCCGCTCGTTCCGGCCGGTCAGGTCGAGTTCGCCGTGAACTGCCTTCTCGCCATGATCGACGGGCTCTGGGTGAAGGCGGCGCAGCCGACCAGCCGCATCACCACGGAAAAAGCCTTTCCGATCTTCCGAAACTATGTGATCCAGCTTGTCTCGCATCTTTCCCAAACGGAGACCCCCGAATGAACGACACCGATTATGCCGCGCTGGACGGCGTCGCCCTTGCCGAGCTGATCGCGCGCGGGGAAGTCTCCCGAAACGAGGTGGCGGAGGCCGCGATCCGGGTGATCGAGCGGAAGAACCCCGAGCTGAATGCCGTGATCCGCTACAATTTCGACGCGCCGGCGTCGCCGGAGGGATCGAGCAGCCTCGACGGCGTGCCGTTCCTCTTGAAGGACGCCAATCTTCATTCGCAAGACATGCCCACCACCTTCGGCTCGTCCTTCTTCCGCGGCACCGCCCCGCGCGCCGACAGCATCATGGTCGCGCGCTGGCGCAAGGCCGGCCTTCGCATCCTCGGCAAGACCAACACGCCGGAATTCGCCGCGGAATTCGTGACCGAGCCGAAATGCTACGGCCAGACCAACAATCCGCATGCGCCGGGGCTGACAGTCGGCGGCAGCAGCGGCGGCGCGGCGGCGGCCGTGGCGTCGGGCATGGTGCCGCTGGCCCATGCCACCGACCTCGGCGGCTCGATCCGCATTCCGGCCGCCTGCTGCGGCGTCTTCGGATTCAAGCCGACGGTCGGCCTCAATCCGGTCGGGCCGCACTTCACCGAGATCGCCGGCGGCCTCAATTCCGACCACGTCGTCACGCGGACGGTGCGCGACAGCGCCGCCTCCCTCGACATCACCGCCGACCGCAGGCCGGACGGCGGCACCTATCTCGGCGATCTTTCCCGCCCGACGGGACGGCTGAGAATCGGCGTCACCTCGACCGATCCCGCCGGCCGCATCGCCGGCCCCGATCAGCAGGACGCGGTGAAGCGGGCGGCGGACGCCCTCGTCGCACTCGGCCACGACCTCGTCGACTATCGCTATCCCGAAGGTCTGGAGACGGAGTGGTTCGACTATCTCTGGATCTTCGACGTGCTGAGGCTAGTCGAGGACAGGGCGCGCGAGGCGGGGCGGAACCCGGCCGGCGACGACCTGGAACCGCTGACCTGGCGCATCCTCGAAAAAGCCCGCGCCGCCGCCCCCGGCGCCCACGAAGACGCGCAACGGAGCCGCGCGGCCTATACCACCCGCTACCTCGGATCGATGCGGGACGTCGACATGCTGCTGACGCCGGCGCTTGCCGACAACCCGCCGCCGACCGGCAGCCTCGCCTTTTCGAAGTTTGCAAGCTTCGACGAGTGGAACGACGCCGGCTACGGCTTCGCCCCCTTCTCGACGCCGTCGAACATCTCCGGCCAGCCGTCGGCCTCCTGCCCCTGGTTCGAAAATCCGGCCGGCCTTTCGATCGGCGTCCAGCTCAGCGGCAAGCCTGGCGCGGACCTTCTGGTCCTGCAGCTCTGCGCGCAGCTTGAAGCCTATGCCGCAGAGAGGCGGTGAGCCGTACCGGAATGGCAGGACCCGGCGGACAAATGCGAATCCGGCTTGACGAGGAGATTCATCGGATTAGTAAGTTGCGCATACGATAACCCGCTCCTTCAGAGCGGCCACCGGGTCCGAAAGCCATCCATGACAGAAAAAACCTCTCATCGCGGCCTCGTCGTCGTTGCGATCATGGCTTCGATGGCGATGATCGCCATCGAGGCGACGATCGTGTCGACGGCCATGCCGCAGATCGCCGCCCAGCTTGGGCAGATCAACCTCTATTCCTGGGTTTTTTCGTCTTTTCTGCTGACCCAGACGGCGACGACCGTCATGTTCGGAAAGCTTGCCGACATCTACGGCCGCAAGCCGATGATCCTTATCGGCATCACGGTCTTTCTCATCGCCTCGCTGCTGGCCGGCTTTGCCTGGTCGATGCCGTCGATGATCGCCTTCCGCCTGTTGCAGGGCATCGGCGCCGGCGCCATTCAGCCTGTCGCCATGACCGTGGTTGCCGACCTCTTTCCCGGAAACCAGCGCGGCAAGGTCCAGGGGTACCTCGCAAGTGTGTGGGCGCTCTCGGCCGTCGTCGGCCCGCTGCTCGGCAGCCTCATCATTCACAATCTTCCCTGGGCCTGGATCTTCTGGATCAACGTGCCGGTGGGCCTCTTCGCGGCGTCGGCCTTCCTCCTCTTCCTGCATGAGGAAAAGCGGACCCGCGTCGTATCCATCGACGTGCTTGGCGCGGCACTCTTCGCCGTCTCCATTTCCGCGCTGATGATCGCGCTGACCGAGATGGAGAGCGCCGTCTCCGGCCAGGCCATCGGCGCGCTGGCCGTCTTCGCCGTCGCCCTTGCCGCCTTCGTCTGGCAGGAGCGCCGCGCCGAAGCGCCGATGATCGCGCCCGACCTGTGGCTGAAGCGCCCGATCGCCTTTGCGAACCTCGCGGTTTTCTTCGCCAGCATGGCGATCATGGGGCTCACCACCTTCCTGCCGATGTACGTCCAGACGGTGCTCAACCGCTCGCCGCTCGTCGCGGGCTTCGCGCTGACCATGCTTCTCCTCGGCTGGCCCTGCGGCGCCACGATCGCCTCCCGCCAGTTCACGCGTTTCGGCCTGCGGCCGATGATGATCGTCGGCAGCCTGTTCATCCCGGTCGGCACGTTCCTTTTCGTGCTGCTGACGCCCTTGAGTTCGGCCGTGGTGGCCGGCGTCGGCTCGCTGATCATGGGGTTCGGCATGGGGCTGCTCAACATCGGCGCCCTCGTCCTCACGCAGGAAAGCGTCGGCTCCTCCGAGCGCGGCAGCGCGACCGCCTCGAACGTGTTCTCGCGCAACCTCGGCAGTACGCTGGGTGCCGCCGTGCTCGGCGCGGTGCTGACCTATGGCCTGGCGCACGCCACCAATGGCGAGGCGATCACGCCGGAGCAGATCCGCGCCCTGCTGAACGGCACGGAGGCGGCAATCAGCGGCACGGACGAAGTCCGGCTGGCCCTGCAGCACGCGCTGCATGCGACCTTCGTCGCCATGCTGCTCCTCGCCGTGCTGATCGTGCCGTCCTGCCTGATGATTCCGTCGTTGCGGGCGCATCGGCAGACGCCGCAGGAAGCGTAACCGTCACGGCTGTCCGCCGTCGCCCGGCCGGCCGGAAGTCGCGGCCTCGTCGTCGGCAAGGACGCGCCAGGCGGCGCCCTCAAGGTCGTCATACTGGCCGCTCTTCAGCGACCAGAGAAAGGCGCAGAGCCCCATTCCGCCCATGAACAGCGCGATCGGAATGAGGTAGATCAGCATGTTCATGACGGACGCGCCTCCATCGCCATCGGGACAGCCGGCCGGCCGGGGGCCTTGCCCGGCGTGTTCAGCCGCAGCGCATTCAACACCACGATGATCGACGAGGTCGACATCGCCACCGCCGCAATCAGCGGCGTCGCATAGCCGGCAATCGCCACCGGAACCGCAAGGATGTTGTAGCCGATGGCCAGCACGAAGTTCTGGCGGATCAGCCGGCCGGCGCGGCGCGCCACCCGTAGAGCCTGCGGCACGGCATCGAGGCGGTCATGGAAGAACACCAGGTCGGCCGCCTGCCGGCCGATATCGGAGGCGGAAGCGGGCGCCATGGAGACATGGGCGGCCGCAAGCGCCGGCGCGTCGTTGATCCCGTCGCCGACCATCAGCACACGATGGCCGCCTGCGCCGAGGTTCGCGCAGGCCTCGACCTTTCCCTTCGGCGTCAGGGCCGCGAAGGCGTGCCGGATACCGAGGCCGGCCGCCGTGCGGTCGACCACGGCCTTGCGGTCGCCGGAAAGCATCACCGATTCGACGCCGGAGGCGGCAAGCTGCGCGACCGCGTCCGCGGCTCCCGGCCGCAGCATGTCCTCGAAGCGGAAGCGCGCCAGTTGCTGCCCGTTGCGCGAGAGGATCGCCTCGGAATAGGCGGCATCGCGGGTGTCGGCGGACAGATCGCCGCCGCAGGCGAAGGCGGCGCTGCCGAGCCGGTAAAGCCCCTCTTCGGCGCTGACCTCAAGGCCGCCGCCCGGCACTTCCGTCACCGCGTCGAAGCGTCTCGGGGCGACAGCGGCGCCACGCACCAGCGCCACGGAGAGCGGATGCCTCGAATGCGCCGCCATGCCGGCGGCGATCGCAACCGCATTGCCCTCCTGCGTCGCCTCCACCAGCCGGGGCCGGCCGATGGTCAGCGTGCCGGTCTTGTCGAAGGCGACCGTGTCGATCTCCGCCAGCCGCTCCAGCGCGGAACCGTCCTTCACCATGATGCCCTTGCGGAACAGCTCGCCGGCCGCAACCACCTGCACCACCGGCACGGCAAGCCCGAGCGCGCAGGGGCAGGTGATGATCAGCACGGCGACCGCGATTAGCATCGCCTGCTTCCAGTCGCCGCCGAAAATGCCCCAGGCGAGGAAGGTGACGAGCGCGAGAAGGTGGACCACCGGCGAGTAGAGTGCCGCGGCGCGGTCGGCGATGCGCCGGTAGCGCGCCCGCCCGCCTTCGGCCGCCTCCATCAGGGCGATGATTTCGGCGAGCAGCGAGTTTTTCGCGGTCTTGGTGGCGCGGATGACCAGCGAACCGGTGAGGTTCATCGCGCCGGAGCTGACGGTATCGCCCTCCGTCACGGAAACGGGGCTGCTTTCGCCGGTGACGATCGAAAGATCGACCTCGCTGGCGCCGGTCGCAATCGTCGCATCGACGGGAATGCGCTCGCCGGCCGCCACCGCGATCCGGTCGCCGATGGCGATCTCCTCGACCGGCACGTAGCGCGTCGTGCCGTCGGGCGAAAGGACGAGCGCGCCGCGCGGCGTGATGCGGGCAAGCCCGTTGATCGCCTCGCGCGCCTTTTCGCGCATGACATGGTCGAGGGTCCTGCCGATCAGCAGGAAGAACAGCAGCGAGACCGAGGCGTCGAACCAGGCGTGCTCGCCGTGATGCATGGTTTCCCAGAGGGAGACGGCGTAGGAGAGCGTGACGGCGAGCGAGATCGGCACGTCCATATTGGTCCGGCCGCGCTTCAGCGCGCTCCAGGCGGAGGCGAAGAAGAAGCGCCCGGCATAGACCAGCGCCGGCGCGGCGATCATCGCCGATATCCAGTGGAACATATCGCGCGTGGCGGCATCCGCGCCCGACCAGATCGACACCGAAAGCAGCATGATGTTTGCCGCGGCAAAGCCGGAAACGCCGACCGCCAGCAGAAGCTGGTTGCGCAGCCGGTCGGACTGGAGAGGGGCGGCGACGGAAAGATGCGCGCGGTAGCCCGTTTTCGCGATGGCTTCGAAGATCGCCGTGGGGTCCGATATCCTGCCGTCGACGCTTTCGGCGTAGACGCAACTGACGCGGCGTGCCGTCAGGTTCACGCGCGCGCCCTGGACGAAAGGAAGGCGAGCGAGCGAGGCCTCGATCGCCGTGATGCAGCCGCCGCAATGGACGTCCGGCACGCTGAGGTCGATCTGGCGCAGGCCGTCGCCGACGGCATGGCTGGAAAGGGCAATCTCCTCGGCGCTCGGCGCCTGGCCGCCGAGCGCCAACGTGCTGTCGACATCCATCGTGCAGCAGGTCATTGCCCGAACTCCGCCGTGTCGAACCGGGTCGCCTCGTGCATCACCACCGCGCCGCCCTTACGGGAGATGATCTCGACGATCCAGTCGCCTTTCAGCACCTGATGCCGCGCTTCGAAACGGCCCTCCCCGGTCTTGCCGAGCGGCAGCTGAAAATCCTCGCGGTCGCCGACGGGCCGGCGGAAGGTCAGGGTGACGTCGTCGACCGCCGCCGGCGAGCCGTCCCTGTTCCGGATATCGTAATCGACCACGTCGCCGCGGACCGACAGCGTCCCGGCGATGCCGGAGGCGGCCATGGCCTTCAGCGCCGCCGCCTTGCCGTTGAACTCCTGGCTGGCGACGTAGGTGTTTTCCACCACGAGGCCGCTCCAACTGGAGTTGGCGAACCAGGCCATGGTGAAATTCACGCTGATCACGACCCCGAAGAAGGCGAGCATGATTGCCAGCATGTGCTTGCCGGTGAAGCCGTTTGCCGATGCCTTTGCCGTCATTTCGTTTCTCCCGGCGAATTGAATGCCGCCTTGTAAATCGCCCTGTCCTTGTGCTCGCTGTCCTCGATCATGAAGAGGAAGCCGTCGGCCGCGGCGGTACCGGCGCTGCGGGTGACGAACACCTTCAGGCTGGTCGCGGCGTCCGGGCCGGCGTCGATCACGAACTGCCGGCCGTCGTCCTTCGACAGTTCCGGTATGCGCATGGTTGCGCCATCAAGGCCCTGCATCGTCAGCGTCACCTGCCGCGGCGCCGGCACCATGTTGAGGATGCGCAGCGTATAGCCGTTGCGGATCGAGCCGTTGGATTCCAGCACATATTGCGGGTTCCGGTCGTGGACGACGTTCAGTTCCAGCCGCTCGCGCAGGCTCAGGTGGATGAGTATGGCGATGCCGATCGCCACCCACACCGTGGCATAGAAGAGGACGCGCGGGCGGAAGACGACGCGCCAGTTAAAATGGCGGACGGCCGCGATGAAGCTGCCGTCTTCGTTGCGCACCCGCGCCGGCTGCACGGCCGTCGTTCCGCCGTCGGTGGCGAGCGTCATGTTGGCGGAATATTCGCTCAAGGTGGCGTAGGCGATCAGGCCGCGCGGCTTGCCGAGCTTGTCCATGACGCCGTCGCAGGCGTCGATGCAGAGCGCGCAGGTGATGCATTCCATCTGCTGTCCGTCGCGGATATCGATGCCCATGGGGCAGACGGCGACACAGGCGTTGCAATCGACGCAGTCGCCCACCGGCTGGCCTTGCGCCTGCGCCTTCTTGGCATGGCGCGAGCGCTGCTCGCCGCGCCAGTCGTTATAGGTGACGACGAGCGAGTTCTCGTCGAGCATCGCGCCCTGGATGCGCGGCCAGGGGCACATGTAGGTGCAGACCTGCTCGCGCATCAGGCCGCCGAGCACATAGGTCGTGCTGGCGAGGATGGCGACGGTCACATAGGCGACGGCCGGCGCCGTGCCGGTGAAGAGCGAGACCAGCAGCGTCGGCGCATCGGAGAAGTAGAAGATCCACGCGCCGCCGGTCGCAACGCCGATCATCAGCCAGACGATGTGCTTGAGCAAGCGCTTGCGCAGCTTTTCCGCGCTCCAGGGGCTGGCGTCCAGCTTCATGCGCGCGTTGCGGTCGCCTTCGATGGCGCGCTCGACGACGAGGAAGAGATCGACCCAGACCGTCTGCGGACAGGCATAGCCGCACCACGCGCGGCCGACGGCGGAGGTGACGAGGAAGAGGCCGAAGCCCGCCATCACCAGCAGGCCGGCGACGTAGTAGAATTCCTGCGGCCATATCTCGATGAAGAAAAAGAAGAACCGGCGCGAGGCGAGATCGACGAGGATCGCCTGATCGGGCGCGTAAGGCCCGCGATCCCAGCGGATCCACGGCGCGAGATAGTAGATGCCAAGCGTGACCAGCATCACGATCCACTTGAACCGGCGGAACCGGCCTTCGGCGCGCTTGGGAAATATCTTCCTGCGCGGGGCGTAGAGGGGTTGCCGGTTGCGCTTGGCGTTCACCGGCTCGACGGCCACTCGCTCGACATCGCTGGTATCCGGCGCGGTGTGGGTGTTCATGGGATTATCCGTTTGCAGTCCGGCGGTTATCCCACGGCGCGCGGGGCGCTTCCTTGACGCAGATCAAGAAGGCCGGGGAATCCGGAACGTCGGGAAGCCGCGCCCCGAGGGCGCGGCCGCAATGATGGATCGATGGCCTTCCAAACCGCCTTATTGTCCGCCGCCGAGCGAGTGGACGAAGACGGTCAGCTCCTTGACGGTGGTGTCGCCGAGGCGGGCCGACCAGGCCGGCATCACGCCATGCTTCGGCGCGCTTACCTGACGCGCGATCGCGTCCTCCCCCCTGCCCTTCAGCCAGATGGCGTCGGCAAGGTTGGGGGCGCCCATGTCCGCCTTCCCCTTGGCATCCTCGCCGTGACAGGCGGCGCAGTTGTCGAGGAACACCTGCTTGCCGGCTTCGGCGCGTGCCGGGTCCGAGGGGGTGTTGGTCAGGCCCCAGACATAGGCCGCAACCTGGCTGATCTGCGTGTGGTCGAGCACTTCTGCAAAGGAAGGCATTTCCGAGACGTGGGTATCGGCGTCCCCGTCGAAACGGATGCCGTGCGCGATGGTGGTGCGGATCGAATCGAGGTCGCCGCCCCAGAGCCAGTCGTCATCGTTGAGGTTGGGAAAGCCGGGGCCGCCGGTCGCGCCCGAGCCGTGGCAGGGCGCGCAATTGACCTTGAAGGCCGAGGCGCCGCCGGCGACGGCGAAGTCGCGCAGGCTCGGGTCCGCGTCGATTTCCTGCACGGACTTTGCGGCGATCTGGTCCCTGAAGGACGTCTGGGCAAGGCTTGCCTTGTCGAGATCCTGCTGCAGCTCGGCGCGGCTGGAAAAGCCGAGCAGCCCCTTCGTCGTGTCGCGGATCATCGGGATGGACGGATAGGCGATCGCATAGCCGATCGCCCACAGGATGCAGGCGTAAAAGGTCCATACCCACCAGCGCGGCATCGGATTGTTGAGTTCCCGGATGCCGTCCCACTCGTGTCCGGTGGTCTCGACGCCGCTCAGTTCGTCTATGTGTTTTTCCGACATATCAGTCATCCTTCAGGGGTATGGCTGCGGCCTCGTCGGCGCGTTGCTTGTTGCCGGGGCGCAGCGTGAAGACGACCGCGCCGATAAAGAAGAGGCCCATGGCCAGCATGCCCCAGCTATCGGCGAAGTGCCGCATGGCGGTATACGTTTCCATCTTTCACCTCACCGGTAGCCGCTGGCATCGTCGTAGGTCGAGAAATCGACCAGCGTGCCGAGCATCTGAAGGTATGCGACGAGCGCGTCCATCTCGGTCGTCCGCGTCGGATCGCCGTCGAAATCGCCGACCTTCGCCTTCGGATAGCGGGCGAGAAGCGCTGTCGTATCCGCCGCCGGATCGGCCTGCGCCTTCATGTCGGCCTCGGCGTTTTCCAGCATCTCCGGCGTATAGGGCACGCCGACGTCCTGGTTCGCCTTGATGTCCATGCCGGCGTCTTTGACGGTGACGTCGTTGTCTTTCAGGAAGGCGTAGCGCGGCATGATCGCTTCCGGCACGACGGCGCGCGGATCGGAGAGATGCTGGACATGCCATTCGTTGGAATAGCGCCCGCCGACGCGCGCAAGGTCCGGCCCGGTGCGCTTCGATCCCCACTGGAAGGGGTGGTCGTACATGGATTCCGCGGCGAGCGAATAATGGCCGTAGCGCTCCACCTCGTCGCGGAACGGCCGGATCATCTGGCTATGGCAGAGATAGCAGCCTTCGCGGATGTAGACATTGCGCCCCGCCAGTTCGAGCGGCGTATAGGGCCGCATTCCCTCGACCTTCTCGATTGTGTTCTGCAGGTAGAACAGCGGAGCGATCTCGACGATGCCGCCGATCGAGACGACGAGAAGCGAGCCGACCAGCAGAAGCGTGGCGTTCTTCTCGAGGATTTGGTGTTTGTCCAGTATCGATGCCATTGTCTTACCTCACTCGGCCGCCTGCGGCACGAAAGCTGTGGGGATTGCGGCTTCTTCGCGCTGGTGGCCGCGGATGGTCATGTAGACGTTCCAGGCCATGACCAGGCCGCCGGCGAGATAGAGCCCTCCGCCCACGGCGCGCAGCACGTAGTAGGGGTACATCGCCGCGACGGTCTCCGCGAAGGAGTAGACGAGGAAGCCCTGCGAATTGTACTCGCGCCACATCAGGCCCTGCTGGATGCCGGCGACCCAGAGCACGGCGGCGTAGACCACGATGCCGAGCGTCGCGAGCCAGAAGTGCCAGTTGACCATGCGCAGGCTGTAGAGGCGTTCGCGGCCCCAGAGCTTCGGCGTCATGTAGTAGATCGCCCCGAAGGTGATCATGCCGACCCAGCCGAGCGCGCCGGAATGCACATGGCCGATGGTCCATTCGGTATAGTGGCTGAGCGAATTGACGGTCTTCACCGACATCATCGGGCCTTCGAAGGTCGACATGCCGTAGAAGGCGATGGCGACGATCATCATGCGGATGATCGGATCGGTGCGGATCTTGTCCCAGGCGCCGGAAAGCGTCATCAGGCCGTTGATCATGCCGCCCCAGGAGGGCATCCAGAGCATGACGGAGAAGACCATGCCGAGCGTCTGCGCCCAGTCCGGCAGCGCCGTATAGTGCAGATGGTGCGGCCCCGCCCAGATATACATGAAGATCAGCGCCCAGAAGTGGATGATCGACAGGCGGTAGGAATAGATCGGGCGGTTGGCCTGCTTGGGGACGAAGTAATACATCATCCCGAGGAAGCCGGCCGTCAGGAAGAAGCCGACGGCGTTATGGCCGTACCACCACTGCGTCAGCGCATCCTGGACGCCGGAGAACAGCGAATAGCTCTTCGAGCCGAGGAAGGAGACCGGCACGGCGAGGTTGTTCACCACATGCAGCATCGCAATCGTGACGATGAAGCCGAGATAGAACCAGTTCGCGACGTAAATATGCGGCTCCTTGCGCCCCAGAATGGTGCCGAGGAAGACGACGAGATAGGCCACCCAGACGATGGTCAGCCAGATATCGATATACCATTCCGGTTCGGCATATTCGCGCGCCTGGTTGATGCCGAGCAGATAGCCGGAGGCGGCCATGACGATGAAGAGCTGGTAGCCCCAGAAGACGAACCACGGCAGGCTGCCGCCGAAGAGGCGCGCGCGACAGGTGCGCTGCACGACATAGAACGACGTCATGATCAGCGCGTTGCCGCCGAAGGCGAAAATCACCGCCGAGGTGTGGACCGGGCGCACGCGTCCGAAATTCAGGTACGGCGCGACGTTCAGGTCGGGAAACGCCAGTTGCAGCGCGATGAAGAGGCCGACGAGAAAGCCGACGACGCCCCAGAAAACCGTCGCGATCAGCCCGTAGCGGATGACTTCGTCGAAATAGCCCGACCGCTCGACCCTTGAGCGAGCCGCGCCGGCCAGAGAAAAATCGACCCGCCGCAGCAGCAGGAATGTGCCGGTAAGCAGGCACCAGAACAGGAGCCACATATGCGTGGCGAAAAGCGGGTCGTGCGCGAACCCCGCGGCCGTAAGCGCCAGAAAAGCGCCGACCGCGACCATCATCGTTTCCGTCGTGTAATTCATGTCGTCGTCCCCCGAGGCACAGGCGAACCAGAACATGGATCGCCTTTCCGGCCACGTGAGCCGACTGTTCTCATGAGGGACCGACGCAATCCTTGATCTATATCAAAAATCGCGGCAATTGGCCTTCGCCCGAAGCGCTGTTACAGACTGTTACACGATGTCGCCAATTCGCACGCGCGCATCATCGCTGCGTGACATCGCCCCGTTTAGGTGTGCCCGACGAACAAACGAGGGCATCCAGATGTACATGCAAGACACCGCTTCGATCGAACGCAACGCCGTCGTCGATCGAACAGCCTCCCTCTCGCAGATCTTCCAGCTCTGCCCGACGGAGACGGTCGCCGCCGGCAAGGTCATCTGTTGGGAGGGCGACGACGCGAGCCACCTGTTCCAGGTGGTCAAGGGCGTCGTCCGGCTGCAGCGCATCATCGGCGAGGGCCGGCGCGTCATCACCTCGTTCCTATTTCCGGGCGATCTCGTCGGCGCGGCATTGCAGGAAACCTATCTCTTCACCGCCGAAGCGGTCAGTGAGGCCAAGGTCCGGCGCATCTCCTGCAAGAGCTTCCATGAGGAGGTTTCGCGTTCCGAGCGGCTGCGGCCCGAATATATCTCCCTGCTCAGCGGCGAAATGGCCTCGGCGCAGGAGCAGATGGTGCTCCTGTCGAAGAAGAACGCCGAAGAGCGCCTTTGCAGCTTCGTGCTCTGGCTGACGGAGCGTTCGCCGCGGCTGACCGACAATGTTCTCACCGTTCCGATGAACCGGCAGGATATCGCCGACTATCTCGGCCTGACCATCGAAACCGTGTCGAGAACCATCAGCAAGCTCGCCGCCCGCCATGTCCTCTCGCCGGTCGGCCGGCACGACCTGAAGATCTGCAGCCATGAAAAGCTCACGCAGCTTTCCGGAAACCCCGGTGATTTCTCCGAGAAAACCTGCCATAGGGTGAACCTGCACTGATCGCCCATGACAAGGTCCCCGTCCATGCCCCATCGGCTCGTCTCGCCGCGCACAGCCTCCCCTCAGGAGCTGGACGCCATGATCCATGTGCTGGACGGCGCCGACATCCTGATCCACGGTTTCGACGGCACCATCACGCACTGGTCCATCGGCTGCGAGAGCATGTATGGCTGGACGCGGGAAGAGGCCGTGGGGCAGCGCATCGACGACCTGCTCGCCACGATCCATTCCGATTCGGCCATCGACATTCAAAGGCAGCTCGTCACGCGCGGCTTCTGGCAGGGCGAGCTCATTCATCGCCATAAGAGCGGACGCACGGTGCATGTCGCCTCCCGATGCGTCATGGTGAACCTGCCGGACGGCGGTTCGGCGGTCATCCAGACCAACAACGACATCACCGCGCTCAAGCAGGCGCAGGAAGTGGTCAACGCGCGCGAGGCCCATCTGCGCTCGATCCTCGACACGATCCCCGACGCCATGGTGGTGATCGACCAGCGCGGGATCATCACCTCCTTCAGCGCGGCGGCGGAAAAGCTGTTCGGCATGGCCTCCGACAGCGTCTGCGGGCGCAACGTCCATTGCCTGATGCCCAATCCCTACCACGACGAGCACGACGGCTATATCGACCACTATCTCTCGACCGGAGAAAAGCGGATCATCGGCTATGGCCGCGTCGTGACCGGACAGCGCGCCGACGGCACGCTGTTTCCAATGGAGCTGCATGTCGGCGAGACGACGGCGAACGGGGAGCGGATTTTCACCGGCTTCATCCGCGACCTGACCAGCCGCTACAAGATCGAGGAAGACCTCCGCCACGCGCAGAAGATGGAGGCGATCGGCCAGCTCACCGGCGGCATCGCCCACGATTTCAACAATCTCCTGACGGTGATCAGCGGCAATCTCGAAATGATCGAGGACAAGCTTTCGAGCGAGCCGCTGCGGCAATTGCTGCGCGAAGCGCAGGACGCCGCCGGCGACGGCGCGAAGCTGACGGGGCAGTTGCTCGCCTTCGGCCGCCGCCAGCCGCTGAACGCGAAACGAACCGATCTCGGCCAGCTCGTCACCGGCTTTTCCGTCCTGCTGCGCCGGACGCTCGGCGAAAACATCGAATTGAAGACGGTGATTTCAGGCTCCGGCCTTCACGCGCTGGTCGATTCGTCGCAATTGCAGAACGCGCTCTTGAACATCGCGCTCAACGCCCGCGACGCCATGCCCCGCGGCGGCACGCTGACGACGGAAATCTCGCAGGTTCGCCTCGATGCGGACTATGCGAAGATGTACCCGGAGGTGCGCACCGGCGATTTCGTGCTGATCGCCATGAGCGATACCGGCATCGGCATGAGCGAGGAAATCAAGAAGCGGGCGATCGAACCCTTCTTCACCACCAAGGGCGTCGGATCGGGCACCGGGCTCGGCCTCAGCATGGTCTACGGCTTCGTCAAGCAGTCCGGCGGCCATTTGCAGCTCTATAGCGAAGTCGGGCGCGGCACGACGGTCAGGATCTACCTGCCCACGGAAAAGCGCGAGGCGGTTGCCGCCACGGACGAGCGCAGCGCCGAGGCCGCACCCTTCCCCATGGCGCGTGGCGAGGAAACCATTCTCGTCGTGGAAGACGATGCGCGGGTGCGCCGCGTCGCCGTCGCGCGGCTCTCATCGATGGGATATGCCGTGCTGGAGGCCGACAATGCCCATCGGGCGATGGAAATCCTGACCGCCAGCCCGCAGATCGCCCTGCTCTTCACAGACATCGTCATGCCCGGCGGCATGACCGGCGACGAACTGGCGAAGGAAGCGCGCGCGGCAAAGCCCTCGCTCGGCGTGCTCTTCGCCTCCGGCTATTCCGAGCCCGGCCTTGCAAGCCAGGCGGACCTTGCCGACACGCGCTGGCTGCGCAAGCCCTATACCGCGCGCGATCTCGCCGTGACCGTGCGCGATATTCTCGACAAGCGCGGCTGACGCCGATCTTACGTCACGCCGCCTTGCCGTGCGTCCGCGCATAGGAGCCGAAGTAGGCGTCGAAGGCGGCCGCGACCGCCCGCACCATGAAGCGGGAATTCTGCGCGACCGTCACCACGCCGCCGCCGACCGTCACCGCCCCATCCGCCTCCAGATCGGCAAGCCGGTCGTTCCGCTCGACGAGGAACGCGCCGTCATAGCCGAACTCGGCGCAGACCGCCGTCAGGTCGACGCGGAAGTCGCACATCAGTCTTTCGATGACCTTGGCCCGCAGCTTGTCCTCCTGGCTGAGGATATAGCCCTTCGCCGTCGGCAGGATTCCGGAAGAGACGCGTTCCGCATAAAGGCCGATCGGGACCTGATTCTGGACGAAGCCCATCGGAAGCCGCCCGATGGCCGATGCGCCGAGGCCGACAAGCGTATCGCACTGATCGGTGGTGTAGCCCTGGAAATTCCGGCGCAGCGTGCCGTTTGCCGAGGCCGCCGCCAGTTCGTCGCCCGGCAGGGCGAAATGGTCGAGCCCGACCCGGACATAGCCCGCGCGCACCAGTTCCCCGGCGATTGCTTCCGCCTGTTCGTTGCGCGCCTCGGCATCCGGCAGCGCGGCTTCGTCGATCAGGCGCTGATGCTTCTTGAAGGCGGGGACATGCGCATAGCCGAAGACGGCGAGCCGTTCCGGGCGCATCGCGGCGGCAAGCCGCACCGTCTCGATGCAGGACTGCACGGTCTGGTGCGGCAGCCCGTAGATCAGGTCGAAATTGATGCTGGTGACGCCGGCGGCGCGCAAGCCCCGCACGGCAGCCTCGGTCTGCGCGACGGACTGTTGCCGGTTGATCGCCGCCTGCACGAGGGGATCGAAGCTCTGCACACCGAGGCTGGCGCGGTTCACGCCGGTCTCGGCGAAGATTTCGACCATGCCGGCGCTCAGGGTGCGCGGATCGATTTCGACCGCGATGCCCGCATCCGCCTCGAACTGGAAGGCGCTCCGCAGTTTCCGCATCAGCGCGGCGAAGGCGTCCGGCCGCATCATCGTCGGCGTTCCGCCGCCGAAATGCACGTTGGCGACCGGCACGTTGTTTCCGGCCGCGGCGGAAACCAGCTCGATCTCCTCGCTCATCACGTCGAGATAGTCGAGCACGGGAGCATCCTGCCGGGTGATCGTCGTGTGACAGCCGCAATACCAGCACATCACCCGGCAGAACGGCACATGCAGGTAGACCGAGACAGGCCCGTTCAGGCCGACATCGCGAAGGCCGGCGGCGCAGGCATCCGGGCCGACGGTCGCGGAAAAGATCGGCGCAGTCGGATAGCTGGTATAGCGCGGCAGGCGGGCTTCGCCGTATTTCGCCACAAGACGGTCAGACATCGCGGTTTCCTCCATCGGTCGTCACGACGACGTCTATGCCGCGTTTGTCTCGGCCTTTCCTTGTCCGAGATCAATGACGGAGGGGAAATTGCCCGATACCCGGATCAGCCTTCCGCCCGGCCGGTGAAGACATAGCCGACGCCGCGCACCGACTGGATGAGCGTCGGATATTTCGGGTTCGGCTCGATCTTCTTGCGCAGGCGGACGATCTGCGCGTCGACGGCGCGGTCGAAGGCTTCGAGACTACGGTTGCGCGTCTGATCCATCAGGGTCTCGCGGGACAACACCCTGCCCTGGTTCCTCACGAGAACGACCAGCATGTCGAACTCGCCGGTCGTCAGCGGAACGTCGTCGCCGTTCGGATCGGTGAGCCTGCGCCGCATCAGGTCGAGCCGCCAGCCGTCGAACATCAGGGAATCGTTGTCGGCGCCTGCCGGCCGGGCATTCGTATCGCCGGCATTGCGGCGCCTCAGGACCGTCCGCAGCCGCGCAAGCAGTTCGCGCAGGTGAAAGGGCTTGGCGATATAGTCGTCCGCGCCGACTTCGAGGCCGACGACCTTGTCGGTCACGTCGTCCTGCCCCGTCAGCATCAGGACCGGCACGTCGGACGTGGCGCGCAATTCCCTCAAAAGCTCAAGGCCGCTTTCGCCCTTCGGCAGCATCAGATCGAGGAAAACGGCGGAATAGCGGGTCTTCGAAAGCTCGCTGCGCATCCCCGCGCCGTTGCCGACGGCGGTCACCTTGTAACCATTGTCCTCGAAATAGCGGACCAGCATCTGCCCGATCCTGGGATCATCATCGACCACCAACAGCCGATCAACCTCTTTATCCGTCATTCAAACCAGCTCCCGCGCCTGCTGGAGAGATAGCCTATCTCGGCGTGAGAGGCCATCGCGGGCCGTGCGAAAAGAAACCATGCCGTGCCGGCGCCGGCCTTCAGGCCACCGTCAGCATTTTCAGGCATGGGGGATGGAGATTGCTCCCTGCAGGGTTTCCAGATGCCGTTGAAAATGCCCAGAAGACTTGGCGCCGCGCTCGCGGGCATCCTGCTTGCCGGAGCGGGACTTGGGGGCTATGCCGGCTATCTGCAACTGGTCGGGAATTTCCATACCGTCATCGAAGGCCAGCTCTATCGCTCGGCGCAGCCGACGCCCGCGCAGCTTGAAACCTATGTCCGCGAACACGGCATCAAGACGGTCATCAATCTGAGAGGCGAGGACGCCAAGGCGAACTGGTACGGCCCCGAAATCGCGGCGGCGCAAAACCTCGGCGTCGAGCACATCGACTTCAAGATGTCGGCATCCACGGAACTGACGCCCCAGCGGGCCGAGGAGATCGTCGCGATCATGGCGGCGGCGCCGAAGCCGATCCTGATCCACTGCCAGAGCGGCTCGGATCGCAGCGGCCTCGTTTCGGCGCTCTACAGCAACCGGATCGCCGGTGAGGCGGCCGAGACCGCCGAACGGCAGCTCTCCTTCTATTACGGACATGTCGGCATCCCGCATCTTTCCTCCGCCTACGCGATGGATAAAAGCTGGGAAGCGCTGGAACTGCCCGACGGGAACAGCGAGCACCGTTTCGGCGGCGAAATTTCGCGCCAATAAAATCCCGCGCTCGCTCGATAGGCGGCAAGCGACAATCGTCGCATATTGTTCGCCCCTCTGTCATCGCCCTGTATTGATTACGACGTATTCGATTTCATGTCGCATTTGCTACGGGCCATCCGCGGCGATGTGACGGCTTGCCGTGCAAGCATTGAGCCTCAGGCGTTTCGCCACACAGGAGAAATCAGTATGTCCCGATATATCTGCCTCGCGGTTGCGACGGCGATGACGGTCGCTTTTGCCGCACCTTCCTTTGCCGAGACGATCACCCCGATCGTCTTCCCCGCCGAACCCGTCAGCCAGCCGGCGGCGCCGGCGGCACTTCCGCAGACCCCGAAACATGTCCTGAAGTATATCTCGCCCGACGACGTCGATCCGGCCACGCTTCTGCCGCCGCCGCCGGCCGACGGCTCGGACCAGCAGAAGGGCGAAGTGGCCGAGATCCTTCATCTTCAGCAGACCGCCACGAAGGAACGGCTCGACCAGGCCGTCTGGGACGACCGGCACGAAAGCTCAGAACTCTGGATTCCGACGCTCGGACCGGCCGGCTTCGACCTTTCCAAGCTGCCGGCAACGGCGGCGATGCTGGAGGCCGTGCTGCAGGAACGCGACGCCGCCGCCGACGTCGTCAAGGTCTATTTCGGCCGCCTCCGCCCCTGGACCTTCAACGACAACATCCAGGTCTGCGAAGCGGCCGGCAAGAACGGCTCGAAGGTCCGCGCCTATCCGAGCGGCCACGGCACGCTTGCCTACGCACAGGGCGTCATCCTCGCCCACCTGATGCCGGGCAAGGGCCAGACGATCATGGCAAGGGCCGAAGACTTCGCCGTCAGCCGGATGTATTGCGGCGTTCATTCGCGCACCGACATCCGTGCCAGCGCCGTGCTCGGCACGACCATCGGCACGCTGCTTTTGCACAATCACGCCTTCAAGCCGCTGCTTGACGGCGCCCGCGCCGAACTCGCCGCCGCCGGCCTGACGCGTTAAAAATTACCGGGAAGGGCCTGCGAAAGGCCCTTCCCTCGACATTCGGAACTTCCGCCATTGTCATATTCGTGAAACAAATATTTCTGATAAGAACAAATGTAGCAAATACAACATTCGGGCCGACGATGAGCAATGAACTGACGACCGCTGAGATGACGCTGGACGAGCGCGTGGATATGGCGCTGTCCTCGATGACGCCTGCCGAGCAGAAGATGGCCGCCTTCTTCTGCACCCAGAAGGAAGCAGTCCTCCTGAGTTCGGCGGCCGAGATCGCCGAGAAGGCCGGAACCAGCGACGCCACAGTCGTTCGCACCGCCCGCTCGCTCGGCTTCGACGGGCTTGCGAGCCTGCGCGAGGCGATCCTTGCCGATCTGACCGGCGCCGGGCCGGCCGGCCGCCTGAAGCGCACGCTCGACGACATGCACGCCGACCCCGACGGCATCCTCGGCCACGTATTGAAGACGCACCGCGAAAGCCTTGAGGTCATGGCGTCAGTGGAATTCGCCGCGGCGTTCGAGCGGACGGTCAAGCTTCTGTTTGCCGCGCGCCATCGCTTCGTCTTCGGCATCGGCCCCTCGGGAAGCGTCGCGGAATACGCGGCGCTGCAGTTCAACCGCCTCGGCCTGCCGACGACGGCGCTTTCGGAAAGCGGCGTCGGCCTTGCCGACCGGCTGATGACGGTGCGCGAGGGCGACGCCGTGCTGATGATCGCTTATGCGCCGGTCTATCGGGAAGTCTCCGTCATTCTCGACCATGCCGGCGAAAGCGGCGTGCCGGTCGCGCTCGTCGGCGACAGCCTCGCCCCCTTCGTGCGCAAGCGGGTCGCCGAGGTCCTGCCCGTGCCGCGCGGCAAGGCCGACCATCTCTCCATGCACGGCGCGACGATGGTTCTCATCGAAGCGATGATCGCGGCCCTTGCCGCGGAAGACAAGGAAGCGGCGCTCACCTCGCTCACGAGATTCGGAGCCCTGCGCGGCGCCATCGACAAGCTCTGGCTGAAACGCGGCATCCAGAAGAAATAATACAAATCGCAATACGGTAATAATACTGAAATATTAGTATGATAAACTTGCGGAGCAACCCATTTTCTCCGAACGATTACCGTTGAAGGAAAAGAAATGAACAAGACTATACTTGCCGGAACACTCGCCTCCTGCCTGCTCGGTGCTGCCGCCTCCGCCAGCGCCGCCGACCATCTCGTCGTCTATTCGGCGCTCGACACCGTCGATGCCGCGACCAAGGCCTTCACCGCCAAGACCGGCATTCCGGTCGATCTCGTCCGCCTGTCGACGGGCGAACTGCTCGGCAAGGTCGCCGCCGAAGGCGACAAGCCGCAGTTCGACGTCCTGTGGGTCGAAGGCTCGGCCGTCATGAGCCGGCTTGCCGAACAGGGCATCCTGAAGTCCGAGCCGGGTCTGGCCGACAAGGCCGACTATACCGATCTCGGCCGCCGCCTCGTGCCGCAGAGCCAGGCCTATTTCCCGGTGAGCGTTTCCACCACGGCGATCGCCGTCAACACCAAGAAGATCGGCGAGGCCGCCCCGCCGAAGTCCTGGAGCGATCTCCAGAACTTCGCCGGCAAGGTCGCCGCCAAGGACCCGAACCTCTCCGGCCCGGCCTTCCAGTGGCTCGCCGGCTATTTTGCCGACAAGGGCGTCGATGCCGGCAAGGCCGAGCTTGAAAAGATCCTCACCAACAAGGCGATCAGCGGCATTCCGAGCGGCGGCGCCGTCAACAAGGCGCTGATCACCGGCGACGCCGGCCTGGCGATCCAGCAGGACACCTCGATCTATGCGCTGATCGACCAGAAGGAACCGGTTTCGGTGGTCTATCCCTCGGAAGGCGTCGTCGCCATTCCCTCCAGCGCCGGGATCGCCGCCATTTCCAGCCATGAGGATCAGGCCAAGGCCTACATCCAGTTCCTGCTGACGGCCGAAGCCGAAAAGGCAATGTTGCAGACCGAAGGCGGCGACGGCTTCTTCGCGCCGGTCATCAACGGCGTGAAGGGCAAGGGCGCGCGCGTCGACAACACCGCCACCTGGCAGATCCTCGACGACAAGACGGCCTCCGCCAACGAGACCGACTGGAAGCAGTGGTTCCGGGACCAGTTCGTTCCCTGATGACGCCTGTTTTCTGATGACGTTGGGGGGCGCGGCCTTGCCGCCGCGCCTCCCTCCACAAGGATTTTGAGGTTTTCGGTACCGGAATGATCACGTCCCTGCATATCGGCCGACGGAACTGGAATGGCTCTGCGCCATTGCTGTGGCTCGTCGCCTTCGTGCTGATCGGCCTGCCGCTCCTTCTGGTGCTGGTCCAGGCGGTTCTGCCGAAGCTTTTCGATCCGGTCGCGCCGAGCTTCACGCCATCGGTGGCGGCACTGACGCGCCTCGTCAGCTCGCCGCGGCTGTTCCGCGGCATCGTCAACACCATCCTGCTCGGCCTTGTCGGCGCCACGGTCTCGACCGCGCTCGGAACGGCGCTGGCGCTCGTGCTGACGCTCACCGATCTCCGGCTGCGCCGGCTGTGGCTTTCCCTTCCCTGGGTGGTGTTCGCGACGCCGAGCTATCTGAAGGGCCTCGCCTGGGTGCTCTTGATGTCGCCCGGCGGCTATCTCGTCTATCTCGGCGTGCTCAGCCCCGACGGCGCCTCCGCCTTCTTCGGGCCGCCCGGCCTGCTGCTGGTGATGGCGGCCGCCCTGTTCCCCGTCCCCTATTTCATCGTCCGCTCGCGGTTGCAGGGGCTCGGCGGCGAGTTCATCGATGCGGCCCGCATGGCCTCGGCAAGGCCCGGCCAGACGATCCGCCGAATCGTCGTGCCGATGCTGATGCCGGCGATCGGTCTTTCGCTGCTCACCACCTTCGCGGAAGTCGTCGGCGATTTCGGCATGGCCAACACCATCGCGCGGTCGATGAATTTCGGCCTGCTGACCTACAATATCTATGCCGCGACCGCGAGCTTCCCCGTCGATTTCGCCGCCGCGGGCGCACAGGCGCTGCTGCTCGTGCTTCTTGTGTCCGGCTCGGTCGCGGCAACCGCGCTCGGCGGGGTCGACCGGGAAACCCGGTTCCTCTCCGGCCGCAACCGGCAGCTCATGACCTACAAGCTCGGCCGCTGGCAGCTTCCGGCGCTCGCCTGCCTTGCCCTGACGGCACTCATTGCGGCCGTGCTGCCGCTGCTCGCCATCGTGCTGCGCGCCTTCACCGTATCGCTCGGCGATGCGCTGGCGCCCGGCAATTTCTCGCTTGCCGCGATGCGCTCCGTCTTCGACATTACCGACGTGGCAGGCCAGGCCCTCCTCTGGAGCTTCGTCTATGCCTTCTTCGCGGCCGTTCTCGCCGTCGTCTTCTCCACCCTCTTTGCCTACCGCATCTCGCTGGCGTCGCGGGCGACGCGGCTGCTCTCCTCCGGCATGGCGATGGTGACGGTCGCGATCCCCGGCATCATTCTCGCCTTCGGCTACATCCTTCTCTACAACCGCCTCCCCGGCTTCCGGGATATCGGGCTTTACGGATCGCGGCTGCTGCTGGTGATCGGCTATGTCGCCGCAGCCCTTCCCTATTGCCTGATCTTCCTCTGGGCGGCACTCGACCGGCTGGGCGCGTCGCTGCGCGAGGCATCGCGGCTTTCCGGCGCCGGCCCGATGCAGCATTTGCGCCGCATCGTCCTGCCGCTCATCCGCCGGGCCGTCGCGGTCGCCTTCGGCGTCACCATGGTCCGCTCGATCTTCGAGCTGCCGATGTCGCAGTTTCTCATGCCGAGCGCCGGGCCGGCGCTTCCCGCCCTGATCGTCAACGACTTCACCCAGGACCGCGATGCGGTGGCCTGCGCGCTCGCCCTCGTGGCGCTTTGCGCCGTCGGCCTCGTCGCGGGCATCGTCACGCTGCTCGGAAAGTCGAGGCACCTCACCACGGAGACAGGATCATGACGCAACCTGCACTGCAATGTTCTGCGCTTGCCAAATCGCTCGGCGACAAGACGGTGCTGAACGACCTTGCCTTCACGGTGGAGCCCGGCGAAGTCGTGGCGCTTGTCGGCGCCAGCGGCTCGGGAAAGTCCACCCTGCTCCGGTCGATCGCCGGCCTCATCTCGCCGGACAGGGGCGAAATCCGCATTCGCGGCGATCTCGTCTGGTCGCGCCATGCGGAGGTGCCCGCCGAGGACCGCAATGTCGGCCTGGTGTTTCAGGACTACGCGCTCTGGCCGCATATGTCCGTGCGCCAGAACTTGAGCTTCGGCCTCGAAGTGCGCGGCCATGGCCGCGAGGAAATTCGCCGGCGCATCGACCATGCCCTGGAGATCACCCAGCTCGGAGCCCTGGCGGACCGGCGTCCGAGCGAACTGTCGGGTGGACAGCAGCAGCGCGTGGCCATCGCCCGGTGTCTGGCGATGCGGCCGCGCCTGCTGCTGCTCGACGAGCCGCTCAGCAATCTCGACGCGGCATTGCGCGACGACCTGCGCTGCGAGATGATGCGGCTGATCCGCTCGGAAGGCATGACGGCCGTCTACGTCACGCACGACCAGGTGGAGGCGATGGCCGTCTCCGACCGGCTCGCCGTCATGGATCGGGGCTCGATCGTGCAGTTCGCCGCCCCGCAGGCGATCTACGCGGCACCGGCCAATGCCTTCGTCGCCCGCTTCCTCGGCGGCTTCTCGCTGATCAGCGGCACGGCCCATGACAATCGCTTCGCCGTCGGCGGCGATGGCCGTATTCTCAACCACAGCTCCGGCGGGCTGAACGGCTCGGCCATGCTCGTGGTGCGGCCGGAGGACAGCCGGCCGGCCTGCGCGCATCCGGAGAACAACCTGACCGGCGAGGTGGTCGACAGCGCCTTCCATGGCCGCTGCTGGCGTCTGCAGGTGCGGGTGGGCGGCGACCTCGTGCGCATCGACTGGCCGCAAAGCGAGCTGCCGGGCTCGGCACTCGCCTTCTCGCTGCCGCCGGAGCGCTGCACCGTGCTGCCGGCCTAACCCATTTCATTCGAAAATGACTGACAACGGAAAGACAAAATGACAACAATAACAAGCATAGCTTCGACGGTGACGGCTTCCTTCCTCGGCTCCTTCGTGGAAGTCGTCGAAGCCTTCACCATCATCCTCGCCGTCGGCGTGACGCAGAGCTGGCGGCCGGCCTTCATCGGCACCGGACTGGCGCTTGCCGCTCTCGCCGTGCTCATCCTGGTGTTCGGGCCGGCGCTCTACCTCGTGCCCATCGACATGCTGCAGCTCGTCATCGGCACGCTCTTGATCCTGTTCGGCCTGCGCTGGCTGCGCAAGGCGATCCTGCGCGCCTCCGGCTTCATCGCCCTCCACGACGAGGAAAAGGCCTTTGCGGCCGAAACCGACGCGCTGCGGCGGCAGGCCGCCGACCGGCGCGCGAACTTCCTCGCCGGCACGGCCGCCTTCAAGGCCGTCCTGCTCGAAGGCGTTGAAGTGGTCTTCATCGTGATTGCCACCGGCGCGGCGCAGGGGATGCTCGGCTATGCCGCCATCGGCGCCTTCGCCGCCTGCCTGCTGGTGCTGGTCATCGGCCTCTTCGTGCACAAGCCGCTCTCCACCGTTCCGGAAAACAGCCTGAAATTCGTCGTCGGCCTGCTGCTCAGCGCCTTCGGCATCTTCTGGGTGGGTGAAGGGATCGGCGCGGAATGGCCGGGCGCCGACCTGTCGCTGCTGCCGATCTTCGCCCTGCTCGCCGTCTTCTCCTTCGCCGCGGTCAAGATGCTGCGCCGCTACTACGATGCCCACATGGAGCCCGTCGCCCGATGAACATTCTCAAGATCGCATTCAAGGAACTGATCGGCCTCTTCATCGACGACGGCGCACTCGCGCTCCTCTCGCTGATCCTCATCGTCGCGATCGGCTACGCCGCCACGCACCAGATCATCGACGGCACCGCCGGCGCCGGAATTCTGATCGTCGGCTGCCTGCTGATCCTCGCGGAAAGCATCTCGCGGGCCGCAAGGCGGAAATTCCGCGGGTAAGAATACCGGCGGCGCGATAAGAATTCGCGCCGCTCGTTTCCCTAACGCAGCAGTTCGAACACCTCGATCTGCTCGAAACGGCCCTTGGCCTGCGCCAGACCCAGGCTGCGGAAGCGCAACCTGCCGCCGGCCTTCTCGGCCACCGCGCCGCTCGTCAGGATCGACGTGCCGAACTGCTTGTTCATCCCTTCGAGACGCGAGGCGACGTTGACCGTGTCGCCCATGGCCGTGTACTGGCGGCGCGTTTCGGCGCCGACGCTGCCGACGACCGCCGGCCCGGTGTGAAGCCCGAAGCGGGTGATGAATTCCGGGCGGCCGGCTGCCCGGTTGGCGGCGTTGAACTCGTCGATCGCCGCCTTCAGCGTCAGCGCGCAGCGACAGCCGTTCTCCACATGCTTGGGGTCGGCCACCGGCGCGTTCCACATGCCGAAGATCGAGTCGCCCAGATATTGGACGATCACGCCGTTGTGCCACTCGACGATCTCGTTCATCAACTGGAAGTAGCTCGAGAGCATCGCGGTGACGCTCTCGGGGGAATATTGCTCCGAAATCGTCGTAAAATCGCGAATATCGGTAAAAAGCACGGTGACGTCCTGACGCACGGCGACCCCGGCTTCGGCCTGCCCGGCGCTGACGATCTTGCGCACCAGTTCGCGCGGCACATAGAGAGAAAAATTCCGGATCGCATCGCGGGCGGCGGCGAGCGCATTTGCGAGGATGTTGATCTCGGCGATCATCGAGCGGTAGGAGCCTCGCCCCTTGAAATCGAGGTCGGCGATCTGCCGGGCTTCTCCGGCCAGCGAAAACAGCGCATTGCTGATGAGCCGCGCGACGACGAGCGCCACCAGAATTCCCGCGACGAGAAAAGCGCCGGCGATCAGCAGCGTCTTGATCAGAAGGCGGTTGCTCGGGCCGACGAAATCGTCGAGCGGCGCGGCGATGACCAGCGTGTTGCCCTTCAGCAGCCCGGAAAACCCGACCGGCGAGATTTGCGCCATATAGGGCACGCCGCCGACCGAAAAATGCACCACGCCGCCGCTGGCACCGGCATCCGTCCGCAGCAGGTTCCTCACCGCGTCGTATGCCGGGTCCCCCGGATAGGGCACCTTCCCGTCATCGCGCCGCGGATTGGACAGCGTTTCGAGGATACCGGCCATGATGGCGGGATCGGAATGGACGATCAGGCGCTGCTGGCTGTCGAAGACATAGCCGCGGGCATGTTCCGATACCGCTTCCTGGTTCAGCAGGCTGCTGATGGTTTCCAGCAGCACGTCGGCGCCCGTCACCACGCCCCTGTCCTTCTCCATGGGGGCTGCGAGCGTCAGGCTGAGCGACCGCGTCGCGGCGGTAGCGTAGGGGCCGACCGAGACGGGACCGTCCCTCGCGACGGCCGTGCGGTACCAGGGCCGCTGCCGCGGATCGTAGATCACGCTGTCGCTGTGGCGCTTGACGATGAGGCCGCCCTTGGCATCGAGGAACTGCCAGTTCGACTCCATCCCCGTCGGCGATTGCCCGATGGTGATCAGCGCAAAGGCGGTGTCCGGCGGCGCCGAAAGCACCTGCCCCCATCGCGGATTGGCGCGCACGCTGACCGCCTGGATAAAGGACCCGTCCGGGTAGCCGGCATAGACGCTGTCGAGCTTCGGCGAGCCTTGCAGCGCCTTCAGCAGGAAATCGCGTTTCGCGTCGAGTTCCGCCGGCGGCGCCGACGCCATCGGCGCCAGGACCGAACCGGTCTCGATGGCGGAATAGCCGCTGTCGAAGACGTTGCGATAATGGTCGAGCGCATGCAGGCTCAATAGCCGCATCTTCTCCTGCGCGGCATCGATCGCGGCCGACCGCCCATGCTGATAGGTCAGCCACATCAGCGGCGCGCAGACGCAGACGAGCAGCGTGACGATGACGATGCTGAGATGCAGCCGCAGCGGCTTGGACCAGGGTATTTCCGGATCGGGACCCCGCGGGAATGCCGCGCGCAGTTCCTCCCCCGTGACCGGCCTGCTCATCTCGTCTGCCATTTCCCTCGTCGCCACATTAGCTCATCATATTATTTTTTCATCGATTTCAAGCTTGGGCAAGATGGATCGGGCAGTTGATAACCCCTGCGATCGCCTGCGGACGGCCATCATCGCCGTGCTCCGGCGCGAGACTTCCCTACCGGCGGGTGGCGGCGTCTTTCAACGCCGGCGTCGAGCGGATGACGAGCTTTTCGATCTCCACGACGAGGAAGAAGACGAACCCGCCCACGACAAGCCGGAGCCAGACCGAAGGCGCCAGGGCTTCCGTGTCGAACACCGCCTGGAGCGGCGGCGCGTAGGTGAAGAGGAGTTGCAGCACCACGACCGCGGCGACGCCGTACCAGAGGTAGGGATTGCCCATATGGGCGCGCACGGAGAGCGACGAATCGAGCAGATAGCGGCTGTTGAAAAGATAGTAGACCTGCCCGAGCGTGATGGCGTTGACGGCGGCCGTGCGCGCCATCTGGTCCGACGCGCCCTCTCCCTTCATCCAGAAGAAGGCCTCCAGCGTATAGAGAACGAGCGTTGCCCCCACGAAGAGAATGCGCCAGATGCCGAAACGGGTGACGATCGGCCGGTCGACCGAGCGCGGCGGGCGCCCCATCACGTCGGCCTCATGCGGCTCGAACGAAATGACGAGGCCGAGCGCGACCGACGTCACCATGTTCACCCACAGCACCTGCGGCGCCGTGATCGGCAGCGTGAAGGCGAACAGGATCGCAATCGCGATCACCGCCCCTTGCGCGACATTGGTGGGCAGCAGGAAAAGCATCGCCTTCTCAATGTTGTTGTAGACCGTGCGGCCCTCCTTCACCGCCGCCGAGATCGAGGCGAAATTGTCGTCGGCGAGGATCATCCCCGCCGCTTCCTTCGTCACCTCGGTTCCCTTGATGCCCATCGCGACGCCGATATCGGCCTTCTTGAGCGCCGGCGCGTCGTTGACGCCGTCTCCGGTCATGGCAACGATCTGGCGATTGGCCTGGATCGCCTTCACCAGCCTCAGCTTGTGCTCGGGGCTCGCGCGGGCAAAGACGTCGACGTCGCGCACGCAGTCCTGCAAAGCCGCATCGTTCATCGCCTCGATTTCCGTGCCCGCTACCGCCGTCTTGCCGTCGCCGATGCCGAGCATCTTGGCGATCGCCGCCGCGGTGATCTTGTGGTCGCCGGTGATCATCGTCACGCGGATGCCGCCGCCATGGCATTCCTTGACGGCGTCGATCGCCTCCTTGCGCGGCGGGTCCATGAGGCCGACGAAGCCGAGCAGGATCAGGGTCTTCGGCAGGTCTTCCGGCCCGAGGCTGCCGGCGCGAAGGCCGGGGTTCGGCAACCATGCGAGGCCGAGCACGCGCTCCCCTTGCGCGGCCAGCCGGTCGCCCTCCCGAGCGAAGCGCTCGCGGTCGAGCGGCGCGGGACCGCCCGCCGACTGCTGCCGGTCGCAATGGTCGAGGATCACCTCCGGCGCGCCCTTGACCAGCAGCATTTCGCCCTCCGCCGAGCGGTTGAGGGTCGCCATGAACTTGTGTTCGGACTCGAAGGGGATCGCATCGATGCGCGGCGCGGCGGCCGTTTCCGCGGCCCGGTCGACGCCGAGCTTGGTGGCGAAGGGGTAAAGCGCGCCCTCGGTCGGGTCGCCTTCCACCTTCCACTTTCCCGCCTCGTCGAAGAGTTCGGCGTCGTTGCAGAGCGCCGACACGCGGCCCATCAGCGTCAGCGCTTCCGGCACGGTATCGACCGGCTTGCCGGCGTTCCTGACCTCGCCTTCCGGCGCATAGCCGTCGCCGCTGACCTCATAGGCCGCGTCGGCCGTCACGACGGAGGCCACCATCATTTCCATCAGCGTCAGCGTTCCGGTCTTGTCCGAGCAGATGCGCGAGACCGACCCCAGCGTCTCGACCGCCGGCAGGCGGCGGATGATCGCGTTGCGCTGCGCCATGCGCTGCACGCCGATGGCAAGCGTGATCGTGATGAGCGCCGGCAGGCCTTCGGGGATCATCGACACCGCGATGCCGACGATCGCCTGAAACAACTCGACGAAGGACATATGCCCGAGCCAGTGCCCCCAGGAGAACAGCAGCACGCTGATGACGGCGATGGCCGCGGTGATGACGTAGCCGAATTTCTTGATCTGGCGCAGCAGCGGCGTTTCCAGCACGCTGACGTCGGCGAGCATCTGGTTGATGCGGCCGAGTTCCGTCCGGGTGCCGGTGGCAACGACGATGCCGGTTGCCCGGCCGGAGACGACCATGGTGCCGGAAAACGCCATGTTCTCCCGGTCGCCGACCGTCGCCTTGGCCGGCACCGGAGCCGTGATCTTCTCGGCGGGCACGGATTCGCCGGTCAGCGCCGCCTCCTCCGTGCGCAGGTTCTTGGCGTCGATGAGGCGCAGGTCGGCCGGTATCTTGTCGCCCGATTCCAGAAGGACGATGTCGCCGGGAACAAGCTCCTCGGCCGAAATCAGGCGCGTCGCCCCGCCGCGCAGGACGCGGGCCTCCGCCGACAACATGCCGCGGATCGAATCCAGCGCCTTTTCCGCCCGCCCTTCCTGTATGAAGCCTAAGAGCGAGTTCAAAACGACGACCGCAAAGATGATCGAGGCGTCGAGCCACAGGCTCAGCATCAGCTTGACGAAGCCGGCGGCCAGCAGGACATAGATCAGGATATTGTTGAACTGGGCGAGAAACCGCATCAGCGGCCCCTTCTTCCTGCCCTGCGGCAGGCGGTTCGGCCCATGGCTCTTCAGCCGCTCGGCGGCTTCCGCCGCATCGAGGCCGCGCGCTGGATCGGCGCGAAGCTCGCGTTCCACCTCTTCCGCCGGCATCGCGTGCCACGACACCGAATCCGCGCTCAGCGCCGGGGTCTCGTCCGATCTCATGTCTTCTCTCTCCCGGTGCCTTCGCCTGCGCGGCGCTTCGCCGAGCCTTCCGCCTCCAGCTCCTGGCGTGCAGCGGCCAGATCCTTCATCGCCTCCGGCGTGATTTTCGGGTATGCGAGGTCGAGCTTCTCCACCGCCTCCACGATCGCGGCCGCCACCACGAGACGGGTGAACCATTTGTTGTCGGCGGGCACGACGAACCATGGCGCGGCCTCCGAGGCCGTGGCGCGGATCGCCTCGTCGAAGGCTTGCATGTAGTCGTCCCAATACCGCCGCTCACGGACGTCGGAGGCGGAGAACTTCCAGTTCTTCTCCGGCTTGTCGAGCCGGCGCAGGAACCGCTTCTTCTGCTCTCCGTGCGACAGGTTCAGGTAGAATTTGAGGACGACCACGCCCTGGCGCGTCAGGTAGTCCTCGAAGCGGGCGATGTCGGCAAGCCGCTCGTCCCAGATGGACTTGCCGACAAGAGAGGGCGGCATCTTTTGCGCCGCGAGCAGCTCCGGGTGCACGCGCACCACCAGCACTTCCTCGTAATAGGAGCGGTTGAAGATGCCGATCCGCCCGCGCTCGGGAACGAGCCTGGCATAGCGCCAGAGGAAATCGTGCGAGATTTCCTTTTTCGAGGGCTGCTTGAACGAGACGACGTCGCAGCCCTGCGGATTGACCCGCGACATGACGTGCTTGATCGTGCCGTCCTTGCCCGCCGCATCCATCGCCTGGAACACGAGCAGCAGCGACCAGGAATCCTGCGCATAGAGCATGTCCTGCTCCATCGCCAGCCACTCCGAGCCGCGGTCGAGAAGCTCTGCCGCCTCCGCCTTGCCCATCTTCAGCCCCCGCGTATCGCCGGGGTCGAAATCCTGCAGGCGGAAACCTTTGCCGCTGGTGACACGGAACGGTTCCGTAAACCTCCTCACGGCATCGATGATGTCTTGCCGAGCCATTGACCGCTCCTCCCGAACGATCGTCACACGAGAAGAAGGCTCGCGCTTGCAATCAATGTCAATCCGCTCCGCGACATCTGTGCGTAATCATCAGCCCGTCTTACGGAAGGCCACCGCGATCGGCCCCGCTCCTGTGGGTGAGGAACCCGGCGCTCAGCCCGCCGTCGACCGGCAGCACGGCTCCGGTAATGAAGGAGGCATCTTCGGAAAGAAGGAAGCTTGCCGCGGCCACCACCTCCTCCGGCCTGCCGTGCCGGCCAAGCGGCGTGCGATCGATGATGACCTCGCGGCCGTAAGCCTCGGGAATTGCAACGGCCGCCCGTTCCGTCCAGATCGATCCGGGCGCGATCAGATTGACGCGAATGCCGTGTTGCCCCCATTCGATGGCAAGGGTTTTCGTGAGGCCGACAAGGCCGCTCTTCGCCGCCGAGTAGTTGGCCCGCGCGGCGAAGCCGCCGAGCGACGCCGTCGAGCCGACCAGCACGACCGAGGCCCCGCCGGCAGCCTTCAGATAGGGAAATGCCTCCTGGCAGGTTACGAAGGAGCTTGTCAGGCTGCTGTCGATCGCCCTCGCCCATTGCTCGGCGCTCAGGTCTTCCGCCGGTGCCGACGCCGCCGTTCCGGCAAAGGCGGCGATACCGTGCAGCGGTTCGCGGCCGAAGCTTTTCTCCAGCGCTTGCGAAACGGCCTCGCGGTCGGCGACGTCGATGGCATGGGCTTCGATCGTCATTCCCTCGTCGCGCAGGGCCTGAGCCGTCCGTTCAAGCGATGCGGCATCCCGGTCGAGCAGGCAGACCTTGTTCGCCCGGCCGCCGACATGCCGCGCGAACACCCGCCCCATGCCGCTCGCAGCACCCGTCACCAGGAAGTTTCGAACCGTCATGCCGCGCCACCCCGTCGTTGAAAGGAAGGGTGAGAGTATCGCGATCCGCCGGAGATTCAACAGCTTATGACGCCATCGGCGGGCGCTTCCCCTATTCGAATTGCGACATTGCCCATGTCGCTAACACTCGCCAAAATCGCTTGGGAATGAAGTAGGGTTCCAACATCTTAGGTGCCATGTCGCCCGGTTGCGACGTGGATAATTGGGAAGCCGGTGAAAGTCCGGCGCTGCCCCCGCAACGGTAGCAGAGCGAAACGTCGACGAATGCCACTGGGGTTTTGTCCACCTGGGAAGGCGTCGATGGTCCTCACGGACGGCTCTGAAGCCCGGAAACCAGCCCGAGATGAGAAGAAACGACTGATTGCGGTGGGCGATCCGGGCGATGGCACTGATATGTCGGTGCCTGCGCGCATGTCCACCCGGCAGTCCCTTTTGGGATCAGGACAATGGACATTCGCAGCGACGTACTCCGCAAGCTCAAGACCCGGCGCGAAGGCTACAGCCTCGAGCAGGCCTTCTACACCGACCCCGCCTATTACAAGCTCGACCTGGAAACGATCTGGTATCGCGACTGGCTGTTCATCGGCCACGATTGCGAAATCCCCAAGGCCGGCAACTATTTCACCGTGCAGGTCGGCGATTACCCGGTCGTCGTCACGCGCGACCGCTCGGGCGCCATCCGGGCGCTGCACAATGCCTGCCGCCACCGCGGCTCGCGCGTCTGCTCGCAGCAGAAGGGCACGTCGGCAAAGCTCGTCTGTCCCTACCATCAGTGGACCTACGAACTCGACGGCTCGCTGCTCTTCGCCCGCCACATGGCCGAGGATTTCGACAAGAGCCGGCACGGCCTGAAGCCGATCCATTGCGAGACCGTCGGCGGCTATATCTTCATCTGCCTTGCCGATGAGGCGCCGGACTTCGCGCCCTTCCGCAACATGGCCGAACCCTATCTCGCCCGCCACCGGCTCGGCGAGACCAAGGTCGCCTATGAGAGCACGATCATCGAAAAGGGCAACTGGAAGCTCGTCTGGGAAAACAACCGCGAGTGCTACCATTGCGCCGCCAACCATCCCGAACTCTGCCGCACCTATCCGGAAGCGCCGAGCGCCACCGGCGTACAGGGCGCCAAGGACGATCCGGTGATCGCCGCGCATTGGGCGACGTGCGAGGCGGCGGGCCTGCCGAGCGAGTTCCGCATGTCGCCGACCGGCCAGTTCCGCGCCGCGCGCATGCCGCTCATCCAGGATGCCGAAAGCTACACCATGTCCGGCGCCCGCGCCGTGCAGCGCCCGCTGTCGAGCGACCTGCTGGAAAGCCGTATCGGCACGCTCCTGCTCTTCCACTATCCGACGACGTGGAACCATGTGCTGGCCGACCACGCCATCACCTTCCGCGTGCTGCCGCTCGGACCGGAAGAAACCGCCGTGACCACAAAGTGGCTGGTGAACAAGGATGCGGTGGAAGGCGTCGACTACCGCCTCGACGACCTCATCCACGTCTGGACCGAGACCAACGGCCAGGATCGTCGCATCGTCGAGGAAAATGCCTTCGGCATCCACTCGCCGGCCTATGAGCCCGGTCCCTACTCGCTGGAGGACGAAGGCGGCGTCATGCAGTTCGTCGAATGGTATGCCGATTTCATGATCGACCGGCTCGACGGGTCGAAGACGTCGCTGTCGCGGGTGGCCTGACATGACCGTTGCCAGCGACTTCCGTCATTTCGACGACCTCCAGCCTTGGAACGATCGCCATCACCGGCTGGAATGCATTGCCGTCACGGTGGAGACGGCGGAT
>Ga0153956_1000734_pt1 | contig 33878 bp, 38 predicted proteins | sample TSFL040MetaG_FD_104704 | JGI IMG/M metagenome (GOLD analysis project Ga0153956, IMG submission 104704) | Attine ant fungus gardens microbial communities from Florida, USA - TSFL040 MetaG | ecosystem: Host-associated > Fungi > Mycelium > Unclassified | place: USA: Florida, Wekiwa Springs... | reverse complement strand
CCACGGAAGTCCTGGGACTTCCCGACCCTCGCCGTCCTCCCCGCGAACCTCACGAGTCCCGGGCGTCTCGGACACGGCCACAGCCTGCCAGGGCCGTGTCCGAGACGCCCGGGACCGATCTCGCACGGCCGCCCCGCCCCCGACCCCCGCGGACCCAACCCTTACCCCGCCATCAGCGCCCCAAGCGCCACCCGCTGCGCCCCGTCCCCATCGAAGTTCGCCGGGTCGAGCCAGGCCTCGAAGGCGGCGCGGACCGCGGGCCACTCGTCGTCGAGCATCGAGAACCAGGCGGTGTCGCGATTGCGGCCCTTGATGATTTCGTCCTTGCGGAAGACGCCCTCGAAGCGGAAGCCGAAGCGTTCGGCGGCGCGCCGCGAGGCGGCGTTCAGCGCGTTGCACTTCCACTCCAGGCGCCGGTACCCGAGGTCGTCGAAGACATGGCGGGCGAGGAGGAAGATCGCTTCGGTCGCGGCGGGCGTGCGGCGCAGTCCCGGCGCGAAGAAGATGCTGCCGATCTCGATCGTGCCGTTCGCCGGGTCGATGCGCATGTAGGCCGCCTGGCCGAGGGCGCGCCCGGCGCCGGTCGGTTCGATCGCGTGGAAGACGTACCCCTCCGCGGCCGCCTCCTGCTCGAGCACCGCCCGCAGCTCGCCGCTGTCGGCGAAGGGACCGACCCGCAGGTAGGCCCAGATCGACGGGTCCCCCTGGGTCGCCGCGTGGAGCGCCTCGGCGTCGGCCGCCGGTTCGAACGGGCGCAGCAGCACCCGCTCCCCGCGCAGCACCTCGCCGGCGGGAGCGGCGACCGGGCTCCACTCGACCGGCTCACCGAGCGGCAGATCGACGGCTGTCTCGTCCGGTGCCCCCACCGCCGGGCAATCTAACCGGCTCGCGGGTCGCCGTCGAGGCTCCCCGGGGCTCAGCGCTTGGCGCCGGGAGTGCCGGTCAGTTTGCCGTTCACGGCGTCCATCACCCGCGACGGGGTCACGCCGCTGAGCGCCGCCTGGACCCGGACGTCCACGCCCACCGGGTAGCGGGCCTTCGGCCGCGCCGCGGTCAGGGAGCGCTCGATCGCCGCCGTCACCGTGTCCACCGGTTTGGCCATCTTCTGGATTTTCGGGATCGTCCGTCGCATCCCGGCGAGGTGCGCGCCGTAGAGGTCACGGTGCTCGGCGCTCATCGCCGCCGCTTCGGCCTCCAGCGTCTCCGGCGCGTTGCGCCAGAGGTCGGTGTCGGTCATCGCCGGCTCGACCAGGATCACCTTGACGCCCCAGGGGCGCAGCTCCAGCCGCCAGGCGTCGGCGATCGCCTCGATCGCGAACTTGGAGGCGTTGTAGGCGCCGGTCATCGGGGTCGAGACGATGCCGCTGAGCGAGGAGACGAAGACGATCCGCCCGCGCGCCTCCCGCAGCCGCGGCAGCACCGTGTTGGTGAGGGCGACGGCGCCGACGACGTTGACCTCGAACTGCTCGCGCAGTTCGTCGGCGGAGAGGCTCTCGAGCGGGCCGGAGACGACGATGCCGGCGTTGTTGACGAGGGCGTCGAGGCGCTCCGGGAGGGCGTCGGCGATCGCCGCGACCTCCGCGTCGTCGGTCACGTCCAGGCGCAGCGGGTGCACCTCGCCCCCGGCAGCCTCGGCGACCAGCTCCTCCCCGTCGGCCTCGCGGCGCACGGTCGCGTGGACGCTCCAGCCGGCGCGCGCCAGCCGCAGTGCGCTCGCCCGGCCGATCCCCCTGCTGGCCCCTGAGATCAGAACACTCGGCATCGCCCGACCATAATCGGGCGCGGTCGATGTCGCAAACGGCGGATCGGCTCCGACCACCGGGAAACACCCGAGCCAGGAGGACCCCATGACCACGATGACCCCCCAGGAACTGAACGCCGAGCTGGAGCCCGCCGACGAACTGCTGCGCACCGCGACGCTCGCCCGCCTCGCCTACGACGGGATCGACGGGACTCCGCGCGTGATCCCGATCGGCTTCCTCTGGACCGGCGAGGCGGTCGTCCTCGCCACCCACCCGAGCGCGCCGAAGTACAAGGCGCTCCGCGCCCGCCCGCGGGTGGCGCTCACCATCGACACGCCGAGCCCGGCCCGCTCGCTGCTGCTGCGCGGGGACGCCGAGGTCGACGTCGTCGACGGCGTCGCGCCCGAGTACCTGGAAGCGGCGGCGAAGTCGATGGCGGGCGAGGACCTCGCCCAGTTCGAGGCGAGCGTGCGGGCGACCTACGACCGGATGGCGCGGATCAGCATCCGCCCCGACTGGGCGCGCTTCTTCGACTTCAACGAGGGCCGCTTCCCGGACTTCCTCCGGGCGCTGACCTCGAATCCTTAGTCGACCGGCGCGTACCTCCGGTGGAGCATCAGCGAATTGCCCTCGGTGTCGCTGAAGAAGGCCATGTTGCAGACGCCGGTGTCCTGCTCGCCGGTGAACTCGAGGCCGCGGCCCTCCAGCTCCGCCTTCGCGGCGGCGACGTCGTTGACGCGGAGGGCGATCGGGGCCAGGTGGGGCGCGAACTCCTGCCCCATCACGGTCGGGTCGACGAGGTAGAGGGAGACGTTGCCGGTCTCGATCTCCGGCCAGCCCGCGTTCCAGTCGGGACTGTGCAGGCCGAGCACGTCGCGGTAGAAGGCTTTGGCCCTGGCCATGTCGGCGACCGGGACCGAGACGAAGTCGGTGCGTTCGAATTCCATGCCGGGATGATGCCGGACTAGCTCGCGGCGCCGGGGCCCGGCAGGAGGTCGACGTCGCCGGCGTGCATCGGCTCGCCGCAGTGGGCACAGCGGAGGTCGACGTGGCTGATCTCGCCGCAGGCATGGTGGCGGTAGAGGACCGGCGGTCCGGCCTTCCCGGCCAGCCATTTGTCGGCCCAGCCGACCATCACCATGAGCATGTCGATCAGCTCGGTGCCGCGCTCGGTGAGGACGTATTCGTAGCGGGGGCGCCTGTCGTATGGGCGGCGCTCGAGGATCTCGTGCTCGACCAGGTGGTTGAGGCGCTCGGTGAGGACCTTGCGGGAGATGCCGAGGTCGGACTGGATCTGCTCGAAGCGGTTCATCCCCACCCAGACGTCGCGCAGGATCAGCGGGGACCACGGCTCCCCGATCACGTCCAGGGTGCGGGCGATCGAGCAGGCCATCCCGCCGAAGTCGGTGCGTTGCATGGTGGAAGCCTAGCAACCAGAGTTCCTTCAGGGAACCCAACGTGATACCGTCGCGGCGTTCCTTGAAGGAACTCCGAATTTGAGAACCACTTATCTGGGAAGGGGATTCACATGAGCAAGGTCATCGCGGCGTTGGCGGTCTCCGTCGACGGCTACATCAGCGGCACCGATCCGCGCGACGCGGAGGGCGGGGTCGGCCGGGGCCTCGGCGACGCGCCGATGCTGTTCGACTGGTACTTCGACGGCGACACGCCGAGCGAGGTCTTCGGCGAGGGCTTCAAGCTGAGCGAGGCGAGCGCCCGCGTCTTCGACGAGCTGGCCGGCCGCGACGGCGCGGTCATCTGTGGGCACACCACCTACGACCACTCGAGCCACTTCAAGAGCGGCAGTCCCCACCCCGACGCCCCGCTCGTCGTCCTCAGCCGCGGCGACGTGCCCGAGCTGAACGAGCGCCAGACGCTCGCCCACACGATCGAGGACGCGGTCGCGAAGGCGCGCGAGCTCGCCGGCGGCAAGGACGTCGGCCTGATGGGCGGCGGCGTCGTCACCTCGGCGCTGGCCGCGGGGCTCCTCGACGAGATCGTCCTCCACCAGGTCCCGGTCCTGCTCGGCAGCGGCCGCCCGTTCTTCGGCGAGCTGCCCGGGCACGTCGACCTCGAGCTCACCGAGGTCGTCCCCGCCCCCGGCGTCACCCACCTGCGCTACGAGGTCGTCCGATGATCCTCGTCACCGGCGGGCTCGGCATGATCGGCGCCCACACCGCCCGCGCGCTGGCCGACGAAGGCGAGGAGGTCCTCGTCACCTCCCACCGCCGGGCGGAGGTCCCGCCGTTCCTGGCCGGCCGGGTGACGGTGGAGACCCTCGACGTCACCGACCGCGAGGCCTTCCTCGCCCTCGGCGAGCGCCACGAGGTCACCGGCATCGTCCACCTCGCGGGCAGCATTCCGGGCGAGGACCCGGTCGCCTTCTTCCGCCACGACACCGCGGGGCTGCTGAACGCGCTCGACGCGGCGCGGGCCTGGGGCGTGGGACGCTTCGCGGTCGCCTCCAGCCTCGGCGTCTACGTCGGTAGGCCCGAGACCCGTTGGACGGAGGACCTCGCCCTCCCCACGGCGCGTCTCCCGCACCTGATCGTCGCCTTCAAGAAGGCGGCCGAACCCCTCGTCACCCACGCGCTCGCGGGCTCTGGCGTCCAGCCGATCGTCCTGCGGATCGGCACGATCTGGGGACCCCTGGTCGACCCCGAGTCGCCCTTCTTCCACATCCCGCCCTACATCAGCGCGGTCCTGCGCGGCGAGGCGCCGCCGCCCCTCCACGCCCAGGACGGCGGCGACCGCTGCTACGCCCCCGACGCGGGCCGCGCGATCGCCCTCCTGATGAGGACCGAGACCCTGCGCCACGACACCTACAACGTCTCGAGCGGGCGCCCGGCCACCAACGCCGAATTCGCGCGGGCGATCGAGGCGGCGGTCCCGGGCACGAAGCTCGACCTCCTCCCCGGCCGCGCCGCCGGCCCCGGCGAGGACCCTTACCTCGACATCTCCCGCCTCACCGCCGACACCGGCTTCGAGCCGGAGTTCGACGTCGAGCGGGCCGTCGCGGATTACGTCGGCTGGCGGAGGGAGCACGGGCGCTAGGGGTCGGCGCCCCCGTGACAAGGACGCAAGGCGGTTGCGGCGAGCGCGGCCGTCTCGGCCACGGCCCTGGCAGGCTGTGGCCGTGGCCGAGACGGCCGGGGTATGAAAGCGCGGGAGGAACTGTGACGCCGTGAGGGAGACGCCGGGAACGTCACCCTTCCACGCGTCTTCCCCATGCCCCGCCCCGGTGAGTTCGCACTTAGCCACACATAGCGTGGCTAAGTGCGAACTCAACCTGTGGTGGAGGGTTCCTTCCATGCAGAAGGGTCACGGAAGGCCGGAGTTCGTGGCGGACCTGTGCCCGGTGTCTCACGAGACCCTCACGTCCTGGGCGTCTCATGGAGGTCACAGCCTGCCAGGACCTCCATGAGACGCCCAGGCACCGCCCTCGGACGGCCGCAACGGCCGGCACAACCGCCGTCCCGCCCCATCCCTACGCAAACGACTAGCGTTGGCCCATGAGCCCCCTCCCCCACACCGAGCGCGAACGCCGCTGGCAGCGCCTCCAAGATCTGATCGCCGACGAGAACCTCGACGCCCTCGTTCTCGCCGCCAACGACTACCGCGGCCACAAGGGCACGCTGCGCTGGGTCGGGGACTTCGACCTCGCCCACCGCTATGGCTACGCGGTTGCCGCGCCCGGCCGGGATCCGTCGCTGCTGCTGCCGGAGAACCTGGCGCTGCAGCCGCTCGGCGAGTGGCCGATCGAGGTCGCCTACGCGCGCAACCTGGGCGAGGGGCTCGGGGCGGCGCTGGCGGAGCTCGGGGCGCGGCGGATCGGCGTGGTCGGCCTCGGCCAGGTGATGAAGGTGGAGGATTATCTCGCGGTGCGCGCCGCCCTCCCCGACGCGGAGATCGTCGACGCGACGATGGCCTTCGAGCGCGTGCGGGCCGCCAAGGAGCCGCTCGAGGCCGAGGGCGCCCACGAGGCGACCCGGATCGCCGAGAAGGCCTTCGCCCGCATCCTCGAAGTGGCGGGTGCCGGGGTCACCGAGCGCCAGATCGGCGCCGAGGCCGCCCGCGTCGCCCTCGCCGAGGGTGGCCAGGACCTGCTCTTCCTCACCATGTACGGGCGCGAGCGCGAGGACGGCACCGTCGGCGGCCACTTCGGCATCCCCCATGACCGCGTCCTGCGGCCGGGCGACGTCCACACCTTCTCCTTCGAGCTGATCGGCCCGCTCGGCTACTGGATGGAGCTGTCCCGGATGGTCTCGATCGGCCCGCCGACCGCGCTCGCCACCCGCCTCAACGCCTCCGTCGCCGCGGGCCTCCAGGCGGGCGGCGACGCCCTCGCCGCCGGCGCCGACCCGTCCGCCGCCCAGCGCGCCATCGAGGCCGCCGCCGCCGAGCACGACACCCACTGCGCCTACTGGTCGGGCCACGGCATCGGTCAGGACGTGATCGAGGAGCCCTGGGTCGGCCTCGACCTTGTCCAAGACCGCGACGCCCCGCCCGCCGACCCCCTCGCCCCCGGCATGGTCCTCTCCCTCCATCCTTTCGTCATCGACAACGACGACCAAGGCATCGGCTACATGGCCGACACCTTCATCGTCGGCCCCGAGCGCGCCACCCCGATCTCCGACCTCTCCCGCGCCCTCTACGAATGTTGATGGGCCGAAAACCCCAGATATAGAGGAGTTATCGGCTCATAAACACCGGCGTCCGACGACGCTTGAATACTGGCCGCCGTGAAGTCCCTGCTCGCGCTTGCCTGCCTCCTCTTCTGCGCCGCGTTCGCGCCGGCGCTCGCCGGCGCGGCCGAACCGGGAGCGATCGAAGGCACGGTGACCGAAGTCGGGACCGGGGACCCGATCGCGGGGACGCTGGTCAAGGTCAACGGCCCCCAGGAAGGCGAAGCGGTCACCGACGGCGCCGGCGCCTACAAGATCGAAGGGCTCGCCGAAGGCACCTACGAAGTCGACTTCACCGGCCTGAGCTGCGCCGGCGGCGCGGGCGTCGACTGCACGCCGAAATTCGCCGAGCGCCTCTACGACAAGGTGAAACCCCAGGAAACGCCGACGCCGGTGACGGTCGAAGCCGAAAAAACGACGGAAGACATCGACGCCGAACTCGAACTGAACGGCACGATCGAGGGCACGCTCACCGACCCGCAGAACTACCCGATCGCGAACGGCTTCGTCTGCGTCAACTCGCACACCCAGTACCACCCCGAGTGCGGATTCAGCGACAGCAGCGGCGAATACGCGTTCCCGGACCTCCCGCCCGGTGAATTCGACATCCAGTTTACCGGACGGGCCTGCGCCGGCGCGGGCTGCGACGTCGAAGCCTGCGAACTCGGGCAGGGATGCCCGCGGACCTACATCGGCCACTACTGGGAACACGGGCTGAGCGAAGAAGAAGCCACGCTGGTGACCGTCACGGCGGGCGGGGTCGCCGCCGGCAAAGACGCGACGCTCCCGCCGGGCGGGCAGATCAAGGGCAAGGTGACGATCGACGCGCTGGGCGCCCCGCCGCTCGCAGGCTTCGTCGTCTGCGCCTCCCCCGAAACGACCCCCGCCGTCGGCGAATGCGTCGAGACCGACGCGAACGGCGAATACGCGATCGAAGGCCTGGACGACAGCGGCTGGCAGGTCGAATTCAAGGAAGCGTGCCCCGAAAGCGGCTGCCTCGGCACCTATGAAACCCAGGTCTTCCACGAACTGATCGCGCTCGAAGCGCCCGAAGTGAAGCCGGGCGTCAACGCGAGCATCAAAGAACTGCTCCCGCAGGTCCCGGCTTTCACGAGCAAACCGGTGGTGACGGGCATCCCCGTCGTCAGCCGCCCCCTCGCCTGCTCGGAAGGGACGTGGACGGGGCACCCGACCGCGATCCGCTACGCCTGGCTGCGCGACGGCATCCCGATCAGCGGCGCGGAAAGCAAAACCTACGTGACGACGCCGCAGGACCAAGGCAACGACGTGACCTGCGAAGTGGAGGTCTCGAACTCGGCCGGCGGGATCGAAGAATTCAGCGAGAACGTCCACATCGGTCCCGAACTGGCGCCCGCGTTCACCACCCAGCCGTCGCTGAGCGGGACCGCCACGGTCGGCTCCACCCTCACCTGCACCGAAGGGGCGGCGGAGAACTACCCGCTCTCGACCTCCTACGCCTGGCTGCGCGACGGCGCGCCGATCGCCGGGCAGGCCGGCACCACCTACAACGTCACCAACGAAGACGAAGGCGCGATGTTGACCTGTCGGGTGACGATGGCCAACGGGGCGGGCTCGGCGAGCGCCTCCAGCAACGGCCTCAGCGTGCCGCCGCGCCCGGAAGAACACAAGGACAACCCGACGTCGGGCTCGGGGTCGGGGGGCTCCTCGTCCTCGACCGGCACGGCCACCACGCCGCCGCCCTCCTCCGGCACCGCGACCGCCACCGGCACGGCGACGGCTTCCGGCAAGGCGAGCGCGGCCCGCAGCATCTCGATCCAGCTGTCCTGCCCGGGCAAGGGCGACTGCAAGGTCACCTTGAAGCTGACCGCCGAGCAGAAGACGAAGAACGCGAAGGGCAAGACGGTGACGAAGCAGGTGGTCATCGGCTCCGGCTCGGTCACGGTCGGCGCCGGCAAGGTCGCCACGATCGCCGTGCCGCTGAACGCGAAGGGCGAAAGCCTCCTCGCGAAGGCCGGCAAGGCGGGCCTGAAGGTGAAGCTGACCGGCACCGGCGTAAAGCACCGCACCTTGACCGTGCACTAGCCACCGGCTTCCGTCGGGCGTTTCTTTCCAGGGCGGTTGCGGCCGTCCGCCATACTTGGTCGCATGGCGACGCTGCGGGATGTTCGGTTGTCCGATGCAGGCGTCGCTGCCTGGGGTGAGCGGCTCGCCGGGGGGATCGCGCGGGGGATGCAGCTGGACCCGCAGATGCTGCAGGTGGTGATCTGCACGCTGCTGGCGGGTGGGCACCTGCTGCTGGAGGATCGGCCGGGGGTGGGGAAGACGCAGCTGGCGCGCAGCCTCGCGGCGAGCATCGACGGGCGCTTCGCGCGGGTGCAGGGGACGGTGGACCTGCTGCCGACGGACGTGCTGGGGACGACGATCTGGCGGGCCAGCACGGAGACGTTCGAGTTCCACCCGGGGCCGATCTTCGCGAACGTGGTGCTGGTCGACGAGCTGAACCGGGCGACGCCGAAAACGCAGTCGGGACTGCTGGAGGCGATGGCCGAGCTGCAGGTGACGATCGAAGGGAAGGCGCACATGCTGCCGCGTCCCTTCACGGTGATCGCGACGCAGAACCCGACGGCGGGCTTCGACGGCACCTACGCGCTGCCGCCCGCCGAGCTCGACCGCTTCATGACCCGGCTGTCGCTCGGCTACCCGAGCGCGAACGCCGAGGCCGACCTGCTGCACTCGCCGCCGCCGCCCGCGATGCCGCCGGTCGCCGATTTGGCCGAGGCGTCGGAGGCGATCGCCGCGGTCGGCGAAGTGGAGGCGCGCCGGCCGCTGCTCGAGTACATCGTCGCGCTCCTCGACGCGACCCGCCGCCACCCGCTGAGCGAGGCGGGGGCGAGCCCACGCGGCGGCCTCATGCTGCTCGCCGCCGCCCGCGCCCACGCGGCGCTGGAGGGCCGCGACTACGTGGTGCCGGACGACGTCCAGGCGCTGGCCGGGCCGGTCCTCGCGCACCGGATCCAGACCGTCGGCGGCGCCGCGGCCGAGGCGCAGCTGGCGATCGTCGAGGACGCGCTGGAGGAAGTCCCGGCACGATGAAGCGGGGGCTCGCGACCGAGTTGCTCGGGTTCGCGTTGCTCCTCACCGCCGCCCTGCTCGGCTCGGTCGCGCTCTTCGCCTTCGCGCTCGGGCTCCTCGTCGTCGTCGCCTGCTGCCTGCTGGTGACCGCGATCGGCGGCCGCCGGGTGACGATCACGCGCACGGTCGACCAGACGGAGACGGTCGAGGGACGCCCGCTGACGCTGCGCTTCGACGTCCGCGGGCTGGCCGGGCTCCCGGCGCACGTCGAGGTCCGCGGCGAGGACGGCAGGTGGCACCGGCTCGAGCGCGGCGCGCCGATCCACCTCACGATCGAGCGCCCCGGCGCCCACCTGATCGGCCCCTCCGCGGTGCGCGTGCGCGACGACCTGCGCCTCTTCTCCCGCCACCGCACCGCCGGCGAGCCCGCCGTCGTCCTGGTGCTGCCGGCGCCGGCGACCGCCGGGGCCCAGCCGCTCGCCCAGGGCGCCGACCCCGGCGGCGACCCGGAGCCCGACGGCCTCCAGCCCTACTTCCGCGGCACGCCCGTCGGCCGCATCCACTGGCCGAGCGTGGCGCGGGCGGGCGAGTGGCAGGAGCGTCGGGTGATCAGCGCGCCGCGCGGCCTGCCGCTGGTCGTCGTCGACCTCTCCGGCGCGGCCTCCGACGGCGCCATCGACTGGACCCTGCGCGCCGCCGCGGGCCAGATCCACGTCCTCGCGCGGGCGGGCGGCTGCCGCGTGCTGCTGCCGGGGGAGCGCCTGCCGATCCCGGTCGAGAACGTCGCCGAGGGCTGGCCGACCGTGCACCGCCGCCTGGCGAGCGTCCGCGGCACCCGCGAAACCGCGCCGCACTCCGCCCCGCCCGGCGCCGTCCATATCAGGGCGACTCAGGCGCCGGCCCTCCCCGAGCCCCAGGGCCGGCGGCTGCCGCCCGGGGTCGTCCCCCTGGAGCGAACGAGCTACGCCGACGGCGCGCCCCATGGCCTCCCATGAGCCCCGCTGGGGCGACGCCGCGGCGCTGATCCTGCTCAGCGTCGGCGGCGCGGCGGCCTGGTGGGGGGCGTTCGGCTCGGCGCTGCTGTGGCTCGCGCCGGTGATCGGGCTCGCCGCGCTGACCGCCGCCCGCGTCGTCCGCGCGCGCCTGGCGACGACCCTGGCGGTGGTCTGGATCCCGGCCGCGTTCATCGTCGCGGGCCTGCCGGCGGGCGTGCTCGCCCCGGGCGCCTGGGACACGACCGCGGCGGCGCTCCGCGACGGCGCCAACGCCCTGCCGACGATCGACACCGGCACGCCGGTCATCCAGACCTGGGCGCTGGCCGCGGTGCTGCTGGTCGCCGGGACCGCGACCGGCCTCGCCGGGATCCTCTGGCGCGGGGACGGCTGGGAGCGCTCGCTGGTCGGCTTCGCGCTGCTGCTGGTGCCGCTCGGCGCGGCGATCGCGATGCAGCAGACGCCCGACGCCTCCTGGGAGGGCGCAATCGTCCTCGTCGCGGTCGTCCTGCGGATGGCCCGGGGGCGGGCCGTGCCGATCGTCGCCACCGCCACGATGGTCGGCGCGATCGCCCTCTTCGGCGCCCAGGTCGCGGCCCCCCGCGCGGGCTGGCAGCCATTCGGCCACCCCCAGCACCTGTCCCAGTTCCACGAACTCGACCCCAACCAGACCTACGGCCCGCTCGGCGACCGGCGCACCGGCGCGGTCATGCTCGACATCACCGCCCACCACCCCGCGTTGTGGCGGATGCAGGTGCTGGAGGCCTTCGACAACCGCCGCTGGCTCGCCGCCCGCGAAGACTCCGCGCTGCCCGAACCGGCGGCGCACAAGGAGACGATCAAGGTGGAGGTGCGCGGGCTGCGTAACCGGCTGATCGTCTCGCCGGGCCAGATCGACTCCGTGCGCGGGACGAAGGGCGTGGTGATCGAGCGGGGCGAGGGCGAGGCGCTCCTCGACACCCCGAGCGAAGGCGACAGCTACACGGTCGAAGCCGAGACGGTGAACGTCGGCGAGGCCCGCCTGGCGCGGATCCCGGTGCCCTCCGGGCGGCGCTACCAGTCGCTCACGCAGATCGGCCTCGGGCCGCCGCCGCGCTACATCCCGTACCCGCTCGCCGAACTCGCGGACGACATGCCGAGACCGCTGCGCGGCACCGACTGGGGGCACCTCTTCCGCCTCTCCTACCGCCTGTCCCACGGGGTGAAGACGGAGCTCGGCGTGGTCCGCCGGGTCGAGAACTACCTCCTGCGCGAAGGCCGCTTCCACTACACGACCGACGTCGGCACCCCCGGCATCGAACCGCTGATGGAATTCCTCTTCCACACGCACAAGGGGTACTGCCAGCACTTCGCCGGCGCCGCCGCCCTCCTCCTCCGCGTCGCCGGCGTCCCCACTCGGGTCGTCGTCGGCTTCGCCACCGGGGAACAGGTGGACCACAACACCTGGGCCGTCCGCGACGAGGACGCCCACGCCTGGATCGAGGTCTACTTCCCCACCGTCGGCTGGGTCCCGTTCAACCCGACCCCGGTCGCCGCCCCCGCCGACGTCTCCCCCGGCCTCGACGTCCTCCAGGCCGGCACCGCGGGCCCGACCGGCACCGGCAACGGGCTCCTCCAGCCGGCGGGCGGCGCCGTCGCCCTCCTCGCCCTCATCTTCGTCGCCGCCCGCCTGGCCCGTCGTGGGCGCGGCCCCCACACGCCCCTCCCCGAGCTGCTGGCGCGACTCACCCCGGAGCCCTCCCGCCCCCGCACCACCCTGCGCAGCCTCCACCCGACCCTCACCGAGATCGGCCCCGCCACCGCCGACCTCGCCCTGGTCGCCGAGCACGCCCGCTTCGCCGCCGCCGGCCCGGCGGAACCGTCCCATCCCGGCTTCATCGTGTGGCGAGCGCTGATCGCCGACGTCGGACTCTGGCGCTCCCTGGGCCTGATGCTCAGGGCAGCGGCGCCGGCGAGCCCGCGCTGAGCGCGGCGCGGGGCAGCTCGGCGCGTACCGTCCAACCGTCGTCCTCCGGGCCCGCCGCGAAGGTGCCCCCTTGGGACTCGGCTCGCTCGCTCATGCCGCGAAGGCCGAGGCCGGAGCCGCGCGGGGCGTCCGGCAGCGGCGCGCCCGCCGCGTTGTGGACGGTGAGGCGGGCGGCTGACGACGGACGGCGCCCCCCGCCGCACGCTGGAAGGCATGAGCGAACCAACCAAACAGAAGCCCATGCAAACCCTCGAGCGGTCGCGCCGCCGGGCGCCGATCCTGGCCCTGGCGGCGCTCTGCCTCGCCATCGCGGCGATGGTCGTCCCCGCCGCCGCGAGCGCCGACTCGATCCTCTACCTGAAGGGCGGCGACATCTGGCTGTCCTCCCCGGACGGCGGCAACCAGTTCCAGGTGACGAGCGGCGGCGGGTACAACTACGCCTCGCAGTCGGAATCCGGCGCGGTGATCGTCGCCTCGCGGGATCTCAGCAACCGCCTCTACGTCCTCGATCGCAACGGCGACGTCGTGCGCGAGCTGCCGACCGTGATCGGCTCGAGCCTCTGGCACGGGCCCTATGAACCGCAGGTGTCCCCGGACGGCACCCACGTCGCCTACCAGTACTTCTACACCGGCGGCGGTGAAACCCGGACCGGGGTCGCCTACGCCAACACCGACGGCACCTACGGCGACTACGACCTCCACACCGGCTGGGCCTACCCCGCCTGGTACGACGACTCGCTGCTGATGCACAGCGACCCGCCCAACGGGCTGTCCCAGGACGTGATCCTGCGCCCGTTCGGCTCGCTCAACAACACCGGCGACCAGTGGTTCAGCCACGACGAATTCCCGCTGCTCCACGACGGTGACATCCGGATCAACGCGATGGCCTTCGTCGCCGGCGAAAACGGCGAGCACCTCCCCGTCTACCGCTTCGACGGCGCCCCTGGCGGCGATTCCATCGAAATCTGTTATGCCTACGAGGGCCCGGTCGGCAAGTTCGAGAGCCCGTCCTTCTCCCCCGACCGCGCGTGGCTGTCCTGGGACGAGGCCGACGGCATCCACGTCTCCCCGAGCGGCATCGACTCCGGCTGCCACCCCGAGCAGGTCGGCGAGAAGCTGAGCATCCCCGGCGGCCGCTACCCGGTCTGGGGCATGGCCGACGTCCCCGGCCCGCGGTCGACCGGTGGCGGTGAAACGCCGAACGGTGGCGGGACCCCGAAGGACGGTGGTGGTGGGACCAAGGCGAAGGACAAAGGTGGGGCAAGTGACAAAGACGGGAAGAAGGACGACGGCAAGGGCGGCACCGCGCAACTGCGGATCGCCGGCAAGCCGAAGCTCGGCCCGACGCTGAAGAAGGGCCTGGCGGTCAGCGTCTCCGGCGCCTCCGGCAAGGTGGCCCTGACCGCGACGGTCCCCGCCGGCGTCGCACGCAAGGCGGGACTCGGCAAGAGCGCGACCAAGGTCGCCTCCGGCGTGGCCACCGCGAGCGACGGCAACGCCACCGTGCGCCTGCGCTTCACCCCGAAGGCGGCCCGCAAGCTGGCGAGGCTCGGCTCCGTGCCGCTCCGCATCAGTGGCCCCGGCGTCGCCACCACCACGATCACGCTCAGGCGCTGACGCGACCTGCCGCCCGCCGCACCTCCGCACGCTTGTACCCCTATGCGGTACGAGCGTGCAGAGGTTGAGGCGTGCGCGGCGGGGGCCGATAGGAAAGGGATGAGTGCGATCGACCGAATGACGCGACGGCGCCTGGTCGAACGCGCGGGGGCGCCGGACCGCACGATGCTGATCGTCGCCGGCATGGTGGCGGCGATCCTGGCGGCGACGGCGATCTTCCGCGACGCCTGGGCGTTGCTGCCGCTGGTCACCCTCGCCGTGGCCATGGTGCTGGGGCCGATCGCGATCCGGACCGGCGCGCATCCGGAACGGGCGGAGCTGATCACCGGCCTCGTCGTGACGATCGCGATGGCCGTCGCCGCGGGGCTCAGCGGCGGCACCTCGAGCCCGCTGGTCTTCCTGCTCCCGATCGGGGTCGTGATGAACGCGCTGCGCGCCGGGCCGCTGTCGATCACGCTCTGCTCCGTCGTCACCGCGGTCGTCTTCGTCGGCGCCTCGCTGTTGGACGACGCCGGGACCGTCACCACCGAACCGCTGCCGATGCTCGCGGTGCTGGCGATGCAGACGGGCGTGACGATCGGCGCGGTCGCCCTCGCCGGCGCCGAGATCAGCCATCGCAGCGCCTCGATCGTCGACCCGCTCACCGGCCTCCTCAACCGCCACGGCCTCTTCGACCGCTTCGAGGAGCTGCGCCAGCAGGCGCTGGTCACCGCGGCGCCGATCACCGTCGTCCTCTTCGACCTCGACCACTTCAAGCGCGTCAACGACGTCCACGGCCACGACGTCGGCGACCGGCTGCTGCGGGAGGTCGCCGCGGTGGTGCGGCGGACGCTCCGCACCTTCGAGCTCGTCTACCGGATGGGCGGCGAGGAGTTCCTGATCCTCCTCCCCGGCATGGCCGAGTGGGAGGGCGAGAACGTCGCCCAGCAGCTGCGCCTGGCGATCAACGGGCTCGAGTCGGCGGACGGGGCCGAGATCACCGCCTCGTTCGGGGTCAGCGGCGGCGAGGGCGAGGAGATCGACTTCGAACGGCTCTACCGCCGCGCCGACCAGGCGCTGTACGAGGCGAAGCGCGCCGGGCGGGACCGCGTGAACGTGAGCGGCGCCGTCATCCCGCCGCCCTGAGCGTCAGCCCTGCCCGACCGTGAAGCGCTGGGCCTGGTTCGGGTCCCCGTTCGGGTCCTGGATCAGGTCGGCGCCGATCGTCACCCCGGCCAGCGTCGCCCCGCGCGGCGGCGCCGGCAGGCAGAGGTCGTGCATGTTGTCGGCGTTGAAGGAGGTTTCGTGGTCGTGCAGGTCGGCGACTTCGAGCGGCGCGATCGCCACCGTCCGGCCGCTCGGCAGCCGGTAGAGGGCGCGGTAGGAGGCGGTGACCGGCGCGCCGACTTCTTCGCCGGTCGGGTAGGCGGTGAGCCCGTTCGACCACATCACCCGCACGAAGGTGTCACCGACCGTGCAGCGGTTGCGGTCGGCGCGGTAGATCCAGGGCATGATCGTCCAGGCGTCGACGATGTAGGGACCGCCCGACAGGGGGTCGACGCGTTTCGGCGCGAAGTGCCAGACGAACGACCAGCGGACCGCGCCGGGCGGCTTGGCTTCGAGCGGGCGGTGCACCCGGACTTCGACCGGCGTCGGCCCGTTCACGGCGTCGCCGAAGTCGCCGATCAGGTTGACCGTCTGGGCCTCGTCCCGCTCGTCGGGAGGGAACTCGATCGCGCAGGTCGGCATCACCACGGTCCCGTCGCTGCGGACGACCCGGAAGTCGCTCATCGGGAAGCGGCCGCCGCGGATGAACCAGTTGAAGGTGACCGGGATGTTGTCCAGTCCCTGCACCCCGTTCGGGCAGCCGACCTTGCCGTCGGTGCCCCAGGAGGCGCTGAGGATCTTCGGCACCGGGCGCCCCGGCGCGACCGTCGCGCCGGGCTGCCCCGACGGGGCGGTCGCGCCCGCGAGGCCCGGCAGCGCGCCGAGCACGAGCGCGCCCGCGAGCGCCGCGACGAAGGTGGCGGCCCGCGGGCGCATCGCGGCTAGAGCGCGCCCATGTCGGCGTCGCCGAAGCTCGCCTGCTGGAGGATGGTCACCGTCGGCGCCCCGGCCAGCGTGCCGCTCGCGCCGAGAGCTTTGATGTGGTCGCTGGCCCCGTGGGCCGCCAGCGCCTCGCCCGACTCCCATTTCTCGATCATGAAGACGCGGCTCTCGTCGGCCGGGTCGAGCTGCAGCGCGTAGAGGATGCAGCCGTTGTCCTTCGCGTGCGTCTCCTCGCAGAGCGTCCGCAGCGCCGCCAGCGCCTCGTCGCGCTTGCCGTCGGCGATCCCGATCTCCGCCACCACCACTACCTCGCTCATCGACTCTCCTCTCGTTGGGATCGGCATCGTAGCCTTAGGTTGAATCGTCCCGATGCCACGCTTCCGCCTCCTTCCCGTCCTCGTCCTCTTCGGCCTGCTCCTCGGCGCGGGCACCGCCCAGGGCGCGGTCGGGGTGACGGTCACCTACAGAGCGGTCTGACCGCCGCCCATCCCTTCATCGCGAGGGCGCTCGCCGGCCTCGGCGACGCGACGATCCTCACCTACTACCCGCTGGTCGGCGACTACCGGATGCGCTCCCCGCGCACCCCGCTCCACGACATCCCGCGGATGGCCCGCCTCGCCCACGGCCGCCCGGTCGTCCTGCAGGAGGCCGGCTACTCCTCCGCGCCCCGGCTCGGCAGCTCTCCCGCCGCGCAGGCGTCCTTCGTGCGCAACGTCTTCGCCGCGGTGGACCGCGAGGCCGGCGCGATCCCGTTCCTCAGCTTCTACACGCTCTTCGACCTGCCGGCGGCCGACTGCCACGCCCACTCGAGCGCGGTCACCTTCCTCTGCTCGCTCGGCCTCTACTACCGCGACGGTCGTCCCAAGCCGGCCTGGGCCGCCTTCCGCACCGGAGTTGCCGACGCCGGCGGGTAGGCACAATCAAGGGATGAGCCTGCTCGCCTGCATCGGCCTGTTCGCCGCGGTGGTGGCGACCTGGATCGCGGTCTCGGGTCCCGGCGAGGCGGCGCTGGTCAGCGCGGGGACGGTCGCGGCGCGGGGCGAGGAAGCGATCGCCGCCGTCCTCGTCATCGCCTTCATCGGCACCTTCGCGGGCAGCCTCGCCGCCTACTGGCTCGGTCGCGCCGGCGGCCGGCGGCTCCTGCTCCGGCGCGGCCCGCTGCTGGCCTGGCGCACCCGCCTCCTCACCCGCAGCGAAGGCCTGATCCAGCGCCGCGCCTTCCTCGCCTCCCTCCTCGGCCCCGGCTGGCTGGCCGGCGTCAACGAGATCCCGACCCGCCCCTTCATCGCCGGCAGCGCCCTCTCCGGCCTGCTCTGGACCCTGACGATCGGCCTCGGCGCCTTCTTCGTCGGCCCCTCGCTTATCCACCTCTACGACGACGTCGGCAAATGGACGACGATCGCCGCCCTGACCGCCGCCGGCTCGGCCGCCGCATTCGTCTTCCTCCGCCGCGCGCGCAGCAGCGAAGACGCCCGGTGACGGCCTAGCCAGGCGGCGCCCGGGGAAGGGACGCAAGGGTTTGCGGCGAGCGCGGCCGTCTCGGCCACGGCCCTGGCAGGCTGTGGCCGTGGCCGAGACGGCCGGGTATGAAAGCGGCGGAGGAACTGTGACGCCGTGACGAAGATGCCGGGAACGTCACGCTTCCGTGCGTGTTGGGCAACACGCACTTTCGCGCTGCATGGATTGACCGTGCCATGGCACGGTCAATCCATGCAGCGCGTTCTCGGGCCCTGACCTCAGGCCCGAGAACAGACGAAAGACGCGCGGGACAGTGACGTTCCCGGCGTCTTCGTCGACGGATGAGGCCCTTCGGGGCTCTTCGTGACCTCTCTCGCACGGGACGTTCACGGAAGCCGGGCAAACTTCCCGACCCTCGCCGTCCTCCCCGCGAACCTCACGAGTCCCGGGCATTTCGTGGCGGCCACAGCCTGCCAGGGCCGCTACGAAATGCCCGGGGCCAATCTCGGACGGCCGCCCGGCCCTAACCCCGCCCCTTCCCCGACCGGGCAACCAGCCCGTCGAGGAAGGTGTCGATCGAGAAGCGGAAGCGGTCGTCGCCGTCGCCGGCGACCAGCTCGGAGGCGTGGAGGGCGACGTTCGGGTAGCGCTCGGCGGGGACCGCGGCGAAGGTGGAGCGCATCTGCTCGACGAAGTCGTCGTCGATCGTATGGCCGGCGTCGCGGCGGATGTCGGCCTCGCCCGCCGTCGCGGTGACGATCAGCATCAGGATGTCGCAGGCCCAGGCGGCGTCCTGGGGGGCGATCCCGCCGGCGACCAGGAGGCCGAGCAGGTTCTCGATGCTGCGGAGGCTCGCGTCGGTCACCACATGTTCGGCCGCCGCCGGCTGTTCCTGATCGGCACGGCGGGCTTCACCCTGATGTCGGCGGCGTGCGCGCTCGCCCCCTCGACCACCGTGCTGATCGCCTTCCGCATGGCCCAGGGCGCGTTCGGCGCGCTGCTGATCCCGCAGGGCTTCGGGATGATCAAGGAGGTCTTCGCGGAGGAGGAGATGGGCAAGGTCTTCGGCGCCTTCGGGCCGGTGATGGGGATCTCGATGCTGGCCGCGCCGATCCTCGCGGGACTCCTGGTCGGCGTGCACCTGTTCGACGGCTGGCGCCTCGTCTTCCTGATCAACGTGCCGATCGGCATCGCCACCTTCGCCGTCGCGATCCGCGTCCTGCCCCGCACCGTCGCCCACCCCGGCATCAAGCTCGACAAGGTCGGCGTGGTCCTGATCGCCATCGCCCTGACCGCGATCATCTACCCGCTGATCGAAGGCCGCGAGGCCGGCTGGCCCGCCTGGACCTTCGCCACCCTCGCCGCCGGGGCCGCGGTGCTCGGCGCCTTCCTCCTCTGGGAGCGCCGCCACAGCGGCGACGCGCTGATCGAGCCCAGCCTCCTCTCCAACCGCACCTACGTCAGCGGCATCCTCGTCGCCCTCACCACCTTCGGCGCCTTCGGCGGCCTGCTGCTCTGCGTCTCCCTCTTCACCCAGCTCGGCGAAGGCTTCTCCGCCATCCACGCCGGCCTCACCCTGATCCCGATGGTCCTCGGCATGGTCGCCGGCATGACCACCTCGTTCGCCCTGGTGAAGAAGCTCGGCCGCTACCTGATCCAGATCGGCGTCGTCCTGATCGCCGCGGGCAACGCCCTCCTGGCGATCACCGTCACCGGGTCCCACGGCGTCTCGACCTGGGACCTCGCCCCCGCCCTGGCGATCATCGGCCTCGGCGCCGGCGCCAGCTTCGGCCAGCTGTTCGACTTCATCCTCGCCGGCGTCACGATGGAGGAGGTCGGCTCGGCCTCCGGCGTGCTCGAGGCCGTCCAGCAGCTCTCCAGCGCGATCGGCGTGGCCGCCCTGGGAACGATCTTCTTCTCCGCCTTCGGCGGCCACCTCCCCACCCACGCCCTGGCGATCACCGCCTGGGCCTGCCTCGTCCCCCTCATCGCCGCCTTCCTCCTCGTCTTCCGCCTGCCGATGCAGGCGCGGGACGAGGGGTGAGCGGGGCCCAGGAGCGGGCAACGGACATTGGTACGAGCCGGGTTGCCCCGCCGACTCGGCGGTCCTAGGCTCGCGCCGAACCCTGCCGCTTAGCCAATCTCGTCCAAAGGGGAACCCCCGTGCACCGTCTTCTCGCCCACCGGCCCTCGCCCGCGATGGTCGTCGCCCTGGTCGCCCTCTTCGTCGCCCTCGCGGGTGGCGCCTACGCCGCGACGCAGCTGCCGAAGGAATCCGTCGGGACCGCGCAGCTGAAGAAGAAGGCGGTGACGCCGGCGAAACTGAGCCCGGCCGCGAAGACGGCCCTCTCCAAGCCCGGCCCCAAGGGCGCGACCGGCGCGCAGGGACCGGCGGGTCCGCGCGGCGAGGCCGGTCCGCGCGGTGACACCGGCCCGAAGGGCGACACGGGTCCCAAGGGAGACACCGGCTCGGCCGGTCCGGGAGCGACGATCATGAACTGGGACGCGGTCGCCAGCGCCACCCCCACCCCGGAGACGATCGGCGCCAGCCTTGGCGTCACCTTCTCGGCCGAATGCTCGATCCCCGCCGCCGGCGAGGCCGAAGTCAAGCTGCTCGTCCTCCCGAGCGACGGATCCCTGCGCTGGGACACCGGCACCGAGCTCACCGACAACGGCACGGACAACGGTCGCTCGACCAGCGTCAACGTCCCTCCGGGCACGGTCACCGAACCCACCAAAGTCGCCGAAGCGCTGGCCGAAGCAGGCGGTAAAAAGTCCGACCACAACTCCCAGATCGTCGAGCTCGCTCCGGGTCGCGGCTACCTCAACATCCACACGACCGCCTCCACCCAGAACTCCGCCCAGACCTGCCACATCTCGATCATGTCCTTCCCGGCGAGCTGAGCCGCACGGGTCCCGTGCGCCTTCCCCGCCCCACCACCGGTGCGTTCGCACCTTCCCGTACATAGGACGGCAAAGTGCGAACGCGTGGTCACGGGAAGGTGTCTTTCGTGCGCGTCCCGGGAGTTGTCGAGGAAGTGTGTCGTCCCCTCCCCGCATCCGCGGCTCTCGGACGGATGGGGAGCGTTTACTAGCGGGTCAGGGAGCGCAGGACCGACTCGAGCACGTCGGCCTTGCTGCGCCCGTCGTGTTCGGCGCGGACGAGGCCGGCGCCGACGAAGAGGGAGAAGGTCATCAGGCAGCGGGCCTCGACCTCGTCGGGGTCGTCGCAGAACTCGGCGAAGAGGGAGCGCATGTAGGCGATGCGGCGGTTGTCGACGCGGCGCAGGCGGCGGGCGACCTCCTGGTCGCGCCGGGCCCAGTCGCGGATCGCCAGCTCCACCTTCAGCAGTTCGCCGCCCGAGGCGGACGCCAGGCCGAAGAGGCTCCGGAGCCGCGCCCGCGCGTCGCCCTCGACCGCGTCGACGACCTCGATCACCTCGTCCACGTAGCGGTGCTCCCAGGCGTCCAGCATCTCCCGCAGCAGCGCCCCGCGATCGTCGAAGTGCCAGTAGAAGCCGCCCTTGCTGACGCCCAGCGCGCGGGCGAGCGGCTCGATCCGCACCGCCTCCGGCCCGCCGCGTCCCAGAACCTTCAGGCCCTCGTCGATCCAGCTGGCACGTGGGGTGCGGACGGTGGCCATCGCTCCATCCATACGCTACCGTATGGATATGGACGCGAGCGAGCGGGCCCACCGAGTGGCGGTGACCGAGACGCCCCCGGCGGGCGCCTCGCCCGACTACGCCGACGCCTTCGCGGTCGGCCGGCGAGCGAGCGACGGGCGCTCCGCCGAGCGCTGGGCGCGCGACGGCTTCGGCCGGCTGCCGCGGTTCACCCGCGAGGGCGGGCTGCTCGCGCACCGCGGGCCGCTCGGCTTCAGCCTTGGCCCGTGGGACTCCCCCGACCACGTCTTCGGCTGGCGGATCGCGGGCTCGGAGCCGGAGCTGCTCCACCTCGAGGCGCGCGGGCGCTGGCTCAGCGGCCACATGCTCTGGCGGCGCGGCGAGGCGCGACTGACGATGACCACCTTCGTCCGCTACGAGATGCCGCGGACCGGCCGCGCGGTCTGGACGACGCTCGGCGGCATCCACCGCGGCTCCACCCCGCACCTGCTGCGGCTGGCGGCGAGCGCGCCGGGAGCGGCATGAGGCTGCCGGAGGACGCCCACCGGTCCCGCCCCTGGCGGATCCACGAGCTCGTCCCGGACTTTCGGCTCGAGGACGTCTGGGAGCTGCCGACCCCCGGCTACGCCGACGAGTTCCCGACCCTGGTCGGGGGCATCGCCGAGAGCGATCCGGCCGCCACCCGGTCGACCGCCGCGCGCGGCCTCTGGACCCTGCGTTGGAAGGCGGGCGAGCTGCTCGGCGTCGACCGGGCGGACGACGGGGTCGGCAGTCGCGTGCCGACGCTCCGCGACCGCCTCCCCGACGACCTGCGCGCCGCGCCCGGGCCGGAGTTCCGCGCCCTCCCCTTCACCTCGCTCTACCTCACCGACAACGAGTTCGCCGCCGAGATGGCCAACCGCACCATGCACGGCGTCCTCCACCTCGGCTGGGTGCGCGAGCGCAGCGGCGATTACCGCGGCCAGATGGCGGTCTACGTGAAGCCGAACGACCTGCTCGGCCGCGCCTACATGGCGGCGATCAAACCGGCCCGCTACCTCGTCGTCTACCCGCAGATGATGCGGACGATCGAACGGCGCTGGGCCCGCCGCGCGCGGTACCTGCCGGCGCGCTAGAACCTGTCCCGAAACCCGCGTGTGCGACTGGCGAGTGCCGGACCGAGCGGGGGTAGGACGCAGGGAGGCCTAAAGGCAGCGCCATTTGGCCGACTGAGGACGCCGCCCCGCGAAGTGTGTCCGGTGCCGCCAGGCGTGCGCGGGGGTTTCGGGACAGGTTCTTAGAGCAGCGCGTCGATCTGGTTGACCGCTTCGGTGATCCCCTGCTCGACGCCCATCTCGAGCGTCTGTTCCATCCCCTCGCGGTTGGCGAACTTGGACTCGATCAACATCGTCGTCGCGCCGTCGGACTCGCTGAGCGTCACCGTCGCGACGGTCGTCGGCATCTCGTCGTTCGGCCTGCCCTCGTCATCGGCGAAGCCGTCTTCGAAGCGCAGGCGGGTGGGCGGCTCGACCTCCTCGAAGCGCCACCAGCCGTGGTACTTCTGGCCGTCGGGCCCGGTCATGTAAAAGGCGGCGCGCCCGCCCGGCGCGAGGTCGTGGTCGACGAAGGTCGCCGGGTGGGACGGCGGGCCCCACCAGCGCTCCAGCAGCCGCGGGTCCGACCACATCTCCCACACCCGCTCGGCGCCCGCGTCGAACTTCGCGGTGACGGTCATCGTCAGCGCGTCGAGGTCCTTGCTCACATCGGTCACCGGCATCAGCTGTCTCCTTTGTCGTCGTCGAGGAGGCGGTCGATCCGCTCGACCCGCCCCCGCCATTCGCTCTCCAGCCGGTCGAGCGCCGCGTGCGCGCGCCGGAGCCCCTCGCTCCGGGACCGCACGATCGTCTCGCGCCCGACCCGCTCCTTGCTGACCAGTTCGGCCCGCTCCAGCACGGCGACGTGCTTCTGCACCGCCGTCACGCTGATCGGGTACTCCCGCGCCAGCGCCGAGACCGACAGCCGCCCCTCTCGGGCGCGGCGGAAGATGTCCCGCCGGGTCGAGTCGGCCAGCGCGCCGAAGAGCAGGTCGTCCTGATCTACAACCATTCGGTTGTAAGTTAGCACGCCCCTCCCCGCCGGCTGTTCCTTATGCCGGACATGTCGGCATAAGGAACAGCTGGGCGCGGGTCAGGGTTCGGCCTTGGCCTTCTTCGGCACCAGCGGCAGGCCGTAGTTGGCGCAGCCGAGGCCTTCCGCCTGGGCGAGCAGGCTCCGTTTGTGGCCGGCCCATTCGTAGTAGCCCTTCGGCATCCACTTGGCGATTTCCCAGAGGACCTGGGAGTAGGCGCCTTCGTGGGTCATCCACCGCAGGATCGGCCAGTGCCGGGAGGTCGCCATCGCCTTCGTGGCTTCGGTCTCCGACGCGGTGTCCCCGCTCCGTCGCGCCGCGCCCCACTGGCGCAGCCAGAGACAGGAGACGGTGCCGGCCGTCCGCGCCCCGACCTGGTAGCGGTCGGTGACGAGTTCTTCGTTCGGCACGCGCGCGGGCGCGAAGCTCTTCGGCGTCGGGATGCCCTTGAGGACTTCGCGCACCGTGGCGTCGTACTCGGCGGGGGCGACCACCTTCGCGGGCAGCGCCTCCAGCCAGGCCTGCGGATCGGCCTTGTTCAGCCATTCGAGCCGTTCTTCGAAGGCCGGGAGGTCGGGGACGGCGGCCCGCAGTTCGTAGACGTCGCCGCCTTCCTCCCAGATCGCGATCATCTGACGGTTGCCGGGACCGCCCTGGTTGACGAAGAATTCGGCGCGCTCGTCGACGTAGGCGGTCGTCCCCAGGACCGGCAGCCTGGTCGTCTTGCGACCGTGCGGATGCGAGGTCTTCTCGATCCAGGCGATCGACTGCTTCGCGCTGCCGGGCCGCCAGGTGATCTCCACCCGGCGCTGGCGCACCGCCGCCGGGAGCATCCCCGACTCGCGCGGGTGCTGATTGTCCCCGCTGATCCTGATCGCTTCGTAGGGGATCGGCTTGCCGGTGACGAATTCGATCGATCCGTTAACGCCTTCGTCCCCGCGTCCGCGATTTTCCTCGGTGTTCTGGACCCGCCAGCCGGGGCCTTCGAGCAGCAGGAGCGGGCTCGCGCCGGTCGGCGAGCGGTCGGCGGCCTGGGCCTGGCCGAGGCCCAGGATCGTGAGGAGCGCGAGCAGGGGCAGGACGACTCGTTTTGGTCTCATACCCGGTACTTGTCCGGACGCGGCCAAACGTTTCAAGTCAGGTGTTCTGGTAGAGCGGGCCGTCGCCGCCCTCGGGCGGGGTCAGGCGGCCGCCCTTGGCGGTGATCGCCCCGCACTGCACGCAGTTCGTGTAGTTGACGATCACGTCGACCTCGCCGGTCTCCGGCTGGTCGTCGGGGATCTCGTAGACGCCCGCCGGGCACATCCAGGCCCAGGTCTCGGCGATCTCACGCGGCACCCGCCGGCGCACCCGGATGTGGTTGGGCGCGTCGTCGCGGGTCGCGTTGCCGGTGATGAAGACGCTCGAGAGCTTGTCGAAGGTGTACTGCCCGTCCGGCTTGGGATAGGCGTCCTTGCTGTCGCCGATGAACATCGGCTTGGCGTCGTTGCGGTGCAGCTTCCAGCGGCCGCCGGGGAAGCGCCCGCCGGTGAGGATCATCATCCCGACCAGCGGCATCCCCTTCAGCAGACCTTTCTGGAACGGCTGGCGCGCGTTGCGCTGCTTGTAGAGGTCCTTGCCGATGATCGAGTCGGCGACCGCGTCCTCGTAGGCGGAGAGGTCGTCGGTCCCGGCCTTCAGCGACGCGTAGATCGCCTCGGCGGCGAGCGTCCCCGACTTGATCGCGTAGTGGACGCCCTTCAGCGCGGTCAGGTTCATCATCCCGGCGGCGTCGCCGATCAGGACCGCGCCCGGGGCCGAGAGCTTCGGCATCGCCCAGTAGCCGCCGGCCGGGAGCGCCTTCGCGCCCCAGCCGACCCGCTCGCCGCCCTCCAGCACCTTGCGCACCATCGGGTGGGTCTTGAACTCCTGCAGCAGGTCGTGGGCCGAGGTGGTCGCGTCGGCGTAATCGAGGTCGACGATGAAGCCGATCGAGACGAGGTCCTCGCCGGTCTTCTCGTCCTTCATCGGGTAGATCCAGGAGCCGCCGATCTGGCCGTAGCCCGAGGAGATCTTCAGCGGCCAGCCGCCGACGGTGTGGATGACCCGGTCGAGCGGCTCCTTCACCTTCCAGACCTCTTTGACGCCGAGCTCCCAGACCTGCGGTTCGCGGCCCTCCGCGAGCCCGAGCTCCTCCACCACCGCGCCGGACAGGTGCCCCCAGCAACCCTCCGCGAAGACCGTCGCCTTGGCGGCGATGTCGGTGCCGGGCTCGAAGTTGGCGAGCTCCTCACCCTCTTTGCCGCGGCCCTTGTCGCCGGAGCGGACGCCGAGCACGGCGCCGTCCGCGACGATCGCCTGCGACGCGGAGGTCTCGGTCAGCACGTAGGCGCCGGCCTCCTCCGCCTGTCGCTGCATGTAGCGGCAGAGGGCGGAGACGGAGACCACCTCGTTGCCGTGGTTGCGCAGCGGCGGGGGCGGCGGGATCCGCAGCTTGCGCTTGCCGTTCGGCAGCAGGTAGATCGCCTCCTTGCGCACCTCGCCGAAGGCGAAGCCCTCCTTGCGCCAGCCCTCGCGGTCGAGGTCGGGGAACAGCTCCTCGAGCGGGCCCGGCCTCATCACCGCGCCGGAGAGGTTGTGCCCGCCGCACACCTTCGCCTTCTCGATCACCGCGACCGGCACCTCGCCGAGCCGCTCCGCCGTCTCGGGATCGTCCCCGAGCAACTGCATCAGCCGATTGGCACACGCAAGCCCCGCCGTCCCGCCCCCGACGATCGCCACCCCCACCTCGATCCGCTCGTCGGGCCCGTCCAGCGACCGCTTGACGAACTCCCGAGCGGGCTCGACGTCAGGCGGAAAGTCGGCCGGAGCACTGCGCCCGTCTGCGGTTGCGGAGGCCATCTATACGACATCATATCGTGTCGATTGACTGGTCAGTCAATAATCGCTTGAAGCTGGCGCCCGATGCTGTAAGGCACGCGGGCCGTCTCGGCCACGGCCCTGGCAGGCTGTGACCGTGGCCGAGACGGCCGGGGATGAAACGAGTGACGAGACTCGCAAGGCGTGAGGGAGATGCCGGGAGCGTCACGGTTCCGTGCGTGTTGGGCAACGGTCACTTTCGCGCTGCATGCATTGACCGTGCCATGGCACGGTCAATGCATGCAGCGCGTCCTCGGGCCTCTTTCTCGGGCCCGAGAAGAGACCGGAGGCGCGCGGAGGTGTGACGTCCCGGCGTCTTCGTCGACGGATGGGGCCTCCGGGGCTCTTCGTGACCTCTCCCGCACCAGACGTTCACGGAAGTCCCCAAACTTCCCGACCTCCGCCGTCCTCCCCGCGAACCCCACAGGTCCCGGGCGTCTCGGACACGGCCACAGCCTGCCAGGGTCGTGTCCGAGACGCCCGGGACCATCTCGGACGGCCGCTAGGTCAGCGCGGTGCGCCTCTCGCGACCACGAAGCGGTGGGTCGTGGCGCCGACGTTGCCCGCTGGGTCGGTCGCCGTCGCCGTCAGGCGGTAGGCGCCGGGATTCAGGCCGCGGCGGCGGGGATCGGGACGGAGTGGCGGCCGGGCCGCCGGGGCCGGGGAACGTTCCGCCGCGGGGCAACCAGAGGGAGCAGGGACGATGGCGGCGGTTCGCACGGCTCACGGCGAGGCAGTTCTGTCCCACCACCCTGCCCGGCCGGCGGACCTCCAGCAGGAACGACACCCGGACCGACTCCGAGCTCGGTGCTGAGGTTGCCGGAGTGGGCGGCGACGGTCGGGCGGCCGCGGCGCAGGTCGTCGTCGTCGACCACGTCGTCGTGGGCCAGCGTCGCCGTGCGGAAGAGCTCGATCGCCACCGCGCAGCGGCGCACCAGCGCCGGGTCCGGGCACTCGCCGTAGGCGGCGGCGCTTTCCAGCACCGCGGCGCGGAAGCGCTTGCCGGGGTTGGAGACGACGTAGTTGCAGCCGCTCCAGAGGCGATTCTCGGTGGACAGCGAGCCGAGCGCGATCTCGATCTCCCCCGGATCGACGGTCGCGATCCCGCCCGCGAGCGCCGTCAACGGGTCAGGCGGCGGCGCTCCCCGAGAGTCGATGGCGTTGCTCGTGGCCAAGCGATCACGAGACCGTCAATGGAACCTGTTCACCGCACCTGGGACACCTGAGGACGGTGGCGTCCGGCGCCTCGACCGGAGCCTCCTCCACCCCCGCGTCGGCCTCCTCTTCCTGCCGCGACATCCTCATCATCAGCCGCAGGTCGGAGACCGACCAACGGTGTTGCTCGGCCCGGTCGAGCCACCCTTCCTGCTCGTCGGGCGCCAGCGCCGCCAGGGTCTCGTGGTGACTCCAGGAAAGGTTCTCCCGACGTCGGGAGAAGTCGAACCGCGACGCCACGTACACCATGTTCATCAGCGTCTGCGGGTCGTACCCCGTGATCTTCGACGCCCGGGCGTACCGTTCCCCGAACCTCTCGTTCCCGTACGCGATCCAGTCCCCGATCAACCACTGGATGCACCGCCCCACCGTTCCGAGCCGACGCCCCGCCGACGCCCACTCCCGCGGATCGAGCTCATGCCCCGGCGCCCATCCCATCGAGGACTGCGGTCGCTCGGTAGTCACCTCCAATGCCATGCGGTCCCCCAACCGTCCCTTCGCGCTCCCTCAAGCAACGAATACCTAAGGTCCCACACGACACCCCCGACGGGGTGCATCAACCTGCGCTACCTACGCCTCCCCGTCCCGCAATTTGAAGGCCCGCCGACCGAGGAGGTAATTCGTCGCATTCTCGTGTCAAGAACGACCCGGTTCGCGCAAGCTTTGCTAAGCATTCGGCGAGGCTGACGTGGTGTCTTCATTCCAACATGTGCCCCATCCGCGACTGATCGTCGTCGCGCGCGACCGCGAGCCGGACCCGGACCGCTTCGAGAAGGCCGTCCGGGAGATCGCGGCGACCCACGTCCTGTTCACGACGGAGGGAGCCCCGACCGAGTTGGCGGCCGCCGTGGAGCCGGGTATCGAGCCCGACCTGCCGGCGGTCGAGGCGGACGCCGAAAGCCTGACCGTGACGGAGTCGGGGCCGACCGACGGGAAGGTGTACTTCGCTCGCCGGGGGCTCATCTTGGTGAGCGGCAAAGAGCCGTTCCTGATCGCGCCGCGGGCCCCGCTGGAGAGGGCCGCCGACGCCACCGCCCTCCTCGGCGAAGCGAACATGGGCGTAGCGGCGGCGATTCGCCTGCCCGGGCCGACGGAAGTACTGTCGGATCCCCCGGAAGCCCGCCTCTGCCCCGGCCCAGCCCCGCATTGGCCGGTGGTGCGGCAGAGCAACCCCGTCTGCCCGATACACCGCATCTATCTGGGCTAGCGGCCATGGTCAGCGCCATCCTCGGCCAGGTTTCCGGCCAGCTCGACAAACGCTTCATCCTCAACGCCTTCTTCCCCACCCTGGTCTTCGGGCTGGCGCTGGGCGCCGCCGTGGCGGCCGGTGCGGGTGGGATCGCGGCGGCCGTCGATCTCTGGGAAGGCGAGGACTCGCTGACCAAGGTGCTCCTGGTCATCGGCGCGGTCTCGCTCGTCCTGGTCGGGGCCAATCTGCTCTCGAACGGCATGCAGAGGGTGATCGAACTGTTCGAGGGCTACGTCGGCATCCCGAAGCGGTTCGCCGACTGGGCGCGCGCTCACCAGCTGCGGCGCGCCGCGAAGCTGCAGGCAAAGGTCGATGCCGGCGATCAGGTGGCGGCCGATGCGTTCCAGCGCTCCTTCCCGGTCTACCCGCGCGAGCTTCGCCGCGAGCACGTCGCTCCCACCCGTCTCGGCAACGTGCTGCGCAGTGCCGAGACCTACCCGAAGGATCGCTACGGAGTGGACTCGGTGCGGATCTGGCCGCGTCTCTACCACCTCCTGCCGGAAGCGATGACCGCGGCGATCAACGAAGCGAGGAGCTCGATGGAGTTCCTCCTGGGGATCGCCTTCCTCGCCGCGCTCTACGCGTTGCTCGCCACGAGCTACCTGATCGCGTCGAGTGCCGGCCTCCCCTGGATCGCCTGCGCGCTGGTCGTTCCGTCGCTGATCTCGGTATTCGCCTACCTCGGTGCCCTGGCCCCCGCCGGCGTCTACGGCGAACACATTCGCGCCGCCTTCGACCTCCATCGGCACGACTTCCTCAAAGCCGCCGGCGTGCCGGTGCCGATGACGTTGGCCGAGGAGAAGCGGGCCTGGGAAATGCTCACGCCATTGCTTGAGCGCGGCCGGGAATTCCAGGCCTGGCGATACGTCTGGCCGGCTTCGAAGTGACCGCCCCGAAACCCGAGCGGACGGTGGTCGAGCCCGGCGGTCCGCGGATCTCGCTTTTCGCCTGGGCGGTGCTGATCGCCTTCGTACTGGCCGGCGCGGCGGCGGCCACGTTCCTCGTCCGCGGTCGGGTCGAAGTCGTGGTACCGACCAAGGACATCGCGGCCTTCCAGCGGATCACCCGCGCGGACCTCGAAGGGCGGACGGTCTGGAAGGAGGGCAGCAACGGCACCGACGTCCGGCGGCCGAGCGAACTCGTCGGCCAGGTCGCCGTCACCGACCTCGCATCGGGCGAGCCGGTCGAGAGCGCCGACGTCATCTCACCTCCCCCGTCCGCGCCGGCGCATCCCGTGATCCTCGAGGTCACGCCGGGAAACGCGTCCGCGCTGGACCTGGAAGTCGGCGCGCCGATCGTCCTCAACCTCACCCCCATGCGCCGGGGGGTCGAACCGGACTCGCTCACCGGCTGGCTGGCGGCGATCCCGGAAGACGGGGCGGATACGAAGCAGGCCTACGCGGTGGCACTCGCGCCGGCCGAGGCGGGGCGATTGCTCGAACTGCTGGGGCGCTCACGCCTGCTGATCAGCAGCGGCAGCTGAGGGTTCCGCCGACAGCGCCGGGAGGAAGACCAGCGCGGCGTCCTCCGCCGACATCCAGTACCAGCCGCCGTCGCCATTGCCGGAGTCCACGACGGGAACCTCCAACGCAACGCCCCGCCCCGTGCACCCGGCGACGTAGGCGTGCAGTCCCGGGAAGTCCCGCGTCAGACAGGTCGACGCCGGCATCCCGAGCGTCGACGACAACTCTTCGACCGACACCCGCCGGCCCCGCGCTTCGGCGATGCGGAACAGGAGCGCGCGCTCATGTGGACCAAGGTTTTCGACCGCCGCCTTGCCATGCTTCGCGTCCCAACCCATCCCGGCTCCAATCTCCTCGCCTCCGCCGCCGGAAGTGTAAGTCGCCACCCGCGCCGCCGAGTTCCAATTTCGTACTTCCCTCAAGGCGAGCGCTCGACGCGACCCACGGGCCCGTCGCGCAGCAACTCGAGCCCGGCCACCGCTTCGGCGGTCACATCTATCCACCGCGCAAGCGGGGCGGCGGCCGTCCGAGTTTGGTCCCGGGGTCGGGCCTCACAAGCGTGACGTTCCCGGCATCTCTCCGACGGCGTCACAGTTCCTCCGCCGCTTTCATACCCGGCGCCTACCCCCGGGGATAGGTGTACAGCTGGGTCTGGGTCGTCTTGGCGACGAGGCGATCCTCGTCGTCGGAGACCTCGCTCTCGATCACCGCGAGGGTCCCGCCGCGGTGGACCGGTCGGCTCTCCACCCGCACCGAGCCACCCGGTCACCGCACGCCACCGTTGTCCCTGATCACCAGGTTGCCCGCCTGGAACACCTCCCATCCGGCGAGCGCGCTCGCGAATCCTTCGGACGTGCAGTTCGCCAGACCCTCCTCGGGAATGTCGTATTTGAAGAAAGAGTTCGCCTTCGCCTCCTCCGCCAGCGAAAAATCGTCGGCGAACAAGACTTCTTTGATCGGCATCGGGAGAACGCCTCCGGCCAAGCAACCCGTGGCGCTCCCTTCACCATTGAGCCCAGCCGGTGGGTTTGCGGTGACTTCCCCTGTCAGCGTCCAATTGACACAGGTCGCATTCCGCGCGCCAGTTTTCATGACTATGTTCCCGCTCACGGCGACCACGTGGGAACCGACCGGCAGGGCCGCCCCTCCGGCCCTCAGCGTCGGTAGCGCCTGCGCCATCGCTGGAAGCGCCGCGAAGGCGAGCGCGAGGGCCGCGCAGACGGTTCCCGCGGCGGCGAACAGCCTGGCGTCGCGCCACTTCCTCATGTGTCTCATCGGATGACCTCCTGCCTCCGGACGGGTCACGCCCGCCCGGGTTGTGATCTCTTCCAGGGTCCGCAAGCTCGCAGCCGGGTCCAGGAGCCACAAGAGCGCTTTGCGCCGTGATGGGCCGGTTCGTGGACAGTTTGCGAGAGGGCCTCAACACACGTCTTGGCCGGAGCTATGGGATTGGCTGCGGGCAGCCCTCGAGGCCGCGCGCCGGGGGCGACGCACGGAGGAGCTCCTGCAGCTCAAGGGCGAGTTCGAGCCGAGGACCGATGACCTCGAGCGGCTGCCCAAGTCGCTCCTCGACCTCGCGCAGGCGCCTTGTCACCGTATGTCGGCTGACTCCGAGATCGGCCGCCGCACACGAGGCCTTGCGCGATGACCCGAAGTAGGAGCGCAGGGTTCGCGTGAGATCCGGGCCGTCATCCTCGCGGGTCAGCGGCCCCAGCACGGAGCCGCGGAGCCAGTCGACCAGCAGCTCGTCCTGGGCGACCGAGGCGAGCAGCGCGACGTCGGGGTAGTGGAGGAGGCTGCGGTCGGAGCGCAGGAGCAGAGCGAAGGTGGCGAGGGTCTGACGATGGGTGCTGCGCCAGCCACCGATCCCGCCCGCGGGCTCCCCCACCGCGGCGCGGACACCGTTGTCGGTGAGAGGCTCGAGCTCGCCCGAGGCGATCCGGTCGGGGTCCTCTCCGCCGCCGAACCACGCCCAGATGATCCCGCTGTCGGCGTGGACCAAGAGCAGGCGCCGCCCGAGCCGGGAGGCCAGCGCTCGGATGCTCAGCTCGGCCTCGCCGCAGGCGACCACGCCGACATGGCGACCGCCGAAGTCATAGTTGAGTCGGCTGCGGTCGACGAGGTGGCCTGCCAGGAGCCGACGGACGCAGGCGATGCGCCGGCGGTCGGCCGCCTCCGCGCCAGCCTCCTGCGCGGAGATGGCGCGGGCGCGGATGCGGGCCGAGGTCGAGCCGGCCTATGCCGGCGCCGGCGACTGGGCCACGGCGATCGCCGCGGGCAACGAAGCGCTGCTCGACTTCCTCGCCGCCGAACCGGCGCTGGCGAGGGCGGCGATCATCGAGGTGCTGGCGGCGGGACCGGCGGCACTCGAGCACCGCGACGAGGCGATCAAGATGTACGCGCAGCGGCTGGCCGCCGGGTTCGAGCTGGCGCCGGAGGTGCCGAAGATCGCGACAGAAGCGATCTCGTTCGGCCGCTATGCCCTCCTGCAGCAACAGATCGCGCGCCACGGCCCGCAGGCCCTCCCCCGGCTGGGGCCCGCGCTGACCTTCTTCGTCCTGGCGCCGTTCCTCGGCAGCGAGCGGGCCGCCGCGGTGGCGAACGGAACGACGCCCGAGGTCAGCGCCGAGGTGAAGGTGACCTGACGCTCCCCGGGGCTCAGGCGACGAGCGAGGACGGGGCGGCGGCGGCGCGCGCCCGCGCTTCTGACCGGGGACCGAGCTCGGCGAGGATGACGTCGTGGGCGGCCGCTGCCCCGACCACCGGGGCGAGGGCGAGATAGGAGATGTGTCCGGCGAGCGACGTCAGCTGTTCGCCGCGGTCTTCGGCGAGGCAGCGGTAGGCGATGCTCCAGACCGAGCCGACGATCGCCTCGCCGACGAGAGGGCTGGGCCGCAGCTCGACCGGCGCCCGGCGGAGCAGCGCGGCGGCGAAGCCGCGGATCAACGTCGCCCGACAATCGGCGCCGGCGGGACCCGCCGCCACCGACTCGAGGAAGGCGGTGCGGGCGAAGACCCGATCCTCGGCGATGAGGCCAAGCAGCACGCGGATCGCCCGGCAGACGCCGGTGGCCCAGTCATCGGCGTCCTCGCTCTCGCGCAGCGCGGCGGCGAGGGCCCGGGCGCAGAGCAGCTCGAGCGAGGTGAGGAAGCACTCCTCCGGATCGCCGAACTCGTCGGCGAAAGACTCCGGCCCGACGCCGGCGCGGTCGACGATCTCGGCGATGCTGAGGCTCGGGTACCCACGCTTGGCCGCGATCTCGGCGGCCGCGTACAGCATCCGTGTGCGCTCGTCGCCGGCCGCCGGGCCGAGCCGCGAGCCGGACCGCCGGCGCCGCGGCCCGGTGGCGGCGCGCGGTAAGGATTCGACCGCCGGCGAACGGTAGGTGAGGATCCAGTCGAGGAGCTCGCGGCCGCACTCCGAGATCGTCGCCGACTTGCCTTCGAGCAGCCGGGTGCGGGAGACGAACCAGATGCCGCCGGTCAGGCTCCGGATCAGAAACGGGGGCAACGAGACCGGGTCGGGCGCCTGGGCGAGGCTGCGGGCGATCATCCAGACGAATACGCCCTGGGCCCGCTCGATCCGGTCCAGGGCATCCGGGCCGACGTCGAGGACGTCGACGAGCGCGAGGCGTGAGGGTTTGGGGCGCTCGACCAACTCGGAGACGAAGGCCTCGAAGGCGCGGCAGAGGCCGGCCGCCCAGTCGCGCTCGTCGCGCGGCTCCTCCTTGTACGCGGCCGAGACCCTGGCGACCGCGTCGCGGATCACCAGGTCATAGGTG
>Ga0153956_1000733_pt1 | contig 33933 bp, 30 predicted proteins | sample TSFL040MetaG_FD_104704 | JGI IMG/M metagenome (GOLD analysis project Ga0153956, IMG submission 104704) | Attine ant fungus gardens microbial communities from Florida, USA - TSFL040 MetaG | ecosystem: Host-associated > Fungi > Mycelium > Unclassified | place: USA: Florida, Wekiwa Springs... | reverse complement strand
CGCCGATCGTGCCGCGATGTATTGTGACAAACTCTCTTATCTGATTACGCTCACCTATCTCGGTGCGCGTCGCTTCGCCGCCGTATTTCAGATCCTGCGGGCCAAGTCCGATCGAAACGAACGGAAAGACGACCGTTCCGTCGCCGATCGACGTAATGCCATCGACCACAACGTGCGACTCGAGCCTGACGTTCTCACCTAGAGTCACGTCTGCCCCGACCGTACAAAAAGGCCCGATATGAGAGCCTTCGCCGATCTTTGCATTTTCATCGACCTGCGCGGCCGGATGAATAAAAAAACTCATATCTCTAGATCAACTTTCGTCTGCGGGAGGTGTATTTTTGGCTTTGCGTACGATGAGCCAGGTAAATATCGCCATCGCCGGCAATGACACGATCACTCCAAGCAGTCCGCCGCCGAGTGTCGTGACGATGATACCGAGGACCCCGGTGCGTAGATTTCGATGCAAGTAACCTAAGAGCAGCGGGATCAGGCCCATGACAAATCCGATCGCGATGTTAAGCACGATCACGAATATCATATCGCTCCTTGTCATTGGAAAAATATCCATTTGATACTCAACTATCTCGACGGGCGGTCGGCGATCACCGACATTATCTCGGTCTCGGTCGTAATATTGCCGTCAACCATCGCAACTCCGCGCATCTTTTGCACCTTGCTGCCGATACGAAGGGCCGTTACCTCGAGCACAAGCGTATCACCGGGCACTACAGGACGGCGAAACTTTGCATTTTCGATACCGCTGAAAAACGGTATCTTTGCATCTCTGTCTTCGAACTCACGCAAAGCAAGTATTGCCCCGACCTGCGCCAAAGCCTCGATCTGGAGCACGCCCGGCATCACCGGCGCACCCGGAAAATGACCCGCAAAAAAAGGCTCATTGATCGTAACCTGTTTAACGCCGACGATACGCACACGCGGTTCGAGTTCGATGATCTTGTCCACCAAAAGAAACGGGAACCTGTGCGGCAGTATCTCTTGTATCCCAACTGAATCGTAAATTGCCATAATCGGAACGTAACTAGAAACAAATAAACCAAAAGCCGGCAAAATGCAATTTTACCGGCCAGAGGTCAATGTTAGCGGCGGCTAAGCGTTACTTGGTCGTCGCGGTCGTCGCAGCAGTTGCCGGACGCGTGTTGTAGTAAGCAATGAACTCTTTGGTAATGTCGGTCTTTGCATCAAGGGCAAGCACTGCGTCGCCGATCTTGTCGAGATCAAAGACGATCGTGTAGCCTTTTGAGGTCGCATAGTCCTGTATTGCCTTGCCGATGTCAGCCTGGATAGGCCCGAGCACCGCAGCCGAACGCTTGTCGGCAAATGCCTCAGCCTCTTTCTTTTTAAAATCGAATTCACGCTGCAGACGCTGGCCTTCATCCTGTTTTGCCTGGACATCTTCCTGCTTGACCGGAACTGCGGGGTTCTTGGTCATGGCGGTCAGATCATCCGACAGCTTCTGAAGGCGCGTTTGAATGTCACGCAGTTCCTTATATTTGGGATCCAGTTCGGTCTGAAGTGCCTTTACGGCGTTCAGATATTTTGTGATGCCGCCCGTATCAGCAGCAAAGAACTGTGAGTTGATGATGGCTATCTTGCCCGCCGGCACTTGTGCCTGTGAAAAGGCCGAAGCCGCGAAGAAAACCGCAAATACCATTGATGCGGCAAACAATCCAAATCTTTTCATTATCTAAATAAACTCCTGTGCCAGCCCAACCGGACCGATAGCTTTATGAACAAACTTATTTGAGGCTTTTTTTAGGGGAAATGTTGCTTACACTTCCCCAAAAAATAAACGTTGATACTATATCTGCCGAGAGACTAAGTCAATATTAGAACGTGCGTCCGACCGTGAATCGCAGGCCGTTTCGTTTACCCGGCAAAAATATGCCCGGCACTTCTTCGGTAAATCCGAGTTTCGCGTTCGGGTTGTAATAGTAGATCAGGCGAAATGGCACGTTGACAACCGGCACCTGCACACGCAGTTCGATACCGACGCTCGACTTAAAATCTTTAAGTTTATTGAATGCACTCGAATCTACAACGAGCTGCGTATTTTGCTGAACATCACCGCGCAGATACAGCTGCTGTACCTGAGGCGAAAGGCTCGTCGGACAGCCAAATCGATTGCCGCGGCAGAATTCGTTTATATAATCCGTCTTGGTCATCACACGGCCGCGATAGTAGAGCAAACTGCCAAAACTGCTCTCGAGCACCGGCGTATTGATGAGTCCCAACGCCGTGAGGCGTCCCGCACCGAGCAGGGTCTCATCGGGCAGAAATTCGCTGTTGATCGTCTGTGTGCCGGTCTTACGCAGATTAAAGACCGAACCGAGATCCGCAAAGAATGCCATCGTCGCGGGGCCAAAGATCGGTATGCGGTACTCGAGGTTAGCCAAAAGCTGCGTATCACCGCCGATGAACTGATAGTTTCTCGAGTACAATGCCGGATTGGCTCCGCCGACACCTGTCAGTTGCCCGATCGACATCAGCTCGTTAGTTGTACGTGAGTCGAGTCCGGTATTTGTATCAGCCGTACCGCTTGCATTGTTGGCGACAACAACATTACGGCTGGTGATGTATGTATTAAATGGTGCGATCGGGCCGATAGCTCGCGAATCATAACCTCGCAGGTCATTTTCACTGCCGAGAAAGTATCGCTGATAGATCGGCACACCGCCGACAAATGCGATCGAATTGGCGTTACGGATCTTGTCCGTCATCGACCACGAACCGATCGTACCCGCCAGTATCCGATATGCAAAGACCTGCGGATCTTTAGATTTTTTGTTTCGGACCGGTATAAAGTTCGAGTACGACAGCTGCGGCTGATACGTTCTGACATCGCCGCCGAGGCCTGCAAATCCCATCGAAAGCGACAGCTGGCTGCCCTTTAGCGTATCGATGCCGTTCTTGGCAGGCTGTCGCGTGTCATAAACGAATGACCCCGTGACCTGACTCGTCAGGATACTCGGCTGACGATAGATGACCGGGATTCGCGACGCGATGTCACCCGATGCATTTACCGACGGATCCTGAACGGATGTCGCCGAGATCTGATACGTGAGGCCCAAACGCGAAAATTGAGTGAACCTTCGCTTTTTAAATAAAAGCTCTGACAGCGGTGCCGTCGCAAAGACGTTCGCTCCGTATGTGCTCTGTGTGAACAGATTTGCCGAGTCCGTCGTGATGCTTGCATACGGATCGTACAGCAGCGAATTGAGCAGATCCTGATTTTGCGTCAGATATGTGCCCTCGCCAAAGAATTTATATTTGCTTGCAAAGAGCGATACGCCGATCGTGATCGGGCGGTTGCGAAAATACGGCTCCTGCACACCGATCTGCAAACTCTGCTGCCTGTTGCCCAATCCGGCTGAGAATGAGAATGTCTCACCGCGGCCGGCAAGGTTATTGGTCGAGTACTCGAGACCGAAAAATGAACCGCCGATGCCCGCGATGCCGCCGTTGAGCGAGATCTGCTGACGGCCTTTTTCCTTGACCTTGATTATGAGATCGACGTTCGCATTTTCGTCGTCAGTGCGGGTCTCGACATCCTGATCCTTATCGATCGGGTCAAAATACTGTGTCTGATTCAGACGAGCGACTGAAACATCGAGAAAGTTCTGGTTGTAGATATCGCCTTCGTTAATAAGAAATTCGCGGCGCATAACGCGGTCGCGTGTGAATGTGTTGCCGGTAAATTCCAAATGGCGGAGCGTGAACTGCTTGCCCTCTTCGATATTGATCGTTATATCGACAATGCCTTCATTCGGATCGGCAGGGTTGTCCTTGAATTCGGGATCGAACTCGGCCGAATATTGTACAAATCCCTGAGATCCGTAAACTTTTTTGAGATCGTCGTAAACCGCATCCTGCAAACGTTTGCCGTCAGCGACCTCGCCTTTTTTCAGGCCGACATACGACAGTATCTGCTGCTCTGAAAAGATCGAGTTTCCGGCGACCTTGAGTTCGCCGACACGAAATACCTTACCCTCGGTGACCGGCACCGTGATCTTAAGCGTATCGTCCTTCGACGTCACCAGCGGCAGGGGAAATGCCTTAAGCAGCGGCAGGCCGGTTCGCTTATACCCCATTCCCTCAACGACCGGGTCGCCGATACGTGCCTGAAAGTACCCTTTCGAGAACATATAAGCACGCACATTCTTCTGAAGGTCGTATTGCAGCTTTTTGAGATCGAGAATGTCCTGATTCTTAAATCTCGTGATCAGGCCGGTCGCTTTGACCAGCGTAAGTGCGTTGCGCAGTTCGCTGTCCTTAAAATGTTCGTTGCCCTCAAAATCGATCTGGATGATCCTCGACCGGTTGCCCTGATCTATGTCGAATGTCAGGGCGATCGATGTCGCCGAGACCTCTTCTTCCTTGATATCGACCTTGGCATTTGGATACCCCTTTGACGCAAGCATCTCACGCAAGATGCGGGTCGCGTTGCGGGCTTTTACCGGATCGTAAAATGACTCTTTTGAGATACCGACGCGTTTTTCGCGAAATTCCTTCAAAATGTCCGATTCCTGCAATGCCTTTGTACCCTTAAAGGTCAGGTCGCGAATGATCGGCAGTTCGCGCACCTCAAAGATAACGTTGACGCCGCCGCGCACACCTTCTTCGGTCAGCACACGGGTCGCCGTCTTATCAAAAAGGTTCAGCGAAAGGAGTTCCTTGAGATCGCGCTCAAGGGCAGCGGGACTGTAAACGTCACCCGGACGGGTTTTGATGTAATAAAGAAGGTCCTCATCGCGGAGCCTTCTGTTTCCCTGTATATCGACGCTCTCGACGACCTGTTGTAACGCGGCCGGCGACGATACCGCGCCTGTGTCTGCCCTTGCCGCGGCCGGAACCGCCGCAAACACAAGCACAAGAAGCAAAAACCCTAGTGCGCGAAGATCTTGCATAATAACGAATATCCTTCTATGAGTGCATTTATATCTGTCGAGAGATCTCATACAGACGCCTTTCGCTTTGGCTAATAAAAGGTGGAGAATCGCCAAAATAGAGGCAAGCTTTTAGTCGGAGACTATTTCACCATCTTTGATTCTCAGCCTAAGCGACAGGTTGCCCTTTTGCAGCTCAACCTAAACTTCGAAATTATACAGGCAACAGGGCTAAAAGTGAAAAGGCAGCATCAATGTGCTGCCCTTAAGTGTCCGTATTTATTGCCCTTGGCGCTTGGCTTTACACCGCCCGATGCCGATGCCGCAGCATTACAAAGGGTGCAAAATTTACAATTATTTACTTTTTCAGCCAGCCAAACAGAGAGTTTACCGTCACATCACGGTTGGTTTCGTAGATGGCTTTTGTCAGCGGCACAGACATCGGACATACCCGAACACAGTTCTGAGCGTTGCCGCAATTAGTGATACCGTCGTCGCCCATCAGCCCGTTGAGACGATCCTCTATATTGATCTTGCCGGTCGGATGCATATTAAATAGCCTTGCCTGGGCGATCGCCTGCGGCCCGATATATTGGTCGTCGCCGTACTGCGGACAAGCCTCGAGACAGCATCCGCAGGTCATACATCGTGAGATCGCATACCGCTCCTGTGCCAACTCGTTAGAAACATGCGGCCCCGGCCCGAGGTTATATGTGCCGTCAAGCTCGATCCATGCATGAACCTGTTTTAAATGATCGAACATCTTGCTGCGATCGACCTTGAGATCGCGGACATTTGGAAATTTGGACATCGGGGCCAGCGAGATCGTATCGCTGCCCGACGTAATGAGCAGGTCGTCAACCAACGCCGAACACGACTGACGCACACGCCCGTCGATGACCATCGTACAGATACCGCAGACCTGTTCGAGACACGACATATCCCACACCGGCGGTGTGGTCGTCTTGCCCTCGATGGTGACAGGGTTTTTGCGGATCTCCATCAATGCGGAGATAACATTTAGATTACGGCGGTATTGCAGCTCAAATGTATCCCAATGAGCCGGCGCGTCCTCATTTTCTCGACGCTGTATCTTGAATTTAACCGTTTTCGGCGGATTCTCAAGCCGCTTTTTTTCGTGATGTGCGTGTGTACTCATTGTTAATCTTCTTCAAAAATCGACCAGATCATATATCTCATGAAGCGAAACGCTGAGACCGACCGACTCGATATACATATCGCCGTCCTGTCCGATCGTTGCCTTTATTTTCCAATTACCGTCAGGCTGTCTAATGTATTGCTGAACGGCATATTTATCCTGCGAGACCAGCAGATACTCTTTAAATGATCCGATATTTTGATAAGCAAAGAATTTATCATTCTTATCGTATTCTTTAGTGCTGTTTGAAAGCACCTCGACCAGCAATATCGGGTTTTCGATAACATCGCGACATCCCTGATAAAACATCTGTTCGCCGCAAACAACTGTCACATCCGGGTAATAAAAAGCATTTCCCTTTTCGACCCTGACCTTCATCTCTCTCTGATAAGCACGACACTTTCCGCGAAGTTTTTCAGAGATTATCTTTGTCAAATTAAAACTGATCTGTATATGAGCGTCCGTGCCGCCCGCCATCGCATATATCTTTCCGCCGACAAACTCGTTCCGTTCCTCAGACCTTTCTTCACGATCCAAGTATTCCGCAGGGGTATAGGTCTCTTGTAATGACACGTGACGTACCATCAAATGCGAATTTCAATTATAACGCCGCAGTTCCGGCCTTTTGACCTATAGCATCCAAAGTTAATGCTTGCTCTTGTAATCCCTCTTTCGCGGTTCGACGAGTGAGATATCAACCGGTTCGTAGCTGAGTACAGGCGCCTCGGCTGAGTACTCTGCGATCGTGGTTTTCATAAAATTCTCATCGTCGCGATCCGGAAAGTCCGGTTTGTAGTGCGCTCCGCGTGATTCGTCGCGATTAAGGGCACCGAGCGTGATCACGCGTGCAAGTTCGAGCATATTCTTGAACTGCCGTGCATGCGGCACAGCCTGCGTCGCCCACAGATTAGAGTCGTTGATCGAGATCTTTTTAAAGCGGTCCTGCAACTCGAGGATCTTATCATCGGTCGCCTTTAGACGATCGTTGTAGCGTACAACGGTAACGTTGTCGGTCATGACCTTGCCGAGTTCGTCATGCAGTTTATACTGATTTTCGCCGCCCTCATTCTTGATGATCGAATCGTTGATCTCCTGCTGTCGGCGCATCTCGGCATCGTGTATGCCGTTGGTTTCCGTAGAACCGCGTTCGACATTTTTGGCATATTCGATCGCCGACGGTGCGGCGGTAAATCCGCCGTAAACGCAGGAAACAAGAGAGTTAGCACCCAGACGGTTAGCACCGTGAATAGAGTAATCACATTCGCCAGCTGCAAAAAGGCCCGGAATATTGGTTCGTTGTTCGAAATCGACCCAAAGGCCGCCCATCGAATAATGTACACCCGGAAAGATGCGCATCGGAACATATCGCGGATCGTCGCCGACGAACATCTCATAGATCTCCAGGATCGCTCCGAGACGCTCGGTCAGCACCGCCGGCTCGATGTGCGTCAGGTCGAGATAGACCTGATTTTCGCCGCCTACGCCGTGCCCCTCGAGACAGACCTGAAAGATCTCGCGCGTCGCGATATCACGCGGCACAAGGTTGCCGTATGCAGGATATCGCTCCTCGAGAAAGTACCAGCGTTCGCTTTCGGGTATGTCACGCGGGCTGCGAGTATCGCCGTCAGCCTTTGGCACCCAAACGCGGCCGCCCTCGCCGCGTGCCGACTCTGACATCAACCGCAGTTTGTCCTCGCCGGGGATCGACGTCGGATGAACCTGTATAAATTCACCATTGGCATATCGTGCCCCCTGCTGATAACAGGCCGATGTCGCACTGCCTGTACACGTCATCGAGTTTGTCGATTTGCCGAATATCAGCCCCGGGCCGCCTGTCGCCATAATTACGGCATCAGCCGCAAATGACTTTAGTTCGAGCGTCTGCAGATTCATCGCGATCAGCCCGCGACAGACCTGTTTGTCATCGAGTACAAGCGAGAGCATTTCCCATCCCTCGTATTTATTGACCTTGCCCTGCACTTCCCAATGGCGAACCTGTTCGTCGAGAGCATAGAGCAATTGCTGCCCCGTCGATGCTCCCGAAAAAGCCGTGCGGTGATGCAGCGTGCCGCCAAAACGGCGAAAGTCCATCAAACCTTCTTTCGTTCGTGAGAATGGAACGCCCATTCTATCGAACAGATAGATGATCTCAGGCGCCATGTCGCACATACGCTTGACCGGCGGCTGATTTGCCAAAAAGTCGCCGCCGTAAACCGTATCATCGAGATGCATCGCCGGCGAATCGCCTTCGCCCTTTGTGTTTACAGCACCATTGATGCCGCCCTGAGCGCATACCGAGTGCGAACGTTTGACCGGAACGACCGAGATCAGATCGACCTCGTGTCCGGCCTCGGCGATCTTCATCGCGGCGGCAAGGCCCGCAAGGCCTCCGCCGACGATCGCAATTTTTAATGAGCTAGCCATAACTAAGAGACGTGGAGAATTAGAATTTTGTCTGTGCCGGAGCTGTCGTCGCTGCGGCTTTCGGAGCTTCGCACAACGCCTGCGGGAAAATGCCGCATGGCCGTATAAATGAGACCGCCGCGTTGATGCCGACCACTGACAGCAGCAAAGCAAGGCCGAGGCATGCTTTCAGCGTCAGTTTTTGAGCATTTTCACCGATGACAATGCCCCAATCGACCGCAAAGAGGAAAAATCCGTATGCCAGATGCCATGCCGTCGCGACCACACCCAGAATGTATAGGATCATGATCCCGACCATCTGAAATTCGCGTGAAACGATCGAAAATGCCTCGCTCGCGTGGCCTGCAACAGGCGTCTGATTCAATCCCGGCAGTAGTCCAAAGCGAAAGTTCAATATGTGAAACAGCAGAAAGAGGAACAAAAATATTCCCGTCGCACGCTGTAGGATATAGAACCAATTACGCTCATATGAGTAAGTAAAAGCGTTAGGCTTTGCCTCGGCCGAGATCAGTACGCCGTAGATCGAGTGAAACAACAGCGGTAAGAACACGCCAAATATCTCTATCAGCAGCAGATATGGTATGTCGTGTATGTCCTGTACATGCTTATTAAAATTCGCTGCGCCGTTCATCGCGGTCGAATTTGTAAATATGTGTACAAAAAAGAAAATACCCAGCGGGACGATACCCGTCAGCTGGTGCAGTTTTCGAAGCAAAAAGGTCGTGGAGAATTTTATCGCCATCTTTACCTGGAAACATCTCCTTTGAATATCCGTCGTTTGCGAACCGTAGTGCGTGTGTCCATAGATTGTAGGCTAAAATATATCGGTTCGGCAATAACAGATAAAGATGTCTTCATAATAAACGCGTTTTCAGATAAGATAAAATGAATTATTTAGCGGTGATTTTGAAGTATTACTAATACAATAATTCAACAGCCATGCATCTCGAAACCTTAAAAGTATTCTGCGACCTCGTCGAACTCGAAAGTTTCTCTCTCGCCGCCGAACGCAATTTCATCACTCAGTCGGCCGTCAGCCAGCAGATACGCTCTCTTGAAGAAAAATTTAACCGCCGCCTGCTCGAGCGCGTCCGCGGCCGCCGTGAGGTCAAACTTACCTCTGCGGGCGATGTTTTTTATAAAGAAGCAAAAAATGTGCTCGATGCTTACGAACATCTGCAGGAAAGCCTTCGCGGTGTTGTGGGCAAGATCGGCGGCACGGTCAAGATCGCGACAGTTTACAGCGTCGGCCTTCACGAGCTGCCGCCAAAGGTGCGCGAGTTCATGTCTAAATTCCCGTCGGCAAAGATCGATCTTGAGTATTCGCGTACGACTCGCGTCGTGCGTGACGTGCTCAACGGTGTTGTCGAGTTGGGCATTCTCGCCTTTCCCGAACCTCGCCGCGGCCTGACGATCACGCATATGCCTGACAATCGCCTCGTGCTCATCACTCCGCCTGACCATCGCCTCGCGGGCCGCTCAAAGGTGAAGGTAACTGATCTAGACGGCGAAGATTTCGTCCATTTCGAGCGCGACGTCCCAACCCGTAAGGCGATCGACCGCATTTTTAAGGAACATCACATTGAGGTAAAAAAGGCGGCCGAATTCGATAATATCGAGACAATCAAGCGCGCCGTCGAGGTCGGTTTTGGCATTGCGATCCTTCCTGAGCCGGCCGTCACCGAGGCGGCACGGGCCGGGAGCATCTCAATGATCGAGCTTGCCGAAAAATATTGGGTCCGCTCGGTCGGTGTCATTCACCGCTCCGATCGAACCCTTTCATTAGCCGCTAAAAAATTCGTTCAGTTATTAGAAGAATCCTGATCTCTCTCTTTTCCCCGTCAGATCAGATGCTCGTGCCGCTGTCGCTCATCGGTGAGATATAGGTCAGCGGCGACGTAGGCGTCAGTTCGTTCAATGTCGAGCGAAGCATCGGCACGATGCCCTCAGCCTCCATATACTCTCGGCCCAACAGCCGTCTAAAGCGTCGATCTTTAGTATCGCCGGTCAGTTCACGCAGCATGCCCCGCAAAAATGCGGTGACAAGCTCAGGAGCGAACTGTTTCCCGACATTTCGTTTGAGATCGTCAACAACCTCAGCCGCCGGACGCCGTGCCTTGTAAGGGCGATCCGTCGTCATCGCATCGAACGAATCAGCAAGGTTCACGATCTTTGCGATATAAGGGATCTCGCGGTCATAGAGTCCGTCGGGATAGCCGCGGCCATCGAGGCGTTCGTGATGATATTTTGCCGCCAGCGGAACGTCTGTGTATGGATGGTGTATCGGCTGCAATATCTCAAACCCGACCGCAGGATGTTTGTTAAGTTCGGCTGACTCTTTCGCGTTTATGCGGTACGGAGCGTTAATTATCTTGCGTTCGACGGTGAGTTTGCCGACATCGTGCAGATAGCCTGCCGTTGCCGCACCCTCGATCTGATCGGGCGTCCACTCAAGCTCAGCGGCGATGATCTCTGAGTATTTGCCGACGCGTACTGAGTGGCCTTCGGTATATTTATCTTTACAGTCTATCGCCGTAGCAAAGGCTTTGACCGTATCCTTGTACGTCATCCTAAGATCGTCAAAAAGCTTGCGATTCTCTTCGGCATGGCGTTCGATCTCGGCCATCAGATTACGCTGCGAGATCGCGACGCCGATGTGGCGGCCCATCGCACAGATGATCTCCTTTTCGTAACCGGTGTAGGGTTCGCCGGTCGCCTTTTCGCCCAGGAATGCGGCACCGACTATCTCGTCGCGAATGATGAGCGGTACAAAAAGCTCTATATGCCGGCTTGTAAAACTCGTGTCGTACACTTGAAAGAATGGCAGCACTCTCGCCGCCTGTGTTTCGATCACATTGAGGCCGTTTGTCAAAAACTGTCTCTCATCCTCGAGACACAGCGACAAACTGAGCGGAAAATCGTCGCCAAGCCCGCGTACGGCCAGCATATTCAGTTCGTGGCCAAATCGAGAGTATCGCGCCACGCCGCCGCGCATAATGCCGAGAGCTCCTGAGAGCAGATGCAGCGACGTGCGAATCGTCTCCTGAAAGTTGTTCTTATTAGCAACTTCCTGCCCGAGTTCGGCAAGTGCGCCGAAAGCGTGGATGAGCTTAGTTCTCTCTTCGATCATTGTGTTTTAAATTCAGGCGACGGATACGTGCCTCATCAGTCCGAGAGTCTCAAATAATTCGGCAGACTCTTCGTTAAGGTCCGAAAAGATTATCTTTGCACCTGCGTTTCGGGCATTGTCGATCACACCGAGCAATATCGATATACCGATACTGTTGATCACCTCGGTCTGCGAAAAATCAACGACAAGCTCGGTCGCACCTGCGTCGATCTTGTCCTTGCATTCGCGCTCGATCTTTTCGCCCGAGAGCTTGTTCAGATAGTCGCCCGCTGTCACAACCGCCGGTTGCGACACCCCGTGAGCTACCGCGTCAAAATTATTGTCTGCGATCACCTATGTTTAATCCTTGTTTAACTTACGTCGATTGCGCGAAGAATCTACTTGAGGTGTATTTCTATCACAGCTCGACCGCAAAAACAACTAATTTTTTCCGTAACACTGACAAAACATCCTCGACCGAGCGCAAAAAGAGAGCGGTATGCACATCGTCATACCGCTCTTTAAGTATCGTCCCTTAATTTTCTTTTCGAGTTAACCTTCTTTTTCTGTCGATCCTTCAGTTGCCGGCTCCGCCTGCTTTTGTTTTTGGCGGCGCTCACGCCACTCTTGGCGACGCTGCTTCATTTCCTGCTTGCGGGTCTCGATCTGGGCTTTCTGCTCAGGTGTCAGTATAGCCTCGATCTGCTGCTTCATCGCATCGGCCTTTGCCTTGCGTTCGTCATGCATCGCCTGCAGGCGTGACTGTTGGTCGGCGGTGATCGTGCCGCTGCGCTTTGCCTTCATAATGGTGCGCATTTCCTGAAAATTCTCAGGATTCGGCTTATTCGCCTCAAAGATCGAGTGGATCTGGGTCTTTTGGTCATCGGTCAGGTTAATACCGCGGAGCATTCCAAAACCGCCTTTTCCGCCTCGTCTCATTCCGCGGCGATGATGCCCGCCGTGCTTGTGGCCATGCTGACGTTCTGTCTTTACAGACTGGTCAGCCGGCGTATCAGCCTTTGACCCACCATCTTGAGCCATCGTAAATCCCGAGAAAGCAACGACCGCCGCTAAAGCTGTCGCATGTACGAACAATTTTCCTTTTATAGACATTTTTTTACCTCTCAAATGTTATCGAGCAAAATGCTCACGGGCTATATGATGCCACGCTTTAAAGATTAGCTGACCAAATTCTCACAGCAGCGTGTAAAGATTTGTAAGCCGTAAAACTGCCCTTTGCGCTTGCGTACGCAGTGCATTAAATGCGAAATTTGAGTGTTTGCTGCTAGATTTTTCGGATGAGATTTCTGTCTGAGATAAATTCACCCGCAGACCTGCGACAACTTCGTGTCGAGGATCTGCAGGAAGTTGCTGACGAGGTTCGTCAGTATATCATTGATACGTGCGCGCAGATCGGCGGCCACACAGGGGCGAGCCTCGGTGCGGTCGAGCTTGCCGTCGCGATGCACTATGTGTTTGACACGCCCGACGATCGACTCGTCTGGGATGTCGGCCATCAGGCATACGCGCATAAGATATTGACAGGACGCCGCGACCAACTGCCGACAATAAAACAGCCGGGCGGCCTTTCGGGCTTTTTGCGTCGTGACGAGTCGGAATATGACACTTTCGGTGCGGGCCATGCCTCGACCTCGCTTTCGGCGGCATTGGGAATGGCCGTCGCTCGCGATAAAAAGGGCGAGGACTTTCACGTCTGTGCTTTGATCGGCGACTCGAGCCTTGCCGGCGGCATGGCAATGGAAGCGATCAATCAGGCCGGACATCTCAAATCGCGTCTCATCGTGCTGCTTAACGATAACGAAATGTCCATCGCTCCGGCGGTCGGCGCACTCAGCCGTTATCTCAACCGCATCAAAGAGGCTCAAAGCTATCAGGATTGGAAAGAGGGCATCGGTGACGCACTTGAGAGCGTTCCGGGCATCGGCGGCAAACTCCGAGCGGCGGCTAAATCCGTCAAGGACGCCATCGCTGCGGCAGTATTGCCCGGAGCTTTGGTCAACGAACTCGGTTTTAAATATATCGGATACGTTGACGGCCATAATGTCGAGATGCTCGTCCGCGCTCTCGAAGAGGCGAAAAAGGTCGATGACGGCCCTGTTATCGTCCACGCTCTGACAACCAAGGGAAAAGGCTTTCCAAACCCCGAAAAGAATTACTACGCTTATCACGCGACCGGACCATTCGACCCAAAAACAGGACTTCCGTACAAATCGAGCAAGGTCGCTCCGCCGAGTTATACACAGGTTTTCGGCGAAACACTCTGCGAACTGATGGAGTCGGATAAACGCATCATCGGACTCACCGCCGCGATGCCCGACGGCACCGGGATAGACAAGGTACTCGAGAGATTTCCCGACCGCAGCTTTGATGTCGGCATCGCTGAGCAGCATGCCATAACATTCTGCGCAGGTATGGCGTGCGAGGGCCTAAAGCCTGTCGCGGCGATATATTCGACATTTCTTCAGCGCGGCTTCGATCAGGTGATACACGATGTTTGTCTTCAAGATCTCGATGTAACGCTCGCGATGGATCGTGCCGGTATCGTCGGTGCCGACGGCCCGACGCATCACGGCCTGTTGGATATCGCTTATTTTCGCGGCTACCCTAACATCGTACTGATGGCACCGAAAGATGAGGCAGAGCTTCGCGATATGATGCTCACCGCGATCGAACACCCCGGAGCCGCCGCGATACGCTATCCTCGCGGAAACGGCTTTGGCGTCGATATCTCCGGCGCACCGCAATTATTACCGATCGGCAAGGGCGAGACGATAAAAAAAGGCAACGGCGTCGCGATAGTCGCGTACGGATCGATGGTTTACCCGTCGGTCGATGCCGCCGAGATCTTAAAAAAAGAAGGCGTCGATGCAACCGTTATCAATGCTCGATTCGTCAAACCGCTTGATAATGAGCTGATCGTGTCATTGCTTGCCGGCCACGATATTATCGTCACCGTTGAAGAAGCATATCTCGCAGGCGGTTTCGGGTCGGCAGTAATGGAACTGCTCGAGGAGCGCGGATCGCAGGACAAGATCAAGGTCGTCCGTATGGGCGTTCCTGATGAGATCGTCACGCACGGCGATCCAAAGGTACTGCTGGCACAGTACGGCCTAGATGCTAAAGGCATTTCAGACAAAGTGTTCGAGACTCTCAATGCACTACAAGAACCTGATCTGAACCGGCAGCGTATCAGGGCTGTAAAATAATCTAAACTACCGGGATCATTTTCCTATAAATAACATGAGACCAATCAAAACTTATTTATCACTTGCAATGATCGCTGCGTCGTGCGGGCTGTTCGCGGCCTGCGGCACCTCGACGACAGCGACAAATAACGCTGGTCCTAAGACCACGCCTAATGCTAACAAGTCACAGGCGATAGACTCGTCAGCTCCGGCCGGCGCAACGCCGCCGAATTACTCCGGATCGGAAAATGCGTCGGTCGTCATCGAGGAATTTGCCGACTTTCAATGTCCTCAGTGCGGTGCGACCTATCCGATCATGAGTGACATCAAATCGGCTTACGGCACACGCATCAAGTTCATCTACCGCAACTTTCCATTAAAGATACCTGCTCACGATAAATCGTATGATGCCGCCGTTGCCGCTGAGGCCGCCGGTATGCAGGGCAAGTTCTTTGAAATGATGGGACAGCTCTTTACAAATCAACAGGCGTGGACAGCAAACCCCAACTACAAACAGATGTGGGCCGAGTACGCTCAAAAGATCGGCCTCAATGTCCAAAAATGGCAGGACGACTGTATGAGCATGGCAGCAAAAGGCCGTGTCGATGAGGACATCAAACGCGGCAATGCGATCGGCGTTAACTCGACACCGACCATATTCATCAATAATATGGCCGTTCCTTTTTCGAACGTAAATCTAAGCTCGCTTAAAGGCCTGATCGATGCCGAACTGCAAAAGGGTTCGAAAGAGTCGGCTCCGGCAGCGGCCAACGCCCCGGTCAAGAAATAGATGAGTTCGTCATCCACTTTTCCTCGTAAGGGCATCGCGATCGCTGCGTGTATCGTAGCGATCGTGGGCCTTTGCGATGCATCATATCTCACATATCACCATTACACCGCCGAACCTGTACCCTGCAGCATCACAAACGGCTGTGAAATGGTGCTGACCAGCCAATGGGCAACGATCGCCGGACTGCCGCTCGCCATCTACGGTGCCGCGGCATACCTTATCGCCTTTGTGTGGGCGGCACTGACGGTCGCAGGACTTCGGGCTATGTGGTTCCTTTACGGGCTGCAGGCACTCTCGATGGCGGTATTCTCGGGCTGGCTGCTCTATATCCAGGGAGCATTGATCGGCGCATTCTGTCAATTTTGCCTGCTGTCCGCCGCAACCAGCATCATTCTGCTGCTTGTCTTTATCATCTCGATATTTTTCAGACGCAAGGCCGTCGCCTGATCGCCTGAAGATCATTGTTCATCTTCGCAAGATCTGAAACTCTGGCCTTTGTCGCAGCGTAGAACCTTACAGATCAAAAAAAGACCGGCCCGTGCCTCTTTATTTTGCAAAAATAATGCGGCGGCGGTCGTTTTGCCATTTTTAAAGGATCCGATATCAAATTTCCGAGGTATTTAATTATGCGTATCACTACTCACGCGGCACGGCTCGCGGTCGCGTTGCTCATGGCAACACTGCTGCTGCCGATGATCTCGCGGGCACAGGGCGGAGCAAAACTGCCGCCGATCAACACAAAGACCTATAAGCTGAAGAACGGCATGACGGTCGTTTTTCACTCAAACCGCTCGACGCCGATCGTCGCCGTCAATGTCTGGTATCACGTCGGTTCAAAGAACGAAGATGTCGGCAAGACCGGTTTTGCACACCTCTTTGAACACATGATGTTTCAAGGCTCAAAAAATTACAGCGACGGCTATCTCGGAGCGATGGATGAGGTCGGCGCTCAGGTAAACGGCACCACCAACGAGGATCGCACCTATTACTATGAGGTCATACCGTCCAATTTTCTCGAACGCGCTCTATATCTCGAGGCCGATCGTATGGGCAATCTCCTTGGCGCTATGAGCCAGGAGAAACTCGACAACCAGCGTGACGTCGTCAAAAACGAACGCCGCCAGCGTGTCGATAACGTCCCCTACGGCACAAGCGATGAGCACATCGTCGAACTGATGTACCCCAAAGGCCACCCGTACAGTTGGCCTGTGATCGGCTCGATGGAAGATCTCTCGGCTGCATCGATGGGCGACGTCGAGGCATTCTTCAAAAAGTATTACGCACCAAATAATGCGACGCTCGTACTCGCGGGCGACTTTGACGAAAAAAAGGCTCGCACCTGGATCGAAAGATATTTTGGCCCGATCGCGGCCGGTACTGACAAGATCGTCCGGCCGAATGCGGCTGAGCCGAAACTCGATACCGAGATCCGCAAGACCTACGAGGATGCCGTTCCTCTGCCGCGACTCTATATGGCCTGGCACTCAGGCCCGCAATATTCGCCCGATGAGGCGGCACTCGACATTCTCGCCTCGATCCTCTCGCAGGGCCGCGGTTCGCGTCTGCAGAGCAGCCTCGTTTATGGCAAAGAGCTTGTTCAGAATATCTTTGCCAATAACAGCACAAGTGAGATCGCAGGACTGTTTCAGATAACCGCGACGGCTCGCCCCGGCAAGTCGCTCGACGATATCGAAAAAGAGATCAACGCCGAACTCGACCGCATCAAAAAAGATGCTCCGAGCAAGGATGAGATGTCACGTGCCGTCAACGGTTACGAGGCACGCACTATCTTTGGACTTCAGACGGTGCTTGGCAAAGGCAGCACGATCGCCAATTATGAGGGTTATCTCGGCAAACCTGATTATTTTCAGGCAAATCTCGATCGCTATCGCAAGGTAACTGCCGACGACGTAAAGCGAGTTGCAAATCAGTATCTCGGCACCGGCCGTCTCGTGATGAGCTACGTCCCGTCAAAGGCCGGTTCGCAGCACAACGGCAACGCCAAGACCAACAAACCGACCTCGACCAACGCCAAAACGCGTGACAAGGCTAAATTGGCACAACAGCGAGCCGCCCTGCCAAAGGCCGGACCCGATCCGAAATTCGCCTTGCCGCCGATCGAGAAGAAAAAACTCTCAAACGGCCTCGATGTTTGGATGGTTCGTCAGACAGAACTTCCTATCGTTTCGATGAATCTGACCATCAGGTCCGGGGCTACACTCGACCCGAACGACCGTTCGGGCGTGTCGGGAATGACGGCGGCACTATTGACGACCGGTACTAAGACGCGTTCGGCAAATGATATCTCCAATCTGCTCCAGAGCATCGGAGCATCGGTCAACGCCTCAAGCAATTGGGACTCGTCAAACGTCTCGATGCAGTCGCTGACCAAAGATCTCGATACCGCACTCGATATCTATGCCGACGTTATTCGCAACCCTTCATTCAGCGAGAGCGAATTCAAGAGCATAAAGAGCCGCTCGATCATCGGGCTTTCTCAGCGCCGCTCTAATGCGACGGCGGTCAATGATGTCGTTTATAACAAGGTGCTCTACGGCAGCCAGCCGTATGGCCGTCAGCTCAGCGGTGACGAAAAAAGCCTTACCGCGATGACCCGTGACGATCTCGTCAAGTTTTACGCTGCAAACTATCATCCCAATAATGCCACGCTGATCGTCGTCGGCGATATCGACAGCAAAACTCTTATACCAAAACTCGAAAAAGCTTTTGGCGGCTGGGAGAAAGGTGCCGATGTTAAAAGCGATGCACCGCCGGCTGAGATGATGGCAAAACCGGGCATTTATCTCGTCGATAAACCCGGAGCTGCACAGTCATCGGTCTCGATCGGCCAGGTCGGCATCGATCGTGCTAACCCCGATTACTACGCGATCATGGTAATGAACTCGATCCTCGGCGGCGGTTCGGCAAGGCTCTTTATGAACCTTCGCGAGGACAAGGGCTACACCTACGGTGCATACAGCCGTTTTCAGTATCGAAAGGCCGCTGGCCCATTCGCCGCTTTGGCAGAGATCCAGACCGGTTCGACCAAAGAATCGATCGTCGAATTTATGAAGGAACTCAATGGCATTCGCGGCGGCCGTCCCGTCTCGGCTGACGAACTCGAGAATAATAAACAGAGCATCATCCGACGCTATCCGAGCCAGTTCGAAACGGTCGGTGCGATCTCTGCACAGCTCCAAAATCTCGTTATCTTTGGACTGCCTGATACGTACTTTAACGACTTTATAACCAACGTTAATAAGGTCACTGCGGACGATGTCAACCGTGTCGCAAACAAATATCTCGATCCGTCAAAAATGGCGATCGTGATCGTCGGCGACCGCAAAACCATCGAACCGGGCCTCAAACAACTCGGCTATCCGCTCTGGATCCTCGACCCCGACGGCAACCCCGTCACCGAGTAGATACCAACTTAAACGGTAGATCCAAAAAACCAAAAAGAATGGTGGGCCATCAAGCCCACCATTCTTTTAAATGATCTGTTATCAATCATTTACAACCATTCTGCGATAAAGGACATCAGATCCGGCCGTGTTTATTTTTTGATGAGCACGACAGGTGACTGTTCGGCCTCACGCATCTTTGCATAGAACGCACGAACACTCTCATATTTTTCGACCGGTATCAGCGACCGTTTCAATGTGAGCGAACGCTTGAACAAAAGTTTGTCATCCTTTTGCTCATACGATGTCGTGTATTTGCCAAAGTCGGTTTCGAGATCAACCGGATCGGGCATTTCATCCACGCCAAAACCGGCGGGCAATTTAAAGGTTGTCGTCTCTCGCATCATCGACGAATCGATCTCAACCGGACTCTGACGCTTGGGATCGGTCAACGCAACGGCGTAACGTCGGCTCACGACAACAGGTTTAAAAACAAGCAGACGATTTTGCATTAGTTGGCCATATAGGTTTGCCTTAAATTCGACATTCATATCAAAGCGGTCATCATCAGGCGTGTCCTTGTAATTAAGATCAAGGAGCTGAGCTCCGGTCGCCCCAAGTGTCAGCCAGCCCTCAATGAGCTTACGAAATTGAGCTGAAGATATCGCACGCGTCTCGCGTCGGGCGTAGGTCGATATCTGTCCGCTCATCTTTTCAACGATCTTACCCGAGATCGAGCCTTCCGGATCGATGGTTGCCTCGACAGTGCGGTCGAGCATATCTGTCTCAGGCTGTGTGATAGGCATTTGAAAGATACCGCCGTCGGTGCCGGCCGCGATCAGCGCCATGCTGCCCTGTAAATAATCCGGCAGGTCGCCGACCATCGTATATGGATCAGTAGCGTCAAAGATGAGCAGCCTGCCCAATTTTGGATGTGTAATGACCGTTGGAGCTTTTGTCGCGTCGCTGACCTTGACCGCGATGATGCAGTGATTGAACTGTTTCGGCGACGGCCATTGCTCATGGACAAAGCCCGGGTCGCCCGAGTATATCGCTATCGGATAAGCCTCGATCTTTAACGCCCTAAGCATGGCTCGCATCAGGTTTGCCTTGTCCTTGCAATCGCCATAACCGCGGCCGAGCACCATCGTTGATGCACGCGGCCGATAACCGCTGCCGTGGCCGACGCCGATGTCAACGGCAATATATTGAAGATTTTGCACATAAGTGCCGATAGCCCTGATCTGTTCAAGTTCCGTCTTGGCATTTGCCGTCAACTCTCTTGCCTTGCCTGCAACGGCGTCATCGACGATCACCTGCGGGTCGTGCAGAGCAGATGCCCATTTCGAAACATCGGACCAGTTCGAAAATGTCTGTATCCCGTCCTGTCCGCCGCTTGCTGGGCCGTAATTAACAACGATCCTCGGTGACAGGTTTGTGACCGACGGACTCATCGGCTCCCACGGGATCGGTTTGAGGTCCCGCAATTCCCAGGAGTATGTCGACCCATTGGTCTGAGATGCGATATCCGCATGATTAAAGGTTATGCTTGACGCAGTCCAGTTATTGGGCAGGTTAAGCTCATAACGCGAACGCAATACCGGCAAACGTCCCTGAAACTCGAAATGATCCTGAAAGAATAGCGGCGATTCTTCTATCGTTGTACTGTATGCAAAGATCGATCCGATATCAGTGTCTTCGATACCGTTTATGACCTTATAGCGGCCTTCATTGTATATATCGTCATCATTGGCAATGATGTCGAGTACAGATTTTTTGTCGTATTGTTTTGAGGTGCCGTCAGGGCGTATGAGCCAGGCCTCGATATTTCGCACCTTGCTGCCGCTCGTCAAGTAATAGCCTTTTGCCATTGCCAGCCGCCGTCCGTCGCGGGTCAGCACTTTAACGGCGAAATTTTCGGTCGTCACAAGGTGTCCGTCCGAGTAGCTCACGACCTGCTCATCCAACAGAACGACACCTGTCGTATCCTTTTCATACGTCGGTACCGCACCACCAGCCGCACTTCGCAGCCACGCCGGCAGATCCGAGTCGAATCCAAAACCTGTCGCAGCCGTCAATGTCACTGTGAGGGCAAATAATATCCTGAACGCCGCGTTCGTTGCTGTAATTTTCATAGATCCAATCTTCTGCCGTCTATTTCTGTTTGATCGAAAGCTGTTGAGAATCGTTCTTGTGAATAACATCAAAGAGGCCTTTTAGAGCCGTATAATTCCCGACCGAAAAAAAGACCGATCCTTTCGACCCGCAATAGAACTTACGGACGTAATAAAGCTGAGATTTTGATGCATCAAGTCTGATACTGACATCATCGGAAATGATCTTTGAGTTATCGGCAATGCTTCCGGGCGACTCGCCGTTATCAACCGCATACGTATCAGGGAACGTGATATTTACCGAATCATCCTCTGACCACGGATACCTGAATGATACGTCATATTTACGGTCCGCACTCGCAAAGATCGGCGTTTCGCCGTATTCGAACAATCCCGGCTGAAAGAACATACGCTTGCCAGTCTTTTGAGCGTAATTGGGGATCTTGATGCTGTAATGCTGAATGATCGGTTTCGATATATCGCTGAAGTTCTCGATCGTGATGCCCGTAACCTCGGCGTTGCTGATGTGACGCGTCACATCGTCCTTTATCATCGACTCACGCTTGTCCTGCTGTTCGTCATAATTTTCGAGACGATATGCAAGAGCACGCTGGCCGTTGAGTTCGATGGTGACCGTGCCCTCGAGCGTTCCTTCATCATTGAGCTTGACGATGGCTTTGCGCGTTTCGTTGCCATCCGCCGGCATTAGTGCGGGCGTCTTTTTCCAATTCCATTTTTTCGCCTATGTACATCGCCCAAACATCCGATCTGAACCACGGCAGCACTCCATAAGGAGCGAACTTTATACCCGGATTAAAGATGCGGTAATCATCGCCCATCTTAATGCCGATACCGGCAAAACTGACCAGATCCTCATTTGTCATTTTCGGATCAAAGAACATTTCGCTCCGATCGCCGGATATGACATACCGGACATCAAAACCTGCTCCGATGGCCATTGCGGCAAATAGGCGATTTATCGTCGAGTAGCTTCCCGACGCCTGTTTTATTATATCTTTATAGGTCTTTTGTGTAGGCAATTTTGCCCGCATCTCATCCGTGAGTGTCGGGTCATAGGTGGTATTGTTGATCTTTGTCTGACAATAATCATAGATCCGACGGATCTTGTCCTCATCTGACGTCGCCCCCGCGATCACTTCTTCAGTGGTCTTTTTGATCTCTTTCGCAACATCGGACAGGATCGTGATAATGCGCCCCTTTTCCGCGGCAACGCCACCCCAGTATGCTCTGGGGTTTGATGGATCCTTGACTACAAATGAGATGTTGAATGAGTTGAGTTCAGTTATAGCGAACTGCGCTCCGGTCAGCAGCATCCACGGTCTGACATTATTGGCCGGCGGCATCTGCGACTCCTCTTTAAATGCGGGTACATTTGTGCGTTGGGCGAGATAATAGCCGTCTTCGTCCTTAACGAACTTTGTCGAGTCGGTAAAATTATAGCCCTGTGTCTTAGGCTCATTTTTATTGTAGGGCTTGTAATAATAGGACAGCGTCTGTACAGGTATGTCCTTTTGAAAATCAAGGCGCATTCCCTTTGCACTGCCGTCATCGGTGGTCTGTTTATAACGATATTCGACAATTACACCTGCCTCGATATTAGGCACGGCAAACGATTTTGCGCGGACCTTAATACCTGACGCTTTGACTATCTCGCGTTCAAAGATATCTGATTTGCCGATCTCTACCGACGTACCGTCGGGTTTGGTAACACGAGCAGAAAGCTCCTTGATCGATGTAACACCTTTAATAAAAGGGATATCGACCTTACTGTATTTTTCGCGTCCGCGTTCGTTAAGGATCTTGATCCTTACATAATGTCTCTGTGTCAGTTTTTCAGACGAACTGTCGTCTATCCGTGTCTCCCAGAATATGGCTTCAGCATCAGCATCCTTATCGACCTTGCCGACGGTAAAACTGCGTTCCTCAGCCGAGATCGGACGCCAATCCTTACTCTGAGCGGCAGCACCGTGAGCAAGCAAAAAGATAAAGCCGAGCATAACGAAACACGCGTATGTTCGCAGAGAAAAGGCGGATCTGATTTTCATATTTTGTGGTACTACCGGATACAGTAAGCACAATGCGTGGCCGCACAGATACCTATCTGTCTTAGCTAAAATAAAGTTGTGGGACTAAAATGTACAACTTTGTGCGGAATGTTATACGCATTGAATAGGAAAATCAAGCATTTTGTGCATACTAACGCAGATTTTTTTCTGTGGTATAATGGCGGGTTAATTAGCTTACTTTATTATCAATTAATTGCAGGAGTCTATTAAAATAATGTCTATTGACCATTCAAAGGTCCAGGAACTACTCGGCGGCGAGGCTGAATCGCTGCTTGGACACGTATCAAAAACGATCTCTAAAGGATCGCTCCATTTGCCGGGCGGTGATTTTGTCGATCGCGTTTGGGCTAACTCGGATCGCAACCCGCGTGTCCTGCGCAGCCTGCAGACTCTCAACAACACGGGCCGCCTCGCCGGTACGGGATATGTTTCGATCCTGCCCGTCGATCAGGGCATAGAGCACTCGGCGGGTGCGAGCTTTGCACCTAACCCTGAGTATTTTGACCCGGAGAATATCGTAAAACTCGCGATCGAAGGCGGCTGTAACGCGGTTGCATCGACCTATGGCGTACTCGGCTCGGTCGCTCGCAAATACGCGCACAAGATACCTTTTATCGTTAAGATCAACCATAACGAACTGCTGACATATCCTAATCAGTTCGATCAGGTCATGTTCGGCACTATCGATCAGGCATACAATATGGGTGCGGTTGCCGTCGGTGCAACGATCTATTTTGGTTCAGAGCAATCGACGCGTCAGATCACAGAGGTATCTGAGGCATTTGCCTACGCACATGAGCTGGGAATGGCGACGATCCTCTGGTGCTACTTACGCAACTCTGCATTTAAAACTCCCGAGGGCGATATGCACACCGCCGCCGATCTTACGGGCCAGGCAAATCATCTCGGCGTCACGATCCAGGCCGACATCATCAAGCAAAAACTGCCCGAAAGGAATGGCGGTTATAATGTGCTCAACACTGAGAGTTCGTACGGCAAGACAAATCCAAAGATCTACAGCGAACTCACGACCGACAACCCCATTGATCTCGTCCGCTATCAGGTAGCAAATTGCTACATGGGCCGCTGCGGCCTCATCAACTCGGGCGGCGAGTCAAAAGGCGCAGGCGATCTTGCTGATGCCGTCCGTACCGCGGTCATCAACAAACGCGGCGGCGGAACCGGCCTCATCTCAGGCCGCAAAGCATTTCAACGCCCGATGTCTGAGGGCATCGACCTCCTGAATGCGATCCAGGATGTCTATCTCGACCCTCAGATCACGGTCGCTTAATTAACCTAAAAAGGACACGCCGGCCTCCCGCTTGCGTGTCCTTTTTCATAACAAGTGCACTATCCTGTTATCTTGTATATCCTGTTTTGAGACCGCCGCAAGATGCTTGCAGGCTTAAGACTCAAGACTCTTGCCTCAAACTACGGCCCCTCGCTTACGCGAGGCGGTTCTGACATACGACGGCCTGACCAAATGGACAACGCAAAGATATCCGATATTAAATGGCTGGCACTCGCGGCGGTCATCGTTACATTCTTCGCAGTTTATCCCCAATTAAATCTTTCGCTGTTCGGTAAAGATACGGCCAACGGGTCGTATGTCGTTATGAACTATGACGAACCCGCATACTCGGCATATGTCAACTCACTTATCGAAGGCCACCCGCGAAAGAATGATCCTTTCACCGGACGTGACGATGTCCAAAGCGAGAGCCTATACTCTATTCAGTTCGCGCCTGCCTATCTGATCGCTGCTCCCGCACGGGCCTTAGGCATATCGGCATCCGCATCTTTTATTTTGCTTAATGTCCTATTGGCGATATTTGGCTCTGCGGCTCTATGGCTGTTGTTTCGCTATGTCACGGGCGACCCGTACATTGCCGCATGCGGAGTGGTCACCGTACTTTGTCTCGGCACGGCCGCCGCGTTTCAAGGCGAATTTCGACGATTGCTGATCGGATCGGCTGAGATAGATTTTTTCCCGTTCTTGAGACGCTATCAGCCCGGTATCGCCTTTTCGCTATTCTTTATCTTTTGCCTGCTCGTCTGGAAAATGCTTTCGGACGGCGATAACCGAAAGACTCTTTTCAGCAGCATTGCCGCTGCGGCCGTATTTGTAACACTTGTCTTCTCATATTTTTATATATGGACGGCGGCCCTCGCATGGTTCGTATGTTTTGCGGTCATCAAACTCGCGTTCCAGCGCGAAAAATTTAGCCCGTCGCTCTTACGCATCGCGGTCGTAGCGGTCTCAGCCGCAGCAGCGATCACGGGATTTTTCGTTATGCTTGGCTCGCGTGCCGGCAATATGGACGAGGCTCAACTGCTAAGCATTTCGCATGCTCCCGAACTCTTTGCTCCGCCCGAGGTCATCGGCGTTCTGATCGCGGCATTAATTGCTTGGCTGTTAGTCAAAAGATCTCTGTCCGCAAACGATCCTGCGGTGACGCTTGCATTGTCGCTTGCGATACTGCCCGTGCTTTTGTTCAATCAGCAGGTCGTGACCGGCCGCTCGCTGCAGCCGTTTCATTATCAGATATTTATTGCTAATTATGCTGTACTTATCGCGGCCGTTCTCGTCATTTACGCCATTAGTAAAGGCACTGAGAGCGGATCTGCAAGCTCAAATTTAAAGCGTGTCGTTACCTATATCGCAGCCGCGTCAGTTATCTGGGGCTTTGTCGAATCAACAAGCGCCGCCCGCCGTTACGCCCCTTACGAAGCGCTTCGCAATTCGTCGATGCCCGCGCTCAATGACATTGCCGCAAGGCCGCAAGCCTCTGGTGTGGGTCGCCCTGTCGTGCTTACCCCCGATATGCTGGTCGCCGATTGGGTGCCGTCAGCCACACCTTATCGATCGCTCTGGAGTCCGCACACCAACTCTGCCGGCGGCGTAAATGCAGCCGAGAATAAAGAACTGCTGCTGAAATATATGTATTTTTCGGGGTACTCCGAAAAGGATGTTGCGACCGCACTTGATGGTAATTTGTTCGAGCTGATGGCGGGCCTGTTCGGCGGCGGACGTGCCCTTTCGGCACTGGACAGCGGAGCTAAGGCTGTCACAAAAGAAGAAAAACTTGCCGCCGTCAGAGAATATAGTGCTTACAGAGCATCATTTGACAAGACTAAGGCATACGACCCAAAGTTGACGTATCTCGTCATCTCCGCACAAGCCGATAATGACCTTAAGGACCTTGACCGCTAGTACACCCGCGATGCGGGCAAAGAACTCGGAGCTTTCAAGGTATATGAGCTAACGCCAAAACAATGATAGACATCTCGATATACGACTGAGATCCCACGTGTCCTTTTTTTCAGGACAATCTCACTATCCTGCTTAAGACTTTCGACTTCCGGCTCCGGTTACTGACCGTCTGCGCACGCGAGGCGGTTCTGACCTGTCTGCTCGATGCTCATCGTCTTCCTATCTGATAAACGCCTGTTAAGAATGGGTTTGAGGTTCTTTCGCGTCCGACGGTAGTTTCGGGGCCGTGGCCGGAATATACGACGGTCTCATCATCAAGGCTAAGGATATTTCGGTTTATCGAATCGATCAGCTGCTCATGATCGCCGCCCGGCAGGTCACTGCGGCCGACCGAGCCGAAAAAAAGACAATCGCCAACGAACACCTTCTTTTCACTTTCTTCAGCCAACACGACGTGTCCGCGAGTATGACCCGGACAATGTCGTATCGAAAATCGCAATTTCCCAAGCTCAAAGATCTCGCCATCTTGCCAATTGCGTGTGAGCTGAGGCGGATCGTCGTAGTCTAAGCCCAACAACGCCAATTGCTCCGGCCGCATCCCCATCATCAGCGGCTGCTGTCTCAGTCCGTAATAGAGGTCTTCGTCATCTTTATGCAAAATGATCTCGGCTGCGGGAAATGCCGTCGCGAGTGCACTCGTACCGCCTACATGATCGAGATGTCCGTGCGTCAGGGCGATGACCCGCAGATCGAGGCCTTGCGACGTGATAAAACTCACAACCTCATCCGAAGCCTCGCCCGGATCGATGCACATCGCTGCACCAGTCACCTCACAGGCGATGACCCGCGTATTTTGCTGAAAAGCCGTCTGTGTAAATTTCTCAACTAACATATCTTAATGTGCTTACCCGATCGCTCAGCCCGACCTCGCGTCCCTTTGCATATTTCCTTAGAGATCTCTGCGGTTACTTTTTAGATTTTCCCCGATCAGACGCGAACCATCCCGCCCAAGATCACATCCTCGTCGAAGGGCGTTTCCTTCCTCTCCGCAAGCACGAACTTTATCGCCTTCAGATAAGTGTCCCTATCCGGCACGCCCGTGAAACACGGCGTTTCCTGCTCACTCAGACTGAGATAGCTGACGAGACACATCAGCAGCATCCATAAGAGTATCTCCTCGTCAGTGCCGAGCGGATTGTGCCTGATGATGGTCTCTCGGTCAGCTGCGATACCATCGACGAGACGCTCAAACTCGGTTTCGGTGATAGTGGTCATAGCTGTTCGGCGTACATGTGATAACTAGATCGCTCCATGCCGAGTTTTTCGTAAACGCGCTGTGCATTCTCATTCTCATATTCGACATAAAGCCTGATACCGTAAACATTACCGGCCTCGCGTGCAGCCTCTTTTACATGATCATAGAGCTTGCTGTAGATACGTTTGCCGCGAGCCTCGGGCATGATATAAACGCTCTGTATCCACCACCACCAGCCGTCTCGCCAATCACTCCATTCATAAGTGACCATAAGCCCGCCGACAACTTTGCCGTCATCTTCGGCGACGATGTAAAAACCTTTGTTCGCATCATTAAAGACGCTCGACACGGCTGCAAATACGGTCTCATGATCGAGTGCTTTGCCCTCGGTCTCAAACGCCATTGCCTGATTGAATGCGACGAGCGAAGCGGCATCGTCGGCAGTTGCTGTTCTGATATTCATAACTGTCTGCTGAGCGGTTCGGGCCGGTCAATGTGTCAATCTTGACCTGATCCGAATGATCTCAAACACCATTTCCGCTCTAATACTTACCTATGTGATCCAAAATCAGACCGGAACGCAAATTTGACATAAAGCGGCCCGTCCACTAGCCTAAAATGTTTTGTCCATTGGACATATTGATATTATATGAAACTTCGCATCCTCTATCACGGCAATTGCTTTGACGGTGCTTCCTCGGCCGCGATATTTACCAAATTTTACAAGGCAAAGGTGAATCCTGACGCCGAGGTCGCTTACACGCCCACGATGCACCGTGCCGGAAACGCATTTGACCGCGAACAGTTCGACGGAGACGAGAATGCTATCGTCGATTTTAAATATTGTCCTGACGAACGTCTGACGTGGTGGTTCGATCATCACCAGTCCGCATTTTTGACCCTCGAGGACGAAGCCCATTTTAACGCCGATACTTCGGGCAAAAAGTTCCTCGACACGACCAGTAAATCCTGCGCCGAGTTTATCGCTCGCATCGCCAAAGAGAAATTTGGCTTTGACGACCCGTCGCTCGCCGAGCTGATCGAATGGGCTCACATCATCGACGGAGCACTTTACGAATCGCCGGCACAATGCGTCGAGCTGCGCTCATCAGCATTAAAGCTGATGCAGGTCATCGAAGGTGAGAAAGATCCGGAATTCGTCCACGAGATCATCCGAATGCTGACCTCGATGTCGCTCGACGAGATAGTCGCAAGCCCCGTTATTCAGACCAAACTCGAACCGATCCTCAAACAGCATTGGGAAACCGCAGCCGTCATTAAAGAGCGCGCCGTCGCCGAACGCGGTGTCGTTCATTTCGATCTGACAGGCACTGGTATCGAGGGATATAACAAGTTCATCCCTTATTATTATCACCCTGAGGTGACCTATGTCGTATCTCTAAGCCAAAGCTCATTCCGCACCAAGATATCGGTCGGCTCGAACCCCTGGGCTCCGCGTCCGCGTACGCACAATATCGCCGAGATATGTGAGCGATATGGCGGCGGCGGTCATGCCGTCGTGGGCGCCGTCAGCCTGCCGCCCGACGCCGTCGCCGAAGGCAAACGCTATATGCACGAGATCATCGAAACGCTACAATTCGCTGATTAGGCATCAAAACATCTTTTTGTTGATGCTTTGATGCGTCTGGTGTAATATTGTTATATGAGGACCACGCTTACGATCGATGACGATGTCGCTTTCAATCTCAACGAGATGCAGAAGAGCGACCCGAACAAGCCCTTCAAGGTCTTGGTTAACGAGACTCTGCGTCGCGGACTTTCTGTTGCCGATCACACGATCGATAAGCCCTTTGTTATCAAGTCCCGGTCCATCGGTATTTCCAAAAATATCGATTTGACCAGTATTGAAGATGCACTCGATATGATCGAAGGAAAAGATCGTAAATGGTGAGCCTTCCCGATGCCAATATTCTTATTTACGCCTATGATGAAGCGGCCGAAAGGCACGCGGACGCAAAAGCCTGGTTCCTGCACGCAATGAACAACGATCAGGTTTTGTTAACCTGGCAGACGATCATGGCGTTCATTCGGATCACGACAGCTGAGCGAGGTGACGCTCCATTTACTATCAAAGAAGCGATAGACATCGTGAACTCCTGGGTCGAACGCAAGAATGTCCAGATCATCTCGATGGATAAACGAAACTGGCCGCTCGTCGCCGACACGATCATCTCCGGACAAGCCAAAGGAAATCTCTCAATGGACGCTCATCTCTCGGCACTGGCTATGTCTTGTGGTGCGACTCTCATAAGCCATGACAGAGACTTTCGACGATTTGACGGGTTGAAACTCGATGATCCATTTCAGTAAAAAAAGGCTGCCCGTTTAGGACAGCCTCTCTCATTTCAAGCTAACAAGTAAGAGAAATTACTTACCCTTATTAAAGACGCGTGTAACCGAATCGGTTCCGCCGCCGCGCGTTGGCCGTGACGACTCGATGGTAAGCGTGCCGTCGCTGCCTAACGTCCATTTTTCGGTACTGGTGCGATCGCCCATCGGTGTTGACATCGTGCGCGTGATGTCGAGCGTACTGCCGCTTAGCAAAGCCTTGGTCGAGACCTGCATCGCACCCATGCGGCCCTGGATCTCAGACTTAGCCTCTTTGCCGTCAAGCGTGTAAGTGGTCGTTCCGTCGCCAAAGCCCATACCGCCGCGTCCGCCCATGCGTCCACCGGCTGGCGGAGCACCTGCGGCCGAACTGTCTGCCGGGCTTGTCGGCGGCGGCACATCGGGGCGTTTCGTCGTCTGTACGACAGTGATCGACGCGGCGTCCTGTGTGATGGTAAGTGTCTGCGGCGGCAGCGGCATTGATGCCTTTGACCTTGATACATCAAGCGTCCATGTTCCCGAGAAATCAGCCGACTTCTGCGCCGACGCCGCGAACGCGAACGCAAGCACTGCGACAGCCGCGAATATCAGATTCTTTTTCATAAAAAGGTACTCCTAAAAAAATTGAGATAAACAATGTTCGTCGTTTAAGACGCTTGTTCATCTCAATTAGTTTTAGCGAAATTGTAAAGAATTGTAATTGCCGCTACGCCGCCTCCGGCATGTCTTCAGCTTCATTGAGCTTACTGTGCGAATAGCTGTAAAAAAAGTACACCACCATTCCCACTGCGAGCCAGATAACGAACCTAAGCCAGTTAGTCCAACCGAGTTCGGTCATGAGATAAGTGCAGCACATAATACCGAGCACAGGTATCAAAGATAGCCGTTTTACAAAGCACAGCACAGCCATTATCAGTGAGAATATCATAAACCCGAAGTACGGTATTCGTTCGAGAAATACACGTGTCGTTGTTTCGATGCCTTGTTTGATATCATCCGGCGACGGCGTAAAATCGGTAAAGAAATTTTTGACCGCATCTAAATTAAAATGCATCACTAATGCCCAGATGATGACAAAGATCGCCGGGCCGATCAGCATTGAGTTAATGTACGGCACAAAACGCTTTTGCCCCGCAAAGTCTTTATCCTTTACGAGTACGCCGGCACAGACTATAACAAAGGCGAACAGCGTTCCGATCACCGACAGATCCGTCACCTCAGAGAGGTTCATAAATAACGCCGGTATCGCCACGACAAAACCGGTAACGATCGTCGAGAACCACGGCGTTTTAAATTTAGGGTGGATCGATGAGAATTTTTTAGGCAGCAGTCCGTCGCGGCTCATTGCCATCCACAGACGCGGCTGACCAAGTTGAAACACGAGCAGCACTGTCGCCAGAGCGATAACAGCACTGACCGCGATGACACCTGAAACCCACGGAATATTTACGCCCTCAGGGCCAAATACAAATGCCAGCGGATCGCCGACATTCAGCTTTGTATATGAGACCATACCTGTCAGCACGAGAGCCAACAGCACGTACAGCACCGTACATATAACAAGGCTGAATATCATGCCTCGAGGCAATGTTTTGTACGGATCTTTACATTCCTCAGCGGTCGTCGAGAGTGCGTCAAACCCGATGTATGCAAAGAAAACAGCGGCGACGCCTGTCATTACACCGCCAAAGCCATGCGGTAGGAACGGATTCCAGTTCTCGGTCTTTACATAGAAAGCTCCGAGGCCGATCACAAGCAGAATAATGCCGAGTTTAATGGCTACCATTATGTTCGAAGCCGTTTTCGACTCGCGAATACCTATGTAAACCAGAACCGTAATTATAAAGACGATCGCCAATGCCGGCAGGTCGGCAATTATCGGCCAGCCCGCCAATTGCGGGGCCGTCGTATAAGCGGTGTAACCATCCAGTTGCCCGCAGTTTATCGCGGCATCAGTGCCGTCACACGCCGCCTTAAGTGCCTGAAACGTACCGCCGTCAGCTATCGCTTTTGTTACAGCCTCAAAACCGAGATGGGCAGAGCGATAGTCCATCGTCCAATGGAGCGGCACATGGATGCCGTCAGTTATACCGAGGAATGGAATATTTATCTTTTCCAAAAGGCCAGTAAAATAATCGCTCCACGAGATAGCGACGGCGATGTTGCCGATGGCGTATTCGACGAGGAGGTCCCAGCCGATGATCCAAGCGATGATCTCGCCAAAGCTGGCGTAGGCATAGGTGTAGGCTGAGCCTGCGATCGGTATCTTTGACGCGAACTCGGCGTAGCACAGAGCGGCAAATCCGCAAGCGATCGCGGCAAAGATAAAGAGAAATATAACGCCTGGACCACCATTGTACGACGCCTGTCCGACCATCGCAAATATACCCGCACCGATGATCGCCGCGATGCCGAGCATCGTCAGGTCAAATGTTCCGAGGCTGCGTCTTAGGCCGACATCTTCGCCGGGCTGGCCCGGAACGATCTCAGAGTCAGAAAAACCAGCAGCGGCGTCGGCCTGAATTCTTTCGATAGACTTTGTGCGAAATATTGAATTTGCCATACTCTCTCTCGATCAGCTTGAGGGGTCAAAGAACTATCCGGCTCTTTTAAAAAGGATTTGCGAATTTTGCCCGAAACCGTGTAAAGATGCAAGTTTTCTGAGCTAAAGAGATAACCGCAGATGTTACAAATGCCGCTGAAAGGACCGACGTTTTAGAGCCTGGCCTTGCGTCGCCGGCATCTTTGCCCTTACTGCAACAGCGGTTAGATCCTTTGTCTTAAAGCTATTCCGCTGTGTCGGCTTCGTCCTCGATCGGCGTAAATTCGATCGTTCTCAAATCCATTATCGAGCGGTCCTTGCCGTCCATCCAAAAAGATCTGACGCCTTGCCCGGTGTATAGATCTTCGCCGAGGTCGAGCCAGTCGGTCTTGCGTCCGAGGCGAATGGCATCGTCGCTGCTTCGCCACGAGTCGGCATACAGCGCGGGAAAGAACATCTCACCGTTTGTGCCCGTGTTGATCTCTACATTTGCCTGACGCCAATAGAGATCACGCAGCGTCTTTGGCTCAAAGAACTCGATCTTGACGACATTTTCAAATGGCAGCCACGTATAAGTGTCCTTAAATATGACCTCAAAGATGCACATCGTCGGATCGCTGTAATCGCGAAAGTCTTCGACAGTCTCGCCGTTGACGGTCGCCGCAAATGCGGGCCTTTCTTCCTCAAGTGTGTCGAGTATCGAGCGAGCTTCAAATATGCTGCCCTCGCGGATGCGGTTGTTGGCATTGAGCAGATCCTCGATATATGCGGGCGGCGGAGCGAGAATGCCCGGTTTTAGCCCCTCGCCAAAGAATTTGAGACGATCGCGCTCTGCCGCGAGACATTGGCGGTAGATCATCGATCCGATCATCGCCGTTGCGTCCTGATGTCCGATCACATCGAGCTGTTTGTCCGCACGGTCAAAATCTCCGGCAAACACAGACAGTTCGAATAAAAAGATGCGTGCCGCACTGTCTGTCGGCTTGGCACGCACGACATCCAACGCCGCCTGTATGGCTCCTGACAGATCGCCTGCGGCAAGTAGTTTTTTCGCTTCTTCCATGATGTTCTTTTAAACGGCAATTATTCTTTGATCTACTTCAACAAATTCTGCGGCGCCTTTACCTGCCGGAAAACATTCTTGTCGAACAGGTCGCCGCCGTTAGGCTTGATCTGTGCCGCGACGGCTTTGCCGCCGACGCTGTAGCTGAGCGTGTAAACTCCGCCGGCCTGTTTCGACGGTTTGCCCGCATCGACAAAGCGAAACAGTCCCCATGTGCCGGGATATTTCAGTGACGACGATGACGGTGCATCAGCCGCTTTTGCCGGAGCCAAGTTCGAGTTCGGAGCAGGCGGCGGAGCCGATGTCGAGG
>Ga0153956_1000732_pt1 | contig 33955 bp, 32 predicted proteins | sample TSFL040MetaG_FD_104704 | JGI IMG/M metagenome (GOLD analysis project Ga0153956, IMG submission 104704) | Attine ant fungus gardens microbial communities from Florida, USA - TSFL040 MetaG | ecosystem: Host-associated > Fungi > Mycelium > Unclassified | place: USA: Florida, Wekiwa Springs... | reverse complement strand
GCCGGAGGCGTGCAGCGGGCGGAGACCCGGCCCGCCCGCCGTCATGCGCGACATGCAATCGCTGACGTTGGCGACCGGCAGCGAGCGGTATTTCTCGATGGTCGCGTCGTCCACCCGGCGCTTGCGGGGCTCGATCCTGAAACCGATGGTCATTGTCTGGTCCTTTCCGATCCCGTTACATCCAGGGCAGCAGCGAAGCGTGGATGACGTCCGGAACGCCCTGACCGCCGACGGAGCGGATAGCGAGGTCGGCATCCTTGAGGCCGAAGCGATGGGTGGTGATCTTGTCCAGCGCGAAACGGTTGGAGGCGATCTGTTCCAGCGCCAGTTCGCAGGCCCGGTAGCTATGGCCGCGGGCGCTCTTGACGGTGATGGCCTTGACGGTCAGCTTTTCCAGCGGGAAGTTCGGGAATTCCTTCATTTCGCCCTGGACGAGCAGCGTGCCGGCCTTGCGCTTCATCGCTTCGATGCCGAGCAGGATCGGGATGGTGCCGGCGCCCGCCGTGCAGTCGAGCGAGACGTCGACGCCCTTGCCGCCGGTGATTTCCATGATGCGGGCGAGCGGGTCTTCCTTCTGGACGTCGATGACGTAGTCGGCGCCGAGCTGCTTAGCGACTTCAAGACGTGCCGTGTCCTTCGTGGTGCCGGTGACGATGATGAGGGCGGCGCCCGCCTGCTTGCAGATGACGGTCTGCGAAAGGCCCTGCTGGCCCGGACCCTGGATCAGCACGACCGAATTGTAGCCGACGCCCGAATCGAAGAGCGACCATTCCACGCCGTTCGCCATCGGCGTCACGAGGCCGGCAAGCTCCGGCGACACGCCCTTCGGCACCTGGTGGACGACGGCGTTCCACGGCAGGTAGACATACTGCGCGAAGCCGCCCCACAGATGCGGCGCGCGCTCGGCCGAGGTGTAGCCGTAGCGGATGCCGTCGGGATTGCTGCGCCAGTCGGTGTTTTCGCAATGGCGGTACTGGCCCTGATGGCACCACTGGCACTTGCCGCACATCACATAGTGCTCGACGAAAACGAGGTCGCCTTCCTTGAAGCCCTTGCGGCGCGTGAATTCGCGGCCGGCCTTGGCGATGTAGCCGATGTTTTCGTGGCCCATGATGGTGGGCGCGTTGTTCGGCGGGTTCTTGAAGAGCTTGACGTCGGTGCCGCAGATGCCGGCGACTTCCATCTTCAAAAGCGCGCCGTCTTCGGGGATATCCGGCATCGGATATTCGCGGATTTCCATCTTGCTGGGTCCGGTGCGGACCGCTGCGAGGACCTGTTCTGTCATGCTCTCACTCCCTTGACGTTGGTTGCCGGGCAGGAGCCCGCGGCGCGGGCCGCTCCGGTTGCTGCTTTCGATGATGTGAACGGTTGGATGCGGCCGGCCTGCCGCCATCCGCTTTGACAAGGGCGGCGATGCCGCCCTATGTAGGGGTAGAACGGACGCCGCATCGGCGCTCCGAACCCGGACTGGAGACCATGCTCAGGACAGCCCTCGGAAATGCGCAGCAGGCCGGTTTCGTGCGCCAGATCAAGCTCTGGACGCGCGAGCGCTTCGCGCTTGCCGAGGACGATGTCGTCATGGTGGCCGAAATCGCCTGCGGCCTGCCGGGCTGCCCGCCGCTGGAAACCATCGTGACCTTCTGGACGGCGCCCGACACGCGCCATGCCTTCAAGATCTTCAAGCCGGCCGGCGGCGTGACCATCGACGATCTGCCGCCTTCCTGGATGAAGAGCGCCATCATCTCCGATGGCAGCGAGTTTTCCTGCTGCTGAGCTTTCGGCCGGCGCCGGCCTCATTGCTGAGGCCTGCCGGGACGGCCCTGCTTGGCGAGCCGCGCTTCCAGACGCGGATAGACGCGGCGTGCGTTGCCTTCGAAGATCTTGTAGCGGCTCGTCTCGTCCAGCGACGAAAGCTGGTCGATATAGCGCTTCGTATCGTCGTAGTGGTGGCCGGTTTCCGGATCGATCCCCTTGACCGCGCCGAGCATCTCGGAGGCGAAGAGGATGTTGTCGACCGGGATCACCTTCGACATCAGCTCGATGCCGGGATAGTGGTAGACGCAGGTGTCGAAAAAGACGTTGTTGAGGAGATGATCCACAAGCAGCGGCTTCTTCATTTCCTGCGCCAGACCACGATAGCGGCCCCAGTGGAAGGGAACCGCGCCGCCGCCGTGCGGAATGACGAACTTCAGCGTCGGGAAATCCTTGAAGAGATCGCCCTGAAGCAGCTGCATGAAGGCGGTCGTGTCGCCATTGATATAATGTGCGCCCGTATGGTGGAAGTTCGGGTTGCAGGACGAGGTCACATGGATCATCGCCGGCACGTCGAGTTCGCAAAGCACCTCGTAGAGCGGATACCAGTGCCGATCGGTCATCGGCGGATCGGTCCAGTAGCCGCCGGAGGGATCGGGATTGAGGTTGACGCCGACGAAGCCGAGTTCGGTGACGATGCGCCGGAGCTCAGGGATGCAGTTCTTCGGAGGCGCGCCCGGATGCTGCGGCAACTGGCCGACCGCCGCGAAATTTTCCGGCAGCAGTTCGCAGATGCGGTAGATCAGGTCGTTGGACATGGCCGACCACTGCATGCTGACCGCTTCCGTGCCGACGTGATGGGCCATGCCGGCCGCGCGCGGCGAGAAGATGGTGAGGTCGCTGCCGCGTTCCTGCTGGAACTTCAACTGCGGCTGAACCGACTGCACCAGCATCTCGTCGGTGATGCCGAGATCGGTGCTGGTCGGACGGCGCATCGGATCGGCAAGGCCGGCAAGCTGCTTGTCACGGAATTGCTGGAGCACCATAGGCTCGGTCGTATAGTGCCCGTGGATATCGATGATCATGTGGGAAGTCCTTGGGTTCGCGGAAGCGGACGGCGGCTCAGGCTCACATCCGGTAGAAAAGCTCGTCCACCGTGTAGACGCGCGGTGTGATCAGCTGTTCGGCGGAATAGTCGAAGGCGAGCTGCAGCGAGGCGCGGTTGGCTTCCAGGCCGTAAGCCGGCGGCGGCTCGGCGCCGTCGTCGGCGACCGCGACGCGGCGTGCCTCCTCGAAGAGTTCCATCAGTTCGCCCGCCAGCCACGGATGCTCGGCAAGAAGCGCGTTGCGCACCGTCAGCACATGGTTGATCGGCGAAATGCCGGTCTTCTCGATCCAGGCCTTGGCGACGTTTTCCGCGTCGGCGATCACCGGGCGGATGCCGGACGGATCGACCTCGCGCTCGCCCATGATGGCGGAGAGTTCGCCGGCCATCATCAGCGGCCGCAGCGCCAGCGGCGACGTGTTGCGCACGGCGATGGCGGGGTCGTCGTATTCGGCCAGATGCGCGTCTTCCATCGTGACCCAGGTGATGCTGTTGAGGTCGACACCGTATTCGTGCTGCAGGAAGCCGCGGACCCAGACGCCGGAGGTCTGTGCATAGGCCCGGACCCCGACCTTCGTGCCCTGAAGGTCACGCGGACCGGCGATGGCAGAATCGTCGCGACAGACGAGGTTCGTGTGCGGCAGACGGCTCCAGAGCGGAATGGCGAGGCCGGTGATCGGCTTGCCGTAATGATGCGCCAGCAGATGCGTCACCACCGCCATTTCCGAGACGTCCAGCTCGTCGCCGCGCACCATCGTCCGGAACGCCTTCGGCAAGGGCTCGTATTCGCGAAATTCGAGGCGCACCCGGCTGGAGCTGACGCGGCCGTCCTTCAACGGCTTCGCGTGCGCGTGTTTCCCGACGGCAATGCGCAGGACCAATTGTTCGGCCATAGTCAATTTCCTCCCCCGAACGTATGGTTGTTCCTTTATGTGGAACGACGTTCTTCTGTAAGATAATACCGCAAAATGCCGATCGTCAATTCCGGCTGACGGATTTTTGCGGGGCCTGGGGGGAGGAAAAGGCCGGCATTCAGATCAAGCCGCTGTAACTCAACGTAAAATAACCGAGGCCGACGACACCCAGAATCGGGTAGGGGCCGATCTTGGTTTTCAGGAGAAGCCCGGTCGCCACCAATGTCGTGGCCGCTTCCTTCCAGGTGAAGGCGGCGGACTGGATGACGGTGAAGGCGCCGGCGAAGATCAGGCCGACGGCGACGGGCGCCAAGCCCTTTTCCACGGCGATGGCCCAGGCGGCTTCCCGGTGGCGATGCCAGAAGCTGCCGAACAGGCAGACGACCGCCGAGGACGGCAGGAAGATCGCAAGCGTTGCGGCAAGCGCGCCCAACAGACCGCCGAGATGCCAGCCGATCAGCGAGACGATCAGCGTGCCGGGGCCGGGCGCGGAACGCGAGATCGCATAGAAATCGGTAAAGGCCGGCGCGCTGAGGAAGTGCTGTACATCCACGACCTGGTGCTGCAGCCCGGCGACGATCGACTGTCCGCCGCCGAAGGACACCAGCGACAGCGGAACGCAGATCTGGATGAGTCGGAGGAGCCGGTTGTCATCCATGAGTGGAACCTCGCTTTCCGTAGAAGGCAAAAAAGACGCTGAGCGGAATGGCGACGATCACGACCGGGATCAGGGGCGCATGAAAGGGACCGACGGCGAGGAAGACGCCGACGGCGGTCAGGACCGGCAGAGGCACCCGCTGCAGCCGGCGCGACGTCTTGATTCCCATCGTCAGCGTGGAGGCGATACCGACGCAGGCGAGGCCCTGCAGCACGGCGTGCGTTTCGCTGTAGCCGGCGAGCTTCTGGTAACAGAGGAACATCAGCAGGATGACCACCAGCGCCGGCGCGAGCATTCCGCAGAATGCGACGGAGGCTCCCACCACGCCGCGCAGCTTCAGCCCGATATAGACCGCAAGATTGACCGGATTGGCGCCCGGCAGAATCTGCGCGACGGTGAGCGTGTTCATGAACGCTTCCTCGTCGAGCCATTGCCGGCGCTCGACGATCTCGCGATGCGTCCAGCCCGCCATGCCGCCGCCGAAGGAGGACAGTCCGAGCCGGAGGAAGGAGAACAGCAGTTCGCCAAGGGTAACCCGAGGCGGGGCGGAAAGTACCGGCTTTTCGGTGATGATTTTGTCCATGTAGTCCCCAGGGAAGCTGGTTTCGGCTGCCTTCGGCCCGCCTATCCGCTTCTTCGTTTGAGTGAAAATGCTCGCATCTTTTCGGTGCGTTGCCAGCCTGGGAAATGCTACGCAGGACGGCGGTTATGTCCACGCCATTTCCTCTTAGCCCCGCAGTAAGAAAAATTTACTTTGCTTCGGTCTGCGGCGAAGAAAATGCGCCGAGGCGCTCGTCTCGTCCGACTTTTGGTTGCCTGTATCCGCATTCCTGCCCGCAGCGCGCGATCTGCGGCGCTTCGCCGGATGTCGGAAAATTCAATGACAAAAATCAAATTGTCCGGCTGAAAAATCAAAAAAATTAGTCGCATATCGGGGAGGGCAGGTCGTTTTCGACCGCAAAAATCGCGCCGTGAAGCGGCTCCAGCCAGCTAGAAAACTATTCACCTAAGCATAATTTTTTGCTGTGGACATGATTCAAACCTATGATCCAAATGCCGGCGAGCGTCGGGGGATCTGCTCGATATGCGCAAATTTTTGGGGCAAAAACGCTGTTTTTGCACGCGGGGCCGGTGTCTCTGCCGCTCCGGTTACGGGAGGATCGGAACTAGAAATGATTGAGACTATGTTCGGAGCGCTTTACGGTCTCGTAAGCTCTCCACACATTATGGGTCTCATGCTGATCGCAGTCTTTTTCGGACTGCTGGTTGGCGTGACGCCGGGAATCGGCGGCAAGCTGTCGATCGCCATGGCGATTCCCTTCGTTTATGGCATGGATACGGTTTCGGGCTGCGTCTTCCTGTTGACGATGCACGCCGTCAACGGCACCAGCGGCCAGATTTCCAGCATCATGTTCGGCATTCCCGGCGACGGCGACGACGCGGCGACCACGCTTGACGGCTATCCGCTCGCCAAGCAGGGGCAGGCGGCGCGCGCGCTCGGCGCCAGCATCACCGCCTCCGGCGTCGGCGGCATTATCGGCGCCATCGTCTTTGCGGTGATGATCCCGGTTCTCGAGCCCGTCATCATGATGTTCAGCCCGGCCGAGTTCTTCCTGATCGCGCTTCTCGGCATCAGCTTCATCGCGTTTCTTTCGAGCGGCAACAAGATCGTCAAGGGCCTGATCGTCGGCTTTTACGGCCTGATGCTGTCGACGGTCGGCATGGACCCGATCACCGGCACGCCGCGCTACGCGGGCGACATGCTGTTCATGTGGGACGGCGTGAGCCTCGTGACCGCCGTGCTTGCCATGTTCGCGGTGCCGGAGATGATCTCGCTCAGCACCAAGGGCGGCTCGATCTCGGCCGTTGCGATGGACAAGGGCTTCTCCTACAAGCAGCTGCTTTCCGGCGTCATGGAAGTGCCGCGCAACTGGTGGCTCGTCCTTCGCACCTCGGTCATCGGGGCGATCATCGGCATGATTCCCGGCCTCGGCGGCTCGACGGCGGCGTGGCTCTGCTATGGCCACGCGGTGCAAAGCTCCAAGCATCCGGAACGGTTCGGCAAGGGTGCGATCGAGGGCGTCATCGCGCCGGAAACGGCCAGCAACGGCAAGGAAGGCGGCTCGCTGCTTCCGACCCTGTTCTTCGGCATTCCCGGCAGCTCCGGCATGGCCGTCCTGCTCGGCGCCTTCCTCATCCTCGGCGTTCAGCCGGGCGCGACGATGGTCACCAAGCATCTCGATCTGGTCTGGACGCTGATCTGGGCGCTGGTCGTCGGCAACCTCATCGCCGTCTGCTGGCTGCTGGTCATCTGTCGCTGGGTTGCGGTGCTGACCTTCGTCGATGGGCGCGTTATCGTGCCGTTCATTCTGGTCTTCGTGTCGCTCGGCTGCTTCGTCAGCGACTTCCAGTGGCAGAACCTCATCGTCCTGGTCGTGTTCAGCGCCATCGGCTACGGGTTCCTGCGCGCCGACTGGCCGAGGGCGCCCTTCGTCATCGGCCTGGTTCTCGGCGGCAAGGCGGAAGCGTCCCTTCATCAGGCGGTTCAGCTCTGGGGCTTCCAGTTCTTCCTGCGTCCGATATCGATGGTGCTGATCGCGATGATCGTCGGCCTGATGGGTTATGCCTTCTATAAGAACTTCGGTCCGGCTCGTCGCCAGACCCCTGTGGAGACCAGCCGATGACCGCTAAAAACATCAGCTTCAGCACGCTTGTCACCATCGTCATGCTTCTGATCTTCGCGACCATGGTGTGGATGTCCTTAAGCTTTCCCGTCAAGGCGCGGCTAATGCCGATGATCGTCGGCATTCCCGGCATGGCGTTCTGCCTCATCCAGCTCGGCATCGACCTGTTCTCGGGAGCGAAGGCCGGCCCGCATAAGGCGCATCATCATGTGCCGGCCGAGGCGCCTGCCGCGGCCGCCAATCTGGAGGTACTGGAGGCGGAGGAGGAACTGCCGGAGTTCGGACCGCATACGGTCCGGCAGGAAACGGTCATGTGGGGCTACTTCGTATCCTTCATCGCGGCGATCCTGCTCTTCGGTTTCTACATCAGCGTTCCGATCATGCTGGCGGCGAGCCTGCGCACGCAGGCGGGCAAAAGCTGGAAATTCTCGCTTCTGCTCGCAGTCATTGCGACGGCCGCCCTCTACCTGATGTTCGGCAGGTTCCTCGGTATCCAGCTTCACGAGGGTTTCGTGACGACCTGGCTGATACGTCGCTTCGAACCGGGAGCGGTGTGAACTACCTCCGGGTCCGGTCGTCCGGGCCCGGAAAGACCAACGGGTGGGGCCCGGAGGGAAGGCCGGCAGGCCTTGAGCATTCTTAATCATTCAACGGGAGGATTGTACTTGACTATGAAATTGCTTCAGATGGCGGCGATCGGCATCGCCGCCCTTACGACGGTCTGCACGAGCCAGCTTTTCGCGCAGGAAGGACCGGACTTCTATAAGGGCAAGACCGTCAACTATGTCGTGGCCACGGCTCCGGGCGGCGGCTACGACACGAACGGTCGTCTTGTCGCGCAGTTCATGCAGAAGCATCTGCCGGGCTCGACCTTCGTCGTTCAGAACATGCCGGGCGCCGGCCACCTGATCGGCGCGAACTTCATCTACGCCTCCGATGCGGACGGCCTGACGCTCGGCACCTTCAATACGGGCCTGGTCTACGGTCAGCTCGCCGGCAATCCGGGCATCAAGTTCGACCTGACGAAAATGTCCTGGATCGGCAGCCTGTCGTCGGACCCGCGCGTCATCGTCGTCGCCAAGGACTCCGGCCTCAACAGCTACGAGGACCTGAAGAACCTCAAGGAGCCGATCAAGTTTGCGGCGGCCGGCGTCGGCAGCGCCTCGATGGTCGAAACCTCCATGCTGGTCAAGGCGCTCGGACTGAAGATCGAGATCGTTTCCGGCTATAACGGCAGCGACGACCAGCTCGCCATGCGCCGCGGCGAAGTGCAGGGCATCATCGCCTCGCGCTCCACCTTCCAGCCCTTCGTCGATGCCGGCAACGGCAAGATGATCGCCCAGATCGGCGGCTCGGAAACCGACGTTCCGCAACTGTCGTCGCTCGTCGACAACGCCGATGCCAAGAAGGTTATCGCGCTGGTCGAATCCCAGAGCGATATCTCCCGTCTGACCGTCGCGCCCCCGGATATGCCGGCCGAGCGGCTGAAGACGCTGCGCGACGCCTACGTGGCCGCCACGTCCGATCCGGAATTCCTCGCCAAGGCCAAGGAACTTGGCCTGCCGGTCGATCCCAAGGTGGGCGACAAGGTCGGCGACCTGGTGAAGAACGCGATGAACCAGAATCCGGAAATCATCGACTTCCTGAAGTCGGCACTGACGGACAAATAATCGGACCGTTCAGGTCCCTGCCGGGTGCCGGAAGCGGCGCCCGGCTTTTCTGCCTTTTCCGAAACGACAGATAGTGAGGTAGCATGTCCCAGAACGAGCAAAATTCGCCAATGGCCGAACCGGTTGCGGTTCCCGATCCCAACAACAAGAAGTTCCTGGTGGACCCTTACCGCGACTGGTCGAACGGCGAGGGCATTCCCGTCCATTTCGACTACGGACATGACCTTCTGGCGCTGGAGACCGGCGCGTGGGATCGTTATGACGCGCGCGGCTGCTTTGCCCACACCGTCGGCATGGGCGACTTCATGGCCAACTACGTCATCGAAGTGCTGCCGGGCAAGAAGACGCGGCCGGTCAAGCATCTTTACGAAGCCTTCTTCTACGTTCTGTCGGGATACGGCTCGACGACGGTGTGGCTGCCGAACGGCGAGACCCGCACCTTCGAATGGGGTCCGAAGGCGCTGTTCGCCATTCCGCTGAACTGCGAATACCAGTTCCACAACGGCTCGGGTCAGGAGACCGTCCGGCTGTCGTGCACCAACGACGCGCCGCTGACGATCAACCTCTACCACAATCTCGATTTCGTCTTCGCCAACACCTTCTCCTTCGCCGACCGCCTGGGCGGCACGAAGTATTTCGAAGGCGACGGCGCCCTCTACACCTACGGCGCGGAATCCGCTCGCAAGATCCAGAACGTCTGGGAAACCAACTTCGTCCACGACCTGACGAGCTTCAAGCTCTACGAATTCGAGGGACGCGGCAAGGGCTCGCTCAACGTCAACTTCGTGCTCGCGGACGGAACGATGCATTCGCATGTCTCGCAGATGCCGGTCGGGCGCTACAAGAAGGCGCACCGCCACGCCGCCGGCACCCACGTCCATGCCGTCGACGGCGAAGGCTATTCGCTGATGTGGTATGAAGGCGACAGCGAGTTCAAGGAACTGCCATGGCGCCACGGCTTCATGTACACGCCGCCGTTCTGGATGTACCACCAGCACTTCAACACCTGCGGCCAGCCGGCCCGCTACGTCGCCTGCTCGCTCGGCAGCCGGCGCTATCCCTTCATCTCGCTGCGCCGCAAGAGCGCGGAAGGCGGCGGGGCGACCTCGGTCAAGGATGGCGGTCGCCAGATCGAGTACGAGGATCAGGATCCGCGCGTCCATCGCAAGTTCCTCGAGGAACTGCAGAAGACCGGCATTCCGTCCGCCATGGGCGACATCTTCGACGAACCCGCAGTTCTCGCCATTCCGAAGGAACAACTGACGGGCGTGATCCAAACGCCGATTCTCGCAGGTCCCGCAACCTGAAGATAGGTGTTTTGGAGGCGGGCGTCCCGTGCATCGCTGCGCGGGGCGCTCGTCTTTCCATCACCCGATGGATAGGATGGCCGGCTTGAGGCCGACGGACAGGCAGGAGGACGCACGCATGCACGATTTGGATCTGGACCACGAACACGACAACATGACCGACGAGGAGCGGCAGTCGATTTCCGACTGGCTCTGGCAGCAGGAGACGGTCGAGCTTCTGACGGTCGGCATCGATATCGGCAGTTCCACCTCGCATCTCCTGTTCGCGCGCGTCACGCTGCAGCGCGAAACCGAGGAGCTGTCCAGCCGCTTCGTCGTGATCGACCGCCAGATCGTCTGGCGTTCCCCCATCCTGCTGACGCCGTTTCTGCCGGACGGCACCATCGACGCGCATGAGCTTCGGCACTTCTTCCAGCACTGCTACCATGACGCCGGCTTCAAGCGCAGCGACATCGACACCGGCGCCGTCATTCTGACCGGCGAGGCGATCAAGCGGAAGAATGCCCGCGCCATCGACGAAATCTTCGCGACCGAATCCGGCCGCTTCGTGTGCGCCACCGCCGGGCACAAGCTCGAATGCATGCTGGCCGCGCACGGATCGGGCGCGACGGCGCTTTCGCAAAAACGAAAAGGGCGCGGCCTGCACGTCGATATCGGCGGCGGCACCACCAAGCTCGCTTTGATCGAGAATGGCGAGATCGTCAGCGTCGCGGCCTTCGCGGTCGGCGGGCGCCTTGTGGCGCAGGACAAGTTCGGCCAATGGACGCGCGTCGACGATTCCGCGCGAATGGTCGCGGAGGAACTGGGCCTTGCCACCGATCCCGAGACGCTTGCCGATCCGACGGTCCGCAAGGCGATCGTCAAGCGGCTCGCAGCCGTCGCCGTCGATGAAATCCTCGGTGCGCCGCTGGACGACCTCGGCCGCCGGCTGGAACTGACCGAGCCGCTGGACCGCAAGGGCACGCCGGACTACGTGACCTTCTCGGGCGGCGTTTCGGAATATATCTTCAATTACGAGCAGGCCGAGCACGGCGACATCGCGCGGATGCTGGCGCGCGAACTCGTCGAGCAACTGAAACCGCGCATCACCGTTCCGATCGTCGATGCCGGCCAGCGCATTCGCGCCACCGTGATCGGCGCCTCGCAGTTCACCGTGCAGGTGAGCGGCAAGACGGTCTACCGGAGCGGGCCGGAGGGGCTGCCTTCGCACAATATTCCCGTCATCCATCTGGGCGAGCCGGTCGCGACGGAGATCGACGTGCAGGCGGTGGCCGAGGCGTTCCGTTCCGGCGTCGACCGGCAGGATCGCGATATCTCAGAACCGCTTGCGCTCGCCTTTCAGTGGAGCGGCCCGCCGGAATACGAGCGCCTGCTGGCGATCGCAAAGGCCATCAAGCTTGCCGTGGCTCCCGAGGGGCGGCGCGAGAAGCTCTTGGTGCTGATGATCGACGGCGATATCGGCCAGACGCTGGGGCGCATCCTCGACCGCGAGCTGAGCCTCGGTCCCAACCTCATTTCCATCGACGGCGTCCAGCTCAAGGATCTCGATTTCGTCGATCTCGGCGAGTTCATCGACCCGCCGGGCGTCATTCCGGTGGTCATCAAGTCGCTGCTGTTTTCGTAAACGACGGAAAGACTGTGTTGCCGGAATGGTTCTACCGGCGCGTTGATTTGCTGAGGCGCGCGCTGTAGTTTCAGTGAGAGAAGAATGGCGTTCCCTATAACGGAACGTCATTGGTTCATATTTCAAGGGAGGGACGGTGCGATTGCGATCGCCCGACCGTTTTTAAGAGGAGTATCGATATGCATCAGGATCCACTTGGCGGCGGCACCGGCACGCACTGGCATGAGCCGGCGGGTACGAAGAAGGCCGGCTTCGGCGAGTTCAAGAAGCAGCCGACCCCGTACGACCGTTTCATGGAAGAGGAAGGCATTCCGGTTTTCCGCGACCTCGGCGTTTCGAGCGTGAAGAACCTGCCGCTTCAGCCCTGGAAGCGCACGGGCGGCCGCGGCACCTACATCCAGCTCTACGGCACCGAGACCAAGTGGGGTTGCCATCTCGTCGAGGTTCCGGCCGCCGGCGCGCTGAACCCTGAAAAGCATATGTACGAGGAAATCTACATCGTCGTCGAAGGCCGCGGCTCCACGGAAGTCTGGCTCGACGGCGAGAGCAAGAAGCACGTCTTCGAATGGCAGGAGGGCTCGATGTTCTCGATCCCGATGAACGCCATGCACCGCATCGTCAACGCCACCAACAGCCCGGCGCTGCTGCTCGGCGGCACGACGGCTCCGAACGTCCTGAACCAGATCCAGAACGTCGATGCCGTCTTCAACAATCCTTACCTCTTCCGCGACCGTTTCTCCGGCGCCGACGACTTCTACAAGTATCGCGAAGAGATCGAGCCCGATCCGGTGCGCGGCCTTGCCATGCGCCGCACCAACTTCATGCCGGACGCGGTCAACTGCGAGCTGCCGCTCGACAACCGCCGTTCGCCGGGCTACCGCCGCGTCGAACCGTTCATGACCAACAACGCCTTCTACTACTGGATCGGCCAGCATGAGAACGGCCGCTACTCCAAGGCGCACGCCCATACCTCGGCGGCGATCCTGATCTGCCTCAAGGGCGAAGGCTACACCTACACCTGGCCGGAGGAATACGGCGTCAATCCGTGGAAGAACGGCCATGCCGACAAGGTTCGCCGTCTCGACTACGGTCCGTACGGCATGGTGACGGCTGCTCCCGGCGGCGCGCGCTGGTACCACCAGCACTTCAGCGTTTCCAAGGAGCCCTTCCGCCTCATGGCCTGGTTCGGTCCGCACAATCCGGGCCGCGATCCGGGTGCGCCGGGCGAGAAGCACACCGACTACACGGCAATCGACGTGAACGAGGGCGGCACGGCGATCCCCTACTGGATGGAAGACCCGTATATCCGCAACGAGTACGAGGCGCATCTGAAGCGCAACGGCGTCGAGTGCCGCATGAAGCCGGAATGGTATGAGACCCCGGCCGACACGACCAAGAAAATGTCGACGGTCGTCTGATCGCCATGCTGGACGACGAAGAAGAGCAGGGCGGCCGCGTATTCTTTTCGAATATCGGCCGCAGCATGGAGTTGGAAGATGAGATTCGGCTGACCAGCGTCGGCATCGATATCGGTTCGTCGACGTCTCATCTTGCCTTCTCCCGTATTGTCCTGGAACGGCTGGACACGCGTTACATGGTGGTGGAGCGTACGCTCCTCCACCAGTCGGACGTGCGTCTTACGCCCTATCGCGGCACGGACGAGATCGACGGCGACGCGTTGGCGGCCTTCATCGCCGAGCAATATGCCGCCGCGGGGCTGACGCCGGAGGCGATCGATACCGGAGCGCTGATCCTGACGGGTGTGGCGGTGCGCCGCTCGAATGCCCGGACGATCGGCGAGATATTCTCCGAACAGACCGGCAAGTTCGTCGTGGTCAGCGCCGGCGACGGGCTGGAAACGACGCTTGCCGCCTTCGGCTCCGGCGCCGTGGCACGGTCGGGAAAGACCGGCGAGACGGTGCTCAACGTCGATATCGGCGGCGGCACGTCCAAGCTCGCCGTCTGCGCCAACGGCGCCATCCGCAACATTTCGGCGATCGACATCGGCGCCCGCATCGTTGCCTTCGATGCCGAGCGCAAGATTACTCGTATCGAGGAGGCGGGCCGTTACTTCGCCTCGCGCGTCGGCGTTACGCTTGAAATCGGGGCGACCCTTTCCGAGGCGGACGCCCGCAAGCTTGTCGGCTGCATGGTCGATCAGCTTTTCGAGGCGATGGCAGGCGGCGCGATGAGTGAGGAGACGGCGGGCCTGCACCGGCTGCCGCCTTTGCCGGCGGCGGAACTGCCCGACGTCGTGACGATTTCCGGCGGCGTTTCGGAATTCCTCTATGGCGATGCCAACTCCGAATTCACCGATCTCGGGCCGCTTCTCGCAGCAACGCTGCGCGAGCGTCTGGCGTCTTGGGGGCCCCGTCTGGAAAAGCCGGAGCAGGGCATCCGCGCCACCGTCGTCGGGGCATCGCAATATACCGTGCAGGTGAGCGGCAGCACGATCTTCGTGCATCCGCTTTCGCTTCTGCCGGTGCGCAACGTCCCGGTCATCAAGCCGGCCATCGCCTTCGAGGAGGAGATCGATCCGGCCGATGTGGCTGCGAGGATTCGCGATGCGCTCGGCAGGCTCGACCTCGTGGAGGGCGAAAGCCCGGTGGCGCTCTGCTACGACTGGGAAGGCTCGGCGAGCTATCGCCGTCTCGACGGCTTCTGCCGCGGCGTGGCCGAAGGGCTGTCGGCGCTTCTGGCCGCCGGTCATCCGCTGATCCTTGTCGGCAACGGCGACGTCGGCGGCCTCGTCGGTATGCATTGCAAGCTCGAGACGGGTATCCCCCACCTGGTGTCCATCGACGGGATCAAGCTCGAGGAGTTCGATTTCATCGATATCGGCGCGATGCTGGAAACCTCGGGCGCCGTGCCCGTCGTCATCAAGTCCCTGGTTTTCCCGAACGCGAGCCTCGGCCGCGCAGAAGCGGCCACCTAAGGACGCTGAAGCACGATCCCGAAAGCGTGCGGCGGTTTCGGGATCGTGCGAAATCAAGGAGCCGGCGGCCGCTTCGAAGCGGCTGCCGGGCGATTTTCCCTCCCTATCCGACGAAAATGAACGTAGTGCTCGATTCCGGGACTACGTGCCTACTCCACGACCGCAGTGCGGCCTTATGCTCGTCCCGGCTCAGCCTGACGGCAGTTTGTGGAGGCCATGGATGTTGGAAGCGCCGAACTGGTACGCGCGTAAATACAACTCCGTCGTTGCCCGCACCCGCGAAGCCGATCCCGATGCGGAATTTCATATCCGGCAGATCGGCGCACAATCCCATGCGTCACGCCTGGCGACCGTCGATTACGGCGACGCCTATGTCCTCGATCTGCGAGACAAGGGCGGCATCGCGATGTCCGGCGCGATCACGGACGATGCGTTGACAGCGGTTTTCTTCTGGGGCGAGGGCGCCACCTTCAACGGCGAGCGCAGCGAGATACCGCGGTTGCGGCTCGTCGGCCCCGGAACGGAATTCAAGCTGGAAATGCCCGGCAGCTATCGCCTCATGCGGATCGGCCTGCGCGGCTCCGCGCTCGATTCATTGCGAGCGGCATCCCGCCCGGACCGGCGGGGCTTTCTGACGTCCGGCGTGCGCGAACAGCACCTCGCCCGAGGCGCGGAAGTGGAGCTTCAGCAAAAGCTGCTGCGGACCGTCGGTTTCGCGGAAGTCGCCGCGCAGCGCGGCTGCGACCTCACCGCCGGCCTGGCGGTCGCGGCGAGCGAGGCAGGCACCGCGCTCGCGCGGATGCTCGCCGGCGCGGAAGAGATGCCCGCCCGCTACCTCGGCACCAGTGACCGGCGCGGCATCGTCGATGCGACGCTCGCGATCTTCGATGCAAGGCCGCATGCGCCGGTTTCGGTCAGCGCCGTCTGCGAGGTGCTCGGCATCAGCGAGCGGACGCTGGAGCGCGCCTTTCAGGAATGTTTGGGACGAAACCCCCGAGCCTATGAGCGGGAGCGGCGGTTGCGGGCGGCGCACGGCCTCATCCTGATGGAGGGCGATCGCCTGTCGATCACCGACATCGCCATGAGCTTCGGCTTCTGGCATCTCGGCCGCTTCTCCGGGGCCTATGCCGCGCTCTTCGGATGCTCGCCCCGCGAGACGCGGCGGCGCTTCTGGGCGCGTGCGCCGGAGGACTGGCAGACCGCAGGCAATCCCACCATGTCGGAAAGTGGATAGAGATTGGCCGGCCCCTGGCGCATTCCGGTCGGGCACCGTGTCGGCGTGATTTGTTCGAGAAAGCGTCGGCTCCCCGGTGTGCCCGTAAGATCGGCGCCCGCCAGATAGGAAGCATCATGGACGCAAGGGTCTGCCCGAGCGGCATTCTCAGCGATCCCTTCGCCGACCAGCCCCTGCGCTGCGCGATCGACACGAACACCTCTTCGGTGCCCGCCCCAGCGCAATTCGACTTCTATCGTTCCTGGTTCGCCGGGGTGGTGGAGTTTCAGCGTCTTCGCGCCGAAGGCCCGTCATTCCCGGCCCGCCATCAGGTGTGGCAGCTCGGGGATCTGGCATTGGGCGCCATCGGCGTCCCCGGCGCCGGCCATGACCTTCGCTGGAAGCATCTCAAACGGCCGCTCCTCGATCACTGGATGCTGTCCGTGCCGCTCTTACGGTCTCCCGCAGGCGCTGAGGCTCCCGGCAAAAGCCCGGTCCAGATGAAATGCCTGGAGCTGCCCCACACGGCAGTCAGCGGCGACGACAGGCTCATAACCATGTTTCTGCCCCGGACATGGCCCGCGACCCGGTCGTCGCGGATCGAGACCGGCGATGTCGCGCTGGGTTTCCTGGCAAGCTATGCGACCCTGCTCTACCGCTCACTTCCCCAGTTGCGGCAGGCGGATATTCCGCATGTCGTGACGGCGACGGCCAATCTTTGCGCGGCCGTCCTCGCTTCCCGCGAGGATCATGTCGCCGCCGCGCAAGGGCCGATCAAGGCCGTCGCCGCCACGCGCATCGCCCGGATCATCGCCGAAAGGCTCGCCGATTGCGACCTGACGCCGGATACGCTCTGCCGCGCGGCAGGCGTCTCGCGCTCGCATCTCTACCGCATCTTCGAGCCTGCGGGCGGGGTCTCCAACTATATCCGCCGTCGGCGGCTGCTGAGGGCGCGCGACGCGCTGGCGGACAGCGCCGACAGGCGGACGGTCTCCAGCATCGCCGCCGAATGGAGCTTTACCGACGCCTCCACCTTCAGCCGCATGTTCAAATCCGAGTTCGGCATCTCGCCGAAGGAGGCGCGCGAACTCGGGTGGCAAGGCGTCAGGCATTCCTCGTGGCTGAGCATCGATCAGCCGCATGGCGAGGACTGTAGCCTCAGCAACCTTCTTATCAACAATTCCCTGGGGCTCTCCCTTTCCCCCAAGCAATGAGCTGTTCATGCAAGGTTTGGCGCAAACGGTCGATGGAAAGGGCGAAGCAGGAGCCGAAAGGCCTCTAAGATGCGCGGTCGACATCAACACCTCAGGCGCGCCTCCGGCCGAACAGTTCGATCTCTTCCGAAGCTGGCACGACGACATCGCCGACGTCGAACTGCTTCGGGACAGGTTCGACGCATTTCCCGCGCGCGAGCGGGTCTGGCAGTTGGGCGACCTCGTGCTGGCCTCGGTGGAATATCCCGGAACCCGCTATCGCCGCCGCTGGAGCAGCAAGAAGCACCCGGTCTTCGACCATTGGCTTCTTTCCATTCGGCGCACCATTTCCCCGGACGGCACATTGCAAACGGGGCAATTGCGCTGGCAGTGCCTTGCGGCGGCGCATCAGGACCAAAGCGAGGACGACGGAGTCCTTTGTCTCTTTCTCCCGCGCGATTTCGCCTTCTCGCAGCCCTTTACGCTCGATATCCGGCCGGAAATGGCGGCATTCGTCGTCGACTATATGCTCCTGCTGCATGGTTCCCTTCCGGACCGCAGGGAAGAGGACGTGCCCCACATCGCGGCGGCGACCGCCAGCCTGCTGACGGCCTGCATCGCGCCGTCGCGCAACCACCTCATCGAAGCGCAGGGAACGATCGATGCGGTCCTCATGGCCCGCGCCTACAAGCTCATTGCCGCAAGGCTCGGCGACCGGAACCTGACGCCGGAAAAAATCAGCCGGGCGCTCAGGATTTCCCGCGCCCGGCTCTATCGGATTTTCGAGCCGGTCGGCGGCGTCTCCAACTATATAAGGCGCGAGCGGCTGCTGAAAACGTGGGATGCGCTGTGCGACAGCGCCGATGCAAGCCCGATCTACAGCATCGCCGAAAAATGGGGTTTCATGGACCCTTCGACCTATAGCCGGACCTTCAGGAAGGAGTTCGGAATGTCCCCCAAGGACGCACGCGCGGCCGGCTGGCTCGGCATGGGTGTTGCATCCTCCGTGGAGAGGCCGAGCGACGACGCAGCCTCCCTCAGCGGCCTTCTGATGTCACGGACGCTGTCCGCTAGAGAACGATGACGCGGGTACCGTTGCGAACCGACCCGTAAAGCTCGAAAACGTGCTCGTTCAGCATCCGGATGCAGCCGGACGAGGCGGCTTTGCCGATGCTCCATGGCTCATTGGTGCCGTGGATGCGATAGAGCGTGTCCTGGCCGTTGCGGTAGAGGTAGAGCGCCCGCGCGCCGAGCGGATTGCTCGGGCCGCCCGAGACGCGCTGCGGCAGGCTCGGATTGCGGCGGCGCATGTTGGCGGTGGGCGTCCAGCTCGGCCATTTGGCCCGTCGTCCGACGACGGCCTCGCCGGTCCATCTCTGGCCGTCACGGCCGACGGCGATCCCGAAGCGGATCGCCCTGCCACCCTCCTCGACGTAATAGAGGAAGCGCTCGCGCTTATCGATGAGAATCGTTCCGGGCACTTCCGGGCCCGAATAGGCGACGACCTGCCGGCGGAACTGCTGGGGAATACGGTTCTTGTCGATGAGGGGAATGTCGAACGGCTCGTCGGGAATTCTCCCGATATACCACCGCTCCGACGCTTCCGCGCGGCCGAATAGCGCCAGAAAGGATATGCCTCCGACGATCAACGACCGTCTATCCAAAGAAACTGCCAAATGAATCTCCCGAGTATCGTGAACCCCGACGAATCCTCAACCAGCCTAAACCGGCGGCGGATTTTGAGAATATGCAAAGAATCCAGAATATGTATCCGGCGTACTTTTCAGAAGCGCCGAAGCTCAGTCTTCGATCACCTCGATCACCGGCCGGCCGGTGAGCGTCAGCCGCAGGCGGCCGCGGTCGGCGCGTTCCAGCTTGATCGGCCCGGCCTTCTCCTCCAGCCGCCGGCGCAAAAGGATCAGCCGGGTCTCCAGATTGTCCTTGAAATCCGGCAGTTGCAGGCGCCGGTCGCGGCGGATTTCGCGATTGAGGAAATCCTGCTTGCCGCTGCGCGCATAGTCCTCCAGAAAATGCAGCAGCAGCCGTCCCGGCACGCCGCGGATCAGGTATTCGTCGTCGACGAACAGCGATCCGTCGCGCTGGTAGAAGCGCACGGCGACCTGCCGGCCGGTGGGCTGGTCTTCGGCGGGTTGGTCGGCCTTGTCGCGCTGGCCGGTCTCGGCACGATCGCGTTCGCCGGACAGGAAGGAGAGGGCGGTCGCGAGGTGTGCGGCGATCACCGTCAGCGCCTCCTCGTCGCGGTGCCGGAAGGTGAAGCGTTCCGTCGATTCCAGGAAGAGCACGCCGACGAGCCTCGACTGCGCGACGAGCGGCAGGGCGATCTGGCTCAGCGGCTTTTCCAGCGCCGGCAGCGGGATGGGGGTGGCGTCCTCGACGCCGGCCATGGCCCGCACCGCCTGGATGTAACGCTGGCCGCGGCTGAAATCGGTGATCCGGACGCTGCGCCTGCGCTCGGCGGCGACCCCGATGATGCCGTTGCCGGCCGGCACCTCGGCGCCGAAGCCGAATTGCTCGTAGCCGCGGCTGGCGATCGTCGTCAGGCCGCCGCGTTCGCCGTCCGGTACCAGGATCATCGAATGGCAATAGCGGAAGATTTCGGCGAGCCCCTCCAGCGTCACGTCGAGCAGCGTTTCCGGCTCGGCACAGCCCGACATGCGCGCCGAAAGCTTGGCGACCTTGCCCATCAGGTCGGGCAACCCCAGCGGCTCGGGCGCGACGAGCGGATGGGCCGCCGGAACCGCCCGGCAGTCCTCCACCCGGTAAATGTCGACGGCGCGCAGCTTCATGATGCCGCTCATCCGGCTTTCGAGGATCGCCAGATGGACGGCGACCCGCTCGAAGGTCTCGCCCTGCGTTTCCGAGCGTTCGAAGACGAGGTCGAGCACATGTTGCTGGCCGCTGTAGCCGTCGACCACCATGACGGTCGCGAGCCCGTTGCGCGCCACGTTGGCGGCGGTCTTCGAGAAGAACTGGTTGGAGAGCGCGACGCGCGTCTCGTCGACATAATGCACATGCGACAGGTAGGAGATGTTGGGCATGCCGTCGGCGTCAGTGGTGGCGATGATGGAGGGGATGACCCCTTCGAAACTGTCGCGCAGCTGCTCGAGCGGGATCATGCCAGGCCTTCCGGCATCAGCCTGCGCCCGGCGCCCGGCCCCGGCGTCTGCTCGAAGATTTCCTGCGGTTCGATCGTCAGGCATATGAGTTCCTGATCGGACAGCGTGCTCGAAAGCTGCATGCGCGTGACGCCGAGCGCCAGCATCTGCGTGAGCTGCTGATTGACATAGGCCTCGCCCCGCGCCCGGCAGGCCGCATCCGCGGGGCGCGCATCCAGAATCCGGCCCTTGATCTGGCAGGCCTTGTAATCGGCCGCGCGCACGAAGGTCGTGGCGATCGGCCGCCCGACCTGCGCCTCTTCGACAGCCCTCGGCCACTGGCAGCGCGAGGCGAGAAACTGCAGGCTGCCGCTCTCGGGGTCGAAGCGCGCGCCGGAGCCGCGGCCGATCATCGGCCGGCCACTCGCATCGCGCGTCGCAAACAGCATCATGACCTGACCTTCTATGAATTCCGCGAGTTTAGGCCCCAGCAATGCTTTCCCCTCTGCAATGCGGCGATGATCGTATTTAGGATATTCTTAGCAAGCGTGGCAATCGCTTAGGATGCTTTTAGGAAGCTGCTCGCAGATGCCTCGGTTATCACCTCCTCATCGGAACGGCGCACAGGACGCGCCGGCTAAAGAGAGGAAAACCGATCATGAGCCATGAATTTTCGCTGACCAGCATTCCCGACCTCAACGGCCGCTACGACATTTATGGCGGCATCCACAAGGGCCTGCGCAAGGCCGGCTGCGAGCTGCTTGCGCGCCTCGGCACGGCCGACTTCCAGAATTCCGAGGAGACCGGCTTCCTGATGAGCGATCTGCGCGAATACCTGATGCTGGCGGCCTCCCACGTCAATCACGAAGATGACCATATCCATCAGGCGCTCGCCGCCAAGGGCGTCTCGACCGTCACGCTCGACGAGCAGCACGACGACCACCGCACCGCCTTCCGCGAGCTGGAAGGCCTGATCGCCGCCTGGGAAAAGGCCTGGCCGCTGCACAAGCCGGCCTGCGGGCGCAAGCTCTACCTCGCTTTCGCGGCCTATGTCGCCGACGACTTCGCGCATATGCACGAGGAGGAGACGGTGACCGGCCCGCTTCTGTGGAGCAACTTCACCGATGACGAGATGCTTGGCATCGAGATGCGCATCATCGCCTCGCTGCCGCCGGAAAAGAGCATGGCCTTCATGCGCCTCATGGTGCCGGCGATCAATCCGGCGGAGCGTGCCGCGCTGCTCGGCGGCATGAAGAAGAATGCCCCGCCTGAAATCTTCCAGGCGGTCATCGATTTTGCCGTTCGTCCGGGCCTTTCGGCCGGCGACTTCGCGCGGCTTGCCGGCGCGTTGCAACTGGCCGCCTGAGGCGGCAGGCAGCGGGCGGAGGAAAATCCGCCCGCTGCCGCTCTCATTTTCGGAGAAGAACCATGTGCAAACCGACTGGCGAGGCTGTCCTTCCGGCCGAATGTCCGCGCGGCGGCGATTGCAGCGGCTGCCTCATCCGCATGGCCACAGCGCCAGGCGAGGCGATCGGCGAACCGCTCGATGCGCCTGAACGTATGCAACCTCCCGCCCTCAATATTCCTCCCAGCGGCCGCCCGATCCGGATGCGGCCCGCCTTGCCGGCATTTTGACGAGCGCCGGGCCGGCCGATCTGGCCGTTGCTCCGCTCATGGAAACCGTCGAGCTTAGCTGGAAGTGTTTCACAAGCCCCGCGAGTTCCGTCGCCTCGGAGGACAGGCGTGCCGTCGCGGCGGAGGATTCTTCGGCCATGGCCGCATTTTGCTGGGTGATCGTATCGAGCTGCGATACGGTCGAGTTGATCGACGCAATCCCCGCCGCCTGCTCTTCAGCCGACTTCGCGATGGCGCGCATCAGTTCGTTGACCGAGCTGACCTGCGTGCCGATTTCCTGAAGGGCGCGGCCGGTCCGGTCCACCAGCGCGACACCCTTGGCCACGTCTTCCGACGATTGCCCGATCAGGACCTTGATTTCCTTCGCGGCACTTGCCGACCGTTGCGCCAGTTCGCGCACTTCCTGCGCGACGACCGCGAACCCCTTGCCCTGCTCGCCCGCCCGCGCCGCTTCCACGCCGGCATTCAGCGCCAGAAGGTTGGTCTGGAAGGCGATTTCATCGATGGTGCCGATGATCTGGGTCATGCGCTGCGAGGATTGCTCGATGTCGCTCATCGCCTGGATGGCTTCGCCGACGACGGTGCCGGATTGCTCGGCCTTGGCGGCGGAAGACGAGACGGCGGACTGCACCTCGATCGTGCGCGCCTGGGCCTGCGCCGAAACCGTGTTGATCTGCTCGAGTGCTGCCGCCGCCTCTTCGAGGGCGGCTGCCTGCTGCTCGGTTCTGCGCGCCATGTCGTTGGTGGCGGAGGCGATCTCGCCCGATTGCTCGGCGACCCTGCGGGTGGTGGCGCCGATATTGTTCATGGCCGTGTTCAGGCTGTCGACCGAGCTGTTGTAGTTTTCCTTGAGCGATGCGAACTCGGCGGCCAGCTCGTCGTTGAGCTTGGCGGTCAGGTCTCCGAGCGAAAGCTTTTCGAGTGCCGCGGCGAGCGCGTTCATGGCCTTGTCCTGCGCGAGGCGCTGCACTTCCCGCTCCGCTTCCGCCGCGCGCCGCTGCTCCGCCAGCGCGTCGAGATAGACCGAAATGGCGTAGTCCATATCGACAAGCGCGGCCTTGACGACGCAGCTCAGGTCGTTGGCGAGCTTCTTGCCGCGGCCTCGAAGGAAGTGGCCGCCGAGCTGCCGCTCGATGATCGCGCGAATGATGCCGTCCATCATCAGGGCATAGCCGCCGATATACCAGCGCGGCTCCAGGCCGAGCCGGGCATGGGTGTTGCCGACGGCGGTGACGGCATCGACATAGGTCGCGTCGAAGGTGCCGGAGGAAATCTTCGCCCAATGGCTGATCTGCCTGCCCTTGGCGTGGGTGACATGCGCGGCATTGTTGAAGAAGCGCCCCGTCTGCGGGTGCTTCGTCGCTTTTGCGTAGAACCGGTCGAGTGCCGGCCCGAGCGCGTTGTCGATGGTGCTCGCCAGCGCCTTCAGGTTGTCGATTTCCGCGGCGCCGAGATCGACGAAGTCCAGCCGCTCTTTCAGTGTTGTCGTTGCATCTGCTCGTACCATGTGACGTTTCCCAGTAGGAGCGGGACCAAACAATGGCAAAAGGATGCACAAGGTGGGCCGCGAATTGAAAGACATTCCCGGCGGACCTACCATCATGGATTGCAGTCGCTTCAGCGACGATCCGGTTTGCTAAAAATAGCAGCGCAACGTTAACGGCGAGTTAACCAAATGAACGCCGCCGGCGTCATCGATCGCGGCGACGGCCTTATGCCCCGCAAAGGTTGCTCGCGGATGAGAGCGTCCGGCATCGCAGCCTAACCCGCGCGGCCAGTGTCGTACCGGGCGCAAGCGCGACGAGCCCGCTGACGGACGGTTCCGAATGACCGTTTGGGCGATGCGTCATCGGCTCAAGGCAGAAGAAGCCATCTTCCGCTGACGGCGAGTAGATGACGATGTGACCGAAGCAGGGGTCCGCGTCCATCGAGATGGCGAGGCTATTTTCCGGAAATTCGATCCGCGCTTTCCCGTCCCAGCCGTCAAAGGTGTTGTTCAGCCAGCGCGCCGGCAGCTTGGTCCCCGCCGAAATATCGAAATCCGGCGGCAGCGGGCCGGCGCTGTCGGGCAGGTGGCGTTCCCGTTCCGACCAGTAGCGTTTGACGTTCGCAAGGATGCGGGTCGCCGGCGTCCGCGGAAAATAGGGGTGGAAGCCAAGTCCATAGGGAAGCGGTTTCGTCGCCTGATTGGTGACGGCAAGCGACAGGCTGAGACTGTCGTCGCCGATCTCGATGGTTTCCGTCGCCGCATAGGCAAAGGGGGAGGCGGCATCCGCCTCGTGCCGGTAGCAAAACACGATTGCCTGCGGCGTCCGTTCCCGGATCGCCCAGCGCCGAAGCCAGCCGTCGCCGTGCAGGACGAGCGGATCGGCGGCGTTCGGTGAGAGCGCGTAGTCCCGGCCATCGAAGCGGAAGGCATTGTTTTCGATGCGGTTGCCGAAGGGGACGAGCGGGAAGCAGGCTTCCGCGCCCAGCCCCTGCGATGCGAGCCCCGGCGAGGGCGTTGGCATGAGGATCGGCATACCGTGCCAGGAGGCGGAGAGAATGGCGCCGCCGAGCGGGCTCACATCTACCGTGAGACCGCCTTTCTGAAGACGGATGACATCCTCCGCCATCCTGTCAGCTACGCCGGCCGGCCGCGGCCGAACGCAGGTTGTCGAGGAGAACCGCGAGCAGCAGGATCAGGCCGCGCACGACATATTGGTAGAAGGCCTGGATGTTGAGGAGGTTCATGACGTTCTCGGCGATGCCCATGATCAGCACGCCGACGATGACGCCCGTCATGGCCGCGCGGCCGCCGGCGAGCGAGACGCCGCCGAGCACGCAGGCCGAGATGACGGAGAGTTCCAGTCCCGTCGCCGCATTCGGCTGGCCGGAGGTGATGCGCGATGCCAGCAGCACGCCGGCGACGGCGCAGACGAGGCCCTGAAGCGCGAAGATCCAGATCCGCATGTTGGAGACGTTGACGCCGGCAAGGCGCGAGGCTTCCGGGTTGCCGCCGATCGCCAGCGTGTTCTTTCCGAAGACCGTGCGGTTCAGCACGAAGCCGAAGATGACGAAGAAGACGGCCATCACCCAGATTGGCGTCGGCACGCCGAGGAACTTCGACAGCGCGAGTTGGTAGAAGCCCGGATCGTTGATGCCGACGGCGCGGCCATCCGAGGCGATCAGCGCGAAACCGCGGACGATCTGCATGGTCGCGAGCGTGGTGATCAGCGCATTGATGCGGAAGCGGGCGATGACGACGCCGTTGATGAGGCCGACGGCGCCGCCGCAGAGAAGGGCCGCGAGAAGGCCGATGACGATCGAGCCCGATGCGTTCGAGGCCATGACGGCGATCATGCCGGAAAAGGCGACGGTCGAGCCGACCGAAAGGTCGAAATCGCGGGAGGCGAGGCAGAACATCATCGTGCAGGCGACGATGCCGATGGTGACGACCGATTGCAGCAGGCCGAGCATGTTGCGCTCGGTCAGGAAGTTCGGAACCGTCAGCGCGACGATGGCGAAGGCGACGGCGAAGATGACGACGAGGCCCTGCTCGCCGAGGAGGAGTTTTTTCAAGGACGTCATCGGGACTGGACCTGCTGATTGGAAAGTTCACTGGCGTTCGCCACGTCGGGAAGGGCGGCGGCGAGGATGCGGCGCTCGTCGAAATCGGCGCGCTCGAAATCGGCCGCCACCTTGCCCTCGCACATGACCATGATGCGGTCGGTGATGCCCATCACCTCCGGCAATTCGCTGGAAATGACGACGATCGCCATGCCCTGGCCGGCGAGTTCATAAAGGATTTCGTAGATTTCCGACTTCGCGCCGACGTCGATGCCGCGCGTCGGCTCGTCGATGATGAGGACCTTCACCCCCTGCTCGGACAGCCAGCGACCGAGGATGACCTTCTGCTGGTTGCCGCCGGAGAGGTTGACGATGTCCTGCTTGCGCGAGGGCGTGCGCACGCGCAGCCTGGCGATGAAGCGCTCGGCCAGCTCCGCCTCCTTCTTCGGCTGGAGAATGCCGAAGGGGGAGAAATGGCGGCGCGAGGAGATCGCCATGTTTTCCTCGATGTTGCGGCCCTGGACGATGCCGTCGAACTTGCGGTCCTCCGGGCAGAGCACGATGCCGGCGCGGATCGACTGCGGCGGGCTGTCCGGCGCGACGATACCGCCATCGACGCTCACCGTGCCCTGCGATCGCCTGTCCGCCCCATAGACGAGGCGCGCCATTTCGCTGCGGCCGGCGCCGATGAGGCCGAAAAAGCCGAGGATTTCCCCCTGGCGGACGGAGAAGCTGATCGGCGTCGGCAGCTTGCGGCCCGAGAGGCCCTTCGCCTCCAGCCGCGCCGCGCCGTGTTCGCGGGGGCGAAAACCCCAGATGTTGGAAATCTCGCGGCCGACCATTTCGGCGATGACCTGTTCGCGCGTCACCTCGGCAATGACGGGGTGATGGGCGGCAAGCTTGCCGTCGCGCAGCACAGTCAGGCTGTCGCAGAGCCGGAAAATCTCATCCAGGCGATGCGAGACGTAGAGGATGACCTTGCCCTGCGCGCGCAGGCGGTCGATCAGCCGGAAGAGGATTTCGCTTTCGCGCGAGGAAAGCGAGGAGGTTGGCTCGTCGAGCGCGATGACGCGCGCGTCCGCCATCACCGCCTTGGCAATCTCGACCATCTGCCGTTCGCCGATGGAGAGGGAGGCGACCTTGGCGGCGGGATCGATATCGATGCCGATTTCCGCCAGCTTCTCCCGCACTACGCCGACGAGGCGCGCGCGGTCGATGACGCCGGCCTTGCCGGGGAAGCGGCCGAGCCACAGGTTTTCGGCGACCGTCAGTTCCGGCACGAGTTGAAGCTCCTGATGGATGACGATCACACCCGCCTCGAAGGCATCGCGTACGGAGCGATAATGCTGCGCCTTGCCGTCGATCAGGATTTCACCGGTATCGGCGGACTGGTCGCCGGAGAGAACGCGGATGAGGGTCGACTTGCCGGCGCCGTTCTCGCCCATCAGGCCGTGCACGGCGCCCTTCCTCACGGAGAAGGAGATATCGGCGAGCGCCTGCACACCGGGATATCCCTTGGATATTGCCTTGAATTCGAGAAAGTCCGCCATGCCCGCACCCCGAAAGAGGCCCGGCGACAGGATGCCGCCGGGCTGACACCCATCCTTTGGAGAAGGATTATTCGATGCCGAGGTCCTTGCGAACCTGTTCGTAGTTGTCGCGCAGCGCGATCTGGCCGGAGGTGAGGATCAGCTTTTCCGGTTCCTTGCCGTTGGCGACCCACTCATACATGTTGAGCGCGGTCTCGTAGCCGTGGCGCTTCGGCGAGATGATCACGGTGCCGAAGAAGCCGGTCGGGGCGGGCTTCTTGAACTCGTTGATCGCCGAATCCGCGCCGCCGATGCCGACGCCGATCATGCTGTCGGCGGGAATGCCGACGCTTTCGGTCGCGCGCACCGCGCCGAGCACGGCTTCATCATTGAGGCCGACGGCAACCCAGTGCTTGATGCCGGCATTCTTGTTGAGAACGATGGTCGCGGCATTGAGGGCGGCTTCCGTGTCGGTCTTGGCCTGCGGCGCGTCGAAAATGTTGGCTTCGGGGAAGCCTGCGGTCTTCAGCACGGAGAGCGCGCCGTTGACGCGGTCGACGGCGGTCGGGAGCTGGTCGTAGGACACGCGGATCGCGCCCACCTCCTTCATGTCCCAGCCGCGCTTCTTGATCTCGCCGACGATCGACTGGCCGACGGCCTCGCCGATCTTCGTGGCCGAGATGCCCATGTGGGGAACGTCCTCGATGGGGCTGCCATCGGCGTTGACGAGCCGGTCGTCGACGGTCATCACCTTGAGATTGTTGGCGGCCGCCTTGGCGACGATGCCCGGCCCGAGCTTGACGTCCGGCGTGCAGATGATGAAGCCCTGCGCACCCTGGGCGCCGAGATTGTCGATGGCGGACTGAACCTTCTCGCCGTCTTCCGCGCCGATCTTGACGAGGGTGAAGCCCTTCTCCTTGGCGGCGACGTCGGCGAACTTCCATTCGTCCTGGAACCACGGCTCTTCCGGCTGCTTCACGATGAAGCCGATCTTGACGTCGGCGGCGAAAGCGGAGGTTGCCGCGAATACGGCGACGGTGCCAGCCAGGATGGCTGTCTTGATAAAGCCCATTGTCTCTCTCCCAAAAATGACTGCGCTTGCAGTGGGCCTTTATTTATCGCCTTTGATCATATCGGTCAATTGCATTTGTATGATGAATTAAATGTACGAGTATGATATTGGGGGGCGCTGTGATATGAATCTGTGCCGTCGCCTTCGGGTGCGAAACGGTTTATGGATCGCTGCACGCGCAGCGGCGCTTGGGAGTGGGATGGAGAATGGCCGTGGAAAAACGCGCTGAGCGCCTGGATGCGCAGGACGCCGACAGGAACGTGCGCCGGCCGCGCGTGCAGAAGAACATAACGCGGGCGATCGCGTCGGATATTTTTGCCGACATCTTTCCGGTCGGTGCCTTCCTGCCGACGGAAAACGAGCTGTGCCTGCGCTATGGCGTCAGCCGCACCGTCATCCGTGAATCGCTGAAGATCCTCGAATCCAAGGGGCTTGTGCGCGGGCGGACGCGCGTCGGCACGATCGTCTGCCCCAAGGAGGATTGGAACATTCTCGACCAGCAGGTGCTCGAATGGATCGGGCCGCGGATCTTCGAGCTGGACCTGCTATCCTGTATCCTCGACGTGCGCCGCGCGATCGAGCCTTTCGCCGCCGAATTTGCCGCCGAACGGGCGACGGTTCAGGACGTTGCAGAAATCGAGCGGGCATGGGAGCTTATGCGCGACGCCGAGGGCGATCTGGAAGCCTTCACCCAGGCCGACGTCGCCTTCCATGCCGCGCTGCTGAAGGCAAGCCACAACCGGGTTTTCATGCAGCTTGCCAGCATCATTCAGGCCGCGCTCGAATTCTCCCTGCATGCCTCGAACGAGGTGGTCGATGCCCGCGACGAGGCGGTCGAAATCCACCGGCAACTGGTTGAGGCGCTGCGGATGCGAGACAAGGCCGCCGCCCGCGACTGTTCCAATCGAATGCTGAGCGTTGCCGCGCGCGACCTCGCGCTCGCCACGAAAACACATCCCGCGCCGGCGGGCGAATGATCCGGCCAGGGCCGGCCATCTCTTACGAACACGAGTGTCATCATGAAAATCACCAAACTGACCACCTACATCGTGCCGCCGCGCTGGATGTTCCTGAAGATCGAAACCGACGAGGGCATCGTCGGATGGGGCGAGCCGGTCGTCGAGGGGCGGGCGCTGACCGTTCAGGCGGCGGTGCATGAGCTTGAAGACTATCTGATCGGCAAGGACCCCTTCCTGATCGAGGATCACTGGCAGGTCATGTACCGCGCCGGTTTCTATCGCGGCGGCGCCATCCATATGTCGGCGCTCGCCGGCATCGACCAGGCGCTTTGGGACATCAAGGGCAAGGCGCTCGGCCAGCCGGTCCATTCGTTGCTCGGCGGGCAGGTGCGCGACCGCATCAAGGTCTATAGCTGGATCGGCGGCGATCGCCCGAGCGACGTCGCCGAGAATGCGCGCGACGTGGTCGCCCGCGGCTTCAAGGCGATCAAGCTCAACGGCTGCGAGGAGCTGCAGATCGTCGATACCAACGAGAAGATCGAGAAAGCCGTCGAAACCATCGGCCTTATCCGGGATGCCATCGGCCCGCATATCGGCATCGGCGTCGATTTCCACGGCCGCGTGCACCGCCCGATGGCCAAGGTGCTCGCCAAGGAGCTGGAACAGTTCAAGCTGATGTTCATCGAGGAGCCGGTGCTGTCGGAAAACCGCGAGGCGCTGAAGGAAATCGCCAATCATTGCTCGACGCCGATCGCCCTTGGCGAGCGGCTCTATTCGCGATGGGATTTCAAGTCGGTGCTCTCGGACGGCTATGTCGACATCCTGCAGCCCGACTTGTCACACGCCGGCGGCATCACCGAATGCCGGAAGATCGCCGCGATGGCGGAAGCCTACGACGTGGCGCTCGCTCCCCATTGCCCGCTCGGCCCGATCGCGCTCGCCGCCTGCCTGCAGGTCGATGCCGTCAGCCATAACGCCTTCATCCAGGAACAGAGCCTGGGCATCCACTATAACAAGGGCAACGATATTCTCGACTACATCTCCAACAAGGAGGTGTTCCACTACGAGGACGGCTTCGTTTCGATCCCTCAAGGCCCCGGCCTCGGCGTCGAGGTCAACGAAGCCTATGTCATCGAGCGGGCCAAGGAGGGGCATCGCTGGCGCAACCCCGTCTGGCGCCATGAAGACGGCAGCGTGGCCGAGTGGTGAGGGCAGGGACATGGCTGCACGGCTGGAGGGAAAACGCGTCGTCGTCACCGGTGCTGCGCAAGGCATAGGCCTTGCCATCACGGAGGCCTTTTTGTCGGAAGGGGCATCGCTCTTCCTCATCGACCGGGACGGCGAACTGCTTGCGCGGCAGGCGGGGCGGCTGCGCGCGGCGGGCGGAAATGTGGGCTATGCCTCCGCCGATATCACCGATGCGGTCGCGATCGAAGCGGCGGTCGCCGAGGCGGCTGCGCAAATCGGCCGGCCGAATGCGCTCGTCAACAATGCCGGGGTCAATGTTTTCTCCGAAGCGCTGAAACTCTCCGATGCCGATTGGCAGCGCTGCCTCGACATCAACGTCAAGGGTGCCTGGAATTGCAGCAGGGCGGTGCTTCCCGGCATGGTCGAGGGCGGCGGAGGCGTGATCCTCAATATCGCCTCGACCCACGCCTTCACGATTATCCCGCACACCTTCCCTTATCCCGTCGCCAAGCACGCGCTGCTCGGCATGACCAAGGCGCTCGGCCTCGAATATGCGGCAGAAGGGGTGCGCGTGAACGCGCTGGCGCCCGGATATGTCCGCACGCAGAAGGTCGTCGATTACTGGAACAGCTTCCCCGATCCCGTTGCCGCCGAGGCGGAAACGATGAAGCTGCATCCCGGCCGACGCATCGCCGAGCCGATGGAGATCGCCAAAGCCGCAATCTTCATGATCTCGGACGAGTGCCCGTTCATGAACGCCACCTGCCTGACGGTGGACGGCGGCGTCAGCGTTCTGCACCACTCCTGAGGAAATGGCCATGCGGCCTATGCCGGGCCGATGGGTTGCGGCGAATGATTGACTAAGCCACGACATGCGCAAAACGTTTGCGGTATTCGGCCGGCGTTACGCCGACATGGCGTGCGAATGCGCGTCGCAGCGTGTCCGCATCGGCGAAGCCGCACTGGGCGGCCACCTGTTTAGGTGCCTCGTTGCCCTGCTCGAGAAGCCGCCGGGCGGCGTTGACGCGCGCGGCCTCGACCCAGGCCGCGGGTGTGATGCCGACTTCGTTGCGGAACAGCCGCGCGAAATGGCGGGGGCTTAGGTCTATCCGCTTGGCGAGGTCGGCGACGCTGTGGTCGAGTGCGGGATTGGCCGCGACCCAGCGCTGAAGTTCCTGCAGTGCGGCGCGTCCGGCCGGCGCGGCCTCGCCCCTGCGACTGAATTGCATCTGCCCGCCCGGCCGTTTGAAGAACATCACAAGCTGGCTCGCCACGCGCATCGCAATCTTGCGGCCTAAATCCTCCTCGACCAGGGCAAGCGCCAGATCGAGCCCGGCCGTCACACCCGCTGCCGTGCGCAGCGGGCCGTCGCTGACCTGGATCGCGTCCTCCTCCACCGTCACATCGGGAAATTGGCAGGCAAGCTGATCGGCAACGGCCCAATGCGTGGTCACGCGCCGACCATCGAGCAGACCCGCCGCGGCGAGGAAAAACGCGCCGCTGCACACGGAGCCGAAACGCCGCGCAGCCGGCGCATGCCGGCGCAGCCAATCGACGACCGGAGCGTCCATCGGCGCAGTTGCGGCATTGGGCCGACCGGCGACGAGAAGCGTATCGATCGCGTCCTCGGTGTCGCGGCCGATGATCCGGTCCGGCATGATCCGCACGCCCGATGAACTCTGGATCGGTCCAGTTTCGACCGCAGCGACGAGAAGCCGGTAGGCCTCATAGCCGGCCTGCGCGTTCGCTTCGGCGAAGACGTCCAGCGGGCCGGAGACATCGAGGAGCTGCACGCCGGGCAGCGCCACCATCACGATCGCTTTGGCCTCGCTGTGCATTTCGTGTCCGCCTCGATCCGGATTTGGCAGTTTTCGACGTATAACGTCGATTGATGACATGCTTATCCCGTTTCTATGCTCCTGGCCAGTACGAAACATAGGAGAAAGCCATGTCATCGATCGCCAAAGACGCCGCCATTCCTGATTCCAGGCTCGCGAAAGCGATTACCGCATTCATCCGTGACACGGAGACGGAGTTGCTCTTCAACCATTCGAGCCGCGTCTATCATTTCGGCGCTCTCGCCGGCATCCGGCGCGGCCTGACGTTCGATCGCGAGCTGCTTTACGCCGGCGCGATGTTCCATGACATCGGCCTGATGCCGAGCCATAGCAGCAAGGATGAGCGCTTCGAAGTTGATGGCGCGCACGCCGCTCGCGACTTCCTGCGCAGCCACGGCATTTCGGAAGACGACGCTTATACGGTTTGGACCGCGATTGCGCTCCACACGACGCCGGGTGTGCCGGTTCACATGCATCCCGTCGTTGCGCTTGTTACGGCCGGCGTCGAAATGGATGTACTCGGCCTGACCTACGATCAATATTCGGATGCCGAGCGCGAGGCGGTCGTCAAGACCTTCCCGCGAACGGCAGCTTTCAAGGAAGACATCATCCAGGCCTTCTACGACGGCATCAAGCACAAGCCTGCGACCACCTTCGGCAACGTCAAGGCCGATGTCATCGCCGACAAGGAGCCGCACTTTCATCGCGGTAATTTCTGCAGCGTCATCCGCTGCTCGCACTGGCATGGCTGAACGACTTTCGGAAGGCCAATGCGCTGCCGCGCGGTATTGTCGCGCGGCAGCCGGGTTATGGGACGGTTCTCTCAGAACTTCACATTGAAGCTTGCCTTGACGGATTGGTCGGTGATGCCCGAGCCGAATTGGCCGGCATAGGAGACGCCGATTGTGGCGGTCTGCGTCAGGGCGACGTCGAGGCCGGCTTCGATCACCGCGGCGTTCTGGGCGATCGGAATCCCGCCGATCGAGAAGGCGTCGCCGCCGCCGGCAAAGCGCATGGCCGAGAGCGGGGTGATATCGCCGAAGGCATGGCGCCAGCCGAGCATGCCCTTGGCCGTCACCTGAGCGCCGTTCATGTCGAAGCCGGTCGAGGCGCGTAAGCCCAGCGTCGTGAAGGTCGCATCCGTGGTGTCGCTTTCGCTGGAGAGCGCCGCAGCGCCGCCCTTTTCGGTGAAGCTATCGGTATGGACGCTGACATAGGCGAGATTGCCGAAGGGCTCGAACCGGGCGGCACTCGTATCGATGCCGTAGCCGAGTTCGCCGAAGGCCTGCGCCGTGCCGGCATTGTAATCGCCCTTCAGGCTGTCGCTGAAACCGGGGAAGGCGACGGCGCGGTTCGTCGAGACGTCGTGCCAAGTGTAGGTCGCGCCGGAGCGGAAGGCGAGGCCGCCCCAGCTCGTGCCGCCATAAAGGCCGAGATGATAATTGTCGCTGGAGCCGGAGGATTGCCGGTCCTTGACGTCGAAGCTGGTGTTGCTGTAGCCGGCGACCGCGCCGAGACGCCAGGTGTCGAACACCGGCGCATCGGCGCCGATAAAGACGCCGCCGATCGAGCGGTCGAGGCGCGCGGCATTGCCGTCGCCGTTCCAGTGGCCCCAGGAGCCGAAGCCCTAGCCCCAGATCGCCAAGCCGTCGGTAGTGGCCGCGGCGGCGACCGGCTTGCCGTCCTTGTAGGTGGTGACGCTGCCGCCGGATGCGCCGGCGCTGCCGGAGGCGGCGCGCAGGCGGTCGTTGACGGCATTGCGCAGGAAGCGGCTGTCCTCGAGCATCGCGGTCTTCGCCGAGGCGTGGACCTCGCCCGAGAGCTGGTCGAAGGCATTTTGCGCCTGCGGAGCCGAGAGACCGAGCACCGCGTCGTAGACGGCATTGCCGCTGCCGAGGCTTTCGACGCCGCTGCCGGTTTCGATCTGGTTGCGGGTGAGGCCGACGTTCCGGAAGGTCGTGCTGTTGCGCGTCATCGTCAGGTAGACGCTGTTCGCATCGTAGCTGAGGGAGGG
>Ga0153956_1000731_pt1 | contig 33957 bp, 24 predicted proteins | sample TSFL040MetaG_FD_104704 | JGI IMG/M metagenome (GOLD analysis project Ga0153956, IMG submission 104704) | Attine ant fungus gardens microbial communities from Florida, USA - TSFL040 MetaG | ecosystem: Host-associated > Fungi > Mycelium > Unclassified | place: USA: Florida, Wekiwa Springs... | reverse complement strand
TCCGATCTCCACGTCGAGCGCGATGACCCGGTCCAGCGCGAGCGCCTCGGCGACTGCCGCGGCGGCGGCGACACCGCAGGCAGGCCCGGAGAGGATCATCTGCACGCCAGCTTCCTTGGCGGCCTCGGCGGACATGACCCCGCCGTTGGACTTCGTCACCAGAAGCGGCGTCGACAGCCCCGCCGTGGTCATGTTGCTCTGCAGTCGGTCCAGGTACGCCGAGACCGCCGGCTGCACGTACGCGCTGACCCCAGCGGTGACCGTCCGTTCGTACTCCCGGATGACCGGCCAGACCTCGGAGCTGCAGGTGACCGGCAGGTCCGGCCGGAGCGCCTGGATCCGGTGCTTCACCGCCTGCTCGTGCGCGGCGTTGCGGTAGGCGTGCAGGAAGGAGACGACGATGCCCTCGGCGCCGTCGGCGACGGCCCGCTCGACCGCAGCGTCGACGTCGGCCTGCTCGACCGGCAGCACCTCGGCGCCGTCGGGCCCGATCCGCTCCGTGATCCCGAAGACCAGCGGCCTGGCGATCAGCGGCAGGGGTCGCACCGAGAGCAGATCGCTCTGCTTGGGCACCCGCAGCCGGCCCAGCTCCAGCACGTCTTCGAATCCGCGCGTGGTCAGCAGCGCCAGCTGGGGGCCCGACCGCTGGACGACGGTGTTGAGGCCGACGGTCGTCCCGTGGGTGAAGTGCTCGATCGCCGCCGGGGCGATGCCGTAGGTCTCGTCCAGGATCCGGATCACCTCCTTGACCTCGCCGCCGGGCTCGTCCGGACGCGACGCGACCTTGAACGAGCAGGCAACCCGGTTCCCCCCATCGAACGCGACGATGTCGGTGAAGGTCCCCCCGATGTCGATGCTCACCCGGTAGCTCACCGGCACACCCCCATGTCCCCGCGAGCATTTCCGCAGGCGTCATGGTCTAGGAAAGAAGCCCATCCGCTCCATTTGCCTGCTTGCTTGATCAAAACACTCTCCTCCTGCCGGGATACCCAGTAAGTCATGGTCCATTCTAGTATGCCATAAACCAGACCACGGTCGTAAGAGCACCCGCCCACCCCAGCACGACCGACCAGCGCCCCGACCCCGCAAGGCGCCGCCTCTCGCCAAAGCCGGGAGTGAAGGAATCGTCGCGGGCGGGTCACGGAAGGCTGGAGCCAAGGGACCCTCGCGGGAGGGACACCGGAGAGCGACGAAGGGGCCACGGAAGCCCTACGGGAGAGCGACAGATCCGTGACGCCAATCCCACGGTTCCGCGACGGGTCGACGGATCCGTCAAGGAACCCGGGCACGTCACCGAGACCGTGAGAACTCCATGCTTCCTCCCGTGTTGGCCAACAGTCACGGGCGTGCCGCGCCCGGCGTTCGCAGTTATCCGCGGTATGCGCGGATAACTGCGAACTCACTTCCCGGGCCCTCGATCCCGGGCCCGAAGACAGACATAAGCCCCACGGGAAGCGTGACGCTCCCGGCATCTTCGTCACGGACCGGGGCGAGGTGTGGAGCCTTGCGCACGGACCGGACCCATGGCGGAGGGTCGGGCCTCCCGCACGGACCCATGACGGAGGTCGGGCCTCCCCTCACGGGAGCCCGACCTCCTCCCGTCCCTGTGACGCCTCTCCCACGAAAGGCTCACGTCCTGGGCGCCTCATGGGGGTCACAGCCTGCCAGGACCCCCATGAGGCGCCCAGGACCCCCGCAGGGGCCCGGGCCCTGTGCATCCCACCCGCAGGGGCACGGGCCCCCGCCCGACCCCCGCCGCAGGGACCTGGACCCTCGCCCGCCGCCGCGGCAGCGCCCGGACTCTCGCCCCGACCCGCCCGCAGGCCCCCCGAAGGACCTAGCCCTCGTCCCCCTCGCGGGGTGGCTCGGCGAGGTCGATCGGGTGGAGGAAATCGGGGACTTCGCGGGGGAGTTGGCGGCCGCTCTCCTCCTGCCAGCTGCGCTCCAGCATCCGCAGGTGCTCGTCCATGGTCATCTCGATCCGGTAGGGGTCGCGGCCGGCGATCGCCGCCAGGGTGCGTTCGTGGATTTCTACGGTCCAGTCGGCCTCGCCGGCGGCGACCGTCGGGCGGCGCGGCAGGTCGAGGCGTTGCAGCAAGGTCTGCATGAGCGCGACGACGGTCTCGTTGTGGGTGGCGCGGGCGATCGCGAGGTGGAAGGACGGATCGAGGCCGCGGACGCGGTCGACGTCCCCTTCCTTGGCCGCCTCGCGCTGCTGCTCGAGTACCTGGGCGATCTCGCCGAGGTCCTCCTCGGTCGCAGCGAAGCCAGCCAGCTGGGCGACCCGCGGCTCGAACAGCCGCCGGGCCTGCAGCACGCCGGAGATCTCGCCAAGCGGCGCCGCCACCCGGCCGAGCAGCTCGGCGGGGACCAGCTCGGAGCGGACGACCGTGCCGCTGCGCCGCCCCGCGCCGGAGCGGATCTCGAGGACGCCCGCGTCGGCGAGCACGCGGATCCCCTTGCGCAGGGTGGCGCGGCTGACGTCAAGCTGGGAGGCAAGTGTCCGCTCCGCCAGCAGCCGGTCGCCGAAGCGGAGGTCACCTTTGCGGATCGCCTCGCTCAGGTCGGCGACCACGTCCTGGACGGTGCCCCGCCCGTTGCGCTCGGTTCCATCGGCGCGCGGCGAGGACGGTTGCACGCCGGTCACGCTAACACGAGGAGGATGAAACGAACGGGATCCTCAAACCGCTTCGCGTGAGATCTCGGTCGCCCGCGCCTGGGCACGCGGCCGCACGACGATCTCGTCGATGTCGACGTGGGACGGCTGGGCGGCGGCCCAGCGGATGCACTCGGCGATTTCCGGCGCGCGCAGCGGTTGCAGGCCTCGGTAGACCGCCGCGGCCGCGGCCTCGTCCCCGCCGAGCCGGACCAGCGAGAAGTCGGTCTCGACCATGCCGGGGGCGACTTCCGTGATCCGGATCGGCTCACTGAGCAGCTCGAGCCGGAGGGTGTGGACGATCGCGCGCTGGGCGTGCTTGGCGGCGGTATAGCCGCCGCCGCCGCGGTAGGTCTCGAAGGCGGCGATGCTGGTCGTCGCGATCACGTGACCGTCACCGGATGCGCGCAGCTTCGGCAACAGCCCGCGCGTCATTCGCATCGTCCCCATCGCGTTCGTCTCGTACATCTGGCGCCACTTCTCCTCCACCGCGTCGGCGACCGTCTCCACCCCGAGGGCGCCGCCGGCGTTGTTGACCAGGAGGTGGCACTCGTCGACCGCGGCGCAGAACCGCTCGACCGAGCCGGGGTCGGTGACGTCGAGCGCGTCCGCCTCGCCGCCGATCTCGGCGACCAGCTCCTCCAGCCGCCCGAGCCGCCGCGCGCCGACGACGACGCGCCAGCCGTCGCCGGCCAGCGCCCGCGCCGTGGCGGCGCCGATCCCGCTGGAGGCGCCGGTGACGACGGCGGTCTTCTGGGCTCCGCTCCCGGTCACGTCAGTCGCCCGGAGCGGCCGCCGCCAGCTCGCCGAGCGCGGCGTTGAAGCGGTCGACCTCGGCGGTCGTGTTGTAGTGGATGAAGCCCGCGCGGATCGCCTCGTCGGGATAGGGCAGTCGGTCGGCGACGCCGAGCGCGTAGTAGTGGTCGCCGTGCCAGACGCCGACGTCGCGCTTCGCCAGCTCCCGCGCGACCGTCTTCGCCGGGACCCCGGCCACGTTCAGTAGAAAGGTCGGCAGCCGGTCCTCGAGCGCCGGCCCGTACAGCTCGACCCCGTCCGGCAGGTTGGCGACGAAGCGCTCCGCCAGAGCGCGCTCGTGGGCGACGGTGGAGCCGAGGCCGCCGAGCGAGTCGAAGTAGGCGACGGTCGCGCTGAGGCCGGCGAGCAGCTCGTAGGTCGGCGTCCCCGTCTCGAAGCGGCGGCCGAACGGGCTCGTCGCCGACGGTCGCGCCTTATATGGACGCCAGCGCTCCGCCGTCGCGGGCCGCACGTGCGCGATCCCGAGGTGCGGCCCGCAGAACTTGTACGCCGAGCAGAGGAGGACGTCGCAGTCGAGCGCGGCGACGTCGACCGGCTCGTGGGCGGCGAAGTGGACGGCGTCGACCCAGGCCAGCGCCCCAGCCTCGTGGGCGAGGGCACAGATGCGGGCGGCATCGAGGCGGGTGCCGAAGACGTTCGAGGCCCAGGGGAAGGCGACGACCCGCGTCCGCGCGGAGAGCTTGCGTTCGAGGTCCTCGTAGTCGAGGCGGAAGTCCTCGGTGGCGTCGACCAGCTCGACCGTGAACCCGCGGTCGGCGGCGAGCTCCACCCACGGCGCGGCGCTGCCGTCATGGTCGAGGCGGGTGATGAGCACCTCGTCGCCCGGCCCGAGGTCACGGCCCGCGGCGCGACTGAGCGCGAAGTTCAGCGAGGTCATGTTCGGGCCGAAGACGATGTTGTCCGCCTCGCCGCCGAGGAGCCGCGCCGCGTCGGCCTTCGCGTTCGCGAGGGTCTCTTCGACTCGTTCGCCGGTCGCGTAAGGAGCGCCCAGGTTGCCGCTCGCCTCCACATAAGAGGCGGCGACCGCAGCTCCGACCTCGTCCGGCACCTGGCTCCCCCCCGGCGCGTCGAGAAAGGCGAAGCCGCCTCGCAACGAGCTGAAGCGAGCGCGGACCGCGTCGACGTCGAAGGTGCTGGTTGAGAGCGCTGCCAATCGAAACCTCCACTGGGTGTTTGACACGTTGGTCTATAAGAATGTACCAACAATTGCCCTGGCACCATTTTGGAACCCGGTCACGTGAGCCGGAGGCGCCGGCGATTGGCGGCGACTTCTAGACCATAGTTTGATCCTGAAGGGCCTTGGCCGCGGCGATGCAAAGCCGGGGCGGAGTCGATTGATCTTTCGACAGGTCAGGCAGATACTTTCGGGGCCGAACGGCCTCCTATGCACGACATCCTTAGCCTGGCGCTCGGCATCGTCGATGTCGAGCCCCAGTCGAGGGTGCCCGAGTGAGGTTCGGCGCTCGCCCCCTATTCACGGCGGCGGTCCCGATCGGATGAGGCTGGTCGATGAGGCCCGTGGACGACGACGCCCGACTACACCCTCTGAGCCCTGGAGGGTAGAACGCGCCGCCCTGCTCTGCGTCTTCGGTGTTAATCCCGTCGCTCTCACGATCGAGGATCTGGCCCGCGCGCTCGACACCGGCGACGACCGTGCCACATTTCATGACGCGTTCCGCTTCACGAGATAGGCGCCTTCGCCCGGCTTTTCCTCGGGCGGGACCGGAACCCACCTGACGCCGGCAAGCAGCTCATCCAGTGAAACGCCGAGCGTCCCGGCGAGCCTCTCTCATACATCGAGCGTCGCCACTGCCGTCCCGTTCTCAATCTGGCCGAGCCGCTGGGTCGTTATCGCCGTCCTGGCGGCCAGTTCGCCTCGGGAAATATCGGCGCGCAGCCGCCGGACCATCACGTTCGCGCCAAGCCGAAGGCGGCCCTCAACCTGTAGGCCCCAATTCCGATTGTCGCGGCTCAAAGGGGCTCCTTCCGCATGCGACCGACGGAGGAGGAGGGTTCGGCCCGGCGCCTGGCAAGTGATTCCTTGAGGGCCACGATCTCGGCGAAGACCTCTTCCTCGACCACCTCGAACCACCCCTGGGCCGCATTGAACTCGAACGGCACCCATTCGACCCCCGCGACGAGGCTCGGCGCCGACCGACCGAGCGCGCCCGCAAGTCGCAACACGACCCCGATGCTCGGGATCGTCCCGCCGGCTTCTTCCAACTCGATCAGATGCTCGATGCCGATCTCCGCCGCCTCGGCCAAGTCGTCACGGGTGATCCCGGCCTCCTCGCGGTATCGCGTGAGGTTCACCGCGAGATCCCGAACTAGAGCCGTCGGCTCGCCGGCCGACCGGCGTGGTCTGGCGCTCACCACGAAGCCACCTCCAGGATGAGCTGCTCCGCCTTGACGACGTAGCCTCCGCGGATCTGGGTGATGCCACCCGGAACCCAGTGAATCCCGTCAAGGAGGTCGGCCGGGAGACTTTCGACCGCCGCCGCCAGCCGCAGGAGGACATCGAGACGAGACTGACGCCCTCCCCTCTCGATCAGGCTGATCTCGGTCCGGTGTATTCGCAGCAGGTCCCCGAGCTCCCCTTGCCGGAGCCTCGCGCGCAGGCGCTGACGGGTCAGGAGCAGGCCGAAGCGCTCCATCGGATTCGGAGCCACAAGCCGCCGCCGGCCGGCGGGGACACTCGGCCCGTCGCCTACCGCCCATTCCGTCGGCAGGCGGTCGAGTTCCCAGGCCAGACCTTCGAGAAGGTCCCAGGGATCCGAACCAAGCGCGCCGACGATCCGCACAAGGGTTCCGACCCGCGGCATTCGTTCGTAGCGCTCCAGGATATGGCGTGACGTTCGGCGTCCTCGACCGCGCCCTCGAGTACAAGGCGAAGATCGCGGAGCAGGAATTCTCGCCGGCGGAAACCGAGCCTCCGGCCTCCCCTGATCCGAACGGCTCCATCGAGAAACCGCTCCTCCAGGTCACTCGCGAACACGGCGAGCCAAAGAAGCAGATACCGCGCCGCGGACCTCAAGGCGCTTGAGTTGATTGACATCGAGACCGGGCTCCCTCCGCCGCATCGGCAGGAGCCAGATCGGGTCCGCCGCGTCGGTTCGATTTCGACGCGAACGTGCAGAGAGGGAGGGCCGATCGCAAGGGTCCAGGAGGAACGTTCTTCGACCTGTTCGTGCCCCACACCGTGCCCCACGGGCATTTTTGCGGTGTTTTGTCTGCACTGCGGGACAAACAAAAACCTCGCATTTGCTGGGCTTTCGTGAAATAGCGGGGGCAGGATTCGAACCTGCGACCTTCGGGTTATGAGCCCGATCCGGTGGCCCCGCTGGGCTACGTGGAGAGCGTCCTAGAGCGGTTTCCGCCTGATCGAGATCGGCTGGAGTCTGTGGGGCGTGTTGCCCCATCGGACACGACTTGCTCAAGCCTGAACGCACCGAGGCAGCCAGATTTCGCGCGAAAGCGGCGGTCTTCTACGGCCGACCTAGGCCACGTAGGCCTTGCGCACCATCGCGGACGTCCATCGGTTCGTACCGTGGGCCGGGAGGACATTCCTGCGGTTCAGAGTCGCGGCGATCGCGGCGAGGGACCTGCCTTTCGCGAGCAGTGTCCCGATCTGCTTCCGCCGGGTGTGATCCCGCTGGTTGCACTCCGTGTGAGACAGCCGAACGTTCTCGGGGACGAGGTGTCCCCCGGCCGACTTGAGGGTCGGGTAGTGGTCGGGCGAGGGCGCCCACTTGGTGCGCGTCTTCGCAACCGGATCGAATGCGGCTCGACCCTTGTGGTGGTAGCACTGCGGCATCTCGCACTTCAGGTCGAGGAGCTGGCCGCGCTCGGCCATCTGCACGAGGACGCCCTTCGCGCCGAGTTTGCGGAGCTCGTCCGCGACCGAGCTATCTGCGCCACCGGCGCCAGCCCCTACTGCTTTTGCCATCGAGTCACCTTTTCTCCTGTAGTCCCCCCATTGCGCTTCCCGCATTCGCCACGGGAGCGCCGCTTCGGCGGGCTGAGATGCCTCTCAGCGTGAAGCTGCCCCCTGGGCATGGGCCGAGGCTATCGCCGGCCGGCCGCGCTCAACCGCGAGTGGAGGGAAATACCTGGACGGCGAGCGTCTTCTGCGTCGCCCCGACCTTGATCGCGACCACGTACTTCCCGGGACGCAGGCGCTTGCCGCCGACCGCGGTGACGGTGCGGCTGAAGTTGCCCTTCTTCGCCTTGTAGGTGACCGTGCCGAGCGGTTTTTTGGCGCCCTTCGGCGTCACCGTGATCTTCACCGTCGCCGCCCGGGAGAGCTTCGCCTGGACGGTGAAGGCGCGCTTGCCCGGGAGCACCTTCGCGGCGCTGAACGCGGGTGCCGACGGGTTCGTCGTCCCTCCCCCGCCCGTCCCCGGCTTCTTCGTCGAGCCGCCGGCCGGAGGAGTCGTGACGACACCGGCGCCCGCCGGCGGCGCCGGTTCGGTGAGGTCGGATGAGGACCAGTGGACCTCGCGCCCGCCCGGGACGACCAGCGTCGGCGACAGCAGGCAGGTTTCCCCCACCGCCACGGGGGCGGGCGAGACGTAGATGCCGGCCGGACCGTTCCAGGCGATCTGCGATCCGTCCGGCGACCAGACCGGCCGGCCGCCGGTGCCGCTGATCATGTAGGCATCGGCGCTGCAGACGAACTGCGGCGCGGGATCGGTCGGCGCGGCGACGCCGGTGGAGAGCTCGGTGTAGGTGAGGAGCGCCAGCGAGTGGGGCTTGACCCCGGTCCCGGCTTCTTCGGCGAGGTCGAGCAGGAGCTTCGTCTGGGTCGGGTGGAAGTCGAAACCGACCAGTTCGAGCCCGCCCGATACGGTGATCCAGTCCTGCATGTGCGCGGCGTCGTTCTGCCACACCTTCAGGGTGTTGCCTTCAACGCCGGCCAGCCGCTGATCGGGATGGCGGATCCATTGCGGCTTGACCAGGTAGTCGTAGGACGGATAGGTGCTGGTGCCGAAGGTCGGGCTGGTGCGATTGGTGATGCGCACCGAGAACGTGGAGGACCCGCCGATGCAGTTGTTCGATCCTCTCTGGTAGGCGACGGCGACGAAGGTCCCGTCCGGCGAGGTCGCGGTCCAGAACGGGCTGAGCCCGCCGCAGATCCCGTCTCGCTCGAACAGGAACGGGCCGCTGCGCACCGCGCCGTCCGGGCCGAGGACGACGAAGCTCGCGTTACCACTGCCGTCGGTGCCGCTCAGGTAGGCGGTGATGCCGCCGTCGTCGGCGACCGAGATCGCTTTATAGCCGTGCGTGGCGTCGGTTGCGTGGGTGATCTTGTGGGCGAGGCTGCCGTCCGGGCGCGCCACCGCGACGTCGTTGCCCTGGTCGAGGTAGACGAGGCTCGCGGCCTGGCCCACCGCAGGCACGGCGGCGAGGGCGCAGAGGGCGAGAAGCAGCAGGGACGAGAGGCGACGCATCCCCTCGATCGGATCAAACATCTGGCCGCATCGCATCGGGGAAACCACCCATTGCGCCTGCGCGACTACGGTTGCATCGATGGACTTGATCGGCCGTGACGTCGAGTTGGCGCAGCTGCGCGAGGTGGTCGCCGGCGAGGGCGGGACGCTGGTCGTCGCCGGGCGCCCCGGCGTCGGCAAGAGCGCCCTGCTGGCGGCGGCGGTCGAGGGTGCCGATCCGCTCCTCACGGTGACCGGGGTGAAGAGCGAGATCGAGCTGCCCTTCGCCGGACTGCGCGGGTTGCTGGAGCCGGTTCTCGACCAGCTGGACGAGCTGCCGGAGCCGCAGCGCCGGGCACTGCGGGCGGCGCTGGCGCTCGACGAGCAGGCGGTCCCCGATCGCGGCGCCGTCCCCCACGCCTTCGCCGCGTTGATCGCGACCCTCGCCCCGGTGACGGTCGCGGTCGACGACGTCCAGTGGCTCGACGCCTCCTCGCGCGCGGCGATCGCCTTCCTCGGCCGGCGCGCCGAGCGGCTCGGCGCCGGGGTGCTGATCGTCCACGCCCTGCGCGGGCTACCGCTCGAGGACTGGCCGGAGCTGCCGACGGTGGCGCTGGCGGAGCTCGAGCGGCCCGCGGCGGTCGAGGTGGCGCGGCGCGGCGGCCTGGCCCCGGCCGTCGCCGAGGCGCTGGTGGAGGCGGTCGGCGGCAACCCGCTGGCCCTCTTGGAGGGACCGGCCGAGCTGACCGCGGCGCAACGCTCCGGCGGCACCGCGCTCCCCGATCCGCCACCCGCCGGGCGGCGCCTCACCGACGCCTACGCGGCCCGCCTCGAGCGGCTGCCGGCGGCGGCCCGCCCGGCGCTGCTCGTCGCCGCAGTGAGCACCGACGGGGCGACCGGGCCGCTGGCCGCGGCGCTCGACGGCCTCGATGCCCTCGGCCCGGCCGAGGACGACGGCCTGGTCGTGATCGAGGAGCGCACCATCCGCTTCACCCACCCCGAGGCGCGGATCGCCGTCTACCACGCGGCCGCACCGAGCGAGCGCCGCGCCGCCCACCGCCGGCTCGCCGCCGCCCTCCCCACCCCCGAGCGCGCCTGGCACCTCGCGGTCGCCGCCGAAGCTCCCGACGAGGAGCTGGCCGCGGAGCTCGAGCGGGCGGCATTCGACGCGGTGGCCCGGGGCGCTCCCGGCACCGGGCTGCAGGCGCTGAAACGGGCGGCGGCGCTGACCCCGGACCCGGAGCGGGCGCGGGCGCGGGCCTTGACCGCGGGCCATCTGGCGCTGATGAACGGGCACCCGGAGAGCGCCCTGGCGCTGGCCGCCGACCTGCCTCCGGCGAGCGGCGACGCCGCCCGCGCCGACACCCAGCTCCTGATCGGCGCCGCCACCGCCCAGGCCGGGCGGGCGACCGAGGCGCAGGCGCTGCTCGAGGCCGAGGCCGAGCGGCTCGCCGACACCGACCCAGGGCGCGCGTCCGGGCTCCTCACCCAGGCCGCGATCGCCCTGATGGGCTCGGGCCCGACCGACCAGATCGCCCGCGTCGCCGGCCGCGCGCGCGACCTCGCCGCACCAGGCGCCGACCTGATCCCGGCGGTCCTCGCCGCCTCGGCGCAGGCGGTCGGTGGCGATCACCAGGTCGCCCGGGCGGTGATCGGCGCCCGGATCGAGGAGATCCGCGCGCTCGATCCCGCCGGGCCGGGGCACGAGGTGATCGCGCTGGCCGGTATGACCCTGCACTGGGTCGAGGAACAGGACGCGGCGACCGGCCTGATCGCCCCCAACGTGCAGGCGCTGCGCGACCGCGGCGCGGTGACCGCGAGAGCCTTCCCGCTGGTCGTCCTCGCCAGCATCCACATGCGGCGCGGCGACTTCCTCGGCGGGCGCGAGCTGGCCCGCGAGGCGGCGGCGGTCGGCGAGGAGGCGATCGGCCCGTTGCTGCAGGCGATCGCCTGGAACACCCGCGCCTTCGCCGCCGCCTACCTGGCCGAAGACGAGGCCTGCATCACCAACGCGACCCGCGCCCGGGCGATCTGCGAGCGGCTCGGCATCTACTCGCACCGGGCGGTGGCCGAGCAGGCGCTTGGAATGCGGGCGCTCGGGGCCGGGGAGCTCGACGCGGCGATCGAGCACCTCGAGCGCGGCCGTGAGTCCCGCCGGCGCTACGGCGTCCACGATCCCGGCTACATGTTCAACGAGAGCGACCTGACCGAGGCCTACCTCAGGGCGGGCCGCCTCGCCGACGCCGAAGGGGCACTGGCCGAACTGCGGGCCGGGGCGGCGGCGACCGGCGGGGCCTGGGCCGCTGCGGCGGCCGCCCGCTACACCGCCCTGCTCGGCGAGGACGGGGAGATCGACACATATATGGAGCAGGCGAGCGCCGCCCACGCGCGGGTCGACTTCGCCTTCGAGGAGGCGCGGACGAAGCTGATCTTCGGCGAACGGCTGCGCCGGGCCCGGCGGCGCTCCGACGCCCGCCCCCTGCTCGCCGCCGCCGAGGCCGCCTTCCGGGCCCAGGGAGCGGTGCGCTGGGCCGACCGCGCCGCGGCCGAGCTGCGCGCGGGAGGGCTTGGCGCCGCGGCGTCGCCGAGCGGCAGCAATGGCGGCGGCGACGACGGGATGACCGAGCGCGAGCGGGAGGTCTGCGCGCTGGTGATCGGCGGCGCCAGCAACGCCCAGGTGGCGGCCGCGCTCTTCATCTCGCCGCGCACGGTCGAGCACCACCTGCACAGCATCTACCGCAAGGTCGGGGTGCGCTCGCGGGCCCAGCTCACCGCCCGCTTTGCCGCCACCGCGCCGAAGACCGGTGTTTTCCCCGATGCGGGGTAGGCACCAGTGGATCACGCTGGCAGGCATGGCCCGCCGGCTCCTCGTTCTCGTCCTCGCCGCCGCGATCGTGGCGCTCGGCGCTGCTCCCGCCGGGGCGACGATCTTCGCCCACACGACCTGGGACGTCTCGATCGAGGGCAAGCAGACGGTGAGGTGGAGCTTCGCCGCCGAAAGGCCCGACACCTGCTCGTCCTATCTCGGGACGCCGAGCGAAGAAGCCGTCGGCTCGGGCTCGATCAGCATGTCGTTCGCGACGAAAAGGAAGAAGCCGCTCTGGGCCGAGACCTACCTCAGCGGCCACAAGTTGCAGTTCTCATCCTTCTCCACCGACGGCTGGTCGATCCCGGCGGTCTTCACCAAGAAGGGCAAGTTCTCGGTCACCCCCGGCATGCCTTGCGACTCTGACCCGGGCGACCCCCCGCCGTTGTCGAGGATCTCCAAGGACAGCGGGTGCGGGAGCCAGAAGACGACGATGCAGCCCTCGCTGACCTGGGAGCGCGGCGATTTCCAGATGCTCGGCGGGGTCGAACCGGTCTACCACTCGGAAGACTGCCCCGGTCCCTTCGAGCCGGAAATGTACGTCGGCGCGTGGGACACCTGCCTGCCGAAGAAACAGATCGCCGGGCTCGAAGGCACGCCCCTGCAGGGATTCTCCGTCGCGGTGGACTCCGACGAATTCCTCAAGGGCAAGACGTTCGACGTATCCGCGAACGAGAAGTACCAGTGCGAATTCCCCTCACATTGGTATGACGAACCGCCGCTGAAGCTGCTGCTCCAGACCAGGTACGACGTCACCTTCAAGCCGACCAAGCACTTCTAGATGCAGATCCGCAAGAGCAGGGCGCATCTCCCCGCCGCCGTAGTTGCGGTGGGCGCTGTGCTCATGGCCCTCCTCGCCCCCGCGGCGGCCGAGGCGACCTTCCCCGGCGCAAACGGGCCGATCGCCTACGAAACGGCGGCCAAGATCGGATTCGCTGACCCGGCCACGGGCGCAACCGATGAGGCGGTGAGCTCTGGATTCGGTCCTTCCCTCTTTCCCGGATCGCGCCGGCTCGCCTATATCCGGGTCGTCGGCTTCGAAGACCCCCTTTATCGGAACCTCACGGAGACCTCGATCTACGTGAAGTCGCTTTACCCTGACGACCCGCGCGCGCCAGGGCGCCGGATCACCGGGCAGCGTGCCTTCAGCGTGCGCGACCTCGCCGTGACTGTCGAGTGGCTCTGAAAGCCCCCGGGAAGGAGAGGACCGTTGCCGTTGAACGCGAATGCCAGCGAGTGACTGCCGAGCGGCAGGGGAGAGCGCCGATGTCGGCCCTTCGCTTACGTGGATCAAGGCGAAGGGATGTCCGAATGCGTTGAAGGCGCCCCCGTTCCGCCCTCAGCCGGCCGCCTCGCGCGGTGGCTTCATCATCCGCCCTGCGCAGGTCGTCGCGGTCCAAGAATCTGGCTGCTCGGAGCCAAAGAAGGGGGTCGGCCGCCCCCGCGCGGCGTCCAGCCGGACCTGCGCCTTCGTCGCGATCGACGACGGCCTGTGCATCGACTTCGGCGACACGATCCGACGTTTGGCATAGACCCGGCAGATGCACGCTTGCGGCGGGCCACCGTTCAAGCCGGAGCCCGAATCCGGCCAGACAAGCGGCCGAACAGGAGGGCTCGGCCGCTACCCGGACGGTGGAGGGAGATTTGTCGACGCCAGGGCGACTGGTCCACGACGTCAACCCGGAACCGAAAGGTCCGGCGTCGGAGTGCCACCGCGCAGCCGCTCAGAGTGGGCAACCACATCGAAGAAGAAGTCGTTGCGGCCACGCCGGACCCGCCGCGGGAGGAGATGGCGGCCGATTCGGTGCTCGAGCGAGAACATGCGGAACGCCGCCTGATGAGCGGTGGACCATTCGATGCCGAAGATCTCCCGAACGCGGGGCGTCAGCGTCCCCTTAATCACCAGGTTCTGGAGCGCGAGGCCCCCACGCGCCGCCACGGGCACCGGCGGCGAAAAAGCGACCCGCGGCGCGACGTGGAGTGCATGTGGCGTCGCCTCCAGGTCCGAAGACGCCATCCGCTCCTCCCACCAGGCGTGAAACTCGGGATAGGTAGCAGGCGCGACCTCGGGCGGCATCCCGAACAGCTCACCGAAACGCAGATAGTCCTGCCAGAGTCCTTCGCGCTCGACCTCGGACAGCGGGCGCACCATCGCCTCGTAGATGGCCCGGCCCGAGTCTGCGATCACCGCGAGCGTCCAGAGCATCAACTGGGGATCAAGGGCCGAATAAGAGGTGCCGGCAGGGTGCCTGCCTACGGGCTCGGGCAGGTCTCCCTCGACCCGCTCGTGTAGGCGGCGCACGGACGCTAGCGCCTCGTCGGCCTCGTCCCGCGTACCGAGAAGGACGGTCTCCTGCACCTTTGCCGTGTGGACGAGCCGGGCGAAGGGACGCGCGGCGGCCTTGCTGGCGAGCACGGTGCCGGTGTAGGTGAGCGGGTCGAGCGCCCCGATTAATAACGCCCGCTGACCGTACAGCAGGCCGACGATACGCTCGCCGTGGATGCGCCTGGCCATCGAACGACCGGGCGGAAAGTAGTGGGAGGCCTCGCCGGAGTCGGTCACGTTGTCCTACATGTGCCGATCAAGGACCACTGCGACAAGACGCGGGCATCCGCCGCTCTCCGGCCGCCACCGTTCCGTCCAACATCTGCAAGCAACAGTTGACAGCCATGGACTCCGCATGACCTCACCCTCAGCGTGGCCCCCCCACAGGTCTATGAATTGCGTACGCCAACTGGGTCAGCCTCGCCCGAGGGCGACGGCCAGACTCATGACCTTCCGGCGGTGCGAAGCGCATGTAATGGCCGAAGATCCAGTCGACGAGGCGGCGGTTGACACCCAGCAGGCGGATCGCCGGGCCGAGCAGGCGCGGCGGTACATGCGGCAACATGCGCTGCCCTCGCAGGAGCCAGCGAAACTTCCACGCTTGGACATCGGTGAAGTCGACATAGCGGGCGGAGGCCTGCGCGCGGCTCTGACGTCCTTCGACGACGCCGCGCAGCTCGCGGCCGAGCGCGGTGCCGTAGTAGAGAGCGGGGCGGATCCCCTCGGCGGTCAGCGGCATGCAGTGTCCGGCCGAGTCGCCGACGAAGAAGACGCCGCCCTCGGTCGCCGCGCGCAGCTTGTGGGGTATGTAGCCGCCCTGGTAGCCAACCAGATCGCGGCCGAGATCCTCAGCCAGTAGTGCGACCGGCTCGCGGAGCGGGAAGCGCGGGTCAAGGGAGCCGACTCCGATCCGCACTTCGTCACCGGCCGGGAACGACCAGCAGTAGCCCGCCCGCACGTAGCGACGGTCGATCCAGATCTCGAACTCCTCGCTGCGGCCGGGGGGATGGACCTCGATGCCACGTGAGAGGGGCGCGTCGGGTGGCTGGTAGCTCTCGCCCGCGGCGAGCTGCCGCCGCCAGCCGAGTGCGTCGACCACCAACGGCGCACTCAGCACGCCCCGGTCGGTGTCGACCGCGATCACCTGGCCTCCCGGGCCATCACCGGATCCCGCCCAGCCGGTCTCACCATGAGCGGCGAGCCCGTTCACCTTCGCCGTCTCGAAGCACGCGTCGCAATCGCTCCAGAGCAGCCGACAGAGCTCGCGGTAATCGAAGGTCGAGAAGGTCCAGGGCAGCGTGTACCGCCTGGTTCCGTGGGGCGTGTGGACGAGCAGTGAGTCGAAGCGCTGAAGCTCGGCGGCGATCAGGCCGGCTGCCTCCAACCACGCGGTAGGGATGCCGCAGGCCGAGGTCGCTCGCTCGCCGATCTCGTAGCGGTCGACGATCAGGACGTCGGCCCCGCTCCCGGCGAGCTCCCGCGCCACAGCGAGTCCGGCAAAGCTTGCGCCGCAGATCAGCACATCGCGGGTGCCCGAGAGCGGACCCCGATCGACTCCCCGCTTGGTCGCTCGGATCGGCATCGGCGGCGAGGGAAGGCGTGACCTTACGCCGCGGTGGCGTGTGCCACGGCCTCCGGACCGCGGCTCGAGCAGGCGAAGGCCGGAAGCCGATCAGCGTCCCAGTGACCGAGCGGCACCTCCGGGATCGCGGGCACGGCGACGTTGGCGATCCGCTTCCTGACCGAGAAGTGCCAGTCGAACCAGATCGTGCTCTCGGCTTCCCACCAGTCGAGCGGCGTGCCGTACCCGAGCTCCATCAGGACCTCCAGGACACCCATGCGCTCGAGCCAGCGGGGCTCGGACGGCGCCGGTTGTCGCCAGAATGAGAGCGCGCCCTGTGCGGTCATGTGGGCGCCGTCGAAGCGGGTCGCGATCTGCGACCAGGTGCAGCGTTTCCCGGGCAGGTTCGGGGCGAGGAGCACGAAGTCCGCCTCGGCCGAGCGGTCTTCGATCAGGAGCAGCTCGGCGGGTCCGGGCTCCAACACCCAGGCCGCGCGGTCGTGCCATTCGCTCAGCTCCGGCGGCAGGACGACCCGCATCCGCTCCACATAGGCAGACCTGCCTTCGACCAAGCTCGAGGTCCAAAAGCCTCCGCTCGGTCGGCCCAGGGGGTCGTCCCCGACGGGCGCGACGAAATCGGGGCCAGGCTCGTGCCCGCAACCGAACCAGTCGACCCAGAGCTGCGGTCCGAGCGTGAGCTCCATCTACCTCACCGCCAGGGCGGACACGATGGCCGACAGGCTCCTGCGGCGGAACCCTTCGGCGGTGCCTCCTGCCGAACGGCGCCGAGAAGCACGCCGCCCTGCCGGCGCGGGGCTGCTCACATGGCGGGGCGGGGATTCGCGATGCGGCGCAGCGGTTGGGACGGATCGTTGCCCGGGGCCACCGACGGCGCGAAGATCACCCGAAGTGATCGCCGCTCCGACGCCACGCGGGGGTCGGAGATCCGACCATGCGCTGTCGACCTTCCAGGCGATGCCGTAACCGAGCGCCGCCCCCGCCACCACGTCACCCAGGTAGTGAGAGCGCCTGCGCACCCTCAGGTAGCCAATGGCGACGGCGACCAGATGCAGCCATCGCCCAAGGCGGGAGCCGCGCATCCATCCAGCGATGGCAAACGCGCAGGCGGTGTGGGTGCTCGGAAAGCCAGCGGCGCCGAGATGCCCGAGCGGAGCGATGCGCGAAGCGCTGCCCGGACGCGAGCGCCGGATCACCAGCTTCCCGACGGCCGAAACGCATGCCGCCAACACCACGATCGCCGGGGCGAAGAGCCACCGCACCCGTGATCCGCGGTCGACGGCGAGCCCGACGAGGACGACCGGCGCCCACCAGAGCCTTCCAGCCATCCGCAACGTCCGGCGCCTTACGTCAGTCGCCACCGTCTAGGACTCCCGGCGATGAACCAGGTCGGCGATCTCGCGGAGGGGTCGAACCGGGCCCGGCGCAGACGACTCGGTCTCCTCGAGGCTTGCGATGCACTCCTGGTGCAACTCGGACGCTCTCGCCCTGGCCCGCCGCAGACCGAACATCGTCACGTAGGTCAGCTTCCCCGCGCGACGGTCACTCCCTGGGATCTTCCCCAGCCAGCGGGCCTTGCCCGTCTCGTCGAGGATATCGTCGACCACCTGGAAGAGCGAGCCGAGGGCGGCGGCGAAGCGGTCGAGGACCGGGTCGATCCGACCCTCGGCGAGGAGCGTGGCGCAACGGACGCAAGCGACGAGCAGGACGCCGGTCTTCAAGGTCTGCATCCGCTCAAGGTCGACCTCGTCACGCGGGCGGTATTTCGTCACGTCGAGGTACTGCCCGGCGACCATCCCCGGCGTGCCGGTCGCGTCGAGCACCTCCCGCAGGACGCGGTTGCGAAGCTCGGCCGGTCCTGGCTGGTGCTCGAGGATGAGGCGCTGGGACTCGCTCAGCAGTGCGCAACCGGCGAGGATCGCGACGTCGTCGCCGTAAAGGCGGTGAAGGGTCGGGCGGCCACGCCGCTTCGCATGGTTGTCCATCGCCGGAAGGTCGTCGACGATCAGCGAGTTGGTGTGCAGCAACTCGATCGCGCACGCCGTCGGCAGGACGAACTCGGCCGGCATGCCGAGCGCCTGCGCGGTGGCGATGACCAGGACCGGACGCACCCGCTTGCCACCGCCGAGGAGGGCGTAGCGAGCGGCCTCGGCAAGCCGCTCGGCCCCGGGAGGGGCCGGAAAGTCGACCTCCTCGAGAGCCTGCTCGACCCGCTCGCGCATCTCGGCGAGCGCCAGCTGGTCGGGAAGATGAATTCGATCGGGGTGCACGACCGAAGATCCGTTTTCCTCAACGGTGCCTCCCGTCTGGACCAGGCACCCATCCCCTCGCGAGCGGGACGGCGCCACGCCGGCGGCCTGGCCCCGCAGGGCGATGGGGTTGGTGTCCGGTCGCGTCATGACGGTTCGCCGCGAGCGTGTCATGACGTGATCGCGGTGTCATCGTCATCGCGGGCGGACTTCTTCTGAGGTCACCCTTGTAAAAACGGGCGTCGCTTCTATTACTTCGACCTCAGCGGTTTTCGGTACCGTCAGGCATGAGAAGATCCGGTCTCCAGACCTGGCTCGACCTTCGAAGATCCGCAGTCAGGACAGCTTCAACACTCGCTGCGAGCGGCCGGCACGGATGCCGGAGGTGCCGGCGAAACGCGCCGTGACCGAGATCCTCCGCGCCCCCGAGCGACCCCTGGCCCAGGGCACCGCGAATCGCGCGCGCCAGTGTCCGTCGACGATCCGCGCCCGCGTGGCCGCCGTCGCCCTCCTCCCCGCTGAAGACGAACCGATCCTGACGACGACCGTTCCCCGGGCCGCCTTCACGATGGTTCCGGTGACCACGATCAGCGGACGGGAGGAGCGGGTCCTCCAACGGGCGCCGACGATGTGCAGCCGTGCGGGGGCGAGTGCCTTCGGCATTTCTGCTTCCTTCGTGAAGTTCGCGGAGACCGTCTCGTCGGCGCCGATCGTGAGGCGGCAGGGCCCGGTGCCCGAGCAGCTCCCCCCTGACCAGCCCGCGAACCTCGAGCCGGAGGCGGCGGTGGCCGTCAGGCTCACCTGGGTCCCGTCGCTGTAGCCATGAGAACAGTTCGACGGGCAGGCGATCGCGCCCGCGCCGTCGATAACGCTGCCCGCGCCGTCGCCGGTGACCTCGACCGTGAGCGTATGGGTCGAGGCCGGAGGCAGCGGGACCGTGTCGAAGGTGGCCGCAACTTCGGTTTCGGCTCCCAGCGTGACCCGGCACGGAGCCGTTCCCGAGCAGCCACCGCCCGACCAGCCTGCAAATTCCGAACCGCTGCCGGCATGCGCGGTGAGCGTCACGACGGTGCCGTTCGCATAGGACCCCTCGCAAACGCCCATCGGCGAGCCACATTCGGTGATCCCCGTCGGACTGGAGTCAACATCCCCCGAACCACTTCCGCCGGTGGCGATCGTCAGGTCGTAGGAGTCCCGCGCAAGGGTGAGCCCGATCGTCTTCGACGCTTCCAATCCGCCACCGTCGGTCACGGTGAAGGCGACCGAGTAGTGGCAGGGGCCTTCTCGACAGCTGCCCTTGCCCGGCGTGCCGGAAAGCGTTCCGGTCTGCGGATCGATCGAGATTCCCGGCGGCAGGCCGGTGGCGGACCATCGGTAAGGAGCTTCGCCCCCCGCGACCTGGACTTCGGCTTCATAGGAATCGCCCACCGTGCCTTCGGGCAGCGAGGTGGTGTCGACGAGCAGGCCCACCGTGACCAGGGTGGCACTCGCGTCCGGGCCCCGGACGATCGTCGAGACGGCCGCTCCGCCCGGCATCGCCACAGGCTTTGGCGTCGGGTTGGGGTTACTGGTTTCGTTGTTGACCGGATTACCCAGCTCCCCGTAGTAGTTCCAGCCGAACGTAAAGAGCTGTCCCGTCGAGGTGAGCGCGAGGCTGTCGTACTCCGCCGCGGATATTTGTGCCACCCGCCCACCGGCACCCGGCAGCGTGACGAGCGTCGGCGTCGGATTCGCTTCTCCGTTGTTCGGGCCGTTGTTGGTCGTGTTGCCAAGCTGGCCGTAACGATTTTCGCCAAAGGCGTAGAGCCGCCCGCTTTCCGTCAACGCCAGGCTGTGGTTGTTGCCCGCCGCAACCTGGACGACAGGACCATCCTGGCCGGGGAGGCTGACCAGGGTCGGGGTGGGGTGGGCATTTTCGGACGGGTTGGGCACCGGACCGCTGTTTGCCGCGAATCCGAGCTGACCGTAGCGGTTGTTCCCGAAGGCATAGAGCTGGCCGCTTTCGGTGACCGCAAGACTGAATTCACCGCCCGCCGCGATCTGGACGACCGGGCCGTCCTCACCGGGCAGGACCACCCGGGTCGGGGTGGGATTGGCGCCCGAATTGCGTTCGTGTCCGAGCTCGCCGTCGAAGTTCGCTCCGAAGGCGTAGAGTTGGCCGGTCGAGGTGAGCGCAAGGCTGTGGAAGCAGCCCGCGGCGGCCGCGACGACCGGGCCATCCTCACCGGGCAACGTCACCAAGGTCGGCGTCGGGTTCGCCTTCGCCGTGGTTTCTTCAATGTGGGTGCTGTTACCGAGCTGGCCGAGGTCGTTTTCACCGAAGGCGTAGAGCTGGCCGCCTTCGGTGACCGCCAGACTGAAATCGCATCCGGCCGCCGCCTCCGTGACCGGACCGTCCTCACCGGGAAGGGTGAGCGGTTCCGGCGGAAGTCCAGGTTCGAAGGTGAATTCGATGTTCTTCGTAGTGCCGAGCTGACCGTAGAGGTTGTAACCGAAGGCGTAGAGCTGGCCGCCTTCGGTGACCGCCAAGCCGAAGTTGTCGCCCCCCGCCACCCCGACGACAGGCCCCTCCTGGCCCGGCAAGGTCACCGGCAGCGGTGACGGATTCGGCTCCTGGGTCTCGCTGTTGGTTTCGTTCCCTAGCTGTCCGTGGCGGTTGTTGCCAAACCCGTAGAGCCGTCCGGGCGAAGGGAGCGGGCCGCCGAGCGCAGGGGTCGCGAACCACGCCGCGCCGGCGACGAACGCCATCATGAACGCGATACGCCAAAAGAGGACCCGTCCACCGTCTGCGGGCGACCTACGCTTGCTCCCGGCAGCAGACCAACTGGCCTTCTGCATCCTCATACCGACATCGTACCGATTTAGGTGAGGCATTCCTATTCTTCAGGTGGCACCGGGTTGAACCCAACCGTGTAGCCGCTGTTGGTGACGGCCGCGCATACCGAAGCCGAGGCACACGACATGCCTTCCACGGTTTCCCCGACGCCGTGCGTGGCCCTCCAGCTCGCTCCACCGTTTTCGGATCCGAATACCTGTCCATCGTTGTCTGCCGCGGCGCAGTCGGAACCGCTGCAGGTGATCGAGGTGAGGCCGACCGCTCGTTCCACGGCCGCCCGGGTGACGGTCGCTTCACCCGAAGCGTTGATGGTCAGGCGGAGGACTTCACCGGTGCCGTCCACGGCCAGACAGGAGGTGGTCGAGGTGCAGACGATCCCGAGCAACGGCGTGGTGCCGTCGATGTCGGTGGATTTCCAGCCGGCTGCTTCCTTCACTTTCGCTTCGGTGGTGGCGACGTGTACGTGGCCGGAACTGTCGACCACCGCACAGAACGCGGCCGAAAGGCAGGAGATGCCCTTCATCGCGCCGCTCCCGATTTCCACCGCACGCCATTTCGTGCCCGCCGGGCTGCTCGACCAGGTGATCGAGCCAGAGGTCGCCTGCGCGGCCACACAGAAGGAGGCCGTGGGGCATGACACGGCATCGACACCGTGGCTCGGCAGCAGCGCCGTCGAGAAGGCTCCGCCCAGCGACGTCGCGTAGTAGAGGTTTCCACCTCCCCCTTCGACTTCACCGGCCGCGACCATGCAGAAGGTGCTGGTGGGACAAGAGACCGCCTCGGCCGGTTTGTGGGACGGGCCGGCCCAGGAGTGCCAGGTAGCCGTCGCGGTGTCGCTCACATTGGTCGAGTACATCGAGACGCCTTCCTGGTCGACGGCGACACAGCTGGTCGTGCCGGGGATGCAGGAGACCCCCTTGAGGGCGTGGCCCGTGTCGATCTGCTGCATGTGGGCCGTGGCATCACGCCCGACGCAGACTTGGACCGGCTGCGTCACCTTGCCTTCGCGGTTTTCCGCCTTGACCACGAAGCGGCCGCTTCCCGATCGGCAGCCAGTTTCTTCGATCACCGCGGATTCGGCATTTTTGTGCAGCCACGGCGCCGTCGGCCCACCGCAGGTTTCACCGCCTACCGCACCGGCATGGGCACAGAGTTCCACCCCGAACTGACCGAGTCCCACCAGAACGTGGTAGGTGGAGCCGCCAGCGCTCACATTTACTTCGATCGGCTTCGTAGTCAAGATGAGTCTCCCGCCTTCTTCAGTCACCCAGCCGTAGCTCCGTCCGGTGACCGCCCCGGCTTCGGTTCCGGTTTCGAAGGTCGAGAATCCTTCGTAGCAGGAGAGCGCCGCCGTCGGGCATTGGGAGGTGGTCCAGGTTTTCAGCGATTGCAAGTTCGCTTCGCCCTGCTTGATGATCTGGCTGTTTTCGCCGGCGCAGACAACGACGCTGCCCGTCGCCTTTCCGACGTAGGACCCTGCGGTCAGTTCTTTGGTCGAATTGACTTTGTCGCCGGCCGGCAGTTCGACCATCGTCCTCGTGTTGAGCGATTCTTTGTCCGTGCACCCTTCGTGGCCGGTTCCCGCTTTGATCGCGGTGCCGCACACCGTGCCGCCCGCATCCAGCGGCGACGCCTGGCCGGGGATGTCGTCGCCCTCATTGCTGACGTAGAGGGAGTCGACCTCGAAGTTGTTCGAATAGGGATGGCCAAGGCAGAGCGGGGTGATGAGTTCCCCACTTTCGACTAAGGTCGAGTGGGCTTCGACTTCGCTGTTCAGGTGACGGAAGCCAGAGGCGTAGGTCATGCTCGCGTAGCTCGGGAGTTCGAGCCATTTGAGTTCCGTTTCGATCAGTTCGGCCAGTTCGCCGCTTCCTTCGCCGGTGTAGAGGCGATCATCTTGGGCCAGCCGTTCGAGGGCCGCCTTGATTTTCGTCATCTCCGCCGAGCCGAGTTCGTATTCGGCACCTTCGCCTTCGATCAGACCTTCAAGGGCGGGGGTGACTTCATGAAGACCTGAGATCGTCATCGCGGCGAGCGTCGGGTCCTCGGAGACCAGTTCGCTGATCCTTTCCATGTGGTCTTCGTACAGGGGCATGAAGTACGCACCGGCAACCGAGGTCTGCGCCAGCTCGCCGCGGGCTTTGTAGAGGGTGGCGAGCATTTCGACCGCGGATTCACTCCCGTGGGCGGTGGCAGGCTCGGCCGTCTCCATCGCCGCCGCGGCCGAGCATTCGGGTTCGCAGACCGGTGCCGCCGGTTCGGCGCTGCCGTTGAGGCCGACTTCGTTGAAGGCGGTCGCGACCTTTTCATACTCCGATGAGCCTTTCGGGTGGCTGTATTCTTCGACCGCCTTCAGCGTCGCCGCGCGAGCCTGCTCGAGGGTCGCGTTGGCATTGCCCCTGAGGTAGAAGGTCCAGCCTTTGTAGAAGAATCTCGTCGCTTCTTCGAACCCGAGGCCTTTTTCTTTGGCCCCGAGTTCTTTTTCAAGGCTCGTCGCCGCCAGGTAGAAGGCGTGATCGGTGACCGTGCTGTTGATGTTCACGCCGAAGTTGTCGAGACAGGTGGTATCCCATTCTGAGATTTTCGCCGGGTCGTGGTGTTCGTCGCCCGCCGAGAGGAGTTCCTGGAATTTGCTGGGGGTTTTGAGGTTGCGGATCGCTCCCCCGGGCAGCGCGGCCCCGACCACCCAGTCCGGTTCTTCGTATCCGTGGGCGAACCATTCGGTCGCCTCGCCCATGATGTCGCCGAAGCTCTCGTTGAGCGCCCCGGACTGACGCTCGTCGGAAAGTTCGGAGCTGTACTCGAGGACCGCGTGACCGTACTCGTGAGCGACGATGTCGAGCGCTTTCGGGTAGCCGTGGCCGAAGACCATCTCCTGGCCATTCCAGAAGGCGTCCTCGAACGGCTTGCCGACTCCTTCGGCGTATTCGACCGTCGACTTGACGTGAGACCCTGCATCGTCATAGCTATTCCGTTCCAGGACTTGCTGGAAGAATTCCTCGGTCTCGCCCGAGTTCGTGTAAGCGTTGTTCACTTCTTCGTTCGCGTTCGCGCCTTCACCCTCTTTGCGCGCGAGCACTCCGGGCAGTTCGGGTTTTTCTTTGGCATTGAAGACTTCGCGGTAGAGGGCATATTCCGTCCGCGGCGTGACTTCGAGGATCTTCCCCGTGATCGCATCGACCACGTATTCGTTGGAAGCGTGCGTCTGGTTGTCGACCAGGCGCACGCACCAGGCAAGCCGTGCCATCGGGCCCGAGACCGTCGGGGCCACCCCCGCATAGGCCTGCAGACTCGCCGGTTCCACGAGCGTGCTCGACGGCATCTCCTTCGTTGCCACCGCGATCGCCTGCGCGCTCGTCAGGCTCGGTTCGTCTTCGGCCACCGAGACTTCCGGGATGACAGAGCCGGTCATCCACGTCACGGCTTCCCCGTTGGGCGAGAGGACGACGCCGATCCCGCTCTCGTAGACGGGCAGGCCATCGGCCATCTGATGGAAGCTGACTGACGTCGCCCCCGTACTGTCGGTTTCGATGCTCGCTTCGCCGAGTTCGGCGCCGGCGTTCGAGAGTCCGAAGAGGTTGCCGTAGCTGGCGAGCACGGTCCGGGCCGCCGCGCCGGGACCTTCTTCGCCGCTGCCCCCGACCGCCGTGAGCGGGATGCGGGCGGTCGCGGTGCCGATCTTGCGGGTGGCCGGGTCGACCGTCGCGGAGACCGGCTGGCCGTGGGCGCTGTGGCGTTCAAGCTTTGCTTCGGCCGCGTGGACAACCGGCGCGAAGGAGATCGTCGGCGTCGCCGGCGAGCTGGCCGCGCCTGCCGGACCAAGACCGACCAACAACACCGGGATCGCGGCGAAGCCCATGCCCAGCGCCGCCCGCCAACCGATCCACACGCGAGCGCCGCCCAGGCTCCCGGCACGATCCGGCCACCAGTTCGAGGGATGCGCCGCCGCCCGCAACCCCGCCGCGAGCTCGCGTCGCGAGGTGGCGCCGTGGGACAGCGCGTTGGCGAAGCCACCGCCGAGGCAGCCGGCGAATGCGACGAGGGGCACGCGCCAGAGCAGCGCCCCGGTATCCGGCGCGAAATGGAGTCCGAGCAGGCCTCCGGCCTGGGCGTCCACCCGGGCCAGCAGTCCGAGCACCCAGACCGCGACCGTGGTGAGCACCGCGGCCCGTGCGGCGTTCGCAAGTCCGAGCGCGGTGTTCCGATCGGCGCGGCGCGCTGCCATCCAGCCGATCGCGAGGACCATCGAGACAGCGACAATCGGCGCGAGCGCCAGGATCCCCGGCGCGGCATGTCCGTGTGAGACCGAGGGCAGCGTGCCGCCGAGCGCCGAGACGGACCCGTGCCCCTGCGACAGCGCCGCCTCCCGCCAGCCGAAGGGCACACCGAAGCCCGAGACGAGCACGCCGGCGGCGATGGTCGGCAGGGCGACGATCGCGGCGCCGACGGTCGCGAGGACCCGACCGACGCCGGCGCCGGTGAGAACGCCGAGATCCCAGCCTGACATCGACAGGGCTCCTATCAGGGCGACCGCCGCGCTGAGGGCGACGCCGACTGCCATCGCCCGGAGCGTCGAGGCGAGCGGAGCCGACCAGGAACCCAGCGCGCGGGAGACCGGCGTGCGCCAATTCCACCCGAAGACGCCGATCAGCCCGCCCACCGAAGCGAAGAGGAGACCCCAGGCGAGTGGCAGCAGGAACGCCTCGGCCGGCAACGGAGAGACGGCTATGCCCACCCCGAATCCACGCGCCGTGAACTCAAGCGGGACGAGGACGCCGGCGATGCCGACGATCAGCGCATAGGGGATTGGGACGGCGAGCGCGACGAGGAGCTTCCTGCGTGCCGGCCCGGGAGTCCGCCTGGCGAGGAGCGCCGTCGCCCCGGCGATCGAGAGGCCGATGAGCAGCAGCGCGGGGATCGCCGCAAAGCGCAGCTCACCGGTGTGGCGGAAGAACGTCACCCCCACCAACTGGGCCAGGTAGAAGACGACGGCCGCGTCATGTGCAGCGGCCGAGATGGAGTGCGGCGCAGGGTTGAGCGCGCTCGAGCCGAGCGCGCCGAGCACCAGGATCAACCCGGTCAGAGCGACCATCGCCAGCCCGATCGCAAGTGCGGCGGCACCTGCCGCCGTCCCGCCCATCGCCAGACGTCCCCGCAGTCGAGGGGCGGTCGACTCGCGACGTGAAACCTGGTGCCTGTACATATCTCTCTCCGTTGCCTCGTAGCAGTGTGGTTTCGCCTTCGCCCGGCTTCACGCATGCCAGAAATGCCCTTCGAGAACTTCGATCAGCGCGTGAGAATCATGGGCGATGCCACACTTGCATGACCGAACGCCCCTGTCATCGACAGGGCGGACGGACTTGTTATGAGGTCACGATCCCGCAGGCGGCGGCCGATTTCTTACCTCTGCCTCAACGGTTTTTGGTACCCGAACTCGACGGGCTCGGTGCCGCATACCGCGCTATTCGAGCATCCCGATTTTGAGGGCGAGAATGATCGCTATCTGAATCGACGGCGCACCCAGCTTGGTGCAGATGTCATGGCGGATGTCCCTCACCGTGCTCGTGGTGAAGTTGAGCTCGCTGCCGATCTGCTGGCGCGTGCGCCCCCCGTGGCTGAGCCTCAGCACCTTCCACTCACGCTCACTCAGATCAAAGCTGTTGTCCGCGATGCGCTGGGCCCGCTGGGGGATGACCCGTCCGGATCCAAGATCAGCACTCCGACGCACTGCAACGATCTCGTCGCAGATCCGCTCGGCGCTCACGTCCATGGAGAGAAGCGAATCCGGTTCGTGATGACGCGCCTCATAGATCTGCAGATCGACGGCGTGTCCGGGCAACATCAGGACGCGTACCGGCAGATGAAGCCGGCGCAATTCCTTCAGCACGCCTGCGCCGTCAAGCCTTGGCATCGCCAGGTCGAGCACCGCCACGTCCGGACGAAGCTCCTTCAGCATGCGGAGGGCCTCAATCCCGTCGCACGATTCGCCGACCAGCCCGAGCCGGGCGTCAGCGCCGATCGCTCCAGCGATGTGCTCGCGCACGATCGGATGATCGTCTGCGACCAACACGTTTATCGGTGGCTCCTCCACCGTGCGCTCCCCCTGCGTCCTTCGCCTGTCCTGCTTTCTTGCTCCTGCTCGTTCCGGTCATCGAGACACTGCGCTACGCCACAGCCCCCACCGTGGTGGACATGCAACAGTCCAACGTCCAAGGTATAGAACAATACTCAAAGAGTTTCAAATAAGAGACATATATGTTCCGCCCATCGTTGCTGGACGCTTCCCCTCAGCAGAAATGACGGGGAACTGATGTAACCGACCACGGGCCTGGTGGTTCTCAGGGTTGTCGCGGCAGTCTTTCGGTCCCTCCAGATCTGGGTGCCACCATCGGCGACGGCCATGCACGGCGGCGACCGAGTCGCACAACGGTCACAGCTTCGAGCGCTGTTTTGGCGGGTTTTCGCAGGGACCCGAAGGGCTTGCTGAGGCGAATTTTGCGAGACCCCATCGGTACGAGCGGTGCCTTTTCGAGGGCGTTTTCAGACCGGTTTGTGGGCCCCACCGCGAGTTTGCATGGACTCAAGACACGACAAGGGCCCGCAAATGCGGGCCCTTGTCCTATAGCGGGGGCAGGATTCGAACCTGCGACCTTCGGGTTATGAGCCCGACGAGCTACCTGGCTGCTCCACCCCGCGGCGGACACAAGATCTTAGCAACGTGGCGTTGACTTCCGGGGCTCGTGGTGGCGGTGGGTGTGGGAGGAAGCGGGCAGTGGCGGCTGAATAGGGTGCGCGGATGGCGAAGGATGCGCGACGGGTGGCGGTGATCGACATCGGGTCGAACTCGACGCGGCTGTTGGTCGCCGATGTCGGGGACGGGCGGGTGTCGCCGGTGGAGCGGCGGAGCACGGTGACGCGGCTCGGGCGGGGCGTGGATCTGAGTGGGCAGTTGGCCGCCGAGGCGATCGAGGCGGCGTGCGCGGCCGTTGATCCTTACGTGGCGACTTTGCAGGAACTGGGGGCCGAGAAGGTGGATGCGATCGCGACCAGCGCGGTGCGGGACGCGACGAACGGGAGCGCTTTCGTGGCGGAGCTGCGGGAGCGGTTCGCGCTGTCGGCGCGGGTGCTCGACGGCGAGGAAGAGGCGCGGCTCACTTACCTGGGGGCGACTTCGGAGCACTCGCCGGAGGTGCCGACGCTGGTGATCGACATCGGCGGCGGATCGACCGAGCTGGTGGTCGGGACGGGCCGGGACGTCGACTGGCACGTGTCGCTGCAGGCCGGCGTCGTCCGACACACCGAGCGCCACCTCACGCACGACCCCCCGACGCCGGTCGAGCTGGAAGCGATGGCCACGGACCTGCGAGGTCTGATCGAGGCCGCGCGGGCGGAGGCGCCGGCGGCGGAGGAGGGGATCGCGGTTGCCGGGACGCCGACCTCGCTGGCGGCGATCGAGTTGGAACTCGTGCCGTACGACCCGCAGAAGATTCACGGCCACGTGCTGGAGCGGCGGTCGATCCAGCGGATGCTGTCGCGGCTGGCGGCGACCCCGCTCGAGCGGCGGACCGAGATCCCGGGACTGCACGCCGACCGGGCCCCTACCATCGTGGCCGGCGTCGTCACCCTCGTCGAGGCGATGCGTGCCTTCGACCTCGACCGCATAACCGTGTCGGAGCACGACATTTTGTACGGCGCGGCGATTGCGTTATCGGAATCGACTTAAGTAAACTGCTGATGCGGTCTATGGTGTTCAACTACCGGTTGGACATTGGCTGACCGGCCAACAGGACAAACGGGTGGTTGGTAGGTCACGACCCCCACAAATGGGCTATTTGCCGGTCCTAAATTCGGTAGTCCACGCACTAATGGGTGGACAAACCGTGCCTGGCTTGGCAATACTTCTCGCACCGGGGACGAGGAGGGGTCAGTCCTTCCTTGCCCTTGGCATAGGGCTTGGGCGATTGCCGCATCATGGCGCCTCCCGCCGTCTGAGCCCACAATCAAGGGTCCCTGAAGACGTACCCCTGCCCGTCCTGAGGGATCCGCGTGAATCGCCCGTCAGAGATGTCGGGCGATTCTCGTATTGGGACCTAAGTACCGGCGTGTTCGTCGATTCTCGCCACCGCCTCTGAGGCGGCGTGGGCCAGCCTCGCAAGGACGCAGGAAGCGAGCTGAGGGGAGCGCACTCCAGTGCGTGACCGAATTGAGCGACCGAGGACACCGCGAGGCGCCCCCACGCCGCCTCAGTCAGGCCAGGTTCGCTTTGCGGGGATAGGCGATCTCCGGGTCGGTGATGACGTTGACCAGGGTCGGCGCGCCGGAGGCGAAGGCGCGCTCCAGGGCCGGGCGGAGCTCGGCCGGGTCCTTGACGACGACGCCCTCGCAGCCGAGCGTCTCGACCAGCTGGTCGTAGCGCGTTTCCGGCTGCAGTTCCGCCGCCACCGAGTAGCCGTAGAGGAACTTCATCGGGTGGTGCTCGAGCGCCCAGATGCCGTTGTTGCCCATCACGCCGACGACGCCAAGGCCGTGGCGGGCCATCGTGTCGAACTCCATCCCGGCGAAGCCGAAGGCGCCGTCGCCGAGCAGCAGGCAGACCTGCCGGTCCGGATTGGCGACTTTCGCACCGATCGCCTGTCCCGGCCCGGCGCCCAGGCAGCCGAACGGGCCCGGGTCCATCCAGCAGCCCGGCTCGTAAGTGTTGATGTAGCGGCCCGCGTAGGAGACGAAGTCGCCACCGTCGCCGACGACGATCGCGTCACGGTCGAGAACCTTGTCGAGCTCCCCGTACACCCGCACCGGGTGCAGCGGCGAGCGCCCGTCCTCGAGCTCCGCCCGCTCCGCTTCGCGCGCCTCGCGCTCCACGTTGCCGAGCTGCTCCAACCACGACTTCGAGCGCGTCCCCTCTCCTGCCGCCGCGGCGATCGCGGCGAGCCCGGCGGCGATGTCGCCGACCAGGTCGAGGTCCGGCAGCCGGTTCGCGGTCAGCGCGTTCGGCGCGACGTCGAGGCGGATCAGCTTCGTCTCCTCGCCGAAGCTCCCGCCGAAGCCGAGCCGGAAGTCCAGCGGCACGCCGATGAACAGCGCCACGTCGGCGCCCTTCAGCGCGGTCGACCGAGCCCGGCTGAAGGCCAGGTCGTGGTCGGCCGGCAGGCAGCCGCGTCCCAGGCCGTTGAGGAAGACCGGGATGCCGAGCGCCTCCGCCAGCGCCCGCATCTGCTCCTCGCCGCGCCCCCAGTAGAGCCCGGTGCCGGCCATGATCACCGGCCGCTCAGCCCCGGCCAGGAGCGCCGCGGCCTCCTCGACCCCCTCCGGCGCGGCGGCCTCGCGCACGGCGGGGGCGGGGATCTCGTATTCGGCCTCGGAGAAGACGACGTCCATCGGGTAGTCGACGAAGGTCGGGCCGCTCGGGGCGGCGGCGGCGGTGTCGAAGGCAGCGGCGGTCAGCGCGGCGATCGCGTCGGTCGTCTTCGCCGTCTCGGCCGACTTCACCAGCGGCGAGACGAACGGCAGGTGGTCGATCTCCTGCAGCGAGCCCGAGCCCCAGCGCATCTCCGGCGCCCGCCCGCCCAAGACGACTACCGGTGAGTTGTTCGACTGCGCCCCGGCGATCGCGCTCATCCCGTTGGTGACGCCCGGCCCAGCGGTCAGCGCCGCGACCCCGACACCGCGGGTCGCCTTCGCGATCCCCTCGGCAGCGAACGCGGCGGTCTGCTCGTGCCGCACGTCGAGGATCCGGATCCCCTCCTCTTTGCACCCGTCATATATGGAGAACAGGTGCCCCCCCGAAAGCGTGAACAGCGTGTCCACCCCACGCGACTTCAGGACCTTGGCGACGATGCGACCTCCGTGATCTCCCATGGCGCGGCATCCTATCTGTGACACGGATCGGTGTAGTGCCCGGGGCGGGACTCGAACCCGCGCATCCCAGAGGGATAGCGCCTTTTAAGGGCGCCGCGTCTGCCAGTTTCGCCACCCGGGCCAGGCGATGGTAACCGGACGAATGCGCCCCGCGCAGGCGTCGAAACCCCGCTCCGAGCGTGCAAAAACGCCTGCGCGCAGGCGTAAAAGGCCAATAAATCTTGAGGGAGCGCAACTCGACCGTTGTTACCGTGTCTGGAGAGGCACCGGACCACGCCTTCCCTGGAGGGGATCTTGGAGGCATCTGCACTCAGTCACGCCAGTCGCCGCGGGCTTCTCGCCCGCAAGTCGCCCCTGCTCAAACTGCAGGGCGACGAGAAGTTGATCGCGATGGCCCGCAGCGGGAACGCGGGTGCCTTCGAGATGATCGTCGACCGCTATCAGGGCCGCCTTCTCGGCTTCTGCCGCCAGATGCTCGGCTCGACGGAGGACGCCGAAGACGTCCTGCAGGAGGTCTTCGTCAACGCCTACCGGGCGATGCTCGCCGACGAGCGTGAGATCAACCTCCGCCCCTGGCTCTACCGGATCGCCCGCAACCGCTGCCTCAACCACCTGCGGAAACCGAGCGCCGACGCGCAGGAATCGATGGACATGGTGCCGGAGGTGGAGGCCGCCTCGACCGCGGAGAAGGTTCACAACCGCGAGGAGTTCCGGCAGATCATCTCCGACGTCAACAAACTTCCGGAGACGCAGCGCTCGGCGCTCCTGCTGCGCGAGATGGACGCGCTCTCCTACGAGGAGATCGCCGACGCGATGGAGACCACGGTGCCGTCGGTCAAGTCGCTGCTGGTGCGGGCGCGGATCTCACTCGCCGAGGCGAGCCAGGCCCGCCTGCTGACCTGCGGCGAGGTCCGGGTCGAGCTCTCCGAAGCGGCCGAGGGCCTGCGCAAGGTCTCCGCCCCGGTGCGCCGGCACGTGCGCGAGTGCGAGGAATGCGCGGACTTCCGCTCCCAGGTCCGCTCCAACGAGAAGATGCTGGCGGCGCTCTTCCCGGTCCCCGCGCTCCTCGCCTTCAAGGGCTTCATCGCCGGCAAGCTCGGGCTCGGGGGCGGTTCGGCCGCCTCCAGCGCGGCGGCCGGCGGGGCCGCGGCCGGCGGTGGCGCTGCTGCCGCGGGCGGCGCGGCGAGCGGCATCGGCGCCGCGCTCGGCGGCTCCAGCGCGGCCGGCGGGCTCGGTGGCCTGGGCGGCGCGATCGGCGGGGCGATCGGGACCAAGGCGGTCGCCGGCGTCGTCACCGCCGCGGTCCTCACCGCCGGCGCCGCGGTCGAGCTGCCGAAGGAACACCAATCCTCGACGCCCCCGGCGCCGATCGAACGGGAAATGACCGAACCGTCCACGACCGTCGCGACGACGCCGCCGAGTGGCGGGATCGAACCGTCGATCGCTCCGCAGTCGGTCGCCGCCGAAAGCTCGACCAAGGCGGCGATCGCCAGCAACGTGGTCGCCGTCGGGCCGAGCAAAGCCGAAGAAGCCGAAGCGGCGACCGACGTGGCGGCGACCGAAGAAGTGACTCCGGCGGCGACCGAAGAAGAAGCGGTCCCGCCCGCCGAAGCCGAAGTCGCCGAAGACCCGGAGGCCGGCGCCTCCAAGGCGGAAACCGCGAGCATCACCGGCGGCGTCGAAGTCGAATCCGGCACCGCGGCGACCCCGAGCACGACCGCCGGCGCCCACGGCGGCAAGGGCACGGTGAGCGTCACCGTCACCCCGGAAACTCCCCCGGCGACCACGACTCCCCCGGTGACGACCACGCCGCCGCCCGTCGCCGAAGCGCCGGTCGAAGCGACGCCGCCGCCGGTCGTCGAAGCCGAAGCCCCGGCGACCACGACGGAATCGCCCGTCGAAACGCCACCGGTCACCGAAGAAACTCCGTAGCGCCGGCGCCCGGCCCCGCCGGGCGTTTCTCTATCCCAGGCCGATCACTTTGAGCCGCCGCATCAGGCAGGTTGCGGCGAACTGGCGCGTCTCACCGAGCGAGTAGCCGAACAGCTCAAAGTCGTCGCCGCCTTCCGCCCAAGGCGGTGAGAAGACGCCGTCGGCGATCGGCAGCGCCTCTTCCAGCGTCCGCTGGATCGCCGCCTTGTAGCGGTCGTCCTCGTGCGCCTTCTCGCGCAGGAAGACGGAGCCGAAGGCGACGTGGCGATGCTCGTCGCGGGCGACGTTGCCGAACCCCTCGACGAACCCCGGCAGCGTGTTTTCCCGTTCGTTGAACTCCATGATGAAGTGCTGCCCGGTGAGGGCCAGCATCCCCTCGATGACCATGTGGTAAAGCGTCACCGCCTCGACCAGCGCCTCGGTGTCCTCCGGCTCCTGGGACAGCCGCTCCGTCCGCGCCCCCAGCATGTCGTCGAAGAGCTCGCCGAAGTTCTGGTTCAGGTGCGAGGACGTCTCGGCCAGCATCTCCGAGAGCCCGTCGGACTCGAGCACCCCGACCTCGCGGTAGAAGCGCTCGAAGAAGCGCACGTGCCGCGCCTCGTCGGCGATCTGCGTGCAGAGGAAGACTTTCTGGTCCTCGGTCGGCGCCGCCCGCATGATCGGCCCCAGCTCCTCCGCCACCTTCTGCTCGCCGATAAAGAACGACGACAGCCCGTACATGCGCTGGAAGCGCTCCTCCTCCGGGATGCGCTCGTGCCAGTCCTCACGGTCCTGGCTGAAGTCGAGCTCCTGGGTCTGCCACTGCTGGCGCTCCCAGAGGTCATAGAGCTCCCCGTAACCGAGCAGCTTGATGTCGGCGGTGCGGTCCGCCGCCTCGTTCAGCGCCGGATCGGCGGTCGCCTGATAGTCCGCGCGCTGCGTCCGGGACCGGATCCCGGCCGCCTCCTTCGCCTCCATCGTTCCTCCCTCGGGTCGTGACCGAGAGACGAAGGTAACACCGGACTGGCCGGCCGGCCAGTTCTGGTGGCGCCCGGGGCTAAGGGACGCGAGGCGTCTCGGCGAGAGGGCCGTCTCGGCGAGAGGGCCGTCTCGGCGAGAGGGCCGTCTCGGCGAGAGGGCCGTCTCGGCCACGGCCCGGGCAGGCTGTGGCCGTGGCCGAGACGGCCGGGGATGTGGGGAGTGGCGGGGACCGTCCACGCGAGCCCCACGGGCGCGTCACGGGAGAGGGACGGAAGCGTGACGGGACTCGCGAGTCGTGGGAGAGACGCCGGGAAGTCACACTTCTGTGCGTGTCGGGCAACACGCACAGAGGCGCGGGCGACCTTGGTCAGCCATAGGTTTACTAAGGTCGCCCGCGCTCCTGCGGGGCCTGTCTATCGGCCCCGGAGGCGCGTGGAAGGGTGACGTCCC
>Ga0153956_1000730_pt1 | contig 33959 bp, 27 predicted proteins | sample TSFL040MetaG_FD_104704 | JGI IMG/M metagenome (GOLD analysis project Ga0153956, IMG submission 104704) | Attine ant fungus gardens microbial communities from Florida, USA - TSFL040 MetaG | ecosystem: Host-associated > Fungi > Mycelium > Unclassified | place: USA: Florida, Wekiwa Springs... | reverse complement strand
GGGGGGTGGGAAAAGTTGAAAAAAGTGAACAAAAGGGGTTTGCTGGTATCCCCCCCCCTGGCGGCGACACCCTTCTCCCCGGGGGGGGGGGGGGAGGTAAAGAGCCAGCCTTTTGTCCCCTAACTAAATTTAATCCGGCGGGCACTATTGACGACACAAAGCGTCATTACATCTCCTGCGCACCGACGTGTGCGCACACAAGGCAGAGGACGCCATGACACCGCAAGAACGCCAACTGGTTGACGATCTGTTTGACCGCCTGAGCAAGGTCGAGGGCGGTCCGCGCGACCCCGATGCGCTGGACGCGATTGCGCTAGGTCAGCGCAAGGCTCCCAATGCTCTCTACGCGCTGGTGCAGACCGTCCTGCTGCAGGATGAGGCGCTGAAGCGCGCTCATGACCGCATCCAGGAACTGGAGCGCGGCGCTGCACCGGCATCGCAGGGCGGGTTCCTCGATTCCATGCGCGGCGCACTGTTCGGCGACCAGGGACAGAGCGTCAACGCACCGCGCGGCTCGGTGCCGAGCGTACGCCCCGGCGGCGATGCCGGGCGCTGGAACACCGGACAGGTGCTGGGCCAGCCGCAAGGCGGTTACGGCCAGGGTGGGTACGATCAAAGTGGTTATGCTCAAGCCCCCATGGGACAGCCGCAGGCGCCGCAGCAAAGCGGTGGCGGCTCGTTCCTCGGTACGGCCGCCGCGGCAGCGGCCGGCATGGTCGGCGGCTCGTTGCTGCTCGGCAGCATCCGCTCGATGATGGGCGGCAGCCATCAGCAGGGGCTTGCCGATGCCACAAGCGGCAATTGGAGCCCGTGGGGCGGCAATGCGAATGCATCCGGCGGCAACCTTGCCGATCAGGCCGGCGTCAATGACATCAGCCGCAACGACGCCTACAAAGCCGGCGCCTACGATCAGGCCAATGCCGACTGGGATCAGGATCAGGATCAGGATCAGGATCAAGACCAGGATGACGGCGACTACGATTCCATGGACACGGATTCGGACGACAGCGATTTTGCGTGAGGACATCCGGCTGTCATCGCCCAGCCCGGCGCGCAGTTGCGCGGCGGGACCGGGGATCCAGTAAACGGCAACGGTGGTGTTCTTACTGGAACCCGGTATCTACTGGATCACCCGCCTGCGCGGGTGATGACAACACAACGTCAGCAATCGCCTCAGATCACCACCACCTTCGTGCCGACGCCGACACGGCCGTAGAGATCGATCACGTCTTCGTTGCGCATGCGGATGCAGCCCGACGAGACATTGGTGCCGATGGTCCAGGGCTCGTTGGAGCCGTGAATCCGGTACAGCGTCGAACCGAGATACATGGCGCGCGCACCGAGCGGATTTTCCGGACCGCCTTCCATGTAGCGCGGCAGATCGGGACGGCGCGCCAGCATTTCCTTCGGCGGTACCCAGGACGGCCATTCCTTCTTCGCCGTAATCGTCTTCACACCCGACCAGGTGAACCCCGGACGACCGACGCCGATGCCGTAGCGCATGGCACGGCCGCCGTCCTGCACGAGGTAAAGAAACTTGTTGGGCGTATCGACCACGATGGTGCCCGCGCCTTCCTTGCCGCTGTAATCCACCAGTTGCGGCTGATATTTCGGATCCATCCCCGGACGCGCCGGATCGATGGTCTCCTCGCGCTGATAGGCGCGCTGCTCCGGCTCCATCGGCGGCAGCAGACGACGGCGACGCGGCTCATAGGAATATTGCGGATCGGCGCCCGGTTGCGACTGATAGCTCGGACCGTGACCACCGTCGCTGAACAGGAATTCGATGAAACCTCCGCCCATACTGCCGCGCGGCGTCGCTGCGACGCGCTGCATGGCCGGGCGCGGAGCCGGCGCCGCATAGATGACTTCGGGCTGCGCAAAAGATGCCGCCTCGACCGCCGACGCGATATTCGTCGTTAGGAAAACAAACGATGCACTCGCAAGAAGCGAGACAGTAAGTGCTTTAAACATCGACGTACTCTGACCTGTTTCGTCGCGCATCGCCCCCTTGAGCGATGCAGTTACGCGATGAGTTAAGGTTAAAAACGCCTCACTTTGGTAAACGGAACCGCCGCCGCGATTCACGATACCACGCATCGGCACGGTTCTTCTCCGTAGCGTTACTTTTGCGTGAATGCGCAGGCACCATGGTTAATCTCCGGTTCGCGCGCCGCAAAACGAACTACACAAACGCAAGTTCCATGTGAACCTCACGTTAAAACTCGTTGATATAAGACGGTCCGAATACTTGTATTATTTTGGGGGACATCATGTCTGTTCGTCGCAAGCGATTTCGTATTGAGGAAGTATTCAGCGCACCGGCTCCGGTTATCGAAAAAGATGGCAACGAGCCGATGCCCATGCACCGCGAAATCATGGCCGAGCTGCGCGCCATCCGCACGCAAATGGCCGCCCCCTCCACCGGCTTCAACGCCGTGACCGAGGAAGTCGGTGCAGCCACCCAGCACCAGATCGCCGAAGCACAGGCGTTGCTCGCGACCTACCGCGCGCAGATCGAACAGTGCGAAAAATTGAAGATCGAGCTCGACCTCATTCACGACGCGATCACCCGCACCAAGCAGGAAATCGCCGTCCTCCACGGCAAGAGTTTCGAAGGCGACGAGATGGCCAAGGTCAATGGCGAACTCGGCGCCGTGGTCGGCGGCACGGAAGAAGCGACGCAGCAGATTCTTGCAGCTGCCGAAGCCATCGACAATGCCGCAACGGCCGCCGGCAAGGTGGACTCGCCCGATCAGCAAAAACAGCTGCTGGAGGAAATCGGCGACAACGTCGTCTCGATCTTCGAAGCCTGCAACTTCCAGGACCTCACCGGCCAGCGCATCAGCAAGGTCATGAACACGATGCGCTTTATTGAAAACCGCATCACCGCGATGATGGACATCTGGGGCGGCGTGGACGAGATCAAGGCTCATGCGCCGGCGAAAGTCGATGGCCGCAGCGACGACGAAAAGCTGCTGAACGGCCCGAAACTGGACGGCGACGAGGGCCACGCCTCCCAGGACGACATCGACGCGCTGTTCGGCTGACAACAATCACCGTCAGGGCTCCTTGCAGTGACGGAGGTCAGCGCCGGGCCTTGCCCGGCGCTTTGATTCCAATGAAGCAGGCGAGCACAGCTAACGCCCCGCATGTTGCAAGAACCAGAACGCTGCGATCAGGCAGCGTTTCCACAGCGGAAGCGACGACGAAGGGCGCAACGGCCTGTACGAATTGCACGGGACGCGCAATGCGACCGAGGACACGGCCGTAGCCGACAGGCCCGAACATCAGGAGCGGCAGCGCGCCGCGCACGATGGTCACCACGCCATTGGCGGTGCCGATGGCGACGGCGAACACCGCGGCGACCGGGAACGACACGCCGAGCAGCGCCAGCAGCGCGAAAGCTGACACCATCACCACCACGGCGGCGCGTGCGATCCAGAGTGGATGGGTGCGGCCGGCCAGCGCGAAATCCGCCAGCCGCGAGGCGACCTGCGCCGGCCCGAACATCGCACCGACGGCAACGGCGCTCGCCGCATCGAGGCCGCCACGCATCAGCAGCGCCAGCAGGTTCGACGTGACACCCGATAGAATGAAGCCGTAGAGCGCGAAGGCCGCGGCGAGCAGAATGAACGGCGCGCCTTGCGGCGACAGAAAAGCCGCAGGCGACGTGTCCGAGGCGGCTTCTGCGACAGGCGCCGGCAGGGTCGCCGTAGGCCGGGGCAGCGCGAAAGCATGCAGCGGCGCGACGACGAAGGCGAACACCGCCGCAAAAGCGACATAGGTTCCCTGCCAGCCGAATTTCGCCAGCAGCAGATGCGTCGCCGTCCAACCGACAGTGGAGGCAAAGCCACCGGCAAAGGTGACGAAGGTGATCTGACGCCGGGCGGTGGCGCCGAAAATACGGGTCAGCGTCGCAAAAGCGGGATCGTAGAGATTGGTCGCCATCGCCATGCCGAGCAACAGCCAGCAGGCAAAATAGGCCGCGGGATGCATGGCGAAAGGCATCGACGCAAAGCCGAGCCCGCCCGCCAGCGCACCGGAAGCCATGACCGCATTGCCACCGTGGCGGTCAATCAAACCACCGACACAGGGCGACAGCAAACCCGAGACGATCAGGCCGAAGGAGAAGCCTGCCATGCCGAAGGCCACCGACCAGCCATGCGCAGCCGCAAGATGCGGCATGGTCAGCACGGGAGGATAGATCAGCATTCCCCAGCTGAGAATCTGCGTCACCGACAGCACCGGTACGGCGCGGCCCGGTCCGGAAACGAGGTAGCGCCAATTCAGCATGCGGTTACATCTTCAGGAAATCACGCCCCTAGGCATGGGGTGCGCAGCGGACATAGACCATGTTGCCGTAGCGGGTGGCGGCGTCCTTGTCGATAAACCGGGTCACGAGGATACGGCCGTCGAACGACACGATCTCACGGTCCTGAGGGCCACCGGCCGGACCGGGCGGGCCGATATAGTTCTTGCCGCTCTGGCTGCCCTTGAGGCGCAATTCCTGAGGCGTCGCCTCGTCGGCGAGATGCATCATGACGCCTCCGGTGGAACCGGCGCCGATGATATAAGGGTTCTTGCACTGGCCACGCGCAGCGTTTTCGGTACGGACGCGGTCGGCCGGGTTCATATAGGATGCGAGACCCCAGCGGCCGACCAGCTCCTCGGAGCGGATCGATGCGGGCAGTTCCGGCGCGGGCGGCGGTTCCGCCGGCGGCGCAGGTTCCGAATTGCCGAAGCTGAAGCCGCTCAAACCACCTGAGGTACACGCCCCCAGCAACAGGGCCGTGGCTGAGACAATCGCCAGATGAGCGACCGGGCGGACATAGCGTGACTTGATCATATCATCCCCTAAGCGGCTTCCCCGACTGCCCGTCCCAAGCAGCCAAGCGTAAAACACCTGTCAAAGCAACGACCTCTGCCATGACGACGCTGTCATGACGGCGTTACGGCAATATGGTTTCCAAATCATTCCATATTGGCCTCACCAAGGCTTTAACCTTCTTTGCCTTTCGGAAGGTTGCGACCCGGACACAGCCCCAGGGTCAATGCGAGCCTTGCTTGACTCATTTGGCGTTCGGCCATATCTCCCGAACCGCCTGATTAGCACTCTCGGCGCGGGATTGCTAAATCGCGCTGGGCGAACCGACACCCGTGCGGAGCGCGCCATTGCGCCCGCCAAGGCAGCCTATCGTACAACCAACCAGAGGATTTCCCTATGGCCAAGACCAAGTTTCGCCCGCTGCACGATCGCGTCGTCGTCAAGCGGATCACCGCCGACGAAAAGACCAAGGGCGGCATCATCATTCCCGACAGCGCCAAGGAAAAGCCTTCCGAGGGCGAAGTGATCGGCGTGGGCCCGGGCGGCCGCGACGAGGCCGGCAAGCTGATCCCGATCGACATCAAGGTCGGCGACAAGGTTCTGTTCGGCAAGTGGTCGGGCACCGAGATCAAGCTCGACGGCGAAGAACTCCTCATCATGAAGGAGTCGGACATCATGGGCGTGATCGCTTAAGCGACCAAGCTCTCCCCTCATCCTGAGGAGGCGGCGCAACCGCCGTCTCGAAGGATGGGCGACAAACACCACCCCATCAGCTCACCCTTCGAGACGCGGGCTTTGCCCGCTCCTCCCGCCGAACGAATTCGTTCGGCTGAGGTGAGGGTCATACCCAGGAACACCATCAACATGGCAGCCAAAGACGTTAAATTCGCCGGCGACGCACGCGACCGCATGCTGCGCGGCGTCGATATCCTCGCCAACGCCGTCAAGGTCACGCTCGGTCCGAAGGGCCGCAATGTCGTGATCGAGAAGTCGTTCGGCGCCCCGCGCATCACCAAGGACGGCGTCACCGTCGCCAAGGAGATCGAGCTCGAAGACAAGTTCGAGAACATGGGCGCGCAGATGCTGCGCGAGGTCGCCTCGAAGACCAACGACAATGCCGGCGACGGCACCACCACCTCCACCGTGCTCGCCCAGGCGATCGTGCGTGAAGGCGCCAAGTCGGTTGCGGCCGGCATGAACCCGATGGACTTGAAGCGCGGCATCGACATCGCCGTCGCCGCCGTCATCAAGGACATCGAAAAGCGCGCCAAGCCGGTCGCCTCCTCGGCTGAAGTCGCCCAGGTCGGCACCATCTCGGCCAACGGCGACGCCGCCATCGGCAAGATGATCGCCCAGGCGATGCAGAAGGTCGGCAACGAAGGCGTCATCACCGTCGAGGAGAACAAGTCGCTCGAGACCGAAGTCGACATCGTTGAGGGCATGAAGTTCGATCGCGGCTACCTGTCGCCCTACTTCGTGACCAACGCCGAGAAGATGACCGCGGAACTCGAAGACGCCTACATCCTGCTCGTCGAGAAGAAGATCTCCAGCCTGCAGGCCATGCTCCCGGTGCTCGAAGCCGTGGTGCAGTCGACCAAGCCGCTGCTGATCATCTCTGAGGACGTCGAAGGCGAAGCCCTCGCCACCCTCGTCGTTAACCGTCTGCGCGGCGGCCTCAAGGTTGCGGCCGTCAAGGCTCCGGGCTTCGGCGATCGCCGCAAGGCCATGCTGGAAGACATCGCGATCCTGACCGGCGGCCAGCTCGTCTCGGAAGATCTCGGCATGAAGCTGGAAAGCGTCACGCTGGCGATGCTCGGCCGCGCCAAGAAGGTGGTGATCGACAAGGAAAACACCACCGTCGTCGGCGGCGCCGGCAAGAAGCAGGCGATCGAAGCCCGCGTCGGACAGATCAAGGCGCAGATCGAGGAAACCACCTCGGACTACGACCGCGAGAAGCTGCAGGAGCGTCTGGCCAAGCTGGCCGGCGGCGTGGCCGTCATCAAGGTCGGCGGCGCGACCGAAGTCGAAGTGAAGGAAAAGAAGGACCGCGTGGATGACGCGCTGAACGCGACCCGCGCGGCCGTTCAGGAAGGCATCGTCCCCGGCGGCGGCACCGCCCTCCTCCGCGCCAAGAAGGCCGTCGGCAAGATCAGCAACGACAATGCCGACGTGCAGGCCGGCATCAACATCGTGCTGAAGGCGCTGGAAGCTCCGATCCGCCAGATCGCCGAGAACGCCGGTGTCGAAGGCTCGATCGTCGTCGGCAAGATCCTCGACGAGAAGTCGGAGACCTTCGGCTTCGACGCCCAGAACGAAGCCTATGTCGACATGGTCGCCAAGGGCATCATCGACCCGGCCAAGGTCGTGCGCACCGCCCTGCAGGACGCCGCCTCGGTGGCCGGCCTGCTGGTCACCACCGAAGCCATGGTTGCCGAACTGCCGAAGGAAGCAGCTCCGGCGATGCCTGCCGGCGGCGGAATGGGTGGCATGGGCGGTATGGGTGGCATGGGCTTCTAAGCCCGGCACGCGCCGACATTACCAAACGATCAAAGGCCGCCTCCGGGCGGCCTTCTTTTTTACTTTCTTCACCTCTCCCCACCGGGGAAAGGTAAAGGTAGAAAAGGCGCCTCCGTCTTTCGCAGCCGGCATAGTTCTGATTCAATCCGTCAATAATCTGGCGCGAACAGAATCAATGGTCCGCGTCGACATTGCAGACACGTCCAAAGGTATTTTTATGCGCGCGCTTCCCCTCGGCCTGCTCGGCTTCGCTGCCACGGCCTCACTCGCAACTCTCGATATCGCCGCGGCACAAATGAAGGCCGTGCCGAAGGCCCAGGTGATCGGCTCGGAAATCCGCTACTTCACCTCGATCGACGGACTGATGGACGGCAATGCCGACGTCATCCTGAAAGAGACACGCCAGGGCAGGACAGTGACGGCGGCGACGCTCGACGTCTGCTATCCCGCCGATAAAGCCACCGACCGCAAGGACCGCTTTGTCGCCGACCTCACCGTCAACGGCCAGACGCTCGCCGGCACGGCGCAGACGCAGATCGACAAGCTGCCGGTGACCGTGAAGCTCAATCGCAGGCCGACCGGCGACAGCTTCGAATTCAAGGGACAGGTAACGGTCGGCCAGCGCACCACCAACCTGACCTCGGCGGACAACACCGACCAGAGCGAAAAAGAATATCAGGAGAACCAGTCCGGCGACGAAAGCATCGCGGAGGCGCCGAAGGATTTCACCGAGGTTTCGCCGGAGTCGATCGCGGTACGGGTCAAACTGGACGCGGCACTCGATTTCGTGCGCTCGCTGCGCGGACAAAGCGTCGAGGTGTCGCTCAGCAGCCTGTCGCTCAATTGCGAGGCGTTGCGCGCCGGTGAACAGCTGATCAACCTCGCCGTCGATCCCGAACGTGCCCCGGATTTCGTGGCAAAGGCCAAGACCTATCCGGGGGTCGTCAGCGCCGGCTGGACCGTCGGCACGATCGACATGGAACGCACCGTGCGCTTCGATGCCGCCGGCTGGAAGAACGGCGGCAGGATCGATCGTAACAGGCTGGCGACGACCTTGGCCGATGTGCTCGCCAAGACCTTGTCGGCGACATCGTCGGGCACCTCGTGGGACGACGAGACCGGCAAATTGAAACTGACCTTCAAGCGCCCGAGCCAGGTCATGCCTGCGCTCGCATTGACGGAAAATGTGGAGGTCAACGCCGTGGTCTCTCCGGACAGGCCGGGAGGCAACGACAAGCTGATTCTCTGGATCAGCACGCCGGCTGTAACCACCGTGGACGAGACATCGGGTTCCAAGCTGGCGCTGGCGGATTCGCCTTCCGCGGATGAGGAGGGCGATCCGCGCGACGACAATGACGCGGTGGCAGCCGTGGCCGCAGCGTTCAAGGCGCAGCGATGGGATACCGATCGCACAGCGTGGAAGTGAGCAGCACTGCCTGTCGTCACCCGCGAAAGCGGGTGATCCAGTAGACACCGTCGTCGGCAATTGAACCGCGACGGCACAGTACATGGGATCGCCCGATCAAGTCGGGCGATGACAGTTACGAGCGCGCTAATTCGTGTTCAGCAGAAACTTGAGCGTCTTCGGCCCCTTGAACGTCACCGCATCCCCGCGCCGTTGCCAGTTCGTCGCCGCGCCGAGATCGGCCAGCAGTTGATCGTCAAGCTGCGCTTGCGCATCCGTGCAACTGCGGCTCTCCATCGCACCGGCCACGAACACCACGGTGTCACCCGCCACCGAAAACTGGCCCTTCCCGCCCTTGCACCACAACTCCACGCGCGTCTCGCCGGCATCGCCGATTTCGAGATTGGGAATGCGCCTCGAGCCCGGCATGGGCGGCGCGTCGAGCGTCATTTCCAGGCCGAACGGAAAATCGCCGGCTGCATGGGCCGGCAGGTTCGCCAGCATCATCGCCCCGGTCAGCGCTGCACGCAGCATGGCTTTGGATGAAATCATGGTCTTGCGTCTCAATGGAAGTAACCCGGCGCGTCTTACGCGACGCGACGTGTTTTAGCCACATCGAGGCGGGCACAATATGGCGATCAACGAAAATCCCGCGGTCTTGCGACCGCGGGATCACATGCGCGCAGATCGATCCGGTTACTTCAGCACCATCAGCGTGAACGGATAGACGTAAGCCTGCAGCATCACGAAGATGCCGACCAAACAGGCCAACGCGATCGAGTGCTTGAACACGAAGCGCAGGATCGTGCCTTCGTGACCGAACCAGTTGGTGGCGGTGGATGCCACCACGATGGATTGCGCGTCGATCATCTTGCCCATCACGCCGCCGGATGAATTCGCGGCGCTCATCAGGATCGGCGACAGGCCGAGCTGTTCGGAGGTGATCTTCTGCAGATTGCCGAACAGCACGTTGGACGACGTATCCGAGCCGGTCAGCGCGACGCCGAGCCAACCGAGCAGCGTGCCGAAGAACGGATACATCACGCCGGTGGCGGCGAATGCGAGGCCGAGCGTCGCGTCGACGCCCGACAGGCGCGTCAGCGTGCCGATGGCCAGCATCGCCGAGATGGTGATCAGCGAATAGGCGCATATCTTGATGGTGCGGCCATATTCCATGATCATCTTCGCCGGCGAGAAGCCCATCACGAAGCCGGAGATGATCGCCGCCAGCAACATGCCGCTGCCGGTGAAGGACACATAGGTGAACGAGAACACCGCGCCTTCCGGCGTCGGCTTCGCGGCCACCGGCGGCACCTTGTTGATCAGGTTGTGCAGCTCGGGCACCGGATAGTTCCAGGTGAAGATCGGATTGACGATGCCCTTGAACCAGTTGGTGCCCCAGATCAGCAGGATGACGCAGAGGATGATCCAAGGCGTCAGCGCGCTCCACACCTGCGCCGGGGTCAGCGGCGCAGAGTCCATCGGCTTGGCCGGCGGCGCGGTGGCGGCGGAGTCGTCGCGCGTGCGCAGCGCGGTCGAGGTCCAGATCCGCTTCGGCTGCCACACCTTCAGGAACAGGATGAGCGCCGCCATGGAGATCAGCGAGGCGCCGATATCGACGATCCACGGATTGATGTAGTTCGAGATCAGGAACTGCGGCACGGCAAAGGAAATGCCGGTCACCAGAATGGCCGGCCAGACTTCCTTCATGCCCTTCCAGCCCGCGAAGGCCCATACCACCCAGAACGGCACGATCAGCGAGAAAATCGGCAACTGGCGGCCGACCATGGCGCCGAGGGTGAAGGGATCGAGACCGGTGACGGTGGCGAGGCCCTGGATCGGGGTGCCGAGCGCCCCGTAAGCCACCGGTGCGGTGTTGGCGATCAGCGAGAGGCCGGATGCGGCGAGCGGCGAGAAGCCGAGGCCGATCAGCACCGCGCCGGTGACGGCGACCGGTGTGCCGAAGCCCGAAGCACCTTCGAAGAAGGCGCCGAACGAAAAGGCGATCAGCAATATCTGCAGGCGGCGGTCATTGGTGACGCCGCCGATGGCCCGCTGCAGCACCTCGAAGCGGCCGGAGTCCACCGTCAGGCGATACATGAAGATGACGTTGAGGACGATCCAGCCGATCGGGAAAAACCCGGTGACCACGCCGAGGATCGATGCCCGGATCGACATGTTGGCCGGCATGGTGAAGGCGAAGATCGCGACGAGGTTGGCAAGCACCAGCGCAATAATGGCTGCGACATGCGCCTTCACTTTGTTCGTCGCAATCAGCACCAGCAGCACCACCACGGGAATGGCGGCCACCAGTGTCGAAAGCGTTGCGTTGCCGAATGGATTGTAGACCTGATTCCACATGGCCGTTTCCCCCAATGTCCTTAGCGATACAGGAGCCGCCTCCGCCGGGAGTCGGCATCTTGCTGATTGTTCACTTGCGAGGGCGCCAATGATCGGTCAAAGCCGAAAGCGCCCGTAGATACGCGACGGCAAGGAGCCCCACTCCCCGCTTACCGTATGCTAAGTTGAATCACACTTTCGCGACAAGGCGCCGCGCGTCATCATGCCCGCGACTTTAGTCTAAATACTAGGAATCCCTCTGCCCGCTCATGGGTTTAGCGCCCTCCTTCCGGAGACCAGTTGTGAATAACATCCGCTCCACGCTCGCGGCCGTCCGGCGCATTGCGATGCCGTATTTTCGTTCCGAGGACAAATGGGCGGGGCGCGGGCTGCTGGCGGCAGTGATAGCCATTGAGTTCGCCGTCGTCGGTCTCAGTGTGTTGTTCAATCGCTGGAACAACACATTCTACAATGCCCTGCAGGATCGCAATCTTGATATCTTCACCTATCAACTCGGCTATTTTTCAATCCTGGCGGCGATCTATATCGCACTGAAGGTCTATCAGCTCTACCTCAACCAATGGCTCCAGATCCGCTGGCGGCGCTGGATGACAGAGAACTATCTCGCCGAATGGCTGTCCGATGCCAATCATTACCGCATGCAATTGCTGGGCGATGCCGCTGACAATCCGGACCAGCGCATCGCGGAAGACGTCCAGCTCTTTATCGAGCGCACCCTCGAACTCGGCGTCGGCTTGCTGAGCGCGACGGTCACGCTGGTTTCGTTCGTTGTGATTCTATGGGGTCTGTCCGACGCTGCCCCTCTCCATATCATGGGCCGCGCCATTCCGATTCCCGGCTATCTGGTCTGGGCCGCCCTGATCTATGCCTTGGTCGGAACGCTGTTCACGCATTTGATCGGCCGCCCGCTGATCGCGCTCAATGTCCAGCGACAGCGCTACGAGGCGGACTTCCGCTTCAATCTGGTTCGCGCGCGCGAGAACGCCGAACAGATCGCCCTGCTGCGCGGCGAACCGGTCGAGCGGACGCGGCTGGCGTCGCGCTACGGCAAGGTGGTGACCAACTGGCTCGACATCATGAGTCGAACCAAAAAGCTCACTGCGTTCACCGCCAGCTATTCGCAGATTGCGGTGATCTATCCCTATGTCCTGATCGCCCCCGCTTATTTCACCGGAAAGGTTCAGCTCGGCGCGTTGATGCAGACGGCGTCCGCCTTCGGCAGCGTGCAGGACGCATTGTCATTTTTTGTCACCGCCTACCGCACGCTGGCGGAATGGCAGTCCGGCGTCATGCGACTCGATGGTTTTGAGCAGGCGATCGCCAATGCCACCGCGTTGACGGCCGCGGACGACATCATCCACGTCACGCCCGGCGCCACCGAAGCGATCGCGCTGAGCAACCTGACCCTTGCGTTGCCGAACGGAACACCGCTGCTCGAATCCGCGCATTTCCGCTTCCATGACGGCGAGCGCACATTGCTCACCGGGCCGTCCGGCTCCGGGAAATCCACCTTGTTCCGCGCCATCGCCGGCATCTGGCCGTTCGGGAAAGGCAAGGTCGCGATTCCAGCCAGGGCGTCGATCATGATGCTGCCGCAGCGGCCTTATTTTCCGATCGGCACGCTGAAAGAGGCCATCGCCTATCCGGCGCCCGCAGATGCTTTCGATGCAGCGACGGTCGCGCATGCGATAACGGCCGTCGGCCTGCCCGCATTGGCCGGACGGATGGACGAAAGCGGCCACTGGAACAGAATGCTGTCGCCTGGCGAGCAGCAGCGGCTTGCGGTTGCGCGCGCCCTCCTGCATCGATCCGACTATCTTTTTCTGGATGAAGCCACCGCATCGCTCGACGAGCCATCGGAGGCAGTGCTTTACAAGCTGCTGCAGGCGCAACTGCCCGATACGACGATCGTCTCCATCGGCCACCGCACCACGCTGCATGCATTCCACCAGCGCAATGCGGCGCTGGAAAAATCCGGCGACCGCTTTGTGCTGGTTGAAGGGGCTGCAAAGCTGCCGGCCTGAAGACGACGAAACTTAGCCTGCATGAGCCAACGGGTCGCGCGGAGTGCGACCGATGATAAACTCCGCGATTGCGGGGCCGACGCTTCCGTTGAAACGCCACCTACACACACCACCCTCATGGTGAGGAGCGCGCCGCAGGCGCGCGTCTCGAACCATGGATGCGAGCCCCCGAAGCGTGCAACCATCCATCCTTCGAGACGCCGCTACGCGGCTCCTCAGGATGAGGGCGGAATTTGAGGCTCCACGTTATCCGCTCTGGAACGTAGCCCTTACCGCCCTGCGGCTCCCTCCCGCAACGCTTACTTCAGGTTCTGCATCGCCGTCAGGTCAGCCGAAAATTTGACGATGCCGGTCGCGCCGCACCAGTTCGATCCGCCGCCCGACGGATTGATCGCCGTGACATAGGGACCGGAAGCTGCGGATGTGTAGTCGCCGGTGAAGGCATTACAGTTGCCTTTCGACAGGTCGGTATCGGTGTAGCGAAAGTCGAGCGTAAACACCTTGTAGGTGAAGCCGATGCCGACATTCCAGGTGTTGTAGTCAGCATATTTGATGCCGCCACCGCCCAGACCGAGCGCATGCGAATAGAAGCCGTCGGTGGTGCCGAGCCACTGGCGGCCGAATTCACCCGACACATACATGCCGATACCCGACGAACCGAACCACGCCGACGGCGCAATCGCCTTGCCGGTGATCGAGGCATAGGTGCCGTCGGCCCCTGAACTCAGAACATTCGGCGAATAATAGGCATTCGCCCCGAGCGAGAAGTAGTCATTGAAGGTGTAGCTGAACTTGGCATAGACCTCGTAGAAGCTGACATCCTTCTTGAGGGCGTTGCCGTTCAGATTAGCGCTGGCGCCCGAGCCGACACCGCAGACGCCGAAGCTGCCGCCCTGGACAGCATCGATGCACTGACCGCCCGGATAGCCGTAATACCAGAAGCCGAAATCGAAGGCGGCGGCGCCGAAGGTCGGTCGAATGCCGGCATAACCATCGATTTCAGCCGCGGCCCGGTTGGTAAAGGAAATGCTTGCCGCCCCAACGCCGGCGTAAAGCTGAAGGTCTTTGGTCACGTTATAGCGCGGCTCGAAATAAGCCGACGCCGATGGACCATGGTTCGACAGCGTGATGCCGCGAAACACGTTGTCGCTGGCGACCGAAGCTCCGAAAGCGAAATCCCACAGATTGAAAGCTTCCACCGCCGGCGGCGCTTTCTTGTACATCTGAGTCGCCATATCGGCTGCCGAAGCTGAGCTGCCCAGCGCAAGCACTACAGTTGCACCAATCACCATATTCTTCATGACATTCTCCCCCTCACGCTTGAGCCGGAGCGACTTCGCATCTGAGAGGCGGCGAAGTCGCTTATAGCTCAGCACCGACGCCACTGTGGGGCGAAGTCGCAATGCAGCAAAGAATAAAAAGCGAGCAAATGCTGCCTTCTTGGGCGATCAGGCATGTCCATGAAAGGTTATTGCACGGTGTTGCAAGCCAGCATGCCTGATGAAGGCTCTGCGCGCTCTTTTCAGCAGGTGAAACGCCGGTTTCGCTCGCAAGCACGGAGAGTGATCGCATCAACGATCGTTCGGCACATCGCTTCAGTGCAACCCACACTCACAACCACTGCGCCGGACAGCAAAACGGCCGCAACTGAGATTGCGGCCGTTGTATCGTCTCCGACGTGCAAAGAGCCGTGCGTTACTTCGATCCGTCGTGATCGGGCAACGGACGGGCTGACGTTTCGACAGGCGTGGTGTCGCCGGACGAATGCCCTTCAACGGAGCCGAAGTCCGACCCGGAGGCCGGCAACGGACTCGGCAAGGTCCAACCCGGACTGCCGGTTTCCACGGGCGCAGACACCGGCGGTTCGATCGTCCTCGGCTCGGCCTTCGGCTTAGGCACGCGCGGCTTACGCGGCGGCTTGGGCGCAGGAGCCGCCATCACGACCGGCGCCGCGACAGGGTTCACCCTCACTTCGCCTGAAACCACGGCTTTCTTCGGAGCCTTGGCCGCTTTCTTCGGCGCTGCCTTCTTCACGGCCTTCTTGGGCGCCGCTGCCTTCGCGGCCTTCCTGGCCGGCGCTTTCGCGACTGCTTTCTTCACCGTGTTTTTGGCCGCTTTCTTGGCTGCCTTTTTCACGGTCTTTTTGGCGGCTTTCTTCGGCGCCTTCTTCACCGTCTTCTTGGATGCTGCTTTCTTGGGCGCCGCTTTCCTGGCGGATGTTTTCGCGGACTTCTTCGAAGCTTTCTTCGGAGCTTTCTTCGAAGCTTTCTTGGCAGACTTCGTCTTGGCTGTCTTCTTCGCAGCCTTCTCTGCCTTCATCAGTTTTTTCAGCTTCTTTTTGTCTTTCTTGTTCTTCTTCGACTTTTTGTCTTTAGCCATCGTGGTGCTCCTGTGGGCGCCGATCGATCAGGAATCGACGTTCAAGTTTCCGCGCCGGCGCGGGGCCTTCGACGCAACTCGTCCGCAACGCTCTTGTTTACGGCGGCGTTCGCTAGTTCCTATTCGTCAGTCGGATTGGATCGATCAGTTCAATCCTGGCCTGGGACCGCCCGTCGCCCAATCGAGAAGCTCAATCGTGTGCACCACCGGGACATCAGTCCCTCCGGCGATCTGCACCATGCAGCCGATATTGCCGGCAGCGATGATATCCGGCTTGATGCTCGCGATGTTGGCAACCTTCCGGTCACGCAAGCGGTTTGCGATATCAGGCTGGAGCAGATTGTAAGTACCCGCCGAGCCGCAACACAAATGACTCTCCGGGATATCTTTCACCACGAATCCATTCTTGGAAAGCAATTCTTTGGGCGCCTGTGTGATTTTCTGCCCATGCTGCAGCGAGCAGGCGGAGTGATAGGCAACGACGAGATCGCTTTGTTTGTCAGCGGCTGGCAGGTTCATCTCACTGACATATTCGCTGATATCCTTGGCCAGCGCCGAAACCTTCGCCGCGGACGCGGCGAAGGCGGGATCCTCGCGCAGCATGTAGCCGTAGTCCTTGATCACCGTGCCGCAGCCGGACGCCGTGACCAGGATGGCATCCAGACCGGCACGGTCGGCCTCCCCGAGCCAGACGCCGATATTGGCCTTGGCCCGCGCCAGGGCATCGCCGTCACGGCCGAGGTGATGGGTCAGCGCACCGCAGCATTGTTCGTCGCGGACCAGAACGACCTCGATGCCGTGCCGGGTCAGAAGCCGGATCGCCGCATCGTTGATGCGCGGCGCGAGCACTTGCTGGGCGCAGCCCTGCAACAACGCGACACGGCCCCGGCGCACTCCGACCGCGGGAAAAACACTGCCGCCCGCAGGGCCGGGCGCCGGAAGCTGCTTCGGCGCCATGGTCAGCATGGCCTTGAGCCGGCTGAACAGGTTCGGATTTGCCTGTTTGCGCGTCGAGGGCAGCAGCGCGGCCAGCGGCCGGGCCAGCCTTGCGGCTGTCATGCTGGCCCGGAACAGCGCCGGACGCGGCAGCACGAAAGCCAGCATGTCGCGCAGCAGGCGTTCGGGCAGCGGACGCACATAGTCCTTCTCGATCTTCACCCGCGCCTGATCGACGAGATGCATGTAGTTCACGCCCGATGGACAGGTGGTCATGCAGGAGAGGCACGACAGGCAGCGGTCGATATGTTTCACCACCTCCTGCGTCGGCTTCTGATCCTTCTCCAGCATCTCCTTGATCAGGTAGATGCGTCCGCGCGGGCTATCGAGCTCGTCGCCGAGTAAAGTATAGGTGGGACAGGTGGCGGTGCAGAAACCGCAATGCACGCATTTGCGCAGGATCTTGTCGGCTTCCGCGATATCGGGGTCGGCCAACTGAGTGGGTGTGAAATCGGTTTTCATGTCGCCAGTCCCCGCGACATCCGGCCGCGATTGAGAATGTTCTTCGGATCGAAACTTTGACGTACGCGCTCGCCCAGCGCGGCGACGCCGGCCGCCTGCGGATGGAAGACATCGACGGCGCGCCTGACCTCCTCGGCCGCGCGGATCAGCGTGGCGTGACCGCCTGTCGCATCGACGAGCTTGCGAAGCTGCACTGCCTGCGCATCGGCGGACGGCGGCAGCGCCGCCCAGATCAGCCCGCCGCCCCAGTCATACGTCACTTCGCCCTGCGACCGCTTCGCGATCTCCTGTCCGAGCTTGCCGCCCGATGCCGGCGGACAGACGATCCGCCACACCGGCCACATGGCGCGCGGGCCGCTCGCCGCGAACGGAACGACGTCGCGAATGTCGGTCCATAGCGGCGCTGATCGATTGTCTTCGACGATCTCCGCCGTGCCGTAGGATTGTAGCAATTGGCCGAGCGAAACCGCCCGGCTCGATACGGAAGCGGTGATGCCTTCGAGACGGATCAGCGTCACCGATTGGTCGGGGGCAGCGATCTCGCTGAGCGGTCCCTGCACCGTCCGCAGCGCCGAGCCCGGCAGATGCGCCGCGCCGGAAATGTCGAAAGGCGACCCCAGCGCCACCGTCATCGCCTTGTTGGCGCCGATGTCGTCGAGCCCGCGCAGAACGAGCGTGCGCTCCGCTTCCGCGCGCGGCATCACCTTCAGCGTCACCTCGGTCATCACCGCAAGCGTGCCCCAGGCCCCCGTGAGGAGCTTGCACACGTCGTAGCCGGTGACGTTCTTCACCACGCGCCCGCCGGCCTTGAAACTGTCGCCGAAGCCCGACACCGCGTGAACGCCGAGCAGGTGATCGCGCGCACCGCCCGCCTGAACGCGGCGCGGCCCGGCAAGCCCCGCCGAAATCGTGCCGCCGATGGTGCCGACATCGGGTGTGCCGAGCAGCCGCGACGTGTTCATCGGCTCGAAGGAGAATTGCTGGTTCCTGGTATCGAGCAACGCCAGCAGGTCGGCAAACGGCGCACCGGCCTGCACGGTGAGGATCAGTTCGTTCGGCTCATAGGAGGTGACGGCATTGAGCGTGGACAGATCGAGCACGGCATTGGTCGCGACCGGCTGCCCGACCATGCGTTTCGACCCGTGACCGATAACCTCAAGCGGCTGCTCGCCGGCAATCGCGGCACGAACCGCCTGCTCGACGTCCTGTGCGTCTCTGACTTTCAATGTGTTCACGATGGCATCCAACGAAAACAAGTTTGACTTTGAAGGTTTCGTGTCCCGGACGCGATGCGGTACGAAGTACCGCTTCGCTGAGCCGGGACCGTATCGAATTCCGGCTTTTGGTACGGTCCCGGCTCTGCGGAGCAACGCTTTGCGTTGCACCGCGTCCGGGACACGGATCGAGGATATCCGATCATACCCTAGAACCGCGGAATATCCGGGAACGCCAGCTTCCCGCCATGCACATGCACGCGGCCGAGTTCGGCGCAGCGGTGCAGGGTCGGAAACACCTTGCCGGGATTGAGCAGCCCCTGGGAATCGAACGCGCATTTGATGCGCTGCTGCTGGTTGAGATCGACCTCGTTGAACATCTCGGGCATCAGGTCGCGCTTTTCGATGCCGACGCCGTGTTCGCCGGTGAGCACGCCGCCGACCTCGACGCACAGGCGCAGGATATCGGCGCCGAATGCCTCGGCCTTCTCCATCTCATCATCCTTGTTCGCATCGTAAAGGATGAGCGGATGCAGGTTGCCGTCACCGGCATGGAAGACATTCGCGACGCCGAGACCGTATTTCGCCGACATCTCCTTCATCCGCCGCAGCACCAAAGGCAGCGCAGCACGCGGAATGGTTCCGTCCATGCAGAGATAGTCCGGCGAGATGCGCCCCACCGCGGGGAATGCGGCCTTGCGGCCCGACCAGAACAGCAGGCGCTGCTGTTCGGAGTCCGAGATCTGACAGCTCGTCGACCCGCAATTCAACGCGATCGTCTCGACTCGCTTGATGAGCTCGTCCACCTCGACGGCAGGCCCGTCCAGTTCGACGATGAGCAGCGCCTCGACATCGAGCGGATAACCGGCATGAACGAAAGCCTCGGCCGCATGGATAGCCGGCCTGTCCATCATCTCCATACCGCCGGGAATGATGCCGGCGCCGATGACATCGGCGACACACTGCCCGGCCGCCTCGACTTCAGCGAAGCCGATCATCAACGCCCGCGCCGTTTCCGGCTTCTGCAGAATGCGCACCGTGACTTCGGTGACGACGCCGAGCAGACCTTCGGAGCCGGTGATGATGCCGAGCAGGTCATATCCCGAAGGCTCCGCGGTCTTGCCGCCGATCCGGATCACCTCTCCGTTCATCAGCACGATTTCACAACCGAGCAGATTGTTGGTCGTCATGCCGTATTTGAGGCTGTGAACGCCGCCGGAATTCTCCGCGACATTGCCGCCGATCGAACAGGCGATCTGCGAGGACGGGTCGGGCGCGTAATAGAATCCGGCATGCGCGACAGCCTGGCTGATGGCGAGATTGGTGACGCCGGGCTCGACCACGACGGCACGGTTGTCGAAATCGATCTCGCGCACACGCTTGAACTTACCCATGCCGAGCAGCACCGCGTCCGCGAGCGGCAGAGCGCCGCCGGACAGCGACGTGCCCGAGCCGCGCGGCACCACCTTGATGCCGTTGTCATGGCAATATTTCAGAACCCTGGAAACCTGCTCGGTCGTATCCGGCAGCACCACGACCATCGGCGGCTGCCGATAGGCGGTGAAACCATCCGATTCATAAGGGAGCATTTCAGCGGCGCTGGAGATCACGCCCTCACCCGGTACCAGTTTCCGCAGGCCCGCGACGATGGCGTCGCGCCTGGCGAGTACGGCATCGTCCAAAGCCGGCATCATGATCGTCATCGGACGCTCATCTCCTTTCGCAACCGCGATATAAAGCCGCAGATCAAACGGGCTGAATCAACCACGTCCGTCCGCGTTTGAACAGGTAAGCTCGGCACGACCTCCGGACCTTGTGACACCCGCTTGTCTATCCTGCAACGTGTGTGCGAACATCCGACGGCAAAAGCCAACAAACGAGCCTCTCATGAAAAAAGTGATCTTCGCCGCCCTCGCTGTCATCGCGACCTCGTCCGCCTCGTCTCTCGCTGTCGCGCAGGACGTCGCAGCGGGCAAGACCTCGTTCAACAAGTGCCTCGCCTGCCATGCCATCGGCGAAGGCGCCAAGAACAAGGTCGGCCCCGAGCTGAACGGATTGAACGGGCGCAAAACGGGCAGCGCACCCGATTATAATTATTCCGACGCCAACAAGAATTCCGGCCTCACGTGGGATGAAGCGACGTTCAAGGAATACATCAAGGATCCGAAAGCGAAGATCCCCGGCACCAAGATGGCCTTCGCCGGCATCAAGAAGGAAAGCGAAGTGAACGACCTGTGGGCATATATCGCGCAGTTCGGCGCCGACGGCAAAATCAAGCAGTAAGCATCTTCGCGCGGAAAATTACGCGCCTGTGGCCATTTTCGTGGGCAGCACCGCCTGAACCACGAGGCCGCGGGCGCGGGCGTCCATGACGCCGACGGCGCGCAGCGCCAGCAGCGTGACGGTCTGCACCGCGTCACGCAGCTTCATGGGATCGTCGAAACTGTCCGGCGCCATAGGACCGACCAGCGCCTCGTGCAGTGCCCCAAGCAGCGCCGCCGCCGCCAGTGCCGTATCCTGGGCCGGAAGATGCCCGGCGCGGATGGCTGCATCGATGCGCGATTCGATTTCGCCTGCGATCTCGCGGCGGCTGATGAGCCGGGATTCAGTCACGTCGACCTCGACCGGCTCGGCCAGAATGCCCCAGGCCAGCTTGCGGTTCGACACCACATGAACGGCCACCGTGGTTACGGCTGCGGCCAGCGCGGAGGACGGTCCGGGCGCGGCATCGGCCGCGCGGCGAATCGCCGCCAATTCATCTCGCGACACGTCGGCGATCAGTTCCGAAATGAGGTCCGCTTTAGACGGAAAGTAGCGGTAGACCGTCCCCGCGGCCACATTGGCGCGCACCGCGACGGGTGCGATTTGTACCGCCGTCATGCCCCCCTCGGCGCAGGTCTCGCGGGCGGCCGCCAGAATGGCATTACGCCGTGCCGCCAGCCGTTTCACGACCTGCTGGGTTCGTCGATAGACCATAAGCTTATCCCCGCGTCCTGCATCTTCGTCCGTATGAAAATACGGGCAAGAAAAATGCCTGGGTTCAAGGTTTTGCGCGGTTCGACAAGTCGGATCGCCGGAAAAGATGAACAATAATTCAGAGTCTTTGGCAAGGCGTTATGCGCATACCGGGATTCATCTTTTCGGGACGATCCTTAACTAACCGCCGAAGCCCAGCGCGCGCGCCGCCGCGGCCACCAGCATCCCCGTGATGACGGCGATGAAATCGTTGCGGCGGATGATGGTCACCACCATGGCGGCCAGAATGGCGAACACCACGACCGGCCCGCCATTGACGGCCACCGGCAACGCCGCGGCGACGATGATGGAGCCCGGCAGGGCATCGAGCATCCGGCGGACACGCGGCGTCACATTCACATAACCCATCAGCCAGTAACCGCCGAGGCGCGACGCGACGGTCACCGCCGTCATGACAGCGAAGGCGAGCATGACGTCGCTACGCAAAAAGTCGCTCATGCAGCAGCCCCGGAGGCGTTCGACGTTTCCGGCTCGTCCATGAGGCCGGCGCTGATGGCGCCGGACAGCGCGCCCGCAATGATGAACCACCAGCCGGCAACCAGCCAATGGACGACCAGCGCGACCATGCCGGAGACGACCCATGGAATCGCGCGGCGCGGCCCCTTCCAGGCGGGCACCAGCATCGCCGCATAGAAAGCCGGCATCACCAGATCGACGCCGTACTTCTTCGGGTCAGTCAGTTGCTCGGCCAGCAGAAAGCCCGGAATCGGCGCGACCAGCCAAATGAGATAGAGCACGATGGCACCGCCGGTGTAGAACCAGGCATCGGCACCGCCGTGATCACGGTAACGCATCGCCGCCAGCCATCCGCCATCCGTGACCAGAAGCATCGGCGGATAAGTTTGCCACGCCGGCAGCGTGCCGAACCACGGGCGCAGGGTGGCGCTCATCAGCATGAAGCGGATGTTCACCGTCAACGTCAGCAGCGCCAGCGTGGCGATGGTGCCGGGCGTCAGCACGGTCGGCCAGGATTGCACGGCAACGAATTGCGACAGGCCGCCATAAACCGTGCCCATCATCACCACCACTTCGGCCAGCGAAAACCCCTTCTGCGCGCACAGCGCCCCGAAGGCCATGCCGAAGGCCAGCGTACCGGGCAGCATCGGCCCGATGGCCACGATACCGGGCACGATGGCAGCCTTCGACCAATAGGCCGACGCCTTGGGAATGTGGGTGGTGTGCATGGAACAATCCGCGTGACGCCGTATGCGTGCGGGCATCACACGGTCAGGTCAAGTCACGCGGTTTCATGCGGGTCATGCGCGGACGGGTGCCCGCTCAGTCCCAGCTCAAGGCTCCGCCGTTCTGGTATTCGATGACGCGCGTTTCGAAGAAGTTCTTTTCCTTCTTCAGGTCCATCGCCTCCGACATCCAGGGAAACGGATTCTCCGTTTCCGCGAAAACCGGCGCCAGGCCGAGCTGCGCGCAGCGGCGATTGGCAATGAAGTGCATATAGGTCTCGCACAGCGCCGCATTGAGACCGAGGAAGCCGCGCGGCATGGTATCCCGGCCATAGGCCGCTTCCAGCTCCGCCGCCTCCCGGATCATGGTGCGGATTTCATCCTGGAACGCCTTGGTCCAGAGATGCGGATTCTCGATCTTGATCTGGTTGATGACGTCGATGCCGAAGTTCAGGTGAATCGATTCATCGCGCAGAATGTATTGATACTGTTCGGCGATCCCCACCATCTTGTTGCGGCGGCCGAGCGAGAGTATCTGCGCGAAGCCGGTATAGAACCACATGCCTTCGAAGATGACATAGAAGGCAACGAGATCGCGCATGAACGCCTGATCGTTCTCGGGCGTGCCGGTCTTGAAGTCGGGATCGTCAAGATGCTGCGTGTGCTTCAGCGCCCAGGCCGCCTTGTCGGTGATCGACGGCACTTCGCGATACATGTTGAACAGCTCGCCTTCGTCAAGGCCGAGGCTTTCGACGATGTACTGGAACGTGTGCGTATGCACCGCCTCCTCGAACGCCTGGCGCAGCAGATACTGCCGGCATTCGGGATTGGTGAGATGGCGGTAAATCGCCAGCACGATGTTGTTGGCGACCAGCGATTCGGACGCTGCGAAAAAGCCGAGATTACGCCTGATGGCGCGGCGCTCGTCCTCGGTGAGACCGTCGCGCGATTTCCATAACGCAATGTCCGCCTGCATGGACACTTCGGTGGGCATCCAGTGATTGTTGCAGCCGGCGAGATACTTCTCCCAGGCCCATTTGTATTTCAGCGGCAGCAACTGATTGACGTCGGCACGGCAGTTGATCATCCGCTTCTCGTCCACGGAGACGCGGCCGCCGGACCGGTCGATGGTGCCGAGGCCGGTGGCATCGGCGGGGACTTCGGGCAGCGGGATGAAGGCGGGTGCTTTTGGTGCGGAGGTGGTATCTGACCAGTCGAGCATGGGAGCCCTTTCTAATGTCTATCTCAGCCCTCATGGTGAGGAGCCCGCCGCTTGGCGGGCGTCTCGAACCATGAGTGTGGGGCACATCCTTCGAGACGCCGCTGCGCGGCTCCTCGGGATGAGGGACAGAGTTTTGAAGCGCGCCTTACTGGCACGCCTCGCATTCGGGGTTGTCGATCGAGCAGGCCATCACGGTCGACAGATCGGGCGCGGCGACATCCGCCGGCTTCACCGGAATTGGTGCTGCCGCCGATACGCCCGCCGCGGACACCGCGTTAAGCTTGCCGTCGGTGCCCTTCAGCGTGGATTTCTCCACATGGGTCGCACTGCGCGAACGCAGGTAGTAGGTGGTCTTGAGGCCGCGCGCCCAGGCCAGCCGGTAGAGCTGATCGAGTTTCTTGCCCGACGGATTAGCGATGTAGAGGTTCAGCGACTGCGCCTGATCGATCCACTTCTGCCGCCGCGCCGCCGCCTCGATCAGCCATGCGCTGTCGATCTCGAACGAGGTCGCATACAGCGCCTTGAGATCGTCCGGCACACGGTCGATGGCGCCGACGCTGCCGTCGAAATATTTCAGGTCGGACACCATCACCTCGTCCCACAGCCCGCACTTCTTGAGATCGCGCACCAGGAACGCGTTCACCACGGTGAAATCGCCCGACATGTTCGATTTCACATAGAGGTTCTGATAGGCCGGCTCGATCGATTGCGCGACGCCGCAGATATTGGAGATCGTCGCCGTCGGCGCGATCGCCATCACGTTGGAATTGCGCATGCCGGTCGCCTTCACGCGTGCGCGCAGGCTGGCCCAGTCGAGCGTCGCGGAGCGATCCATGTCCAGACCGCCGCGCGCATCGGCCACCAGTTCGATGGAATCGATCGGCAGGATGCCGCGGCTCCACAGCGAGCCGTCGAACGACGGATAGCGCCCGCGTTCGGCGGCGAGATCGACCGACGCCGAGATGGCATGCCAGGCGATCGCCTCCATGCTGAGATCGGCGAACTCAACGGCGGCGTCCGACGCCATCGCGATCCCGAGCGTGTGCAGCGCGTCCTGATGCCCCATCAAACCCAACCCGACCGGACGATGCTTCAGATTCGAGCGGCGCGCTTCCGGGATGGTGTAGAAATTGATGTCGATGACATTGTCGAGCATCCGCATCGCCGTCGTCACGGTGCGCTGCAGCCGTGCGTGATCGATGCCGTGTTCGGTGACGTGATGCAGCAGGTTGACCGAGCCGAGATTGCACACGGCGACTTCGTCGTCCGACGTGTTCAGCGTGATTTCGGTGCAGAGATTCGAGGAGTGGATCACGCCGGCATGCTGCTGCGGCGAGCGCAGGTTGCACGGATCCTTGAAGGTGATCCACGGATGCCCGGTCTCGAACACCATGGTCAGCATGCGCCGCCACAGATCGGTGGCGCGCACCGTCTTGAACACGCGCATCTCGCCGCGCGCGGCCTTGGCTTCATAGGCGGCGTAACGCTCGGCGAACGGCTTGCCGTAGAGATCGTGCAGGTCTGGCGTCTCGTCCGGCGAGAACAGCGTCCAGTCGCCGTCCTGCGCGACACGCTGCATGAACAGGTCGGGCACCCAGTTGGCGGTGTTCATGTCATGGGTGCGACGGCGGTCGTCGCCGGTGTTTTTTCTAAGGTCGAGGAATTCCTCGATGTCGATGTGCCAGGTTTCGAGATAGGCGCAGACCGCGCCCTTGCGCTTGCCGCCCTGATTAACGGCGATAGCCGTGTCGTTGGCGACTTTCAGGAACGGCACCACGCCCTGGCTCTCGCCGTTGGTGCCCTTGATATGTGCGCCGAGACCGCGCACGCGGGTCCAGTCATTGCCGAGACCGCCGGAATATTTCGCCAGCAGCGCGTTGTCCTTGATGGACTTGAAGATGCCGTCGAGATCGTCCGCGACAGTGGTGAGGAAGCACGATGACAGTTGCGGCCGCAGCGTGCCGGAGTTGAACAAGGTCGGCGTCGAAGCCATGAAATCGAACGACGACAGCAGATTGTAGAACTCGATGGCACGCGCTTCGCGGTCGATTTCGCGCAAGGCGAGACCCATGGCGACGCGCATGAAGAACGCTTGCGGCAATTCGATTCTATTGCCCTGCACATGCAGGAAGTAGCGATCGTACAGCGTCTGCAATCCGAGGAATTGGAACTGCAGATCACGTTCGGGCTTCAGCGCGGCGGCAATCTTCCGGAGATCGAACCGGCCGAGTTCGGGATCGAGCAATTCAGCCCCGATGCCGACCTTCACATAGGCGGTGAAATAATCGCCGTAGCGGCTGCTCATATCGGCCTGCGAAGCCGATGTCGGCGAGCCGCCGACATAGGACAAGACTTCGGTGCGCAGCTTGTCGAGCAGCAGGCGTGCACTGACATAGGTGTAGTTCGGCTCCTGCTCGACCAGCGTGCGCGCCGCCATGATGCCGGCGAGCGCCAGTTCGTCGAGCGTGATGCCGTCATAGAGATTGCGCCTGGTTTCCTCCAGCACCGGTGCGGCATCGACGCCATCGAGACCCGCGCAGGCTTCGTTGACGATCAACGCCAGACGTGCCGCATCCAACGGCACGCGGCTGCCGTTCGTCAGCGTGACATTCAGCGCAGGCATCGCCGGCACCGGCGCGGCCTGTGCCGCGGCCTCCTCGGCGCGGCGGCGGGCGCGTTCCTCGCGATACAGCACATAGGCGCGCGCCACCTTGTGGTGCTCGCTGCGCATCAACGCCAGTTCGACCTGGTCCTGCACGTCCTCGATGTGGAACGTGCGCCCCTCACCGATGCGGCGGGTCAGCGCGGCAACGACCTCCGCGGTGAGCTGTTCCACGGCCTCATGGACCCGGCGCGAGGCCGCGGCAGTGTTGCCCTCGACGGCGAGGAACGCCTTGGTCATCGCCACCGAAATCTTGCCGGCATCGAACGGCGAGACCGTGCCGTTGCGGCGAATGATCTGCATCGACGGCTCGCGTGCCGGCACGACGTTGGATGGCAGGGATTGGTGGGCAAGCACGGCCGCATCGCGGCCGTTGGAGAGAGCGTGAGACGTGGCAGGCATCGGCAAGACCCCGTGGATGCATAGAGCTGTGGAGGCAGGGGCCGAAGGGACGTTGCATCATGCCGAGCGGACGCGCGGCAAAGCCTGCAAGCGACCGCTGGGACACCCCGCCCATGGACGTTCCGGTGTCGCGGCAGGTCTCCTGACTTGCAGATTCAAGCGCTTGTTTCCGTCTTCCCGGAGTGGACATGCCCCAGTGACGCCAATCGAAACGAACTCTCTGCTTACAGTTGCGGGGGCAGTGCCGGAATCGGGCGCAGATACGCGCACCCCTCACCGGCTTCCCTCTTAGCCACCAAATCTTGCGAAGCGGCGGACCGTGACGCCTATATTTGGTGTGATGCATGGCAAGGTGTCAAGCACGGCCTGGCCTTCCCACACACAAATCAGGCGAGCCTGTTGGTACCGTGGACAACTGCCGGCTCCAGCGGAAAGCCCGGCCTGCCCAACCAACGAGAAACACGGCCTTGCGGCCGCGTTTCTCATTTCAGATCAGGTCGCATCACGCCTGCGGCTGCGGCTCCAGCCCGGAATCCGGGCGAGGACGCGGCTTGCCGGCGGGAGGTACGGCCGATGTTCGCGGCCCGCTCGGTTCCAGCACTGACTCGCGATTCGGCTTCTTGCCGTTGAGCAGATCGGTGATCTCGTCGCCGCTCAGCGTCTCATATTCGAGCAGCCCCTTGGACAGCGTCTCGAGGTCGCCGCGCTTCTCGGTGAGAATGCGGGTGGCCTCGTTATAGCCTTCCTCCACCAGACGCCGCACTTCCGAGTCGATCTTCTGCGCGGTGGCTTCCGAGACGTTCTGCTGGCGGTTCACCTGCATGCCGAGGAACACCTCGTCATTGTTCTCGCCGTAGGACACTGTGCCGAGTTCTTCCGACAAGCCCCAACGGGTCACCATCATGCGCGCCAGACGCGTCGCCTGATCGATATCCGAGGAAGCGCCCGAGGTAACCTTGTTGCGGCCGAAGATCAGTTCTTCGGCGACACGACCGCCCATCATGATGGCGAGACGCGAGGTCATCTGCTCCAGCGACATCGACATCTTGTCGCGTTCCGGCAGCTGCATGACCATGCCCAGCGCACGGCCGCGCGGAATAATGGTCGCCTTGTGGATCGGATCGGTGGCGGGAACATTGAGGCCGACGATGGCGTGACCGCCTTCGTGATAGGCCGTCAGCATCTTTTCTTCCTCGGTCATCACCAGCGACTTGCGCTCGGCGCCCATCATGACCTTGTCCTTGGCTTCCTCGAACTCGGCCTGCGTCACCATGCGCTTGTTGCGGCGCGCGGCGGTGAGCGCGGCTTCGTTGACGAGGTTCATCAGGTCCGCGCCGGAGAAGCCGGGCGTGCCACGGGCGATGGTCTTGAGGTTGATATCCGGCGCCAGCGGCACCTTGCGAACATGCACCTTGAGGATCTGCTCGCGGCCGACGACATCCGGATTCGGCACCACGACCTGACGGTCGAAGCGGCCCGGACGCAGCAGCGCGGGATCGAGCACGTCGGGGCGGTTGGTCGCCGCGATCAGGATCACGCCTTCATTGGCTTCGAAGCCGTCCATCTCGACCAGCAACTGGTTCAGCGTCTGCTCGCGCTCATCATTGCCGCCGCCGAGGCCGGCGCCGCGATGACGGCCGACCGCGTCGATTTCGTCGATGAAGATGATGCAGGGCGCATTCTTCTTGGCCTGCTCGAACATGTCGCGGACGCGCGAAGCGCCGACGCCGACGAACATCTCAACGAAGTCCGACCCGGAAATGGTGAAGAACGGCACATTGGCTTCGCCCGCGACTGCGCGTGCGATCAGCGTCTTGCCGGTGCCGGGCGGGCCGACCAGCAGCACGCCGCGCGGAATGCGTCCGCCGAGGCGCTGGAACTTGCCGGGGTCGCGCAGGAACTCGACGATCTCCTGCAAGTCCTGCTTGGCCTCGTCGACGCCGGCGACGTCCTCGAACGTCACGCGGCCATGCGCCTCGGTGAGCATCTCGGCGCGCGACTTGCCGAAGCCCATCGCCTTGCCGGCGCCGCCCTGCATCTGCCGCGACAGGAAAATCCAGACGCCGATCAGCGCGATGAAAGGCAACCACGAGACGAGCAGCGAGACGAACCACGGCACATTATCGCCCGGCGCCTTCGCCGTGATCTGCACCTTGGCGTCATAGAGCTTCTTCACCAGCCCCGGATCGCTCGGGGCATAGGTGTGGAAGGTCGAACCGTTGGTGTAGGTGCCATTGATCTCCGGCCCCTGAATCACAACATCCCGCACCCGGTTCTGATCCACATCGGAGAGAAGCTGCGAGAACGGAATATCGGCCGACGCCGTGCGCTGGCCCGGATTCTGGAATAGCGTGAACAGCGCCAGCAGCAGCAGCACGATAATGACCCAGAGGGCGAAATTGCGCAGGTTCGCGTTCATCGATCTTCCTTCGTCACCGCGAGAATGCGCGGTTTTCTTCCCGTGATTCACCGCAAGGCGATCACCCTGGGCCGGTCGCTTGCAATTTAAGTGCGACCGGGGCCGCTGCCAAGGGAACTGAGACGGACTATTTAGCGCATTTAGACGCTTTCCCGGTTCAAATCATGGCGACACGGCACCGGTTTGCATAGGGTGGTTAAGGCTTCCCGCGCGCAACCCGAGCCTGTGCCGCACGGCGCGGGGGGGCCGGCGCGATGGTCAGCCGATCCCGCGTCAGTGTGACCAGAGCCCCCGCCAGCGTCTGCTTCAGCAGGATACCCTTACCACCTGCCCGAAAAGCGCTCTCCAAGGCAAGCGACAAGGTTTCCACCTTGCCCAGATCGGCAGGCCCTTCGTGGCCTGTCGCATCGATCATCCGCAACAGCAGCCGGATGCGGATTTCTTCTGCAAGACCCATGAAGGCGGGCGTATCGATGGCTTCCGGAAGCCCTCCCGGGCTTTGCAGCGCGAGAAAGCGCTGCGCGCCATCGGCCATCAGTTCCAGCGCGGCATGCGCCCGCGCCATCCGCGCCGCCAGCCGGCTTAAACTGCGCGTGCTCAATCCTTCCGAAGCCAGTTCCGGCATCAAGGCACGGAAGCGCGGGCGCGTGAACCGGATATCCGAATTGGTGGGATCGACGGCGTAATCGACTTTTGCCTTGGCCAGCGTGGCAAGGAGCTTCGACTTGGAGATCTGCAGGAGCGGCCGTGCAATCACGGTTCCATCGCGCTCCGTCTGCGCGGTCATGGCCGCAAGACCTGACAGGCCACTGCCCCGCGTCATGCGCATCAGCACGGTCTCGGCCTGATCGTCCCGCGTATGCCCGGTCATCACATGGGACGCGCCGGCCGCACGTGCCGCACGCGCCAGCAAGGCATAACGCGCGCCGCGCGCCGCCGCCGGCAGGCCCGTTTCCGGTTTGTCGCCGGTCCAGCGCAACGTCCGATGCGGAAGATCGAGCGAGGCCGCCAGCCGTTTCACCGCCCGCGCCTCGCGCGCGGACTCCCGGCGCAATCCGTGATCGACGGTCACGACCGTCAATGCGGGACCGCGTTTCAAGCCACGCCGCCACCGCGCCGCCAGCCACATCAGGGCAACCGAATCCGGCCCGCCGGACACCGCGAGGATCAATGCCGACGCAGACGCCCACGGAGCGAACAGCTGCTTCGCCTGTTGGGCGGAAATGGGGTGGCAATCGTCGTCGGTCATCTGTTTTGCGGCCAGGATAACGGGCCGTGTCCCGGACGCGATGCGGCATGCAATGCCGCTTCGCAGAGCCGGGACCGTACCAAACGCCGGAGTTCGTGACGGTCCCGGCTCTGCGCAACAGCGTGAAAAACGCTGCAGCGCGTCCGGGACACGGTTCAGCACTTATTGCGCTTCTGCTCGCGGTCAACACCCTGTTTTACGCCCGCCGGCGCACGCGGATATTTGCGGGTGACCTCGCCGAACGCGGCACAGGCGGCTTCCTTCTCCTTCAGCGCGGCCAGCGACTGGCCGAGTCGGAGCAGGGCATCCGGCGCCTTGGCGGAGGTGTCGTATTTGCTGGTCACCCCCAGGAACGCCGAAGCCGCGTCGCGATATTTCTGGCGCTGGAAATAGCTTTCGCCGAGCCAGTATTGCGAGTCCGCGAACATCGGGTCATTCGGATACTTTTGGCCGAAGTTGCGCATGGTTTCCTCAGCGAGGGCATAGTCGCGCCGCTGAATGTATCCGATACCGAGATCGAATTCGTCCTTCGGCGTGGCACCCGGCGGCAGCGTGGTCAGCGCCGGAGCGCCGCCCTGCCCCGCTCCCACTCCGCCTTGCCCCTGGCCGGCATTGCCGAGCGGCAGCGGTCCGCCCACTGGTCCGTTGGCCGGCATCGGCTGCTGTCCGCCGCCGAGCGGGCGCGGCACGCCCGGCGCGTTCGGATTGGCGCCCGGATCGAAAGCATCGTTGCGACGGCCGCTGCGCGGCGCCGGAGCCGGGTCTTGCACGATCGGCGCCGGAGCGCCGCCCGGCGGCTGGCCGTAGCCCTCCTGCGGGACCGGCTGAGCGGCCGGCACGGCAGCCGCGCTCGGGCGGGAACCGGCCGGCGGCGCGCCGCCGCCTGCCTGCAACTGGCGCAACTGATCTTCAAGCTGGCGGTTGCGATACTGCAATTCCTCGTTCTGACCGGTCAGCTTGCGCAACTGGCTTTCAAGCTGCTCGATCCGCATTTCCGGATCGACACCGCCGTCCTCCTGACCATAGGTCTGCGGCGGTTGCTGCTGTTGTTGCTGGCCCCAGAACTGCGCCGACACCGGCGATGCCGTGACGAGCATTGAAGCGAAAAGAGCGGCACCGGCGAGCGACTGGAGTTTGAATGACATCTTGGCCTGAGCGATGACTGAAACGCGCCCCGATGGCGCTCGTGACGATGAATGCTGCACTACGCCGGAATTGTGACTGTGAACCGCGACAAAGCCGGCCGCAAACACAAAAAACGGCGCCTGCCCGGGTCAGGCAGACGCCGCCATTGATATCACATCCGACGGCTTCAGGCGCCGGCGTTCAGCACCGTCACCGCGCGGCGGTTCTGCGACCAGCACGAGATGTCGTTACACACCGCGACCGGGCGCTCCTTGCCGTAGGAGATCGTACGCATGCGGCTCGGGTCGATGCCGCGCGAGGCGAGATAGCTCCGCACCGACTGGGCGCGGCGGGCGCCGAGCGCGATGTTATATTCACGGGTGCCGCGCTCGTCCGCATGACCTTCGATGGTGAAGGAATAACGGCTGTACTGCTGCAGCCACTGGGCCTGCTTGTCGAGGGTCGCGATCGCCTGCGGCGACAGTTCGGTCTGGTCGCTCTCGAAGAATACGCGGTCGCCGACATTGACGACGAAATCCTGTTGGCTGCCCGGAGCAGCAGCGCCGGCCAGCGAGCCATCCGCACCGCCCATGCCGTTCTTGTTCGCGCAGGCGCCCATCGACAGCGCCACAACCAGCACGGCAGCCAGTTTCAATCCCTGAAGGATTCGCATCTGCTGTATCATTCCCGGAGCCTCCACGCTCACGCTTTAACCAACTGTCACCGATCTACAGGGCGTTGGTTAAGCGAACGTTCCGTCAACCTTGATGGGAGGTTGCCAAATCCAATCAAATGCCACAGGCCGCAGAAAAGCGACGACGTGGTTAATGATTTGAAAATGTGGCGCGACGGTGAAGGATCAACGAACGGACTGGCGTTTTCGCGGCTATCCACCACTCGCGCACGGCCGGCAGGAACCGGACGCCGACAGTCAAACCGTCATCAGCCGGCAGCCTCGGCTTTCGCGATCAGGGAGCTCGGCGTCATGTCCGATCCGTTCAGCGCCGGAGACTGGACGCCGCCGCGCTCGAACAACACACGCTGCTCGTGATCCGACGCATGCAGAAACGGATAGCGCTGCAGAACCCTCTCCCACATGTTCGGAAAATCGACAGCCATCAAACAGATGGGTTTGATCAAACCGGGATAAGTCCGCGGCCCTGTCAGCGGCTCGTGCAGGAACACGCGCCGATAAAAAGCCTGATGTTCGGCGCGCACCGTCGCCAGACCGATATCCGCGTTGAAGTAATTGCAGGCGATATAGGCCAGACGGACGGTCAGGTAGGGCAGTTCCGGAAGGCTCCGGGCGAGAACCGAATTGGCAACAAACCGGGTCGGATCGACGAGGATCTTGCCTTGCGCAACCCTCGGTTCAAGCAGATCGGGAAACACATCCATCGAAGGCGTTTCGGGATGACTCCCGGCGCAGACGCTGATCCGGATCGAACTGGCCAGTTCGCCACCCGCATAGACCCCGAAAGTCCATGAATTCGGCAGATCGTCGAAGCGATCCGTCACCAGGCCATCGGGATTGGGGTGGATCGCCCCCTCTTTCAGATACGCCGCGTAGCGCAATCGATAGATGGCTTCCTTATCGGCCTCCGTCTCCGCTAACCGATACTCCACCCGATTGAGAACCCGGCTGATAAGCGAACCATAGCTTCCAACTCGATCCGCCGGGGCCATATGCGTCTCCATACCCACAAAAAGTAATCGGGTAGGGTTAGGTTAAAACTTTCCTAAAGACTGTCAAAACTTACGCGACATCATAGTTAACATTGGCGGACATTTGATTGCGTCGGCATGATGCGTAAGCGCGTCGCCGCATTCCCGGATTATCAGGCCGGCGAGCGTGCCGGCTCGGCGTCGGAAACCTGCGCTTCAACAAGGCGCCGTCCATGCGACGCGTCCAGCAGTTGACGAATCCGCTTTGCCGGCACCGGACGACTGAACAGATAGCCCTGCGCTTCCGTAATCGTCCCTTCCACGCCGATCAGCTCAAGCTGTTCATTGGTCTCCACGCCCTCGACGACGACGGACATTCCAAGATCGGAACTCAACCGCGCAACGCCGCGCAGCAGCGTCAGGGGACGATTGCTGTCGATCCCCTCAAGGAACGAACGATCGATCTTGACCTTATGGAACTTGAAACTGTTCAGGTAACTGAGGCTCGAATAGCCGGTTCCGAAATCGTCCAGCGAGATGCGGCAGCCCGCGGCATGCAGTTGAGCCAGAACATCATGCGTCCACTGCGTATTGCGCAGGAGCGATGACTCGGTGATCTCGATCTCCAGGCGGGATGCAGGAAGTCCGGATACTTCCAAGGCGTAGCGCACTTCGCTCAGCACGTCGCGCTGGTGAAATTGCTGTGACGAGAAATTCACGGCAACGCTCACCGCCTCCGGCCACTTCATGCATTCGAGGCACGCCTTGCGCAAAATCCAGCGCCCCAGGTCCACGATGAGTCCCATGTCCTC
>Ga0153956_1000729_pt1 | contig 33980 bp, 31 predicted proteins | sample TSFL040MetaG_FD_104704 | JGI IMG/M metagenome (GOLD analysis project Ga0153956, IMG submission 104704) | Attine ant fungus gardens microbial communities from Florida, USA - TSFL040 MetaG | ecosystem: Host-associated > Fungi > Mycelium > Unclassified | place: USA: Florida, Wekiwa Springs... | reverse complement strand
TACCGCGACTCCTTCAAACTGAGCGGCACCGAGAGCTCCGAAGCCCAGGAGCTCCTGGAACGCAGCTCGCCGCGGACCTCAGGGGACGTCGACCACATCGTCGTCGCCGCGGAAGGCGGCGGGTCGATCACCGAACCGGGCGTGAAGTCCGACGTGACGGCGATGCTCGCCAAGGTCGAAGGGCTCCCCCACGTCGGCTCGGTCGCCTCGCCCTACGCGCCCGGCGCGGGTGCCCAGATCTCCAAGGACGGGCGGATCGCCTACGCGACCGTCACCTTCGACGAACAGGCCAACGACCTGCCCACCGGCGCGATCGAACGGGTGATCACGGTCGCCCAGAAGGCCGACGGCGAAGGCCTCCAGGTCCAGCTCGGCGGGCAGGCGATCGGGCAGACCAACCAGCCGAGCACCGGCGGGACCGCGATCGGCTTCGTCGCCGCCGCGGTCGTGCTCTTCCTCGTCTTCGGCTCGCTCTTCGCGATGGTGATGCCGCTGCTGACGGCCGGCTTCGGCCTCGGCGCCGGGATCGCCGTGATCGGCCTGCTCTCCCACGCGATCACGATGGCCTCGTTCAGCTCGGAGCTCTCGCTCCTGATCGGGCTCGGGGTCGGCGTCGACTACGCGCTGTTCATCGTCACCCGCTTCCGCCAGGGACTGCTGCGCGGCCTCGCCCCGGAGGACGCCGCGGTCGACGCGCTCGACACCTCCGGCCGGGCGGTGATGTTCGCCGGCATCACCGTCTGCGTCGCCCTGCTCGGCATGTTCGCGCTCGGCGTCAGCTTCCTCTACGGCGTCGCGATCGCCGCCTCGGTGGTCGTCTCGCTGACCGTCGTCTCCGCCCTGACCCTTCTCCCCGCCCTGCTCGGCTTCGCCGGGCCGCGCATCCTCGGCCGCCGCACGCGGCGCGCGCTCGCCGCGAAAGGCGCGCTCGCCGAGAGCGACGAGTCGCCGGCCTGGAGCCGCTGGGCGGGCGTTCTGCAGCGCCGGCCGGCAGTCCTCGCGGCCGGCGCCGCGGCCCTTCTGGTCGTGATCGCGATCCCCTTCCTCTCGATCCGCCTGGGCTCCTCCGACGAAGGCAACGACCCCTCCGACACGACGACCCGCCAGGCCTACGACCTCCTCGCCGAAGGCTTCGGGCCGGGGTTCAACGGGCCGCTGCAGGTGGTCGCGCAGGTGCCCGACCAGCAGGCCGAAGCGGGCTTCGACCGCGTCCTCGCCGCCGCGAAGAACACCGAAGACGTGGCCGAGGTCACCGCCGCCAAGGTCATCCCCGGGCGCGACGGGCGCGCCGCCGTCGCCACCGCGAGCATCGTCCCCGCGGGTTCGCCGCAGGACGCCTCGACCACCGACCTCCTCCACCGGCTGCGCGACGAAACCGTTCCCGACGCCACCGCCGGCGGCGGCCCAAGGGTCCTGATCGGCGGCCAGACGGCGGTCTTCGAGGACTTCTCCGGGGTCCTCTCGCAGAAGCTGCCGCTCTTCATCGGCGTCGTCGTCCTGCTCTCCTTCCTCCTCCTGATGGCGGTCTTCCGCAGCCTCGTCGTGCCGCTGATGGCATCGGTCATGAACCTCCTGTCGGCCGGCGCCGCCTTCGGCGTCGTCACCGCCGTGTTCCAGTGGGGCTGGGGCGCGTCGCTGATCGGCATCGACCGCACCGGCCCGATCGAGGCCTTCCTGCCGGTGATGGTGTTCGCGATCCTCTTCGGCCTCTCGATGGACTACGAGGTCTTCCTCGTCAGCCGCATCTACGAGGAGTGGCGCAAACGCGGCGACAACCGCGAAGCCGTCGTCCACGGCCTCTCCGCCACCGCCCGCACGATCACCGCGGCGGCCACCATCATGGTGCTCGTCTTCGCCGCCTTCATCCTCGGCGGGGAACGGGTGATCATGCTCTTCGGCGTCGGCCTCGCCAGCGCCGTCCTCCTCGACGCCCTCATAGTCCGCAGCGTCCTCGTCCCGGCCCTGATGCTCCTCGCCGGCAAGGCCAACTGGTGGCTGCCCGCCTGGCTGGACCGCGCCCTCCCCCACCTCAACGTCGAGGGCAGCGACCCCAGCCCCGACCCCCCACCCGAGCTGCACCCGCGGGACACGCCGGTCACCGAATCCAGCTGAGCCCTGGAAGGCCCCAGCTCAGGCGTCATCGAGCAGCGCGGTGAGCGCCAGGGTCCGACTCGGTGCCCACCCATGGATAGCAAGATCTGCCCATTGACGGCAGGCTTTCAAGGCCTGAGGCTCCGTCGATCCAGATGGAACCCATTTCATGAAAGCACTGACCGGACGGTCCGGGAGGGCCGTGCTGCTGCTGGTCGTCGGGGCGCTGGCCGGAGCGGCGGCGGCCGCGATCGCCGCCGTGCCCGGCGACGACGGCGTGATCCACGCCTGTTACGAGGTGCAACGGGACGGGACGACGCCGGTGGTCGGCGCCGCGAACGTCCGGATCATCGATCCGTCGGCGGGCCAGACGTGTAACCCCGTCGGTGCGGCCGGCCCGCCCGAGCATGCGCTCGACTGGAACGTCGCCGGCCCGCCCGGCCCTGAAGGCGCCGCGGGATCTCCGGGGGCACAGGGCGCGACCGGGTCCCCGGGCGCGGCCGGAGCCCAAGGGGCGAGCGGACCCGCCGGGACGACGGTGTCGATCGGTGGACAGAGCTTCACGCTGGGCGACGGGAAGACGCTCACGGCGTCGCCGAGCCCGATCCCGCCGCTCCAGGCCGCGCCCGGCACCCCTCCGGTCGGGACGATGGTCCTCGGCGAAGGCGGCGGCGCGACCTCCTCCCCCGTGCTCGCCTGGCAGCTCGTCGGCCGATCGGCCGTCTCGATGCGCGGCATCCAGATCGTCAAGCACGTCGACAAAGCCTCGCCGATGCTGCAGAAGATGTGCGTGACCGGCAAGCACTTCAAGAAAGCCGTGATCACCGTGCGCCGCGCGGACGCGGACGGCGGGCCGCAGACGATCGCCCTCACCGACGCGACGGTCGACTCCTACAGCACGGAGAAGAGCAAGAACGCCGGCGGCCAGGTGACCGAGACCATCTCGTTGAGCTTCACCTCGATCAAAGTCGAGGATGGTTGACAGCCTCAGGCGAGTCGTCGGTCCGGTTACGGGACGATCACGAAGGCGGCGGAGCCCGGGCTCGACATGTTCCCCGCCCCGTCGCGGGCAAGAAGAGTCGCCCGGTAGTGCCCCGGGCCGAGGGCCTTGCCCCCGAGCCTGCCGGAGAACGCGATCGCATTGGCGCCCGCCGCACCGCTCAGGCTCAGATCTCCCGCGTGTAGAAGGCGACGACATCTCTTCGCCCCGGGCTTCGCCTTTCCGACGGCGACGCACTGCTGGCCGACCCTGCGTCCCGGGGCTTCGCGGGCGATCGTCGCCGCCACCGAAGCGGCCTCCGAGAGCGAGAACTCGAGCTTGCTCCCGGGATGCGCAGGGTGACCCGAGGTGCCTCTCTTCGCCTGCGCCTTGCCGGAAACCCTGAACCGCGCCGGAGAGAACGAAGGACCGGCGATGAAGCGTGGGGAGATCGTGTCGCGGGCGGGAGGTCCCGCGGGCGCGGCGGTGGCGCCGCCCCCACCGGAAGAGCCTCCGCTATCGATGACCAGCGGATCAGGCACGAGCTTGCCGATCTTCCCCGCTTCGGGATCCGTGAACCAGAGGTTTCCGTCGGGCCCGACGGTGATCCCGAGCTGCCCCGTTTCTCCGCTCGGCACCGGGTATTCGCCGGTGACCGATCCGGCGGTGGTCATCCGCGCGATCGCGCCGGTTCCCGCCTCGACGATCCAGAACGCGCCGTCCGGACCCAGCGCCAGATCGTTCGGCCTGCTGCCCGCCGGCAGGAGGAACCGGGTGCGGGTCCCGGCCGGGGTGATGCGATCGATCGCGTCCGCTTCCCACATCGCAATCCAGGCGTTGCCTTCCGGGCCGACCACGATGCCCACCGGTTCCGAGCCGGCCGGCAGGTCGACCCGGTTGGTGAATCCGAACGAGGCCGTCGAACTGATGAAGACGGCGTTGCTTTTGGACACCGAAGCCCACAACGTGCCGTCGGGTGCGGCGGCGATGCCTTCGACGCGGTTCCCATTTTTTTCACCGGCGCAGGTGGATTCCGTTTCGAGGTGGTCGCTCGTCGGATCCTGCGGAGAGCAGATGACCGTCGCGGTGGCGCCTTGGCGCCCACCGAAGCGGATCTGACCGGACGGCGTGAGCGTGATCGAGCCGGCGCTGAAGCTGCTCGCTTCCCGCGTGACGATCCCGGACGGGCTGCGCCTGCCGAAGCCTTCCTGGGTAACCCAGGAGACCCAGCCACTGGGCGCCACGGCAAGATCGATCGGATTCGAGGTGTCGGGGATGACCGGGAATCGTTCCCCGGTCGGGCTCATGCGCCCGATCCCCGGTTCGGACCCCAGTTCCGTCCACCACAGATTTCCGTCGGGGCCGCCGACGATGTTGATCGGGACCGAGATCTGTCCCGGGTTCGCCTCGAACTCGGTGATCGTCACCGCGTCCGCAGGGGCGGCGACGGCGAGCGCCATCAGCGCCGCGATGACGAGCGTCCGCACCACCAATGTTCTCCCCAGAACCATCGGCACAGCTTAATCTCTGGTGCGGTGTCCTGGGCGTGGGGAGGGCGCCGCAGGTCGGGAAGTCTCCGGACTTCCGTGAACGTCCCGTGCGGGAGATGTCACGAAGAGGCTCGAGAGGCCTGAACCGTTGACGAAGCCGCCGGGAAGGTCACACTCCCGCGCGCCTTGGGTCTGTCTTCGGACCTGAAATCAAGGCCCGGAAACGCGCTGCACGGGTTGACCGTGCCATGGCACGGTCAACCCGTGCAGCGCGGAAGTGACTGTTGCCCAACACGCCCAGAAGCGTGACCTTCCTGGCATCTCCGTGACCCCCACACCCCCGGCCGTCTCGGCCACGGCCACAGCCTGCCAGGGTCGTGGACGAGACGGCCCGTCCCTTGCCCGGATCGCCTGCTCGCGGCGGCTACTTGAGAGGGACGTCGAGGGCGCTCGGCATGCCGTGGAAGAGACCGTCGGGGTCGCGGGATGCGCGCAACTCCTGCACCCGGTCCCAGTGGGCGGGGAGGAAGCAGCGCTCCAGCCGGCCCGGGTGGGCGATCAGGTCGGCCTCGCTGATGAAGTGGCCGGTGGCGATCGGCTCCAGCAGTCCCGACATCGCGGTGATCCACCCGCGGCTCGTCGCGTCCGCCGCCGGGCCCTGGAGGGCGCGGATCCCCTCCCGCGTGAGCGGCCCCTTGACCCCGTCGACGAACCCGCTGCAGAGCCGCAGCCCCTGCAGCGCCGACTGCAGGGCGGCGACTTCCACGGTCGACCCACCGGCGGGCGCGGGCGCGAACAGAGCGGCCAGGATCAACGCCATCGCGCCGATTCCGCGAACCAGGCGCATGCCTCTGGGGCAGCGCATCCCCCGGTGCCGGTCAGGTGGTCAGCGGCCCCGCAAGGGGTCGTGCAGGAGTTTCCTTTTATGGCTGTTTTGCGCCTACGGCAAAGTAGCTGAAATAGGAAATTAGAGTTGATATCGTCAACTTTGTGGCAACCGCAAACTTCCCTGATCCAGAAACTTCGCTCACGAAACAGGCAGTTGCCTGGCTCTCCGAGCGGATGCCGCGGGGGTGGCAGATCGAAGCCTCGGACGCGCCACCGGAGGGGCCAGACCTCGGTGCCGACTCGCGGATCACGATGGTCGGACCCAATGGGGTCATGGGCACGATCGTCGTCGAGGAGAAGCAGTCGGTATCGCCGCGGACGGTCCTCGCGGACATCTCCCGACGGGTGCGGTCGGCCCGGAGCTTGGGCGGCCACCTCCCCATCCTCCTCGTCGCGCCCTGGCTGAGCAAAAGGACGCGGGACCTGCTCGCCGACGCGGACATCGGCTACATCGACCTCACCGGCAACGCCCTGGTGCGGATCGACAACCCTCCCTTCTTCCTGCAGACGGCCGGGGCGGAACGTAATCCGTGGCCGGGGGAACGCGGCCGCGCGCAGCTACGCGGGGCGAAAGCGGCACGGCTGATCAGGGCGCTGGTCGACGTCCGCCCGCCCTACGGAGTGCAGGACCTGGCCAAGGCGACCGGGCTCACCCCCGGCTACGTGTCGAGACTGCTCGACACGCTCTACAACGAGGGCCTGATCGAGCGCGAGCCCCGTGGTCCCGTGGAGAGCGTCGACATCGCCTCCCTAATCCGCCGCTGGGCCGGGTCCTACGACGTCCTCGAATCCAACGAATCGCTCGGCTTCATCTCCGCTGATGGCCCGGGGAAGGTCCTGGACATGGTCGCGGGCGACCGCGGCCTCGGCACGCCAAACGTCGTCACCGGATCCTTTGCCGCCCGACGGCTCGCCCCGGTCGCCGCGCCCTCCCTCCTTCTCCTCTACTCCGATGCACCGGGCCTCCTGGTCCAGGACCTGCACCTCCTCCGGGCGGACGAGGGAGCCGACGTCATGCTTCTGCTCCCGTTCGACACCGTCGTCTACGAGCGGACGCCGATCGAGGAAGGACTGCGGTTCGCGGCCCCTTCCCAGATCGCCGTCGACTGCCTTACGGGGATCGGCCGCATGCCCGCCGAAGGTGAGGCCGTCCTCGAATGGATGCTCGCCGAAGAATCGGCCTGGCGTGCCCCGGCCCTGGGTGGCCCCTATCCCTGGGGACCGGCATGACGGCCGGCGACACGACGGAGGACCGCGAGTACGTCGCGGCGCGGCGAGTTCTCCTCGACGCCATCGGGGCGCTGCGCCCGCATGAGCACGCGGTGGTCCTGGCCGGCGCCCAGGCGATCTACCTGCGGACCGGTCCGTCCAGCCTGCCGATGGCCGAGTTCACCACCGACGGTGATCTGACGATCGATCCCGCGCTGCTCACCGAGGCTCCTCCCCTTGCCGACCTGATGAAGGCGGCGGGCTTCGACCTCGCCGTGAAGGAGGGCGTGCGCGAGCCCGGCATCTGGGAGAAGGAGGTCGTGGTCGAGGACTCTCCGATCGCGGTCCCGGTCGACCTGATCGTTCCGGCGGATGTGGCGCCACCGGGCGGGAGGCGGGGAGCGAGGCTGACGGGCCACGGGAAACTCGCCGCGCGCAAGATCAAAGGGCTCGAGGCCGCCCTCGTCGACAACGACGTCATGTCGATCCGGTCCTTGGAGCCCGACGACGGACGCGGCGCCCAGATTCGCGTCGCGGGTATCGCCGCTCTCCTCATCGCCAAGGCCCACAAGATCGCCGACCGAATCGAGAGCGGGAACGAAGACCGGCAGAAGGGCAAGGATGCCGCCGACGTCATCCGCCTGATGCGGCTGAGCTCATCGACCACGGTCGCCGCCACGATGCGCCTGCTGCGGTCCCACCCCGACGCGGGAGCGTCGACGACCTCCGGGCTGGTCCGACTCGACCATCTCTTCGGCACGAGGGCGGGCGCCGGCATCGAGATGGCCGCGAAGTCCCTGCGAGGGTCGATGCCACCGGAGCGAATACGTGCGATCTGCCTCCCCTGGACCCGGGGGCTCGGCACCGAGCTCGTCGACAGCCGAGACCGGTGAAGCCGCCGAGCGGCGCTCTGTGGGGCTCCACGGATGGCGCTCCCGCCGGACGCCGGGAAGCTGACGGCGACAACGATCGGGAGAGGAGGAGGGGCGATGGAGAAGGATGCGGACAAGAACTGGAAGCCACGGCGGGTGCTTGATCGGCTTCGACGGCAGCGACGGCGCGAAGGACGCGGTGCGGCTGGCGCGGACCCTGTGCGCTGGAGTCGACGCGGAGGCGCTGCTCGTGAACGTGTTGCCCTACCCGGGCCCGATGCCGGTCGCCTATCGGCTGCTGGGATACGAGGAGGCGCCCGCCTGGAAGACGTTCTTCAACGAGGCCGAGGCCGAGCTCGCGCCGATGCGCGCCGCCCACCGCACCTACATCGGGGGCTCGCCCGCCAAGGTGCTGAACGATGTGGCCGAAAACGAGGAGATCGACCTCGTCGTGATCGGCTCGCCGCATCGCGGGGCGGTCGGGCGGGCGTTCGTCGGCAGCGTCGCCGAGGGCCTCCTGCACGGAGCGTCCGTCGCCGTCGTCGCCGCCGCGCGCGGGTATCGGGAGCGGGTCCACGGCGGCTTCGGCCGGGTCGTCGTCGGCTACGACGGCTCGACCGAGGCCGGGGTCGCGCTACGCCGCGGCGCGGCGATCGCCGGGCGCGAAGACGTCGAGCTCCACGTGATCTGCGCCTCGACGCCGCCGGTGCCGGGGCCCTTCACCGGCCCGATCCCCTCGACCCTGCCCGACGCGCGCGAGGTCGTCGTCCGCGGCGTGCGGTCGGTCGAGGACGACGTCGACGTTCGCGGCAAGGCCCTGGAGGGCGGCGCCGCGCCCCAACTGGCCGGCTACTGCGGCCCCGACGACCTGCTGATGGTCGGCTGGCGCAGCTACGGGCCGCTCACACGGACCCTGATCGCACGTCTTGAATCTAATTCAGGGATTCCCGAATAGGGGGCGGGAGCTGCTCGCCCTTGCCACCTCTGGCGAGCAGCTCCAGCCCCGGCCGCCCCCCGACAGCCGTGGGTGCACAGTAGGCCTCGGCGGGCGGGTTGTCGTCGTCTTCGGCAACCCATCCAGAATGCGTTGTTTGTGCTCAGCGCACAGAGGATCTAGATTGGTGGGATGGGACCGGGCGTAGGGACGCTTTCGCCGCCGGCCGCGAGCCGCGGTGAGATCGAAACGCTGGTCGAGACGCTCAGCCACGAGCTCGACGAGATCGCGGCGACGTTCGCCGACACCGTCCACGAGCATCTCCCCGAGCTGGAGGAGGACATGCGGCCGTGGACGCTCCAGGCCGCGCGGTCGAACCTGGGGGTGATCGTGACGATGATGCGCGAAGGCGACGACCCCGCGTCGGTGCTCCCGCCGCCGGAGGCGATCGGCTACACCAAGGAGTACGTCGTCCGCGGCCTGGAACTGAGCCTGATGCAGCGCGCCTACCGCACCGCCCAGGGCGTCTTCGGCGGAATCATCCTCGAGCGGCTGCGCGCGGCCACCGACGATGCCGAACGCCTGGCCGAGGCGATGGCCTTCTTCAACGCCTGGATCTTTGCCTACGTCGAGGCGATCGAGCGACGGCTGACCGACGTCTACATGAGTGAGCACGAACAGTGGGCGCGCGGCGCGGCCGCCGTGCGGGCGGCGGAGGTGCGGGCGCTGCTCGGCGGCGCGGGCGCGGTCGACGCCGCCGCGGTGAGCCTGCGGCTCGGCTACGAGCTCGACCGCTTCCACGTCGGCTTCGTCGTCTGGAGCGAGGACGGCGGCGAGCGACCCGGGGACGCCGGCGGCCTGTTCGCGCAGATGGAGCGCACGGCGGCCGCGGTCGCCAGGTCGCTCGGGGCGGGAGCGCCGCTGACCGTCGCCGAGGGCAGGCACCTCGCCTGCTGGGCCGGGCGCCGCGACGAGCCCAAGCTGACCCGCCTGCACCTTCCCCGCACCGGCGCCCGCGGGCTCTCGGTCGCCGCCGGGACGCCCGCGCCGGGCGTCGAGGGCTTCGTCTCGAGCCACCGCGAGGCGCTCCTCGCGCGCCGCGTCGCCCAGCTGCGCGGCGGCACCGCCGGCGCCGTCGCCGCCTACCCGGACGTGGCGCTGGAGGCGCTCCTCACCGAGGACCCGGAGGCCGCCCGGCGCTTCGCGGTCGCCGAGCTCGGCCCGCTCGCCGCCGCCGACGACACGACCGCCCGCCTGACCACGACCGTCACGGTCTTCCTCGAGGAGGGCTCCAGCTTCGTCCGCGCCGGGCGCCGTCTCGGCATCCACGCCAACACCGTCGCCTACCGCGTCCGCCGCGCCGAATCCCTGCTCGGCCGCCCGGTGACCGAGCGCCAGCTCGAGCTGCGCGTCGCCCTCCGACTCGCCCGCCTGCTTGACTGAACCGATGCTGACCGAAGTGGCCGACGGCGTCTGGGTCCGCCAGAGCGAGTGGGTCTGGACCAACTCCATCGTCGTGCGCGGCGGCGACGGGCTGATCGTCGTCGACCCCGGCATCCACGGCGCCGAGCTGGACGCGCTCGCCGATGAGGTGGAGCGGCTCGGCATCCCGGTGGTCGCCGGCTTCCACACCCACCCCCACTTCGACCACCTGCTCTGGCACTCCGGCTTCGGCGACGTGCCGCGCTACGCGACCGCGGCCTGCGCCGGCCTCGCCACCGAAGCCCGCGAGCGGGCGCGGGAGATGGCCGCGGCGGAAGCGACCGACGTCCCGCTCGACCTGGTCGCCATCGTCACCCCGCTGCCCGCCGACGGCGGACCGGTGCCGGGCGAGTTGATCGAACACCAGGCCCACGCGATCGGCCACGCCGCGATCCTGCTCGCCGACCGCCGCGCCCTGATCGCCGGCGACATGCTCTCCGACCTCGTGATCCCGCTCTTCGACTTCCGCCAGGACGACCAGGTGGGCGCCTACGAAGCGGCCCTCGACCGGCTGGAGGAGGCCACGGCCCAGGTCGACGTCGTGATCCCCGGCCACGGCTCCGTCGCCGAAGGTCCCGAGATAGCCGCCCGCCTCGCCGCCGACCGCGCCTACGTCGACGCCCTGCGCCGAGGCGAGGAACCGGTCGACGCCCGCCTGGAGCAGGACTGGCTCGCCGGCCCGCACCGCTCGAACCTGAGCAAGGCTCAGTCCTAGCTGGTCGATCGCGTCCCGGCCGTCAGCGCTTCCTCGCGCAGCCGCTCCGGGTCGGGATCCCAGGCGAGCAGGGACCAGGCGATCGGGGAGGTCGGCGGCAGGGCCTCGAGGCGATGCTCGCAACGCGGGGCTCGAGGGCGGCGGTCCTGCCCGGTGCGGGGGAACCAAAGCCAGGCAGCGTGTACGTCGGTCGGCGCAGGCAGCGCGGCGGGCTCGCCGGCCTGGAGCATGAGGTTGAGCTGTTCCAGGTGCACGCCTATATGTAGGACGGCGATGTCGGAGACCAGGCCACCCGGCGCCCGCGCCGCGGTCTCGAGGACCACGAGGCGCGGCGGCAGGCCGAACTCACGTCGCAGCGCGGCGCAGCGCTCGAGGCAGTATTCGTCGTTGGTCACGACCTCCAACCGTCCCCGGCCGGCGAGCTCCCGCAGCCGCTCCGCCCAGGACTCGGGCGGCGCCGACTCGACCGGCACCGTCGTCGGGACCCACGGCCGCACCGCGTCCTCCGGCGGCCCACCGGTGAGGATCCGCGCCTCGAAGCGCTCGGCCGGGAAGGCGGCCGCGAGGTCGCCGCCGAGCGGCTGCACCAGGTGCAGCACCACCAACTGGGTTCTCGCGGCGGTCGGGTCGGTCAAGGGCCGTTGCTACGCAACATTAGGGTGGCTACCTTTCTACACTCAGCGGGCCTCGCGCAAAGGTGGCCCGCGATCCTGGGAGGAATCGATGGCAGAGCTGAGCAACGCGTCCCGGCCGCCCTGGCAGGAGGCGGTTCGCGGCGATTACCTGAGCATGGAGATGCTCGGCCTGTCCGGGTTCGAGCAGCTCCACTCCGGCCTGTCCGGGCACCGGGCGCGGCCGCCGCTCGGCCATCTCACCGGGCTGCGGCTGGCGGAGGTCTCGACCGCCGCCGTCGCGGTCGAGATGCCGCTGTCGGGATGGCTGCGCGGGCCGTCGGGCGGGATCTCGCTCGGCGCGCTCGCGATGCCGACCGACATCGCGCTCGGCGGGGCGGTCAGCACGACGCTGCCGCCGGCGACGATCATGGCGACGAGCGAGCTGTCGCTGCGGCTGCTCGCCCCGCCGGAGCCGGGCGGGGCGATGGTCGCGCGCGGCAGGCTCGTGCACGCGCACGGGTCGGTCGGCCTGTCGGAAGCGGCGGTCACCGACGCGCACGGGCGGCTGCTCGCGCACGGCACCTCGCTCTGCTTCATCCCGCCACCGTTCTCGCCCGTCCCCGAGCCGCCGGCGGCACTCGCGCCCTTCGAGCCACCCGCCCACAGCACCCCCGACCCGTGGGATCGCGACCCGGCCGGCGACGTGCCCGGGCCACCCGTCGGTCACCTCACCGGGCTGCGGGTGGTCGCGGCGGCCGGCGGCGGCGCCTCCGTCGAGTTACCGACGAGCCCCTGGCTTTCGGTCCAGCGCGGCGTCGTGAACGGCGGCGTGATCGCCCTGCTGGTCGACACCGCGATGGCCGTCGCGGTGGAATCGGCGGTAGCGCCGGGGACCGCCGTCCGGGTCGTCGACCTGAAGGTGAACTACCTGCGGCCGCTGGCGGCCGACGGGCGCGAGGCGACCGCCCGCGCCGCCGTCGCCCACGCCGGCCGGCGGCGGGCGATCGCCGACGTCGAGGTCACCGACGCCGACGGCAAGCGCGTCGCGCGGGCGACCGGCACGGCGATGCTGGGCGGCGCGAGCGAGGGCTGAACCCTGAGTCGCCGTCCCTGACCCGACCCCGGAGGCGGACATTCCGGCGTAAACGTAAACGCCCGCGCGCGGGGTACCGCGCTGGCCTGATGCCGGAAGGGGTCGGCGACCAGCGGTCGCAGCGACGGGCGGAAGAGGCGGACCCCGCCCACCCGGCGACGCCTGTTCACACAGATGCCGGGAAATGACTCTTCCACGCGTGTTGACCAACAGTCACGGACGCGCTGCGTGAGTTGACCCCACCATGGTGGGGTCAACTCACCGATCGCGTTGTCGGGCCCTGTTTTTAGGCCCGAGAACAGACCCAAGGCGCGTGGAAGAGTGACGTTCCCGGCCCCGGGACCCACCTCGGACGGCCGGAGCGCCCCACATAAAGGGACCGGCGAGACGTTGACTTGTCAAATGCGCAGTGCAGAGCTATCGTCTGCCGCATGAGCACGAGCGAGGAGATTCGGGCGGAGACGCATGTGCTGGATCCGCTCTCGACGTCGGAGATAGAGAGCTGTGTGGCGGTCGCGCGGGAGGTGGTGGAGATCGGGGCGCGGACCCGGTTCGTCGCGATCTCGACGGCTGAGCCGCTGCGGGGCGAGGAGGCTCCGCGCAGGCGGGCGGAGGTGCTGCTGCACCAGCCCGAGGCGCGCTCGGTGGTGCGGCTGATCGTCGACCTGGAGAAGGGCGAGGCGGAGTCGGTCGAGACGCTGCCCGGCGTGGAGCCGGCGATCGGCCTCGACGAGGTCGAGCGCTTCGAGCGGCGCATGCGGGACGACCCCCGGTTCCAGGAGGCGCTGCGGCGCCGCGGGATCGAGGACCCGGAGCTGGTCGACATGGATCCGGTGCCGGTCGGCTGGTACGACCTCGAGGAGGAAGACGTGGAGCGGCGGCTCGCCCGCGTGCTCGCCTACGTGCGGCCGACCGACCCGGCGAGCAACGCCTACGCGCATCCGCTGGAGGGCCTCTTCGGCCTGGTCGACCTCGACTCTGGCGAGATCCTCGTGCTCGAGGACCGCGATCCCGTGCCGCGGCCGCCCGGGGACGGCGAGTACCGCGCCGACCATCTCAAGCTGCGGGGGGACGTCAAGCCGATCCACATCCACCAGCCCGAGGGACCGAGCTTCGAGGTCGACGGGTACCGGGTGCGCTGGCAGAAGTGGGACCTGCGGGTGGGCTTCAACAGCCGCGAGGGCCTGGTCCTCCACGACATCGCCTACGAGGACGGCGGCGAGCGGCGCTCGGTGCTGAAGCGCGCCTCGATCGCGGAGATGGTCGTGCCCTACGCCGACCCGGACCGCTTCTACCAGTCCCCGCTCGACATCGGCGAGCTGAACGTCGGGACGATGACCAACTCGCTGACGCTCGGGTGCGACTGCCTGGGGTCGATCCACTACTTCGACGTCGCGTGCGTCGCCGCCGACGGCACCCCGACCACCATCCCGCAGGCGATCTGCATGCACGAGGAGGACGACGGGATCCTCTGGAAGCACACCGACTTCCGTACCAACACGGTGGAGGTGCGGCGCGGGCGCAAACTGGTGATCTCGAACATCGTCACCGTGGGCAACTACGAGTACGGGTTCTTCTGGTACCTGCAGCAGGACGGGATGATCCAGTGTGAGATCAAGGCGACCGGGATCGTCGCGACGCAGGCGCGGGCGGAGAACGAGCCGACCGAGTACGGCAAGCTCGTCGCCCCGCACCTGAACGCGATCCACCACCAGCACGTGTTCTGCGCGCGGCTCGACTTCGACCTCGATGGCGGCCCGAACTCGGTGACCGAGACGCACACCGAGACGGTGCCGAAGGGCCCCGACAACCCGCACGGGAACGCCTGGAAAACCGTCACCCGCACCTTCGCCACCGAGCAGGAGGCGATCCGCGATCTCGACATCACCGAGGCGCGGTCGTGGACGGTGGTGAACCCGGAGAGCCGCAACGCGGTCGGCCAGCCGGTCGGCTATCGCCTGCTCCCCGGTGAGAACACGGTGCCGTTCGCGACGCCGGACTCCTCTCTGCGCAGCCGCGCCGGCTTCATCGATCACCACCTCTGGGTCACTCCTTACGACGCCGACGAGCGTTACCCCGCCGGCGAGTTCCCCTACCAGCACCGCGGCGGCGACGGGCTCCCCCGCTGGACGGAGGCCGACCGGCCGATCGAGTCCACCGACGTGGTCGTCTGGTACACGATGAACCACCACCACGTGCCGCGGCCGGAGGACTGGCCGGTGATGCCGGTCGCGCGGCTCGGCTTCATGCTGAAGCCCTGGGGGTTCTTCGACCGGAACCCGGGACTCGACGTGCCGCCGACCGAGCAGGGCGAGGGAAGCTGCCACGCCTGACCGGGTCGGCGAGCGCCCGGCCCGCCGAGCGCCCCCGATCCGCGGAGCCCGGGCTCTCCTCGCTCGGCCTCGCGCTGGTCCTGACCGCCACCGCGGTCGGGTCGATCGACGCCTTCATCACCTTTGTCGCCGCGCCGACGATCGGCTCCGAGCTCGGCGCCTCGAGCGACGAGCTGCAGTGGATCGTCGCCTCCTACGGCCTCACTTTCTCGCTCGGCCTGATCACCGGCGGCCGGCTCGGCGACCTCTACGGCCGGCGGCGCATGCTGGTGGTCGGCCTCCTCGCCTTCGGCGTCGCTTCGGGTGCCTGCGGCGCCGCCCCCGACCCGACCTCGCTGATCGTCTTCCGCTGCCTCCAGGGCATCGGCGCGGCGCTGATGCTCCCGCAGGTCTTCTCGATCGTCCAGATCGAGTTCCCGCCCGAGCGCCGCGGCCGTCCGCTCGCCTTCCTCGGCGGCGTCCAAGGCATCGCCGCGGTCGTGGGACAGCTGCTCGGCGGCGCGCTCCTGGCGCTCGACCCGCTGGGACTGGGATGGCGCTCCGTCTTCCTCATCAACCTGCCGATCTGCGCCGTCGGCGTCCTCCTCATCCCCCGCTTCGTCCCCGAGTCGCGCTCGCCGGCGGCCAGCCGCCTCGACCTCGGCGGCGTCGCCCTCGCCGCCCTCGTCGTCGGTGCCGTCGCCGTGCCGCTGGTGCAGGGACGCTCCGCCGGCTGGCCCCTCTGGACCTTCGCCTCCTTCGCCGCCGTCGTCCCGCTCGGCTTCATCTTCATCTTCTGGGAGGGGCTGGTGAAGCGCGCCGGCGGCTCGCCGCTGGTCGAGTTCGGCCTCTTCCGCATCGCCACCTTCCGGCTCGGCCTCTCCCTCTCGCTCCTCTTCATGCTGACGAGCCCGCCGACCATCCTGCTGCTGATGGTCTACCTGCAGGAAGGCCTGGGCCTGAGCGCGATCGACGCCGGCCTCACCTTCACCCCGGCGGCGATCGCCTACGGCCTGACCGCGCTCGGCGTCGGCCGGATGGGGATCGCGAAGCGCGAGCACGCCCTCGTCCCCGGCATCGCGGTGACCGCCACCGGCGTCCTCGTCTCGGGCGTCCTCGTCGCCCTCGTCGCCGAGCCGAGCGCCCTCGTCCTCGCCCTCACCTTCGGCGTCGTCGCGATCGGCCACGGCGCCGTCATCCCGGCCCTCACCGGCACCGTCCTCGCCGAGACCGACCCCCTCCACGTCGGCTCCGCCTCCGGCCTCCTGGCCACCGCCCAACAGCTCGGCGGCGCCCTCGGCATCGCCCTCACCGGCACGATCTTCTTCGGCCGCCTCGGCACCGCCCTCTCCCCCACCGCCTACGGCGAAGCCTTCGCCTTCGCCCTCGCCGCGATCCTCGTCATCCTCGCCTTCGCGGCCCTGCTCGGCCGCCGCATCTTCGTCCTCGTCAACCCGGCGGACGTCAGCCCGAGCCCTTCAGCTTCGGTACCAGGATCCTCTGCACCGCGGACCTGAGGAGATCCGGTTTGCCACCAGCGTCTCGCGGAGGACCCCTTCGTCAAGGACGAACAGGGGCTTGGGCGACACCGTCGTCCCCAGGGCGATGAACCCAAGCCGCGTAGTGCTTGGCCTGCCGGTTGACCACCCAGCCCAGGGTCTTCTCGGCGACGACCTCGTGCGGGTCCATGATCAAGGCGCTCGGATCCTCATCCCAGATGCCAAGGTCGTAGGGAAGCCGGAACTCGCGCTCGATGTGCGCGTCCACGGCGGTGGCGAAATCGGCGTCGTAGACGGTGAACCGCGGCGAGTTGAAGAACCGCAGGGCCATCGAGCCCGCAAGCACTCTCCGGGAACCGAAGAAGCCCTTCGCCTTCATGTTCAGGACCTCGATGACCCGCACGAGATCTCTGATCAGGACCTCTCCGGGTATCCCGTGCTTCTCGGACTCGGCTTCCGTGGCCTCGTCGTCGGGGTATTCGATCATCCGACCGCCGCGCCTTGGATCCAGCCACGCAGGTATCCGGGCGGGACGTTGACCCTGACCCCGGTCTCGCGGTCTCGACGCGGCCGTTCGCCGGTGGGCTCGAACTCGCGGCTCCTGTCGAGGAGAGGGCTGGACCTCCTGCCGTCGATCTTCATCGGCCAGGATTCGACCAGGTTGTCGAACCCGAGCATCCGCAACATGAAGAAGACGCGCCGCATGGCGGCGTCGCCGATCCGGATGGCGATCTCCGCGACCAGATGCCAGCGGACCTCCGGCCGGGACCTGGCTCTCGCCCAGGCAGCGACCACGGTTTCGAACCCCCCGGAGAGATCTGGACGCAGGAGGGTGTCGACCAAGGTGCGCTCGATCGTGCTCCGATGGAAGAACTCCTTGGAGTCGGCGATGCGCACCCGTTCGATCTCCTCTTCGCCCGCGAGGGGCCAGGCACTTTTCGGAAGCTCGGCGACCTTGAAGCCGTCGGGCACCTTGCGTGGCTTGACCCCCTGTTGCATGGCCACGTAGGTCACCTCCGAGTGCAGGTCGGTGAAGCGGTGCGCGATCAAGGCGCTGAGGAAGCCGACGAAGTAGTCGCCGTGGGGACGGAAGGCGAGATCGGCCAGCAACTCCGGCGGGGCGGCCTGCCGGATGGAGGCGGTGCCGGGAGGGGCGATCACGAACCGGTTCCTGCCCGCGCCAAAGAGCAGGCCGCTGTCCTTCAGCCGACTCAACAGACGCTGAGGTGCTGGGGAGATCTCTTCCAGCCAACCGGCGTCCTCGGGCCAGCGGATCGTGCGGCGACGACGTCGGGCCGCCTCCTCGAGGAGCGAGGCACCCTTCGAACCGACAGTCTTCCGCGCATCCATTGCAGCTATATTACTGCATGAACAGACGACTATCGTCTGTAGCTGCACCTGCATCGCTGCATTACCCTCAAAGCGGTCGACGGCTGAGGGCCACTCCCGCCATCGCGGCCAGGGTCAGGGCGACCATCGCCAGGTAGGCGGCCGAGACGCTGGCGGCCTCCTGGACGCCGGTGAGGAGGGGTGGGCCGAGGGTGTAGGAGGCGGTGATCGCGAGGTTGAGGAGGAGGGCGACGGCGGCCGGGTTCATGCCCAGGTGCTCGCCGCGCTCGGTGAAGAGGCTCATCAGGGGGATCCAGAAGAAGCCCAGGCCGACGCTCTCGAAGAGGACGAAGGCGAGGGCGATCGACAGGGCCGATTCGGTCGCCGCCATCGCCAGGAGGGTCGCGGCGCTGACGGCGGCGCCGGCGAGCACCGGCAGGAGGTGCCCGCGGCGGTCGGCGACCGTCCCGGCGTAGATGCAGCATGCCGCCGAGAGAAGGGCGCCCGCGAGGAGCGCGCCGTCGATGCCGACTTCGGTCGCGCCCAGGTCGGAGAGGTGGAGCGGCACGATCGTGATCACCCCGCCCGCGATCAGCGGCGGCACCGTGACCAGGGCGACGATCCGGCGCAGCATCGGGTCCGCGGGCAGGCGCAGGCGCCGCGCCGACCTACGGACCGCGGCCAGGAATCGGAGTCGCGCCGCGTTCTGTTTCCCCGTGCCGGCCGGTCGCGGTGCCGGGGTCCGAACGAGGACGAGGCCGTAGACCGCGAACGCCACCGCGACCGCGGCGAACACCGCGAAGGTGCCGAACGGCTTCGTCGCCGCGCCGAGCAGCGGCCCCGCCGCCATGCCGAAGACGCCCGCGCCCATCGCCGCCCCCAGCGCCGCGCCGCGGCTCGCGGCGGGCACCATCGCGATCAGCCAGTTCAGCAGCGAGCACCAGACCAGCCCGGCGCCGATCCCCTGGATCAGCCGCGCGAGCTCCAGCGCCGGGAGCGCGGACGCGGCGCCGAAGCCGACGCTCGCGACCGCCAGCATCGCGCAGCCGGCGATCGCCGTCCGCCGCACGCCGAAGCGGTCGCTGACCCAGAGGCCGGCGACGAGGATGCCGACCACCATCCCGCCCGAGTAGCAGCCGGCGAGGATCCCGGAGGCGAGGGTGGAGAGGTCGAACTCCCGCTCGTAGTGCGGGAGCAGCGCGGCGAGGGTCGAGTAGAGCGCCGACTCGAGGGCGAAGGCGGTCGCCACGACCGCCATCAGCCGGCCGTAGCCGGCGCGGGTCGGCGCCAGCTCAGCGGCTGGGGTCGCGCTCGTCGCGGACAAGTGGGCGCCGCTCGTCGGAGTCCTCGTCGGCGGCACCGCGGCCGAGCCACTCGCGCAGCTTCAGCGAGGCGATGCCGCCGCCCGCGATCAGGACCGGCCCGAAGGACAGCGCGGTCTCCTCGACCGGGATTCCGGCGATGTGGGCGAGCGGGATCAACGGGGCTCAGCCTTTGGGGCGGTCCTCCGCCTCGACCTCCGCCGCGGCGTCCAGGCGCTCGTGATGGTCGGTGATCCCGTCTTTGAACTCGCGCATCCCGGAGCCGACCGAGCGGCCGAGCTCCGGCAGCTTTTTCGGCCCGAAGACGAGCAGGGCGATGACCAGGACGATCCCGATCTCCAGCGGTCCGATGTTCCCCAGCATTGGCAGTCCCTTCTTATGAGTGTTTGGGCAGGACCCGGGCGACCTTCGGGTCCCAGGTGACGAAGACGTCCGCACCGAGAGGGAGAGGTTGAGCGGATTCGGAAGGAACCTCTGCCTTCACCGGCTCGGTCAGTTCAGGGCAATCGACCAGGTAGGAGTAACCGGCCCCACGAAAACCGATGTCACGAACGGTGCCGCGAAGACGATCGGTTGAGCCATTGGTGGAGCCGCCGGCCTCGGTGAGGACGACGTCCTCCTGGCGCAGCACCATCCAGCCGTCGTCGACCGGCATCAGGTTGGCGTCGCCGACGAAGCGGGCGGTAAGGGCGGAGCTCGGCCGGTGGTAGATCTCCCGCGGCGCCCCCAGCTCGGCGATCGCCCCGCGGTCGAAGAGGGCGATGCGGTCCGACAGCGCCAGCGCCTCGCCCTGGTCGTGGGTGACGAAGACGAAGGTGGTGTCGGTCTCCCGGTGCAGGCGCCGCAGCTCGCCCTCCATCTCCTGGCGGATGCGCAGGTCGAGCGCCGAGAGCGGCTCGTCCATCAGCAGCACCTCGGGACGGTTGATCAGCGCCCGCGCCAGCGCGACCCGCTGCGCCTGCCCGCCGGAGAGCTCGCCGCTGCGCCGGTTCGCGAGCCCCTCCAGGCGCACCAGCTCGAGCGCCTCGCGCACGCGGCCGTCGATCTCCACCTTCGGCACCTTCGCCAGCTTCAGGCCGAAGGCGAGGTTGTCGTAGACGTCGAGGTGGGGGAAGAGCGCGGCCCGCTGGAAGACGAGATTGACGCGGCGCTTGTGCGGCGGGACGCGGGTCACGTCCTCCCCGTTCAGCCAGACGGTCCCCTCGGTCGGCTTGAGGAAGCCGCCGACGATCCGCAGCAGGGTCGTCTTGCCGCAGCCCGACGGCCCGAGCAGGGTGAGGAATTCCCCGGACTCCAGGGTCAGGTCGATGTCCCGCAGGACCGGGTCGCCCTCCTGGTAGGAGTGGCCGACCCCCTCGATCCTCAGAGCGGCGTCGCTCATTCGGCCACGTCCATGATGTTCCCGGCGCGGCGGGCCCGTTTGCGCTCGCCCCAGAGGCCCATCGCGAAGGCGAAGGCGAAGAGCACGAAGGTGGTCGCCATCAGCAGGGTGGAGACGACGTTGATGCTCGGGTTCAGCGTCGTGCGCAGGCGGGAGAAGATGAAGAGCGGCAGGGTCGTCTCGTTGCCGCTGACGAAGAAGGTGACGACGAACTCGTCGAGCGAGACCATGAAGGCGAGCGCCGCGGCGCCGAGCAGGATCGGCAGCACCTGCGGCAGGGTCACTTTGCGGAACGCCTTCCAGGGCGAGGCGCCGAGGTCGGCGGCGGCCTCCTCCAGCATCGGGTCGAGCCGGTCCAGCGCGACCCGGGCGATCATGAAGAAGAACGGGAAGGCGATGACGGTGTGGCCGATCAGGATCGTCAGCAGCGAGAGTTCGATCCCGACCCGACGCAGCGCGATCAGCAGCGCGATGCCGACGAAGAGCAGCGGCAGGGTGATCGGCAGCATGAAGATCGCCACCCCGACCCCGCTCATGCGCGAGCCCGAGCGGGTCACGCCGTAGGCGGCGGCGGTGCCGAAGATGAGGGTGAAGAGCGCGGTCGCCGTCGCCAGCTTCAGCGAGTTGAAGAGCGATTCGCGGAAGTCTTCGGAGCCGAACACTTCCGAGTACCAGCGGGTCGAGAAGCCCTTGAAGGGGAAGGTCAGCGACGGGCTCGAGTGCAGCGAGAAGAGCGCCACGATGACCAGCGGCACGAGCAGGAAGATCAGCACCAGCGCGGTGAAGATCGCCCCGGCGACGCCGTGATGGCGGAGGCGGGCGCTCACGTCGTCCACCTGATCCGGTTGAGGCCGGTGAGCCGCAGGCCGAGCGCGGCGACGAGGAAGCAGAGCCCGTAGGCGACGAGCATGATCCCCGACAGCGCCGCCCCCGCCGCCCAGTTCCCGGACGCGGTGAACTCCTCCGAGATGTTGATCCCGAGCATCGCGTCCCCGGGCCCGCCGAGGAACTGCGGGGTGACGAAGTCGGCGGAGGCGAGGACGAAGATGAAGATGAAGGAGGAGATCGCGGGGCCGGCGATCAGCGGCAGGATCACCCGGCGCCAGCGTTGGAAGGCGCCGCCGCCGAGGTCGCGCGCCGCCTCCAGGTAGCGCGGCTCGATCGGCCGGAAGGCGGCGAACATCACCAGCATCACGTAGGGCACCGAGATGTGGACCATCGCGATCACGATCGCCGCCTGGTTGAAGATGAAGAGGCTGGAGGGGTGGCTGATGATCCCGAGGTCCATCAGCACCGTGTTGAGCACGCCGTGGGTGCCGAGGATCGTCCGCCAGGCGTAGATGCGGACGAGGTATGAGGCGAACATCGAGAGCGCGATCAGGAACATGATCGGCATCTGCCAGCGGCCGGCGTGGTAGCGCAGCCAGTAGGCGACCGGGATCGCGATCGCCACCGAGATCAGCGCGGTCGCGCCGCCGACGATCAGCGAGTTGCGTCCCAGCTGCCAGGTGAGGCTGCTTTCCAGCGCCTCCTTGTAGTTGTCGAAGGTGAGCGGGCCGGTGACGGTGAAGAAGCCGGCGGTGAGGACGCTGTAGGCGAGCAAGATCACCACCGGGACGACCAGGAAGGCGACGAGGTAGACGGCGGCGGGCGCGGCGGCCAGCAGGTTGCGGCGGTTCTTCGGGCCGCGGGCGGAGCGCGCCTCCGCGGGCGGCAGGTCGGGCGGGGCGCCCGGGTACATCGGGTCGATCGAGGGCGGTTCTACCGGGGCGGGCGTGCTGCTCATGCCGCGGCCTCCAGCTCCGGCGCGGGCGCGACCGGGTCGGCGGGGATGAGGCGGGCGGCGGCGGGCGCCCAGGCGAGGCCGACGTCGGCGCCGACCTCCACGCCCTCGCCGCCGAAGGCGCTGCTCGGCACCTCCGCGCGCAGCGGCCGCTCGATCCCCTCGACCGCCAGCAGGTAGCTGGAGCGGGTGCCGCGGAAGGCCTGGTCGATGACCCGCCCGCGCAGGCCGCCCGGCGCGTCGGTGAGGGCGACGCTCTCGGCGCGGACGACGAGCTGGGCGGGGCCGATCTCGACGCCGCCGGAGCACGGCGCCTCCGTCTCGGTGCTCGCCAGCCGCAGGCGCGCGCTGGTCGCGGCGACTGCCAGCACCTCCACCGGGATCACGTTGGCGTCGCCGACGAAGCGGGCGACGTAGGAGGTCTCCGGGGCGGCGTAGACGTCGCGCGGGGTGCCGAGCTGGGCGATCTCGCCCTCGCTGAAGACGGCGACGCGGTCCGACATGCTGAGCGCCTCGCCCTGGTCGTGGGTGACGTAGATGAAGGTGGCGCCGGTCTCGTGGTGGAGGCGGCGCAGCTCGGCCTCCAGCTCCAGGCGGATCTTCAGGTCGAGGGCGGAGAGCGGCTCGTCCAGCAGCAGGACCCGCGGGCGCTTCACCAGCGCCCGGGCGAGCGCCACCCGCTGCATCTGCCCGCCGGAGAGCTCATCGGCGCGCCGCCGCGCCAGGTGGCCGAGCCGGACGAGGTCGAGCGCCTCGTCCACCCGCGCGTCGAGCTCGGCGCCCGAGGCGCCTTCCACCCGCAGCCCGAAGGCGACGTTCTCGAACACGTCGAGGTGCGGGAACAGGGTCGGCCGCTGGAACACCGTGTTGATTGGCCGCTTCTCCGCCGGGGTGGCGGTGATGTCGGCGCCGTCGAGGACGACCCGGCCCCCGGTCGGGGCGTCGAGCCCGGCGAGGATCCGCAGGAGCGTCGACTTGCCGCAGCCCGACGGGCCGAGCATGCCGAGGAACTCGCCCGCGGCGATGTCGAGGTCGATGCCCTTGAGGACCGTCGTCTTCCCGAAGCGCTGCGTGACACCCTCGACCGCGAGGGCGCCGCCTCGACGATCCGCTTGAGCTGCCGGTGGCAAAGGGCGGCCCTATTCGCCTTTCACTTCGGTCCAGGCCTGGGTGACTTCGCCGAAGGTGACGAATTCATCCGACTGGGCCGGGGCGTCCTGGACCATCGGCGCGCTTTCGAGGAACTTTTCGATCTCCGGCGTGGTCTTCGGGAACAGCGGCTTGACCGTGCTGTTCACCAGCGGCAGTGCCTTCTCGACCGCGGGGCCCAACACCACGATGTTGGCGGCTTCCGCGTTGTTCTTCGGTTCCAACAGTTCGTTGATCATCGAGTACGCGGTGGCGGGGTTCGAACCGTCTTCGGGGATGCAATAGCATTCGGTGAAGGACGCCGAGCCTTCCGGGAATTCGAACACCGTCTGGATGTTCTTGTTCCCCGCTTCGGCGGCGAACGCGTTGTCGGAGGTCATCCCCAGCATCCCGGCCAGCACTTCACCCTGGGCCAGCTGAGTCGACATGTCACCGAACGAAGGTGAGAAGGACTTCGCCTGCTTGACGAACTGTGACAGCCACTTCTTCACTTCTTCCAGCTGTTCCTTTGTCATTTCGTTGGTGGTGAAACCGAGGATCGCGCCGGCGGTGCCGATCGCGGTGCTGGGGTCGTCGAGGATGGTGATCTGACCCTTGTACTTCGGCGCCAGCAGGTCGGTCCACTTTTCCGGCGGTTCGGTCTTGGTGCTGTCGAAGTTGATCCCGATCGCGCCCCAGGTGATCGGCACGGCGACGACCGCCCCTTCTTCGTTTTTGAAGGTGTTGAGCGGATCTTTCTTGAAGAATTCGATCAGCCCGTCGTAGTTCGGCAGCTGCTTCAGGTCCAGCGGCATGAAGGGTACGCCGCTGCCCAGCAGGCGCGAGGTGCCGTTCGACGACATGTTGATGATGTCGTATTCACCACCACCGCCGGCGGCGTATTTGGCGGCGATGTCACTCATGTTCCCGATGAAGGTGGACTTGATCGTGACCCCGTTTTTCTTCTTCCAGGGGGCGAGCAGTTCCTGGTAGTCCTCCGCCTGCCAGCCGAGGTAGTTGAGGGTGCCGCCGACGGTCCCCGCGCCACCGCCTCCACCGGACGCCGCGGAGCTGCCGGTGGTGCTCCCGCCGCCTCCGCAGGCGGCGAGGATGCCGGGCGCCATGGCGAGCGCGCCGACGCCGGCGGCGCGCTGCAGGAAGCGGCGTCGCGTCAGGTCGTTCAAGCGCTGCTGGTCGGGCGGAACGGGGGTCTGGTCCATGAACTTCCTCTCCTCTGTGAGTGCTTGACGTTCCCGGCGTCTAGGTGAGCACGTGCCGCCACGCTAGCTGCCCCAGAGCCAAATAGCAAGAAAAACTTGGCGATTGCGTAGGGAAGAGTTCACGCTTCCCTGGCAAGCGCCTCACGCGCCGCGCGCGCACCGGTCTCCAGCGCCCCGTCGATCCATCCGATCCAGCGGATGGCGACGTCGGCGCCGGCGAAGCTGAGCCTCCCCTCGGGGCGACCGAGCGCCGCGTGGGAGGTGCTGAGGACGCCCGGCGGCGGGACGTACCAGCCGCCCCTCGCGAACGGGTCCTCGCTCCACTCGTGGACGTCGGTCGCGAGCACCCGCGCGTCCGGGGCGAACTGTCGCATCGCCGCCTCGACCGCCCGTGGATCGTGTGGGTCGAGCTCGCTCGACGGCGCACACATCCCGAGCGCGACCAACCCGTCGGGTTCGGCCTCCTCGGGGAAGGCCTGGACGAAATCCGTCCCCCACCCCGACGCGTACAGGTCCCCGGGGATGCCGTCCACCACCATCCACGTCTTCTTCATCCGCCCTGGGTGGTTCAGTCGCGCCGGCTCCAGCTTGTCGGCGGGCAGTGGAGGGTGAAACTCGATCTCCGGCCAGAGCGCGATCGGCACCGCGACGATCGCGGTCGGGGCGGTCCAGGCGCGGCCGTCCCGCGCGGTGACCCGCACCGAGTCGGCGTCCCGCTCGATCTTCGCGACCGGCGTCGAGAGCTCGATCCGCGCGCCCGAGTCCCGGGCCAGCGTCTCCACCACACCGCTGATCCCACCCTCGAAAGCGTCGGTCACCGCGCCGTACCACCCGTACACACTGTTGTCCATCGCCGCGATCAGCGAAAGGGCGGTCAGCATCGACCACTCAGTAGGTAGGGCACCGGATCCGAGCCCCGCCCACATGTAGAGAAATTCGCGCACTCGCGGGAGTGGGTCGAAGCGGTCGTAGAACTCCTCCACCGACACGTCGAGGTCGGCGAGGTCCTGCTGATCGCGCGGCACGTCGATCTCCACCCGGTGGGAGGCCTTGATCGTCTCGAACAACACCCGCTCGAGGTCGTAGATCTCGTCACAATCGAGCGGGAAGCCGTGGATCAGCTCGCCGCCCAGGTTCCATCGCGCCTCCACCTCTCCGCCGTGACTCACCTTCAGCGCGAAGCCGTAACGCTCCACCTCTTCGGCGGTGAACGGATGGACGTCGGTCGACACCCAGGTGCCGCCCATCTCGATCTTTGCCTCGCGCCCCTCGAAGGGCCGCGTCCACACCCGGCCGCCGAGCCGGTCGCGGGCCTCGACCAGCAACACCGAGCGCCCGGCGTTGCCCAGATCGCGCGCGGCGCGCACCCCGGCGAGGCCCCCACCGACGACTATCGCGTCGTAGTCCGCCGCCACGTCAGTAGGGCAGCTCGGCGTCGGTCGCGGCGAAGAGGAACTTGCGGTAGGTCTCCTCGACGACCCATTCGTCCCAGAGGCCGGGCTCGAACCAGCCGACCTCCCCGCCCCGCATCTCGTACTCGGGGCTGCCGTCGCCCGGCCGCGCGGTCACCTTGCCGGAGAGCAGGTAGACGAGCTCGCCGCCGTGGCGGCCGCGGAAGGTGCAGGGGCCGAGTTCCTCGACCAGCAGCACGGCCTTGCGGTCGGGGGCGGTCCAGAGCACGCGGCCCTTGCGCTCCGGCTCGCCGTCGACCTCCATCCCCTCGGTCTCCATCGTCGGCAGCGGCCAGGGCTCCAGCTCCAGCGAGGCGACGTCGACGCCAAGGAAGCTGAACGACTTATCGCCCTCGGCGGCGGTCTTCAGCAGGGACTCCATCGGTGGAAAGAGGGGCATGCGTTCCTCCGTTCGTCAGGGCGTTTGTCGGGCGGCCTGGGCCGCGGCGCGGGCGCCGCTCTCGAGTGCCCCGTCGAACCAGCCGATCCAGCGGACCGCGGTGTCGGAGCCGGCGAAGCTGACCCGGCCGTGGGGTTCCTGCAGGGCGCTGTGGATGTGGGACAGCTGGCCGGGCCGGTGGACCTGCCAGCCGCCGCGACTGAGAGGGTCGGCGGTCCAGTCGTGGCTGTCGACGGCGAGGACCCGGGCCTCGGGGAAGTAGCGCCGCAGGGCCGCCTCGACCGAGTCGCGGTCGGTCGCGAGAAGGTGCGGCGGGGAGCTGAAGGCGACCGCGAGGACGGCGCCGTCGACGTCGTACTGCGGCGCGTAGAAGAGCAGCGGCTCGCCGGCGCCGAAGCAGAAGACGTCGCGCGGGATGCCCTCGGCGAGGAACCAGACCTTGGCCATGCGGTTGCCGTGCGGGTGGGCTGCGTACTCGGCCGGCCCGCCGTCGAGCGCGGGCGCGATGCGGAGGTTGGCCCAGGTGGCGATCGGGGTGGCGAGGACGACGGCGCCGGCCTCGTGGCGCTCTCCGGCGGCGGTGGCGACGACCACGCGGTCGCCGTCCTCGACGATCTCGGTGACCGTCGCCCCCAGGCGCAGGTCCGGCGCGCCGTCCTCGAGCAGCGCGTCGACCAGGGCCCCGGTGCCGCCCTCGATCTTGTCGACGACGCCGGCGAACCAGGCGAAGGGGCTGCAGCCGAAGGCGGCGATCAGCGAGATCGCCGAGAGGGCCGACCAGTCGTCGGCGGCGGCGCCCGCGCCGAGCGCGCCGAAGCGCTCGAAGTAGTCGAAGACGCGCGGCGAGAGGTCGGCGGCCTCGAGGTACTCGCGGACCGAGACGTCGAGGTCGCCCAGATCCTGGCGGTCGCGCGGCGCCTCGGTGTCGATCCGGCGGGCCGCCTCGATCAGGCGGAAGAAGGTGCGCTCGATCTCGTAGATCCCGGCGCGGTCGAAGGGGAACGCGTCGCCGGTCTCGCCGTCGAAGCGCCAGCGGAAGCGGGCCGGCGGCATCGGGTCCGCGGCCACCCGCAGGCCATAGCGGTCCATCGCCGCGTCGGCGAAGCGCTGGTGGGCGCGGTTGACCCAGGCGCCGCCGAGCTCGATCGGCGCCCCGACGCCCTCCATCGGCCGGTTCCATGCGCGGCCGCCGACCCGGTCGCGCCCCTCCAGCAGCAGCACCTCCCGCCCGGCCTCGCGCAGATCCCGCGCGGCGGTCAGGCCGGCGAGGCCGGCGCCGATCACGATCGCGTCGGCCGAGCTCAAAAGGGGCTTCCCGACCCCCGGTTTCCCATGGCGCGGCAGCCTGAAGAAAAACTACTCAAATGTCAAGTCCAAGCTTCTCGGCTTCCGCGATGATCGCGGTGGTGGTGCGTGGGACCAACGCGTCGCCGACCACGCGAACCTCAGGAACGAGGTCGGCGAGCGTCACGGCGAGCTCGTCGTGGGGCGTGCGCCCGAGCCCGAGGACCAGCGTGTCGACGCCCTCGATCCGCCTCGGCTCCCCACCGAAGTGGTCGACCGCCTCGACCGCGCCGCCGACGAACGCGCGCACGCCGGCGTCGGTGACGAGCTCGATCCCGAGCGCGCGCAGGCGCGGCATCAGGTGCTGGCGCTCGAGCAGGAACGCGGTGTCCGCGCCGACCTCGCCGCCGCTCGTCAGGTAGGTGACGCGGACGCCAGCAGCAGCCAGCGCCTCCGCAAGCCCAAGCGGCGGATACGTCCCGCCTTCGTCCGCGATCACGACCCGCGCGCCGAGCCCCGCCGGGTCCTCCCGCGCCGCGACAAGCGCCGCGTCAAGGCCCAGCACCCTCGCGCCGCCCGCGACGTCGGGATCAACGGTCGCGCCCCCGGCAACCCGTAGACCTTTGTCACCCTCTGGGTTACCAAGGTCTGCGGGTTCGGGCCGGCTGGGCCCGAAATCGAGGCCGGCCAGGAGGGCGGGGCTAGCTCCGTCGCGGTCCCAGGTCGCACCGGTGGCCAGGACCACCATGTCGGGGCGCTCCGCCTCGACCAGCGCGCGATCGACCTCCGAGCCCAGCCGCAGCTCGCCGCCGGCGCGCTCCAGCTCCGCGACCAGGCCGTCGATCGCCACCTGCCAGCCCTCGCGGGTCGGCAGCCAGGCGATCTCGCCAAGGTGCCCACCGGCCCAGGCGCGGCGCTCGTGCACCGTGATCTCGTGACCGCGCGCCGCAGCGATCGCCCCGGCCCGCAGCCCCGCCCCCACAACCAACACCCGCCGCCGTCCCAGCCGTGGTCCTTCCGACCTTACCCGCCATATATGGCGGGTAAGGTCGGAAGGACGGGGCTCGGGCCAGTGGGCGGCGCCTTCGGACTCGCGGCCCGTCGCCGGGGAGAGGACGCAGGCGACCGGCTCGCCTTGGAGGGCTCGTCCGACGCAGACGTTGGCGCCCATGCAGCGGCGGATCTCGCCCGCCCGGCCCTCGCGCAGCTTCCGCATCAAGTGGGGGTCGGCGAGGTGGGCGCGGGACATCGCCACCACGTCAGCCGCCCCGCCGCCGACCGCCGCGGCCATCGCGGGGTCGACGATCCGGCCCGCGACGAAGATCGCGGCGCGCCCGTCGACCAGCTCGCGCGCCCGCCGGGCGAAGTCGAGCGCGAAGCCCTCCGGCACCCCCATCGGGGCGATCGTGAAGTGCTCGGAGTGGCTGGAGCCGATCGAGAGGTCGAAGAAGTCGAAGGTGCCGGCGGCGAGGAAAACCTCGAGCTGGGCGAGCGTGTCCTCCTCGGTGGTCCCGTCCTCGCCGATCACCTCGTCGTAGGAGAGCGCGATGCCGAGCGGGAAGTCGGGGCCGACCTCGGCGTGGGCGCCGTGGATCTCGACCCCGTCGAGGCCTCCCGCCTTCACGTGGCCGGCGGAGCGGGCGAAGTCGGCGGCGATCCGCGCGATCTCCTCCCGCCCAGCGGCAGCGCCGCCTCGCCGCCCGGCATGCCGACCCGCGACGGCCCGCGCACCGGCGCCCAACCGGCGAGCCCGCCCGTGCTCGACCCGACCACGCCGCCGCAGAAGAGCTGGGCGAAGAAGCGGGAGTCGTAGGGCGCGAGGCGCTCGGCGAGGGCGGCGAAGCGGGCGACCTGGCGCTCGTCGTAGGCGTCGATCGCGTCGCCGAAGGGGCTGCCGCTGAGCGGCGACGCGGTCAGCTGCTCGCTGAACATCAGCCCGACGCCGCCCCGCGCGCGCTCCTCGTAAAGCGCCAGGTGGCGGTCGGAGATCAGCCCGTCCTCGCCGTACTGCATGGTCATCGCGGAGGTCATCACGCGGTTCGGCAACACCGTGCCTGCGAGCGCCAAGGGCTCGAAGAGCGGCGCGAGATCCACCGCTCCCGCTTCCCCCGTCTGATCAAATACGCGCCGTGGCATCAGCGAGCACCAAACCGCGCCGGAAGTCGAAAAAACGCAAAGAGCCGAAACGGGCCGGCTACTGGGCGCTGCTGCGGGCGGTGCCGAAGACCGTCGCGAAGCTCGGCTTCCGCGGGCTCACCTACCGCGCGCTCGCCGACGAGGCGGGCGTCACCTACGGGCTGATCAGCTACCACTTCGGCACCCGCGAGGCGCTGATCGAGGATGCCGCGAAACTCGCTGTCGACGAGGCGATCGTCGGCTCGATCCTCGTCCCCGAGAGCGGGGAGATCGACGACTTCGCCAGCGGCCTCACCACCCTGCTCCGCGAGGATCCCTCCGGCCAGGCGTTCCAGTTCGACCTGGTGACCGAGTCGATGCGCAACAAGAAGCTCCACCCGCCGGTGGTGAAGCTCTACACCCAGTACATCGGCGCGGTCGAAGACGCGTTGAAGGAGTTCGGGATCGACGACGACCCCTACCTCGCGCGGGTCATCTTCGCGGCGCTCGACGGCCTCACCCTGCAGCAGTTCATCTTCGAAGACGAGGCCGAGACCGAGAAGGCGATCGCCCGCCTGCGCGAGATCATCGCCGCCGTCGCCGCCACGAAGAAGTAACGGCGCGCCCGTCGCACTCATGCGTCGGCGGCGAAGCGGCGCAGGACGTTGCCGGTGATGATCGAGACGTTGTTGTCCCCACCCGCGTGGGTGAGGCTCGTGCCCCAACACACCGAGCCGGTGCAGAACACCGCGCCACCGTTCGGGTACTCCAGGTAGGTCATGTCGGCGCGGACGGCCGGGTTGGTGCTGGCCTTGGATTCACTCCCCTCCATCAGCACGTTCTCCACCACACCGTTGTAGGAGTCGGTGAAGCCGTCCTTGGCGCTGGCCAGCAGCACCGTCTCCGGCGGGGTGCCCTGGGCGTGGTCGAAGCTGTCGATCTCGAAGCCGCCGGCGCCGCCCATGCAGGCGCCGAAATCGCCGATCGGCTCGTCCTCCCCGACCCCGTCGAAGATCCAGGCGACGGCCGGGTCGAAGCTCTCCGGTGTGCGCTCGTAGGGGATCGCGAAGTCGTAGCCGTGGGCGGCCATGCCGACGCCGTAGGCGGCGTGCGGCGGGCGGCCGCGGAAGCGCCAGAGGCCGCCCGCGCCGCCGGTGGTCTGCTGGAAGCACTCGCCCGGCTCCGACTGCCAGGCGCGGGTGCCGGCGTGGGTGCGGCGGACCTCGATCACGTGCGGGCGCTCGGGGTGTGGGTCGGTCACCCAGTACATGCCGTTGCCGCCGAGGTACATCAGGCGCCCACCCGCTTCCATGTACCGGTTCACCGCGTCGAGCATGCGCTCGCTCCAGTACTCCGGGTGGGTGCCGGTGACGATCACACGGTAAGGCTCGATCGCGTCGATGCCGCCGTGGTGAAGGTCCTCGTCGGTCAACACGTCATGCGGTTCCTCCCACCTCCGCAGCCAGTCGAGCACGTAGAGGTCGGCGCCGAGCTGGTGTGGGCCGTCGATCGGCAGCGAGGTGTAGAACGGCCGCATGTTCGGGAGCGGCCGCAGGCGGGAGACGAAGCACACTCCGCTGCCGTCGTTGTGATGGTCGTAGAGGCTGCGGAGCTCGTTGTCGGCGGCGTAACGGTCACCGGGGGCGAGTTCTTCCTCCTTGCGCCGCCGCTCCTCCTCCGGGATCCCGGCCGAGGTTTTCGTCCCCGACGTCTCGCACGAGTAGGCGAGGTAGCTGAAGGTCGGCGCGAGGAACGCGACCTTCGCCCGCGGCGCCCCCGCCGCCGGACGGACGAAGAACGGCACGTGGTCCTCTTCGCCGCCCGCCCTCAGCCGCACGGTGTACAGCCCGCTCGCCAGGTCGGCGGGGACGTCGAGGTGGAAATCGGCCTCCCAGCGCGCGTCCTCGAGGTCGTCGGTGTGGAAGTGGATCGCCCCGTACTGCTGCGGCGCGGACTTGTAGTCGACGTGGTCGCCGTTCCAGTTCCAACCGGTGACGCCGCGGGTCGGCATGTTCACCGCCTCGCCGTGCAGGCCGAGCGGACCGGTGTCGTGGACGCGCGTCGTCTGGATGCCGACCGAGAAGTCCCAGGCCGCGACGCCCTCGATCCGCGGCGAGTCGACCTTGCCGTCGAAGCCGTCGCCGATGCGGAGCTCGCCCTCACCCGGGTTCGCGGGCAGCGCCCCGCGGACGTGGTCCTCGCCCGACCAGCGCGGGGGGACCTGCGAGAGCGAGGCGCCGTCGGCCCCGATCGCCGCGCTCACCCGGTACCACTGGCGCTCGCGCAGCGGTACCCCGGCGGTGAGGCGCTCGCCCGCCGAGCGCAGCTCCAGCCGCCCGTCCGCGGTCACGAAGAGGCCGTCGCCGTCGTCCCAGGTGAGGACGCCCCCCTCGCCCCGCCCCGGCGCGGTCGCGTAGATCCACAGCTCGACCCGCAGCTCGCCCGGCCGCGGGACCGGCGGCCCGATGCGCACGTAGGAGCCCTTCGGGAAGCTCTGCGCCCGGCCGGGATGCTCGCCGTTCAGCGGCGCGTCGAGCTCCCGATGGAGCGCCTCGTCGTGCGAGGGCTGGACCAGCGCCGCCTCGTAGCTCTCCTCCTCGCAGCTGACCTTGAACTCGATCCGCTCCCCGGCGGCGACGCTCAGCCGATCCCCGTAGCCGACGACCTTCACCCGTCCGCCCTCCTCAGAGTCCGCGCTCGATCGCGCCCTTGATCAGGCGGATCTCGGTGCGCCAGAGGTGCTCGGTGAATTCCCACTCGTCCTGGTCGGCGCCGGGCCAGCGCCAGATCGTCAGCGTCACGACGCAGGCGTCGTCGCCGTCGGCGAGGCCGATCCAGGAGCCGGGACGGATCCGCGCCTCGACGTGGGGCAGCAGCGCGTCGGGCGAGCCGCCGGTCGCGTAATCGACCAGCAGCAGGTCCCGGTCGCTGTCGAGGCGGATGTAGAGGTCGGAGCCGTCGAAGGAGTTGGTGCCGTGGAAGAGCCCGTCCTCGACTTCCGTGCGGCCCATGCTGCCAAGCGCCCAATGGTCCTGTTTGAGGCCGTCGGCCATGAACTCGAAGGCGGTCGCGGCCGGGACCTTCACCTCGATGCTGGAGCAGATCGCGTTGGGGTCGACGAGGGACATGGGGAAGGCCTCCTTGGGCTGACGACGGCTGGCGGTTGCAAAATTCGCACACACCTGTTCAAATGACAAGGATGGGATCTCCGGGAGGTGGCGGGCTTGTACGCGTGCGCGTTCTCTGAGTACGGCGACGCGGGCGTCCTGCGCTGGCGGGAGCTGCCCGACCCCGAGCCGGGTCCGGGCGAGGTGACGATCGCCGTCGCCGCCTGCGGCCTGAATCACCTCGACCTCGACTCGCGCGAGGGCGTCTCACCCTGGCGGTTCGACTTCCCGCACGTGCTCGGCGGCGAGTTCGCGGGGACGATCGCGGCGCTCGGCCCGGGCGTGGAGGGCTGGTCGGTCGGCGACCCGGTGACCTGCGAGCACCAGTACGCCTGCGGCGAGTGCGCCGAGTGCCTGCGCTGGCGCGGCGACCTCTGCCCGCACTACAACTACATCGGCAGCGACAGCTGGGGCGGGTACGCGGAGCTGGTCCGGGTCCCGGCGCGCCTGCTCATCCCGCTCGACTCGCCGGGCCAGGCGCCGGTCGCCGCCGCGTCCCTGGTCGCGATCAGCACCGCCTGGAGCATGGTCACCCGGCTCGCCGCGATCCGCCCGCGGGAGACGGTCCTCGTCCCCTCCGCTTCCGGCGGCGTCGCCGGCGCCCTCGTCCAGTGCGCGCGGCTCGCCGGCGCCCGGGTGATCGCCAGCGTCGGCTCGGCCGACAAGGCGGAGCGCGTCCGCGACCTCGGCGCCGACGAGGTCTTCGTCCACGGCGAGGTCGAGCCCTCCCGGGCGGTCGCCGAGCTGACCGGCGGCGCCGGCGTCGACGCCGTCCTCGACACCACCGCGGGCCCGCTCCTCGGCGAGCACCTCGCCTGCCTGCGGCGCGACGGCCGCCTCGCGTTCTGCGGCGCCCACGCCGGCGAGAAGGTCCCGGTCGACATGCTCGACGTCTTCGTCCGCGGCCTGCGCATCCTCGGCTTCCGGGTCGCGACGCCGGACGAGATCCGCACCGCCCTGGAGCTCGCCCTCGAGGGCAGCGTCCGCGTCCCGATCGACCGCGAGTTCGACCTCTCCGAAGCGGCTGCCGCCCACGCATACCTGCAGCGTCGCGAACACGTCGGCAAGGTGCTGCTCAGGGCCTAGATGGTTGATTCCACGGCGGTCGGGGGGCGGCGCTCCGGCCGTCCGAGGTTGGTCCCGGGCGTCTCGGACACGGCCCTGGCTGGCTGTGGCCGTGTCCGAGACGCCCGGGACTCGTGAGGTTCGCGGGGAGGACGGC
>Ga0153956_1000728_pt1 | contig 33986 bp, 28 predicted proteins | sample TSFL040MetaG_FD_104704 | JGI IMG/M metagenome (GOLD analysis project Ga0153956, IMG submission 104704) | Attine ant fungus gardens microbial communities from Florida, USA - TSFL040 MetaG | ecosystem: Host-associated > Fungi > Mycelium > Unclassified | place: USA: Florida, Wekiwa Springs... | reverse complement strand
GATCCTACTGTCTACAGGCTCGTAGCTCCAGCCTCAAAAACGATCTCCTATCACTGACCTCTGTCCAGAACCTTATCATTTTCATTCGCGGCGGCCAATCTGAGATTCATGACATTCTGTCTGAAATGACGGTCTTTTTTGCGCTCTTACAAACAAGTGACAGTGGCCCTCAAAACGCAAAAGAGAACCGACGCGGCTAAAAATGCCCGAAACGGTTCTCTTTTTGTATGAGTGCACCTTACTTAGTAAGCCGCTGATCTGCAAGTCCGGATATCATATGCCGACAGATCCGATCAGTGGATCTCTCATTAAATACTTTTAATGATCCGGGCCGTCTTTGGTCAGCACCCGATCCAGCCAAAGGTTCGTGAGTTTTTCCTGTACACTGTTGGCTTTTAGGCGCTCGTTAAGATTTTTGAAATCGACGAAATCAAGGTGCTGGTCCTGGTTAAAGCACGAAAAGACAAAGAACTCCTCGCCCGTATGCGGATTGACGTGACGCTGCAGACATTGAGCACAGACCTCTTTCATCATGCATTGCATCGGTGAGTTGATCGAACCGATAGCAGTATGTCCCGGATTAAGATACGGTTTGAGTGTCGTGTGGCGAGCCTCACGGACACCATTCATCATCCGATCCGAACCGATCGCAATGATGCGGTCAACTTCCTTCAGATCCACCTTCTGATCTCCGAGGCGACCCTCAGCATAGGCGATCATAGCCTGGACGATATTGCCTCGAAAGTGTGCGTCCTGGGCACGATGCGGCACGATCTCGTCACCAAAGTCAGTGGACCAGATGACCTCATCGGTCGCATTTTCGATCTCTTCGCGTTTATAGAGGTCAGCACCGTTCTTATATCCGGCAAAATAGACGACACGATTATGTTTTTCACGGAGAGCTCTGGCTATCGAGAATAGTACTGCATTACCCAGTCCGCCGCCTGCGAGCATAACGGTCTCATTTTCGGGGATCTCGGTCGGAGTGCCGGTCGGTCCCATGACAAGCACCTCTTCGCCCTCTTTGAGAAGCGAGCACAAGCGTGATGACGTTCCCATTTCGAGGACGATCATCGACAGCAGCCCTTTTTCTTCATCGACCCAAGCACCTGTGAGGGCAAGCCCCTCCATCATAAGACGTTTGCCGTCAACCACCGGGGCTGAGGTCTCAAAATTCTGAAGCCGATAGAACTGTCCCGGCTCGAATTTACGTGCCTGGAGCGGGGCCTTTACCACAACATCTAGAATGGTCGGCGTAAGGCGTTCGACCTTTACGACGTAAGCCCGCAGTTGTTCGTCTAGAGTGGCAATGAGTTTATCAAATATCGCATCATTTTCACCTTGCACACCCGCAGCGGCATCTCCGATCTCATCAGCAAAGATCTCGACAACTTTTGGATAACCATGTTTAGCTGATGCCATCGCTTTGACGACGTTTCCTGCATATTGCGGATGATTGTCGCCGTAATACGAAATAAATTTGCCATCGTGCTCATAGGAAGTGAAAAATCCGCTTTCACCCTTTTCCGCCTCGACCGTGTGAAGTTTGCCGTCACTGCCGTGTTCGACGCGGTGCGGCTGAAAGAACTGTCGCCACTCGTCCATTTTGAAAGTACCGGGCTTTTCCTTTTCGTAAATGACATTAGGCGATGTGCCGGCGGCAACACAGACGGTACGAGCGGGAAATTCGCGTATGTCACCTGTTTTGTTAAACTTACCGGTCTCAGCATCATGATCGAGACGTTCGAATTTGATCGCCTCTATCGCACCGAATTCATCAGGAACGGCTTCGGTCGGCGACATGCACTCGATAAAGTTGATGCCTTCTTCGAGTGCCTTTTGGACCTCCTCGTGATTTAGGCGGTAAGCCGGCGAATCCTGCAGACGTTTGCGATATATGAGCGATACACCACCCCATGAACGTACGAGCGGAACAAAATTCGGCTGCTCTCCCGCATCGGCTGCACGACGACGTTCGTCGCGAACCTCCTTTCCATGTTCGAGAAACTCCTGCAGGACACGAAATTCTTCCTCGTCAAATTTGGAGATGACAGCTTCCTCACCGATCTCGGCGACGATCTGTGCATAATTGGCAAGCATCTTTTCGACCTGGATCGGATAATATGCAAAAAGCTCAGTTGCCGTGTCGATACCCGTCAGGCCGCCTCCGATAACAACGGCCGGCAGACGCACCTGCAGGTTGGAAAGCGTGTCTTTTTTAAACGCTCCGGTAAGCTGCAGCGCCATTAAAAAGTCTGATGCCTGGCGAATGCCGCGGATGAGATTGTTCTTCATCGGGACAATCGTCGGGCGTCCGGCACCGGTCGCGATCGCAATATGGTCAAAACCATAATGCCAAGCGTCCTCGATGGTCAGCGTACCGCCGAACCTAACGCCGCCATACGCTTTAAAGCGTTTGCGACGCGAGAGCATCAGCTGGATCATTGTCAAAAAATTCTTATCCCATCGGACGGTGATGCCATACTCTGAGACTCCGCCAAATCCGGAAAGAATGCGTTCGTCAAGTTCCTCAGTGATCTCGCCGATATCACGGATCGGTTTCGGCGCTTCTTTACCGAGGCTGCCGGTCCATGCCGACGGCAGCGGTTCGATCTTAAGGCCATCGATACCGACAACGCCAAAACCTTCATTCAAGAGGTAATGTGATAGTGTATAGCCCGCCGGGCCGAGGCCGACGACCATCACATTCTTACCGTTGTAAGGCAGTTGATACGGACGCCGTGCATTGAGCGGATTCCACCGGGTGAGAAGGTTATATATCTCAAAACCGTAGGGCAGTTTCAACACGTCGGTCAAAGCTGATGTTTCGGCAAGCGGTATATTTACAGGCTCCTGCTTTTGAAAGATACAGCCTTTCATACAGTCGTTGCAGATGCGATGGCCTGTACCTGCACACATCGGGTTGTCGATAGTCACTAGCGAAAGTGCACCGATTGAGTCGCCCTGCTTCTTGAGCAAGTGCATCTCTGATATCCGCTCGTCGAGCGGGCATCCCTCGGTCTTGATGCCAAGCGGATTTCGTTTCGGAGTGCCGTCCGGCTCACGAAGGCCTGTCGAACAGGCGTCCTTTTCACGCTCATGACAGATCATGCAATAGTCGATCTCGTACAGAGCGTCGCGCATCGTGCCGCGGTCGTCAGTAAGCTTAAATCCGTCTCTGCGACGCATTTCGTCATCACCGCCGCGCATAATGTTGTAAAGCTCGACCTCAGGATGAATGAGGTGAACCAGATTTTGATAATCAAGGGCGTGCGGGATCTTAAAGCTGTGCCATTTCCTGGACTTGCTTGCGAAAGCGGAGGCAGACCATGCCTCGATGACGCGAAGAGCGGCTTTGACGGTAAGCAGATCGCCTAGGGATGTGTCCTCAGCGGCAAACTGTGCAAAATATTTGCCGAAAACATCATCTTTCAGCTGTTCAAAAGCTTTGTTGATACGATCGACCGTATCTGATATCGCCGGTGTAACGTCACCGCCCTCTTTGCTGAGAGACTCCTCGGCAGAGACCAAACGGGCAGTGGTCTCGGCGACCGAGAGTTCCTCATCATTGATCAGCGTATAGTCAAAGCCCGCGTTGCGAAGCTGTGTGACGGCGATCCATAGTTCCGCCTCGTTCAGTTCGGCGAGTTGTTCGGGCTTATATTTTCGTGCGGCTCGACGCTGGACAAAGAATTTATACTGCCAAACCGGATTTTGAACCGCGATCGCATCGTGGAGTTCTGTTCTCTCACCCGAAATGCGAAACAATCGGCCGATAAAATCAGAGAGGAACGGTGCAGCATCGGTGAGGATCTTGGACTCGACCTTTCGCTCGTAGCCATTTCCGCCATTTGCAATGTACTTTGATAATGCGCTGCCGAGAACTGGTTCTTTAGCATTTACTTCGGCGTAAAAGGCATCTGCGAGATCCTTTAATCGCCGCGCATCGAAAAGATCGGGAAATGTAAAACCATCGATACCGAGTTTGATGTCCGTGGTGGTAATAACGTCGTCGCTCATACACTAACCTTCATTGCTGATAAGGCTGAAATTTTCAGCCAAAAATGCAAATGATTAGTGTATCACCACGCCGATATCACGGCCAAAGCAGCGTGATCTCAGTAAATATCAGGCTCGCCGGGCGGGCGTGTCTTCCAACGTTTATGTGTCCATATCCATTGATCCGGTGATGCTCGTATAAATCTTTCGATCTCGGCTGTCATTTCCAGCGTGATGCGATAGATCTCGGCATTTCGGTCGGCAGTCATCTGCGGATCGATCTGTTTGCCGTATTTGCCTATGTACTTTTTCCGTCTCTCGTCCCACACACAGCAGGTAGGAATGATCATGGCATTTGTCCGCATTGCCAGCATCGCGATGCCGCGCGTCGTGCAAGCCGGTACGCCGAAAAATGGCACGAAAATACCGTCTTTTTCCTGCACATTAACATCGGGCAGCACGCCAAGCATGCCGCCGCTGCGAAGTATCTCAAATGCCGCGGTTACAGAGTTGGTCTTATTTATAGCTCTATTTCCAAACCGTGAGCGTATGACGGCGATAAGCTTTTCGATCTTTGGATTATCGAGCGGGCGTGCAAGATATGTCAGCGGCTCGCGAGTTGCCGAATAAGCAAAAACACCGAGTTCCCAATTACCGAGGTGCGGCGACACGAGTATTACGCCTCGTCCTGCGGCACGGGCCTCGTCAAATCGCTGCCTCTCTGCCGATGACAAACTCTCGGCCGTATCAAAGTCATAATCGACGAGAGCGGCGATCTTTGCACGGCTGGCTTTTGGGAACTGACTGACCTCGCCAAGCACACGCCCGAGGCTGTCAAATGATCTTTTGAGAAGTTTTTTTCTGTCCTCTAGCGAAAGCTCAGGAAAGGCAATACCGAGATTGGTCATCGCGATCTTTTCGCGGCCGCCGGTGATTATATAAAAAAACCGAGCAAGGCCAATAGAGATCGGGAGGGCGACATTCCTCGGCAATGCTGTCAACAGTGCGAGGGTCAGCCTGACGGGAATGTATTCAGCCCAAACTAAAAGCGGCGATTTTTTTGCCATCGACGTATTTCGGAGCTATCGGTCCCAGCGGCGAAACGCCAGTACGGCATTGAGGCCGCCGAATGCGAATGAATTAGACAATGCTGCTCCAAATTCCGCAGGACGCGAAGCATTTGGAACAACATCGAGATCACATTCGGGATCGGGAACACTGTAATTCGCCGTGGGCGGCAGGACCTGTTCATAAAGTCCAAGTACGGTTGCCGCAGCTTCGATCGCTCCTGCTGCACCGAGAGAATGTCCGGTCATTGATTTTGTCGAGCTGACAGCGAGTCTGTCAGCGTAGGCGCCGAATGTTTCACGTATAGCTCGTGTCTCATTGGAATCATTGGCCTGCGTGGCAGTGCCGTGAGCATTGATATAACCGACCTCTTCGGGTGCAATGCCGCCGTCAGCCATTGCAAGACGCATTGCTTTTGAGGCCCCGGCTGAGAGCGGCATGGTCAGGTGATGAGCGTCCGCGGACATACCAAATCCGGCCGCCTCGGCATATATCTTCGCACCGCGTGCTTTTGCGGCCTCGAGTTCTTCAAATACGAACATTGCTCCGCCCTCGCCGAGAATCATACCTGTACGATCCTTTGAGAAAGGGCGACAGGTATCGGGCGAAACCACTCGCATTGTTTCCCATGCGTGCAGATTTCCCTTTACTAACGGAGCCTCGCTGCCGCCGGTGATCGCTGTGTCGATCGTGCCCTGACGGATCAGCCAAAAAGCCTGGCCCATCGCATGGTTCGATGATGAACAGGCGGTCGAGGTCGTAAAGGTCGCCCCAGTAAAACCAAATTCCATTGATACTTGGCTGGCAACGGCATTGCCCATTGCTCTGGGGATAGCGATCGGAGGCTGTCGGGTCACTCCCTCAGCATAAAGTTTCCGATAAAGGCCGTCTTCGGTCGTTTTACCGCCAAGGCAAGAGCCGGTAATTACACCGGTCATATCCTTTATGGCATCAGTAAGTTCGATCCCCGAGTCTTTTATCGCGTCTCGTGCGGCCTGCACGCCATATTGTGAAAAAGGGTCGAGCCACATCAGGAGTTTTTCGTCAAAAAGCTCCTCAGCATTAAAATCTTTGACCTCGCCGCCATTCTTAAAGCGTAAGAGCGAGGTATCGGCCTTTGTGATCGGGCCGATGCCGGGCCGGCAGTCAGTAATGGACCGCCAAAAATCAGCGATGTTGTTTCCGATCGGTGTGATGACGCCGATGCCGGTTATGACGACACGTCTCATTTGAGATATCTATTCGGGCTTAATTTCGGTATCGGATCCGGCCGCTTCTTTTTGCGCGCGAGATCTTTCCTGTTGAGCGGCAAATTCTTCTGCGGCAACAGCTGTCGGGTCGATGCCCTCTTCTTTCGCCTTAAGCAGCATTTCGATACCCTCGACAGCCTGGCGGACACCTTTCATTTCCTGAACCTGATTATCAGGAACCATGATGTCAAACTCCTCTTCAAGCTCAAAGATGAGATTCAGGCCGTCAAGCGAGTCGAGACCAAGCTCCTCGAACGTGGTGTCCATCGTGATCTCATTGCGAGGAACCTTTTTAAAATCCGCAAAAACGCGAATGACCCGTTCGGCTACTGTTTCTTCAGACATATTTTAACCTTCTCATGCCGGTAAAATTAAGCTCCGCCATGGGCCTGCATTCGAAAATGCAGACCCGCGTCGGATACCGCTCGTCAAAGGATACTAATTGTCCGGCCTAAACTCCAGAGTCCACCTCATTGTCTAACAGATCCGATATCCAAAATAGCAGGATCTAAAGTCTTACAAAACTCTTACAATTATAGCTGTTTTAACGTGATAAATTGAAAATACGGGTGTTCACTCACCGCTCGACAAGATCGTAAATTCCATATTTTTGAGGAACCATTTGTGCAGAATGTAATTGAATTTGAACCCGCTAAGGCCCAAACCACCAATTGGAGCACGATAATATTTGTCGCGGCCTTTCATATTTTGGCAGTCGTTTCGCTTGCGACAATGTCGTGGCAGAATCTGGCGGCCGCTCTTATCACTTGGTGGGTCGCCGGCAGCTGGGGTATCGGTATCGGCTATCATCGTCTGTTGACCCACCGCGGATTTAAAACGTCGAAATGGCTGGAGCGATTCTTTTCGACCTGCGGCACGCTTGCCCTTCAGTCCGGGCCGATCATGTGGGTGACCACGCACCGCATTCATCACGCATTTACCGAAACAGACCGCGACCCGCACAGCCCGCGCAATGGTACGTATTGGGCTCACATGGGCTGGATCTTTAAGGGCACTGCTCAGGTACAGCCGGATGCCACCCGCGAAAGATATTCGCCTGATCTGCTGCGTGACCCATTCCTTGTTTTTATCGATAAATATTATTACGTCTCAGCGATCATTGTCGGCATCGTACTCTATCTCATCGGCGGATGGACGATGGTTTTGGCCGGCATTTTCCTGCGTACGGTCATGGGATGGCATTTTACATGGCTGGTCAACTCGGCGACACATTTATGGGGCAAGCGTCGCTTTGATATTCGCGACGATTCTCGCAACAATGGCTTTATAGCCGCTGTCACATTCGGCGAGGGATGGCACAACAACCACCATGCATATCCGCGTTCGGCACGTCACGGGCTGACATGGCAGGAGTTCGATGTTAATTGGCTCCAGATCGTCGCACTCGAAAAACTCGGGCTTGTCAAAGATGTTTACGCCTACGATCTAAAGGCTGAACAGGAAAAGACCGAACTCAAAAAAGCCGCATAACATCGACATTAATTCGTCGAGCCACGGGCAAAAGTAGAGCTGCGGCTTTTACTTTTGCCTTTTTATTTTTTAAGTTTGCGTTGAATGATGCGTCGTCGCCGTACAGCGATATTTTTTTTGGTACTCGGCATTTGTCTGTCGGCGATCGCCATTGCTCTCAATGTCGGCTGGATACTTTTAAACCTTCGTGAGGTCGCACTGTTGGTTTTTGGTGTCGTATTCTTTGCGTTCATCATAACCGGCCTGATACTTAATACGATCTTTTTATTGCGTGAGATACGGCGTAACGAACAGCATGACGCATTTCTTAATGCCGTTACTCACGAGCTTAAAACCCCGATCGCATCGATCAAGTTATATCTTGAGACACTGCGATCGCGTGAGGTGGATCGCGAAAAGCAGATCGAGTTCTATGACATAATGCTCGCTGATAACGAGCGACTGCTGGCAACTGTAGAACAGGTTCTACAAGCCAGCCGTACAAAAGAAAAAGGCCGCGATCTCGATCCGGTCGAGGTCGATCTCGGCAAATTATTGGTCGAGACCATTTCGATCGTAAGGGCTCGCCACAAACTTGACGAATCGGCTATACGCTACACCGCTCCTGATGATCCGATATCTGTAAAAGGTGACCGAGCCGAATTGCAGACGGCGTTTGCCAATCTATTGGACAATGCTGTCAAGTACAGCTCAGGCACGCCAAAAATAAGTGTCCGCACAAAACGTACTGCCGGCCGTCGTGTCAATACCGTAATTCGTGATTCAGGTGTCGGCATCGCGTCGGCCGATCTAAAACGTATCTTTAAGCGATTTTACCGTTCGGATAACGAACTAAAGAGGATGGTAAAAGGAACAGGACTTGGCCTGCCTATCGTGAGGTCGATCGTCGAGAGACATCGCGGGCGGGTTTGGGCCGAAAGTAAAGGTGAGGACGAGGGAAGCAGATTTATCGTTCGTTTACCGCGAATATGAAAATACTGATCGTCGAGGACGAAGCACATATTGCTGACGGGCTGCGGTTTAATCTCGAAGCCGAAGGCTACGAGGCGGTCATTGCCGCCGATGGTGAAAATGCGCTCAGAGAACTGTCCGCGGACCGGTTCGATGCCATCGTTCTCGATGTAATGCTGCCCGGAATAACCGGATTCGAAATAGCAGCGGGCCTCCGCGATGGCGGTGATTTTACACCGATACTGATGTTGACGGCACTCGGCCAACCTGATGATGTTCTTAAAGGCTTTGAGGCCGGAGCCGATGATTATCTTGCTAAACCCTTTGATCTCAATATTTTTCTGGCACGTATCAACGGCCTCATTCGTCGCCGTGCATGGTTCGATAAAGAAAAAAATGCCGAGTCTCGCGTGGACACGACAGTGATCAACGGCCGCACGATCGATTTTGACAACCTAGAGTTAATAACTGATGGCGAGACGGCTCACCTTACGCTGATGGAAGCAAAACTGCTCCGCTATCTGATTGACAGTAACGGGCGTGCTGTCTCTCGCTCAGAAATTCTTACGGAAGTATGGGGTCTAAGCGAAGGGACCGATACACGTGCAATAGATAATTTTATCGTCCGCCTCAGACGTCTTCTCGGAGATGATACCGACAAGACGGCTATCGTACAGACCGTCCGCGGCGTTGGTTATAAATTTGTCTCACCCGAGTAGCGATTGCGGGCGATAACGCGGATCTCGCGACGCCAATCTTCGTGGAGCTCAAATCTCCACATTTCGATATCGGCAGCGATGGATCTGGCAAAGAATTCGTGATCGCGATGAAAACTCCAAGCCGGAGCGACGAGATAAACGATCGCAGGTTTGTCTGAGATCACCGCATTGCCAAACAGATCTGCCGCAGCCAGATCACCGCGGCGGCGCTGCAATTCGATCATCCGCCAATAATTTGCCGCCTGAAAGACCATTCCGCGATCCGGATGTGTTTTGACCTCGATCACGATCAGACGCCCGTCACGCCTTAATGCCAACAGATCGATCCTGTCAGAGTTAGACCGAAATTGGTTGTATATCGGCGAGAGCATCAGGTTGCCATCAAGCAGCGTTATATCGCGGCGAAGAATAGATTCGAGCCACGCCTCACTTGCCGTTCGGTAATACTCATGACGCTTTGAGCAAGGTGCCGCATTACGAACAGAAGCGATCTTTTCTGTAAGCATTACGAGATCGTCCCATGTTTCCGGGATCAGCGGATGCTGTTCTTTAGATGTCCCGAACCATGCACGTTCTTTTCCCATCATCGTCCGGGTGCGAACGAACGGCAATCCAAAATAGCGTAGCGTTTCACCTTTTTGAGCGTGAATAATGTCTATCTTGTCCGGAGCTAACCTTTGTATAAGTTCTGCTGTACGGCTTGCGACGCCTGAGACAGGAAGTGAGAACTTATGCTGTTTATCGCGCCATAGTTCGCTTATCCGCCTGTGAGCAAGGATATTGAATTTTAGCGGATCGCTTTTTCTGTCTAACTCGGCAACGTCGATCCGCGAACGCCAATGAGGATTGAGTAATGCGGTCAATTTTTGCAATTCGCGGGCGTGCCGCTTTTCGCAGATGATGAGAATGTTGTTTATGGCATCCTTTCGCGCGGAAAGTATTTCGGACCATAACATCGACGAAGCCAGCATTTGTTCGGATGTCATCGTGCCTGTAACATCCGATATTGCGGCATAAGACCTCTTTTCGTGATCCTTATAGATGATCTGGGCGAGACGGCCGCCGCGTGAGTTTAGAGCGACACGGACAAGCCGGATCCCTGCAATACTCTGTTCGACCGATCCGGCAATGCTGTTAGCCATTTTGAGGCGTGCCCTCTCAACCTCAGCAGTTAGTAATGATGCAGGTGTACGAGGGATCAATCTCAATCGCTCGGCATCTTTGCCAAATGCTCCTGCAACCTCGGCCTCGACCTCATCATCCAGCAAGACAAATGAATTTATTCGCCTGGTATGACTACCCTTGTCATCAATAAATGTGATCAGTGTCCGATCAGGTAAAGCTTCGATGTCGATCTCATTGCGTGTTAGAGTAAACGACCTGCCGCGGCCGCGTATCAGCAGCCACTCAGCCGATATATCGAGATGCCGGGAAAGAGCCGTGTGATCTACCATTTATAGGTCTCTGAAAAATATTGGACCATCTCAAATGCCCAATCTTTGTACCCTCGCTCAGATGGATGAATGCCGTCAGCAAAGAAACCCTCGCCCCTCACATCGTCAGGCTGCGGAAAATAAAATACGCGTTCGAGATCTTTGGTAAATTCGCGGATATTGGCATCGTGCATTCGCGACAATCTCCACAGTATCGACTTGATGGGTTCCGGAATGGCGGGTGAGGAAAGTATCATCGGACAATTTGAGATAAAGATCGCCGCTTGAGGCTGTAGCTCACGGACACGGCTGATAAGTTCGAGCATATCGCGGCGCCATTTTCGCGGGCTTGAGAGCTTTATAACGTCATTGCCGCCAATACCCAACAGGATGTGATCAAAAGGTTTATCGGGCATTGCGGGCAGCACTTCGTCGATCAGGCGGCGGGCGGTCACACCATTCATGCCCGCGACCTCCCAATCTACAGCACGCCCAAGATATTCGCTTAAGGCGAGTGCGAACTGTCCGGCCATCGCGTGTTCGTGATCTCGTGCACCGAGTCCGGCGACAGTCGATTCGCCAATGACAAAGAGCGTTGCGGCATCCTCAGACACATTTGCTGCGGCCGCTCGGCCGTATTTATCTCCAGCGGCGTCAGGCAATAGCCCGACCTTCCACCGCGTTATCTGTCCCTGTATAAAAAGGAACGGGGAAATAGGAACGAGCATTGCCGCCCCGAATACAAATTGCCGCTGCATGCGTTTTAGATCTTTGGATTCATTGTTGACGGACATCGATATGTTAAAATTCATTCACCCGAATGTTTTTGTCAAACCTACGACCTTGTTTCGCTATATTTGGCCTGTTCGCGGCGATAATTTGTGCCTGCGGGCCAAGCCCCTCAAATGTCGGTTCTACACCGGCACAATTGCCTGAGGTGAGGTCAAAATTTCCCTTTCAGGCCAAAGAACCCTCGATCTTTCAGGCAGCGGTCATCGTGAGCGGCTCAGGTTTTAATAAAAAATGGTTCGTCGCTCGAAATAATGACGCATCGAGGATCGATCATTATATAGGAAATGACGTCGCCCGTATCGAGGTACGCGGAGCGAGATCATATTCCATATTGCCGACAGAAAAGATCTATGTCGATCTAACCGATGCAAAAGCATCTGTGCCGAATGACTCGTCAGTGATCGATCAGATATCACGGCAATATTTTGCGGGCGTCTCAGATCGAAGTTTCGTTTCATCAGGCACTGAGGGCAATTTGACGATCTATACATCACAACCAAAAACGCCGAACGAAAGCGCGGTGACTGTGTGGGTCGATCAATTGAGCGGTATGATAGTTAAAGAGGAGATACGATCGCAGAGCGGCGATAATATCGTGACATTTGAATTAAAGGATCTCAAACTCGAAGCCGACGCGTCGCTGTTTGCGATCCCGCACGGTTTCAAAAAGGTCACTCAGTCAGAATTTGACAGAGTTTGGGCAGCAAAATAAAAGGTCCATGAGCGAAAGCGATCTAATTACTGCTGAGCAGCGAGCATTTGCTGAAAATGCTTTGCATGAATTGCCGTTCTCAAAACTGATCGGTATGCGCCTTGTTGATCTGCGGCTTAACGAAGCTGTCCTGTGCATCGAAATGCGCGACGACCTCCGTCAGCCGAGCGGAGTGCTGCACGGCGGTGTAACAGCAACACTAATAGATACGGCAATGGCGTTTGCCGTCAGAACACATATTCCGAATGATGAGGCCACGGCAACGATCGATCTGACCGTCCATTATCTTAGACCGCATCTGACAGGAACATTTACATGCACCGCTCGAGTTGTCCGTGCGGGCAAACGGATCTTTACCGTCTCAGCCGATGTCGTCGGCGAGAACGGTAAGCTGATAGCGACAGGCATCTCAACATATACGAGAGTGAAGAAAGTCTAGGAAGTCTAGATTGTCCGGGAAGTAAGAATTAGAAGAATGGGGCCGCATATTTAGTGTTGATACGAACTTCTGCCTATATCTCAATTTCCTGGACTTTCCAGACTTCCTCGACTTCCCAGATTTCCCGTACTATTTCTTATGGATCAGCTGCGTAAATTCGCCAAATATTTTGCACCGTATAAGGGAGTTATCCTGCTTGGGATCGGGTGCATTCTTGTGTCTATGGCGTTCGGGCTGTTCGTGCCGTATATGGTCGGGCGGGCGGTAGATGATCTTGGGGCAGGCGTTACCTGGGAAAAGGTGATCTATTATCCGCTTGTCATTCTTGCCATTAATGCACTGAGCGGCGTATTTCTCTACTGGCAGCGCAGGCTGCTGATAAACACGTCGCGTCATATCGAATACGATATGCGCGAAGATTTTTATGCCGCTCTGATCGATCAGCCTCTCGAGTATTTTCATGATAATCGCGTGGGCGATCTGATGGCACGTGCGACCAATGATCTCGGGGCTATCCGACAGATCGTTGGGCCGATGATCTTGTATTGCTTTCAGGCAGTATTCGCATTGGCGATCTCACTTCCGATAATGATGAACATATCGGTCAAGCTGACACTGTTATTGCTCATACCGATGCCGCTCGTAACCCTTACCGTTAAATTCCTGGGTCAGCAGATACATAAGCGATTTGAAAAGATACAAGAGTTCTTTTCGGACATCACTGCACGTGCGCAGGAAAATCTCACCGGCGTTCGTGTCGTACGAGCCTATGCTCAAGAAGGCTCCGAGATCGAGCGCTTTCAGATCCTCAACCGTGAATATGCCGATCAAAATCTCAGGCTCGTAAAATTTGCCGCCGCCATGCGGCCGATGCTGTTCTTTTTTATAGGATTGGGCTTTGTGATCATTGTCGCCGTCGGCGTACCGATGGCAGTGAGAGGTGAGATCACGGCGGGCGATTTTACGGCATTTATGCTGTACCTGCAGCGAATGATATGGTATCTCATTGCTCTCGGATATGTGATCAATCTGTATCAGCGAGGCACCGCCAGCCTCAAGCGATTTAATGCTGTCCTCGAGGTCGAACCGGCCATCAAAGATGCCCCTGAAGCTGCTGACCAACCGCCTGTAAAAGGCGAGATCGAATTTCGGGATCTGACATTCGCCTATAACGGCAAGCCTGTCCTAAGCGATATCGATCTAAAGATCGCTCCGGGCAAAACCGTTGCGTTCGTTGGCCGCACAGGCAGCGGAAAATCGACACTGGTCAGTCTCGTCCCGCGTCTGCTCGATGCACCTGATGGTATGGTGCTGATCGACGGCAAGCCTATCCGCGAATTTCATCTTTCACAATTACGCCGGTCGATCGGTTTTGTGCCGCAAGAGACATTTCTGTTCAGCGACACACTGGCCGCGAATATCGCTTTTGGCGTCGAGTCAAGATCACAGGAAACATCGGTTGATCGCCCCCGTTCTATCACTGTCGAAGATGCCGCGAACATCGCCGGGCTTGCTGACGACATTGCCGAATTTCCGGGAAAATACGAACAGATAGTCGGCGAACGCGGGATAACCCTCTCGGGCGGCCAGAAACAGCGAACCGCGATCGCTCGAGCGGTGATGCGCGAACCTCGCATTTTAATACTCGACGACTCGCTCTCGGCAGTAGATACTTATACCGAGGAAAAGATCCTTTCAAATCTTAGAGACGTCCGCGAGGACCGCACGACATTGATCGTCGCCCACAGAGTCTCGACCATTAAGGACGCCGATCTGATCTGTGTCATGGATCACGGCCGCATTGTCGAGCGAGGAACGCATGACGAACTCGTCGATCTGGACGGCGAATATGCCGACCTCTATGAACGACAGCGGCTTGAAGAAGAATTAGATACTGCGAAATAATATATGGATAACCACGCCGACAATAAAGCATCCGACAATGTCACAGACCGATATCGATCACTGATCCTTATCTGGAGCGGCCTTGTCGTTTCGCAGCTGATGTTCGTTATTGTTATCTATTTTGTTTCCCCGCAATTATTCACCGGCAATATGCTGCAGGCAGATGCCGGTGATAGCTCACCGATCACGATCGCGGCGTTAATGGTCTGCCTGGGAACGTGGATAACAGGATCCATTTTAAAAAAGCGTAATTACGCTGCTGCTGCCGCACTTAACGAACCGAACCGCATTCAGGCCGGCCTTATCGTCGGATGTGCTTTCGCTGAGGTTTCATCGATCATAGGCATCTTTTTTGCTATGGCTCTTGATTATCAGCACTTCTTTATTTTCAATGCAATTGGAGTACTGGGAACATTACTCCACTTCCCTTCAAGATCAGCGATTGATGCAGCATTCTTTAAAAGGAGTTTTTGAGCCGCAAATAATATTTTACCCTCTCAGTGAACCTTTTCGTTCCTCGGTGACTCTAAGATCTAGATACAACGCTCCCATAGACGGACCGATAATTTCTTTTCAGGATCATTTTCGGATCTTTCAGATCTCGTTTGTAAAAGAAGTGTGCTTTAAAAAAAATATAGCCTTTAATTTTGGACCTGAGCGGTAATAGACTCCACAACAGTCATGGTTTTGATCGACGAGACCGCATCACTCGTCGATCTCGATGCGATCAGCGTTGTTCTCCAATAGATCCGAAATATGCGGATCCGTTACGCTGATACTAAAAAAAGAGAACCGCTTCGAGCTTTCCTCCGAAACGGTTCTCTTTTATTTTCGATCAAATCCTAACAGACCCGATATCTGAAGCTGCATTCCCATTCCGACATATCGGAGTTTTGTGTCTTATCTTTTGCCATTTTGCGTGAGGCGTCATATCTCTGTCTTTCTGCTGGCAAAAAGCCGTAAAAGGCCATTTATGGCGATATGTAAAATGATATATGCAATGATCGCGACAACTATCGGCAGGGCAAGCGTAAAACCGCCCTCAGCGGACGGACTCGCAACAATGCCTTTGAAAGGTGCGTAGATCGGGTCGGTTACGTTGCGGATGAATTCGACAAATCCATTACTTGACCTTGCAGCCATTAGCGAAAGCAGCAGCCTAAAACCTAACAGCAAATAGACCAAATAAAAGATATAATCTACGATCTGCGATATACGTGCTGCGGCTCTCGCTCGCCCTATCTCATTTTCAGATGAGATCACTTCATCGACCGCACGCTCGTGAAATTTGTTCGCAGTTTCATCTATCCGTCTGTCGGTAGGAAGATCCTCTGCTCGAGCAGCGATCTCGCTGTTTACACGCCCTTCGATCTCACCTTTAACCGATCCGTGCTGAGCTATGCGCCTTGCTTCTTCAGCTGCCAATTCGCTGTCCTGCATCTTGCTGCCTCCGTTTACAAAATAACTTTGCCAGCAAATAGGTTCGTTGTTTATTGCGGTTATGTCTGTATGGCAGATTGCATAAGGCAATATAACGCGAGGTCGGCCGCGATCACGGTTCGATAAAATAAGCCTTGAATTTAAAGGTTCCGCCGCGTTTTACAAAGATGAGATGAGATGCTTCTTCGGTCGAGATGACATAGGTGCCGTCTTCGTTCCTTGCAAAGCCCGGATCGCTCTCAGACAAAAAGGTCTTTGGTCTTTTGGTAAATATCTCAGCAAATCGCCTTATGAACTGAGCCTTTGACATATTTCCCTCTTGCTCTGTATCAAATGCGTACTCAAACGGAAAAATGGACATATTTGCGACCAAGGGCTTGTCATTGCGATGTACAGCTGAGAGAAATGTCGAAAAGAATGCACGAAACTCTTGAGGTGCAGAACTGAGTCGCGTATCCTGAGCGGATGCATTCATGGCTCCGACAACAAATATAACGATCGACAGTGCCGTCAGGCCGATGATCTTTTTCATATCACTTATCATTACTAGATAAATCGGTTCATAAGAGCTCTAAAGACGAGATACTTTCTGTCGGGACGACCCGTCCGACGATCTCGCCTTTGCGGTTCTTGATCGGCAGCGGCGAGACATCAGGCATGCGATCGGCAGGCAATATTCTGAGCCGCCGTAGTATCTCAGCAGCAACGACGGGACGTCCCCGCTGATCGTCGCCGTCAGCTATCTTTAGAGCGATCGCCAACCCGGTCGGATATGCCTCACACGGCAATATTCCGCAAAGCCAAACGCCGTCAGCACCTACTTTTGAGATCATCTTTTCAGACGCCGCCTGCATCAGCATCGTGTCGAGTCGATCGGTGCCCCCGATCAGATCCGGAAGATCGATCATCGCGTTGACGATACGTGCACAAGCTTTTTGCGTGATCTCAGGAAAATTCTTTGGTGCGATCAGATTGATAAAACTCTTTGCCATCGCATTAAGCGGCAAAGCAAAGTTGGGAGCCGCACAACCGTCGATGCCCGTCGCAATGTCCTGCTCAGCGACGCCTGTAAAATCAGCAACGCATCGTAAGATACGTTTTTGTATTCGGTTATCTGCTTGCTCGTAGGTCGTCGGATCTGCGTCGATATGTTTTGCAAATGCGAGCATTGCGGCATGTTTACCGGAGCAATTGTTATGAAGCTGCGTCGGTTCTTCGCCCTCACGTATCATTCGCCTTGACTCAGTCTCGTTAAAGGGCAGATGTGCTCCGCATCTAAGATCTGACTCAGTAAACCCTGCTTTTTCAAGCATTTGTGAGGCAACGGCAACGTGCTTTGGTTCACCGGAATGCGAAGCGACCGCCAGAGCTGCTTCTTGTTCGGTAAATCCGAACGCATCAGCGGCTCCGCTCGTGATACATGGAATAAATTGAAATGCCTTTGCGGCAGACCGAAAATACGTCACTACCGACGGATCGCCCAGCGAAAATAAGGTCTCACCTCTGCCGTCGATGATGACCAGATGGCCGAAATGGACCGATTCGACGGTGTCGCCGCGAACAACATTGGCAAGAGGTATTGGATTCATAATCTATTTTGCGGCCGCCAGCATTGCTCTGGCGTTTTCGCGTGCGGCGTCTGTGACAAATTCGCCTGCGAGCATACGAGCTATTTCATCTATCATATCAGTCGATGCAAGTTCGCGGATGGTCACCTCGGTCATTCTGTCCTTTGATACTTTCTCAACAACAAAATGACGATCTGCCAGCGATGCGATCTGCGGCTGGTGCGTCACGCAAAAGACCTGCTGCGTCGCGGATAGTGCCTTTAATTTACGTCCGACCGCCTCAGCAACGCGTCCGCCGATGCCGATATCGACCTCATCAAAAACTGCGGTTCGTCCGTGTTCATTTGTTCGTGCGGCTGACTTGAGCACAAGCATCAGACGCGATGCCTCGCCGCCCGACGCAACCTTTGCAAGCGGCCTTACGGCTTCGCCCGGATTTGCCGAAAAATAGAATTCGATATTCTGACTGCCGGTCGGCCGCAGTTCATTTATATCGTCTGATCGCACTTCAAATAGTGCTTTATCAAGAGCGACCGTCCTTAATTCGGCGATGACAAGCGGTTCAAATCGCTTTATTGCCGCACGGCGTTTTTTTGCGAGAGCTGCATCGGCTTCAAAATAGCGGCTTACGAGTTCAGCGACCTTTTTTTCAAGTTCTGCCCGTGTGAGATCCGAGTCCTGCAATGCCGCGAGGCGCGTTTCCGATCTCGAGAGATGTTCGAGAATGTCGTCCACGGTCTCGCCGTATTTTCTCTTCAGACGAGATATATCTGCCAGCCGATCCTCTATCTCGTCCAATCGTCCCGGTGAAATATCGAGCGACGAACGCATATTACGCGCGGCGGCTGCGAGTTCTTCAATGACAGCACGAGCAGACGCCAGGCCTTCGTCAAATTCCTTAAATGATACTTCGAAATCAGATAATTCAGCGACGCGCTTTGCAGCTCGATCGAGCGTCGATAGAGTCGATCCGTCCGCATCGTACAACAACTCAAAGGTTTCCTCACTCAGCGAAGCGAGTTTTTCGGCATTGGCCAGCCTGCGTTTTTCGGCTTCGAGTTCTGTGTCCTCACCGATCTTTAATCCGGCTGATGTTATCTCATTTATCTGGAACCGCAGCACGTCAACGAGCTGCAGCCTTTCGGACTCATCTTTTTGTAAAGCCGTAAGCGCGGCACTTGCGTTTGACCATGCCTCAAATGCCGATGCGACAGCGTTAAGCTCTTTTTCGACACCGGCATATTCGTCAAGCATTGAAACATGCGATTCGACATTATAAATCTCAGCTTGCTCACCCTGGCCGTGAATGACCGCAAGATGCGGCCCAAGGCGCTTTAAAAATGCCAGTGTTACAAGCTGATCGTTTATAAAGATACGGTTCTTTCCGCTAAGAGCGATCTCGCGGCGGACGATGATCTGGCCGTCAGAAATATCGATGCCGCCATCATTTAAAATTGCACTGATGTCATCATCCGATTCGACCGAAAAAACGCCTTCGATCCGCGCGGCATCTTTTCCGTGTCTGATAAGGTCGGCCGAGACGCGTTCGCCCGTCAGAGCACCGACGCTATCCACAATGATCGATTTACCCGAGCCGGTCTCGCCTGTGAGCAAGTTCAGCCCCGGGCCAAAATCCAATTCGAGTTCATCGATCAGAACGATATTTTGTATCCTTAACAGCGACAGCACAGATCTATTTAGCGTATCTTTTTTACGATCCCCTCGCCTTTTACCCATTTACCGCCTGCAAATATTGCATCCGGCGGATCATCTTTTTCAAAATTCGGCACGTTCCTGTCTAGCACTTTAACGCCTTTGTAAAAGTAAAACTCGACGAGGTCGCCCGGCCTGAACTTTTGATTTCGCTGATAGACGGTAAAGCCCGTCGCATCATACTCCTCAAGCCCTCTGATACCGCGAAGTTTGCCGACAGACGTGATCTTTATCGTCTGAAAGTAGCTTGCACGTCGTCTTTCCTGTACGGCGGCAACATCTACCGGCGGTTGGGCAGCAGTGCCGTTGAATGTGGTGACGTTCCTAAATACGAAGTGAGTAACGCCGCCGGATGCGTTGTGAGGAAGATTCATATACGGCGCGATAGACTCATTCTTTTCGCTTCCCGAGGCAAGCGAATTTATCGCCGTTACAAAAGCGACGAAATTCATCTTTACCAGATACATTTCATCCTTTCCGACCAAGGCTCCTGTTTCGATCAGGATAACCGGCGTTCCCCAAGCCGAAAAATTATCGCCAAATGCCGTCGATGTATAGCCGTCATCATATCTGGCAATGTGTCCCGCGATGAACGGCCTCAGTGCATTAACGATAGCCGAGGCGATCCGCTTATTGCGTACAAGCCCGTCAGTGTCCGTTTTGGCAGCGTCACCATAGACCACCAACAGCGAGATCGAAGCCTGTTCGCCTCGGGCACCCGCAAGCGTCAGCGATTGTTGATTATGAAGATTGAACCCGATGCTTGGATTCCAATCGGCACGAAGTTGTTTTAAAAGACGACCCTCCGGCGTTTTTAGATCGACAGCGTCGCGATTGATGTCAATTCCCTGCAGATTGCGTCGTGTATATGCCTCGGCCCCATCCGGATTGAGCATCGGTACCGCACGAATGGTCAACTCTTTTTCGGCTCGTTTGACCCACTCGACCTCAGGGTGAGTTTTCATATAATGAAAAAGGTCGATCAGCGCCGACGTAGCTGTCGGCTCGTCACCGTGCATCTGTGACCATAAAAAGACCTTGATCGGCCCTGTCCCGATCTCCATTTGATAGATCTCACGGTTAGCATTACTTCTGCCGACCTCCTCGACCTTAATGCCGTCCTCACGCAGCACGTCAAGGTATTTCTTGAGATCGGCATGCCGCACATCTGACGGGAATATTTTTGAAATATGCTCATTTTCCCATGTCTCGGCGATCTCGTTCGGGCTTTGAGCATTCATTTTTACTGATACAAATACCACGATCAGAAACAGCAGTGAGGCTATTTTCATACGCTTAAAGATAAACCGTATTTGAAATATTCTCCAGATTGAATGAGTGAAATTTTTGCGTCGCCGTTTACGGCATCTTTGCCGCGTAGTTTTGCAGCTTTATTTTAAAAGACTCTCATACAGCTCGATGTGCGAATCAATGAACTTCGTCTGAGAGAATTGCTCCTCCGCACGCCGTTTTAGTGCATCGCCGACCTCTGTCCGCTTATTTTGATCGGCCGCGAGTGCAAAGATCTTTTCGCCCATCTCGATAGGATCGTTTATCGGGACTAACAGGCCTTCGTTGCCGATCAGGGTCATGGCCCCGTCAGTTTCGGTAGCGACGACCGGCAGGCCGGACGCCATTGCCTCAAGTATCGCCAGGCCAAAGCTCTCTGAGTGCGAGGGCGACACAAAGATGTCTGCCGCGGCAAACAGCGGCCGTGTGTCCTCGACCCAATCAAGCCATGTGATCTTGCCGTCGATGCCGAGAGTATGCGCCAGGCGTTTCAGGTCACGGCGAAAGCGTTTTCCGGCGGTGTTATCTACTCCGACGATCACAAAATGGATATCGGGCATCTTTTTAACGATCTCCGCCGCGGCCAGTAACAGATCCATTTGCCCTTTGAGCGGCTTTAGCTCGCCGATGGTCACCACCAGCGGTGTATCCATCGAGATCCCGTGATCAAACCTAAACTCTGCCGCACGCCTCGCCGCCTCGGGGTCAGGTGAGACATCAAGTCCATTCGCTATCGTATGGACCTTTGCAGCCGGAAATATATTAAGCAGCCTGTCCGAGACCGGCGGCGAGACGCCAACCGCAGCATCGACATTTGAAAGCGCGTATCTGTGAAACGACTTGAGCGGAAATATAACATGCCGCGTCAGTACTAGTTTCGATCTTTTTGCTATACGTTGGGCAACGCTTGCCGCCAGATAATCACGAGCGACATGCGCGTGGATGATATCGATCTTATTACGTTCGACAAACCGCCCGATGCGGTTCGCACTGAACATACCGAACGAATTTCGGATCGATACGTGCAGAATATTCGTCTGCGGTATAAAGTCGAGCCTGTCCTGCCACTCATTGGTCGGCCTCAGTCCGACATAGATCTCGTGGCCGCGCTCGTTCAAACCGCGTGCGAGGTCGATAAGGTGACGCTCGCCCCCGCCAAAATGCCTCGCCGATGTGATCTGCAAAATTCTCACAGAGATGCAGATTACAATAAATATCGAAGCAAAAAAAGCAGGCCATTACCGGACGGCCGTTATATGGTTGTTTACTGAACCGACCTTGGCGGTCAAGAGCTTGTAAATTTCTGCGTCATCAACACAAAAAATAAGAGGCTGCCTGAAGATCAGACAGCCTCTTTCTAAAAGTAAAGAATTTACCCTAAGGCAGATCCTAGAAATGGAACCTTGCACCCAACTGGATCTGGCGAGGCGCCAGCGTCGTTGAGTTGTTGATCGTCGTCGGAGTTCCAAAAGCAGGAGTGTTAGCCACTTGACCGCCATTATACGTCAGAATGCCCGTATTAAAGTCGATGTTTGTGATGTAGGTCGTATTAACGGCCGTAACATTTCCGCGATTGAAGATGTTGAATCCTTCAGCAAGCAACTCAAGCTTCATGTGTTCGTTAAACCTTATCCTCTTCGAGATACGCAGATCGGTCGTCGTTGTATAAGGGCGACGATAGACATTACGCAGGAAGGGAATACCAAGAACACCACCGGCACCGAACAGAGTGTTTGACGGTGTGCTGAAGCTTGGCGGGAATCCGCTGGGGATCGATGCAGGAATAGCATAACCTGATGATGCTACGACCAGCGGCGAGATCTGAAGATCGCCCAAGATCGCTTTAGCAACACCCGACTTGGCAACATGGAAAAATGTTGCAGGGATCCAGACAGCGCTTGCAACGAACTTATGCGGGACGTTATTGCCCGAATAGCTCTTGTCATATGACAGATCGAAAGGATCGCTGACCGTCATGAATGATGCCGCAAACGTTGCGAACTGCTGGCCATAGTCAATAGCAGTTGATCGGGTATAGCTGGCATTTGCACTGAGTCCGTCGGTCATACGCCTCTGGATCTGAAGCACAAGAGCCTTATATCTCGACTTTGAAACGCTTTCCATGTCAATGATCGACGCAAAATTCGTTATTGGTCGAGTTGTCGTTGACGTGGTGCCATAGCTCAAGAAGTACGGAACGGTGAATGCGGTTCCATTCATCGGGCCGCCGTTGATCGTATATGTCTTGGTTGCGGTCGGCGGAGGCAAGTTCAGATCGATGAACGCGGGAAGATGATTTGCTGCAGTGTACAGGAATGAAGCACCGACAACTGTGTTCTTCGCGATCTGGCGTTCGATAACGACATCGACCTCGTGAACCTGCGGATTTTGGTAATTAGGATTGATCGTCGTGATGCTCAGACCTGCACTCGACCGTGTCGGGGTTGCACCCAAAACACTCGGGAATGTAGGAGTTGAGATCACGTTTCCGCTTCCATCGACGAGACCGAGAGTGCTCGGTGTGATCGACTGAGCCGACAACTGTGATCCTGCACCGCCGGTATTAGTAATAGCACTGGACAAGAATGTGTTAGGTACACGGCCGTAGTAGATACCATAGCCGCCACGCAAGACTGTCTTGCTGTCGCCAAAGATGTCCCAGGCAAAACCAAGACGCGGTGCGAAATTGTTCTTATCGCTCGGCATTTTGCCGGTGCGGGCAATGATATCGTTAGCCTCTTGCTGCGAATAACGCTGCGGGATCGTTGCCGTAAGTGTATTCAACACCGGAACAAGCGTGTTGGGGAACTGCGGTTTCGGGAACTTCTGATAGTCCCAACGAATACCAAGATTGACGGTCAGCCTGCGATTAGCACGCCAGTCATCCTGAACAAAAAATGCATAGTCAGGGGTCTTGAGCGTATAGTCCCTTAAACCAAAAGCCTGTTGGTAGCTGCCGTAGCATCCAACGTTTCTTAAGGTAGCTCCGCTGCCTGTTGTACAGCGAGGGGTCAAACCATCAACTGCAGCTGTATAATCCGCAATAAAATCCGCCATCGAATTGTACGAATATGAACCGTACTCACTGCGTAGATTGCTGATAAAGTCTCTCGTGAGCTTGATATCAAATCCGGCTTTTAAGGTGTGCGACTTGAGTGCGGTTGTGATCGTATCTACGAACTGTGTTGTCGTTTCATCAGGAAACGCAGCTCGCTGAAAGTTTGTGCTGGTACCGAACTGGAATCCGACACTGGCAGCTGTACCAAACGAGACTGACGGCAAAAGGCCGTTGATGGTCGTACCGTGAGCGGCTAGTGCATTCTCAGCGGCTGTCTCATTCTGGAGGATCGAGCGTGCATTCTCACGTCCGCGCTGAAAACGAAATTCATTAACAGTGGTCGGCGTGATCGTGGACATCAATCGAGCATTGAATGTGTCGATGTTTACGAGGTCATCACCAAAGTCAGCCAAACCGATATTGACGATCGACGGCGTTTGGAAAGCATTGACACCGTTGGTGCGTACACGATTGTACGAGACGGTCAGCGTGTTGCTCTTGTTAATGTTCCAATCGATCTTCGGGAAGATGATCTTCTGATCCTGACGTCGCGGAGCCGTACCGGTCAGCGACCTAAGGAATGAAAGGGCTGCATCGGCCTGTGCCTGGTTGATACCGCGGCATCCGAGATATCCGCCCGGATTGCTGATCGCATTGGGGAGGCTCGCACACGGCAGCGTACCGGGGGTAACGACTGTTATAGGATTAAATGCGGTCGTCACCTGAGGCGTTGCCACACCGGGAAAATCTCGCTTCTGCTGATCGTAGTTAAAGAAAAAGAACAGTTTATTCTTAATGATCGGGCCGCCTACTGCACCGCCGAACTGATAGCGGGCATCTTTAGGCTTAACACCGACGAGCGGCTGTCCGGGGGTAGCCGGCAAAAATGCAGATCCGTTCCTGGCTCCCCAGCGATTATCACGGTCGAACAAAAAGACCTCACCGCGAAGGTGGTTAGTACCGCTCTTGGTAACAGTGTTGATAACACCACCGGCCGCACGGCCGTACTCAGCCGAAAAGTTGGTGTTGTTTACCTGAAACTCACGAACAGCAGCCTGACTGACCGAGTATTGGATACGGGTACGTCCGCGTTCTTCTGAAAAGAACATGTTGTTGTTGTCCGTACCGTCGAGAGTGTGGTTATTCATCAGCGACGAAAGGCCGCGGAAGCTGTTAAGTCCAAAATCGCCCTCAGGATTTACACCCGGGGTCAAGCGGGCAAAATCAGATGCTCGGCGTCCGTTGATCGGCAGTTCGCTGATCTGTGTCTGGTCGATGTTAGTGTTGTTGGCACCGTCATTTGTATTGATGACAGGAGCCTCAGCGTTGACCTCGACAGTAACTCCGCCGGCATTTACCGACATCGCAAGGTCAAGAGCTGTCGAACGTCCGACCTCAACGATGACGCGATCCGCTTTTGCGGGCGTGAAGCTGCCCGATGTCGCCTCGACCGAGTATGTACCCGGCTCCAAGTTAGTAGCACGGTATTCGCCGTCGCCTGACGCTGTTATCGTCGTGACCTTATTCGTACCCAAATTTGTGATCGTGACCGTTGCATTGGGGATCACTGCGCCCTGCGGATCGACAACTTTGCCGCCAATCGCACCGGTCGTTTGGTTTTGGGCGAAAATGCTGCCGGTAAGAGCAATGGCGGTAAACGCCATTGTCATGAGCACTCGCATAAACATTTTTGTATTCATTTTTTAATCTAACCCCTCAAGGTTTGTCTGCTTTCAATTATTGCGTCTTTACTGAGAAAGAAGTCTAAAATATCAGAATTTGTATATTTATACTAAATTTTGGATTTTCCTGCTCCGCACTCTTGTGTCAAAATCACACTCCGCAGATCAGGCCACACCTTTAATTCGCTGAAAAATATTGATTTTTCAGCCACTTAGTGGGCCGGTCGGCCTAATGCCGAACCGCCTTTCCGGCTTCCCGAAAAACTCGTCGAGAATACGCTTTATGTAAAGCAATTTCAGTTCCGAGAACCGAATTAAAAAGCCTTGCACATCCAGTTAAAATCTGTGTTACAGAACGCAAAAAACTTCATAATCAATGCTTATCTTTAACCTGTAAAATATAATGTTGACATCTGTAATTATTCGTGTTACAAATAATGCCGTAACTGGCGATAATTGACATATTTTGTCGTTTATTTTTGCAACAAAAGGCAATATCGAGCGTGTTACCAAAACTCGAGGTCAACGAGCTTTGAGCCGATCCGGTAAAACTTGACTTTTTTGTAAGATTGGCATAGATTGTTGACGCATTTATTTGGATCTTTGAATTTTGAACTTAATTTTGCACTTATTTTTAACAGTTAGATAGGGGGAAAGATGGCAGACGTAGAATACGCTACAGCATCATACAAAACGCCATTGCATCATCGCATCATTGCCAGCATGCCGGTTCAGGCCAGCTGGGTCGATTCGGAAAGCGGAGAAACGATCCGCGTAGAAGGTTTAACAGAGAATGTTGGTGAGAACAGCACACTCGTTAATCTCGAGGTACTTCCGCCGGTGGGCAGTCAGGTCCGTCTTAAGATCTTGGACGAGAACAAGCCCATCATCGAGGTCTCTACGCAGGTCATTCGCGTCGAACGCGACCCGAGCAAACCCATGGCAGCTCTTTCGGTTCTTGAAAATCTCAAGAAATGGAAGTCCACCGCTATGACGGCCGCTCAAGCATGGGTAACGAGGCACTGGCAGCTTAATTACGAAGAGGAGTGGGTAAACTAATTCTTTAGTAAGCTTTTTTTGACCGACGGGAAGATCGCTTTGACGATATTCCCGTCTTTTTTTGAGACTTTTTACAGATGGTGTGCAAAATGTATTGCTTAACCGCAACATTTGACAACTCAGTTCGGCACCGCCAGCCAACGATTGCCATAATGTCCGCATCTTTTATAGGAATGAGATCGCTCATATTTGTACTTATACTTTCGTTTTCGATCACTGTCCTCGCACAGGAAAAACCATTAACTCAGGCCGAGTATGTAAAAATGCTCTACGGCCTGCAAAAAGATCCCGCTTCGCGAGCCGACATCATCACAGCCTTGCGCAAACGCGGTATCGACTTTGTTGTAAATGACGGCATTCGCGGTTTAACGCGCTCTAAGGCCGGCACAGACGACGAACTCCGACGCGCTCTCGAAGAGGCAGGCCGCAGGCAAGCGGATCCCGAGGCAGCCAAACTTCCCTCAGATGCCGGAGCAAATGAGATTCTCGAAAAGACACGTAAGAACACCCTCGATGCGGTCGGCGATATGCCCGATTTTGTTGTCAAACAACAGATCCAGCGCACATGGGCATTTGCCGGCACGGGCAGTTATAAGAGTATCGACCGTCTAGTCGTTGCAGTGAGCTATCGCTCCACCGGCGAAGAAGATTACAGGCTGCTCTCGATGAACGGCATATTACAAAATGACCCAAAGGCAAAAAGCTCGTATGAGGATGCCGGCGGAACCAGTTCGACAGGCGAATTCGTCACGATGCTGTCCACGATCTTTAAACCCGAGAGCGAAACAAAATTCACTTTATCCGACACTGACCTGATCCGTCAGCGAAAGGCTCTTGTCTTTGATTTTGACACCACGCGCGAAAAAGCACAGGAAACTATCGCATACGGTTCCGGCAGCGGCACCCCCGCAACGACCGTTACCGGCATCAAAGGCCGTATTTGGATCGACCGTGCGGACAGCCGCGTACTTCGCGTCGAAAGCGAAGCAACAGAGATACCTGCAACATTTCCGATCACTAGCGCAAAACGCATTATTGACTATGATTGGGTGACGATCACCGACGGCAAATACCTTTTACCGACGACATCGGATGTACGGCTCGTCGCACGCGAAAGCGGTAAATTGATCGAGACCCGAAATGTCATTAGATTTAAGGACTACCAGAAATATGGCACCGAGGTCATCATCCGTGATGATGATGAGGATATAAAGGATGTGCCCGAAACAAATAAACCGTCGAACTAACTTTAATTAGTTCGCTGAAAGGTAATAGGCACCGGCTATGAACATACCGAGCCAGACCAGCCCTTTGCCGAGAAAGAAAAGAAATGTAATGATCCCGACCCGCTTGCCCCACTTGCGGGTCGCTTTTTCCGGTTGAGTCTCTTGATGCTCCACGATGACAGAATATGCTTTTTGAAAATAATTTTCAATTAAATGGCCGTTCTCGGAGCTTATCCGGTTTTGCGGGCTTGCCGTTATTTGCGGCTGCGGCATTATGCCTTATCCTGTTCACAGCGGCATTTGCACAGGACGCTCCGCCAAAAGAAGATAATAAACGTGAGGCAGATCTGGTAGAACTTACAAAACTCAACAACACGATCAAGCTCGATATCCGCTATGCCCGAACGGACAACTTCACAGGCAAAGCGGTCTATCCTGAGGCTCGAGCATTCCTACAGCGTGATGCCGCCGAAGCGGTCATCCGTGTTCACGAACTGCTCAAAAAAGAAGGCTTGGGCATAGTAATCTTTGACGGTTACAGGCCGTGGCGTATCACAAAACTGTTTTGGGAGGTCGTCCGCGAAGATCAGAAAAAATTTGTTGCCGACCCGGCAAAAGGCTCAAAGCACAATCGCGGATGCGCGGTCGATCTTTCGATCTATGACCTGAAAACGGGCAAGCTCATTCCGATGCCGTCAGATTTTGACGAATTTACCGAGCGGGCGTCGCCCGATTATCAGGGCGGCTCAGCCGAAGAAACGGCAAATCGCGAAAAACTTCGACGGCTGATGGAGTCTGAAGGGTTTACGGTAAATCCCAATGAATGGTGGCATTTTGACTACAAAGATTGGCCGCAATACGCGATATACGATATTCCGTTCTCTGATATTCAGGGATCATCGAAAAAGAGCGAAAAAAAGCATTAACTATTTGATCGAGATCGTCAGGCTAAAGCGTGCCGTTCTAGATCCGCCGGCCTTTTTTCGGACATAGAACATATAATCGCCGTCCGCCGGCAATGTCAGCGTCAACGTACGCGAACTCTCAAATTCGGTCTCAACATCTGCGGCCTCGTTAAAGATCCTAAAATCAAAGGCGCTCGGATTCGAGTTTGTTATCGTAACCGTCTGACCGGCCGATGCACCAAAAACATACTCCATTTCCTGGTGATTTCCGAGCGTGCCGGTAACGACGGTGCTAGTTTTGCCGGACGCAAATATTATACGTCTTGGCTCGGCTTTGCCCCCGTGTTGCGCCGCGACCGGTATGACGAATGCGAGAGCCATCATGCACATAAATATTATTTTCATAACCGATCTTGTGATAGCTTAACTGTTCGAGCTTTTTATTATGTACAAGCCAAATAAGGACGAGTATAACCCATATTACGAAGTTTACGTCTCGACAGTGCCCGGGGACGATATCATTCCCGTTCTCGCCGCACAGCCCGGAGAATTGCGTGAGATACTCGAGGACGTTGCCGATGCCCGAGGCACTTACGCCTATGCCGAAGGCAAATGGACGATCAAAGAACTGTTGAGTCATCTGATCGACGGCGAACGCATCTTTGCCTATCGTATGCTGCGGATCTCGCGCGGCGACATGACACCGATCGAAGGTTTTGAACAGGACGACTACATCTTCAATTCGAATGCAAATAACCGCACATTTGCCGATCTCTTTGACGAGTTCGAGTACGCACGCCGAAGCAATGTTCTAATGCTGAAAAATATGGATGAAACCGCATTAAAGCGTGTCGGCACCGCCAGCGACAACCGTATATCGGTACGTGCTCTTGCATATATCTCTGCGGGACATGTGCGTCATCATTTACGCATTCTCAGCGATCGCTATCTCGCATAAATGATATATGACGCGGTCATCATAGGCGGCGGTGCGGCCGGTCTGTTCTGCGCTCTTACGGCCGGACGCCGCGGACGCCGCGTTGTCGTACTTGAGCATAATGCTCAGGTCGGACGAAAGATACTGATCTCAGGCGGCGGCCGATGCAACTTTACTAACCGCAGCGTTACTGCTGATAATTTCATCTCACAAAATCCGCACTTCTGCCGATCGGCACTCGCAGGCTTTGGCCCCGACGACTTTCTCGCTCTGGTTAAAAAGCACCGTATTCAATTTTACGAAAAGACACCAGGCCAATTATTTTGCCGCGACAATTCACGTCAGATCGTCGATATGCTGCTCGACGAATGTCGTCAGTCACGAGTCGAGATCAGAACAGGCATCAAGGTGCAAAAGGTCTCATCCGGTGAGAATTACATCATCGATACATCATCAGGCAAGATCGAGTCGCATTCGGTCGTCGTAGCGTGCGGCGGGCTTTCATTCCCAAAGATCGGGGCGACCGGTTTTGGGTATGACATCGCTCGGCAATTTGGCCATACGATCGTTGCGACGCGGCCCTCACTGGTCGCTCTCACATTAAAAGGCAAACGATTTCCGCATCTTTCGGGTATTTCGCTCGATGTCAATGTTGATGCGGGCAAGCATATCTTTCGCGAAAATATACTCTTTACTCATCGCGGACTCTCAGGCCCAGCGATATTGCAGGCATCAAATTACTGGAGCCGCGACCGCGAATTATCCATCGATCTGCTGCCGGACAATGACCTCAGCGATTTTTTGAAAAGTTACCCGCACCCGAAGCGAAAAACTGGCAACGTATTGGCAGAGATACTGCCCCAGCGAGCCGTACAGGCACTTTTATCGCCTACGATCGCAGAAAAACCGCTGGACATACTTTCGAAAAAAGATATCGGATCACTGACCGCTCAGATCCACGATTGGAAGGTCAGTTTTGACGGAACTGAGGGTTATGACCGCGCTGAGGTAACACTTGGCGGGGTCTCGACAAAGGACATCTCCGGCAAGACGATGGAGAGCAAATTAATTAAAGGATTATATTTTATCGGCGAGGTTATCGATGTGACCGGATGGCTTGGCGGCTATAACTTTCAGTGGGCTTGGTCATCAGGTTATGCCGCAGGAAATTCTCTGTGACTTCGCTTAAAAATAAGCGAGGGAGACGTCTCCCACACCGCCTCCCTCTATTTTCGCATTCCCGCACGTGGAGCACGTTCCTGCGAAAATCAGATCTTAAATTTACCACCCTATCGGAGATCGTTCAGTGAATCGTTAAGGTTCTCATTGACCTCCGGGAGAGATTCATGTAAAGATTAATTCTACATTAAATAAATACGTTGTCAATAGCTTTTTCAACGCTAGCGAGTAAGTTTACATTTCTTTACACTTTCTCTCTAAACTCCTCGATATCAACGCCAAATGTCTCTTTAACATACTCCTCGGCGGCAATATTGACATTTTTTAGATTCTCTAATCGGCGTGTCGCTTTACGGATGTGAACAGCAGTTCTCGCCGCCAATTGAGCGAGCATATCACGCCCCTCGGCGGCCTCGGAAATTGCCTGCTGCCGCAGCTCGTACAGTTCGGATGATTCAGTTTCAACGCGCTCATCTGCAAGCACTGACATTCGATTTTTGACCTGAAAGATCTGTCTGATCACACGCACAAGCTCGTCACCGATCGAGCTGCCCGACACCATATCGGGCGAGACACGATACTCCTCTGCGAGCTGGTCGAGTTTTGCCTGATCGCCCGAGCGGTATGCCGCGTTCAACTCAGCCATTAGAATGTGTCTGCGCTCCTTTTCAACAGCATCGACAGCAAGGTCAGGGTGAATGGTTCGTGCAAGATCGTGATAGGCCTTTTTTGCTTCGGTCGTCGGCTTCCAGTCTGCCTGAGCTGAGTTTTCGGCTTCGGCAGCCTTGCGGGCAAGTTCTTCGGCATGACGGCGAAGTTCCTCGATGCGTTTCTTGATCCCCTCGTCATCAGGCACGAGTTTTAACTCTTCTTCGGCGATCAGGGCTTCGACCTCGTCAAACTCGGCGTAAAGACGTCCGACCTGCATCGAGTACTGAGCCTCGAACTGCTCCATTTCACCGCGAAGGTCTGCCATATCCTCCTCGGTCTGCGCAAGACGATCCTTCAGCCGTTCGAGCACACGCTGTTTTTTATTGAGTTCGACCTCCTCCGGAGTTTTGTCGCGGACCGCAAGATTTTGCATCATTCAAAGTTTACATTGTCCGCAAAACGCTCGACAAAACCCGTATATCGATTAACTCCGGACAGACACATAAACATCAGATAAAGTTCCGTCGTCTTTTGCACATTATCTTATCTTTGGCCTCAAACCTTACAACGGCATTGCGACTTTGCGAAAAAAGTTCTCTCAAGCATTACCGGGCGCCAAATTTAGAACGGATCTTGACCGCCCGTTCGATGATATCGACATTTTCGAGGATCTTGAGACGCAAGTCATTATCAAGCCCCGGATTGTCCGCAAGAAACTTATTCACAACGTCGAAAGCCGCCTGGCTTTTTTGCCCGCCGATGAACGCATTAAGCCAGTTGTTGACGAAAAATATCTTTCGCGTACGTTTCAGCTCCGGCAGCTCGGCAAGTGCTTTTTGAAGATACGGCAGCGAGAGATCGTCATGGCCGATCGCGTTAAAAGAGCCGATCGCCGCCTCGATCCAGCTTTCGCTTATGTCTTTATTCGAGACAAAGTCATTCCAGAATTTGGCACGATTCGCCGCAGCAGGAAATGCAGCGTGGGCCGCATACGCATAAAGCCGAGCGTCGTCGCCCTTTTCCGTTCGCTCGAGATCCGCCAATAACTTCGGAGCGTCCGGGTCGCCCAACATCGCCAGCCGCGTGACGATATCAAACTTGTCTTTCGGTTTTAGCGTCACAGCAGTTTTAGATGCCGTCCCGCTTTGCAGTAAGAGCGCCTTTAAAAGCCCGCGGGCGTTTTCAGATCTAACGATACCGAGAAACGCTCGATAATACGTGATCCGCAGTCCCGGTGAGGCGGCGTTGTCGACGCGGTCGATCAGGACATTTTCCATCCGCGTCCGCAGCCCCGAGGTTGAGGCAGAAACCGGACCGTTAGGTATGGTGTTCGGTCTTGATGACGAGCTGCGTCGAGCACTCTCGCTGCCGCTCAGGTCTCCGCCTTTCTCCTCGATGTAGTAGTTCAGGGCCGTCGCCGTTCGGGCTAGGATCGATTGTGTGATCGTCTCGTCCGTCTCGCCTTTGAGGTTGGCGATCGCCAACTCGACATACCGCCGCGGATCCATCTCGCCCTCACGAACGCTGTCCCACAACGCACCGTACATCATCGAACGCAGGAATGCATCCTTTTCATTCTGGATATTTTTTAACACATACTCCCGACTTTTCTCATCAAGAAGAAAAATGCCGTATCCGTAGTCTTGGTAGTTGGGGAAAATGAAGGAGGGCTTTTGAGCTTGCCTGAAGCTTATAGTCCTACCGCCAAGCGTCTTTGAGGCTCTGAGTTCCTCCGGCTGGACGTCGAATGATCCGTTTGGATATCGCAGCAGGAATTTCGTCGCAACCGACCAATTATTTTGGTTATCTAGAATATCAACCGGAGTGACCACGATCAGCGGAGGAGCTTTCTTCGCCTTATCGTAATAGTAACGCCAGTCATCATGGCGCTCACCGTGATAGATATACATTCCGGGTTGGGTGACCCACTGCTTTGCCCATAGGTTCAAATCTCGGCCCGTTGCCGAACTCAACTCTTTAACCAGATCTTCCCAAGTCGCATTGCCATACTCATGCTTCTTCAAAAATGAACGCACGGCGGTTTGGAATTTGTCTTCGCCTAGATAGAACTCTGCTTGTCTCAAAAACGCAGGAGCTTTGTTATAGACGATGTTGCCGTAGGCGCTCTTTGCGGCGGAGAGATTTTCGATCGGCTGATAGATCGGCGTTGTGCCGCGGGTCGAGTCGGTGGCGTAGGCAGGCTGTTTGATCCGCTCGTAAAAGACCTTCCAAGCGTTGGTTTCGGGCATTATCTTTTCCATCGCCTTGTATGCCATAAAATTGGCAAAGCCCTCCTTTAGCCACAGGTCGTCGAACCACTTCATCGTCACCGTGTCGCCAAACCACTGGTGTGCCGTCTCGTGAAACAACAGCACCGCCCGGTTGATCTCATCGCTCTTGGTCGGCTCGGTCGGGAATATGATCGACGATTCCCTGACAAACGTCGCCCCCGCGTGCTCCATCCCGCCGAACGGAAACTCAGGTATGAGAACCAGATCATATTTGGGAAAAGGAAATTT